>Ga0335085_10006981_pt1 | contig 17661 bp, 20 predicted proteins | sample Lox_Sample_45_FD_206712 | JGI IMG/M metagenome (GOLD analysis project Ga0335085, IMG submission 206712) | Soil microbial communities from Loxahatchee National Wildlife Refuge, Florida, United States - Lox_Sample_4.5 | ecosystem: Environmental > Terrestrial > Soil > Wetlands | place: USA...
CCTCCGCGGGCCACGACCATGCCCCCCCCGCCTCTTGCTGTTATCACCGGGGGGCTGGCCCGGGACCACCCGCCGGCCCCGGGCCCTGGCCACCACGGATCGGCGGGTCTCCTCTCCCGCCCGGAAAGGTGCCCTGGTCAGCCGTTCCCGCACGGCTTCAGGGCCGCTTCAGCGCTCGCTGCGACAGTCGGCCAAGCGGTAAAACCGCGATTGCTCACCAATACGCCACCCCGGAGACTGCCCGTTAATCCTGCCCGGTGATACCGCGGCGCCCGCCGATATCCAGCGAGCCGGACGGGCGCCTTCAGCCCTGGCGGGCCGATCCGGATTCGATAGCCGGCGTTGATTTCCCGGTAATTAGGCCGCCCATTAACCAGATTGGAATATTGCCGCATGCCACGACTCAGCCGTTTCCTGACGGGCGCCCTCGCCTGTTCAGCTGCATCCATTGTCCTGGCCAGCACGGCCAGCGCGACCACCACGACGGGAACCCTGATAGAACCGCACAACAATAAATACGTATCGAACGGCGATTACGGCATCCGCAGTGATGATTTCGGCAGCCTCACCATCCTGGACAACAATGGCGAGCGGGGTTTCACGGTCACCACGAGCACGGCCAACGGCCCCCGGGTGACGGCCTACCCGAACATCTTCCGGGGCTGGCAGTGGGGAGTCGGCACGAACGGGGCCTGGCCGGTCAAGGTCTCCGACGCCGGCACGCCCCAGGCCGACTTCTCGGTGCGGCAGACGTGGAAGGGAACCTACGACGCGTCGCTGGACATATGGTTCTCGACCTATCCCAACAAGACCACGCAGGCCAACGGCGCGGAGATCATGATCTTCCTGAGCCACCCGCACGTCTTCACGGCCGGCAAGAAGATCAGGGTGGACGGCACGGACTGGTACATGAACGAATGGAAGACGAAAGGCCACGGCGTGACGTGGCCTTTGATCATCTTTACCCACGCTACCCAGATCAGCAGCGTGAAAGGCCTGAAGCTCAACCCGTTCTTCCGCATCGCGGAGGCGCACAAGTGGCTCAAGCCCTCCTGGTACTGGACCGGAATCGACGCGGGCTTCGAACTCTGGAAGGGCGGCGAGGGCCTGCGCGTCACCAATTTCACGGTAAATAGCTGATAGATCCGCCTCGACGTCGTCGCCTCGTGATAATGATCTCGGGATGAACGGCGCACACAGCCTGCTGGCCACGCTGACCGGGAACGGCGTCGACGTCTGCTTCGCCAACCCGGGGACCTCCGAGATGCACGTCGTCGCGGCCCTGGACCAGGTGGCGGGCCTGCGGTGCGTCCTCGGGCTCTTCGAGGGCGTCGCCACCGGGGCCGCGGACGGCTATGCCCGCATGATCGGCCGCCCGGCCGCGACCCTGCTGCACCTGGGACCGGGCCTGGCCAACGGCCTGTCGAACCTGCACAACGCGATGCGGGCCGAGTCCCCGGTCGTCAACGTCATCGGTGATCACGCCACCTACCACCGCCGCTACGACGCGCCGCTGACCTCGGACGTCGAAGGCACCGCCCGGCCGTTCAGCCACTGGGTCCGGACCACGCCGGACGCGGGCTCCGTCGCCGCGGACGCCGCCGCCGCCATCGCGGCTGCGCGTACCGCCCCGGGCCGGGTCGCGTCGCTGATCGTCCCGGCCGACGCGGCCTGGACGCCGCTCGCCGCTGTGCCCTCCCCCGCCGAGGCGGTCGTGCCCGCGCCGCCGCGGGTGCCGGACACGGCGGTCGGCGCCGCCGCGCGGATCCTGCGTTCCGGCCAGCCGGCCGGCGCGGCGATCGCCTGCCCCGGCCGCAAGGTCATCGCGCTGGAGAGCGACGGCAGCGGGATGTACATGCCCCAGGCCCTGTGGACCCACGCCCGCGAGCAGCTGGACATCCTCACCATCGTGTTCGCCAACCGGAAGTACCAGATCCTGCGGCACGAGCTGAGCAACGTGGGGGCGACCGCGGGCGGTCCCCGCGCCGAGGCGCTGATGGACCTCGGCCGCCCGGACATCGACTGGGTGTCGCTGGCCCGGACCTTCGGCATCCCGGCGGCTCGCGCCGCCACCGCCGACGAGCTCGCCCGGCACGTGCGAGCCGGCCTCGCCGCCGAGGGCCCCTCCCTCATCGAGGCCGTCCTGTAGGACGCAGGATTCCGTAAGAGTGGCTCTATACGGCATCTATTCCTTACAGAGCCACTCTCACGGAAATCGCGTGCGAGCCGGGCGAGTCTGGCGTGAAGAAGGAGGCGCCAGTGGCGGCGCGCTCCCCCGGCGGCGGAAGCGCTCGCATCCGGCCACTCGCTTCTTGCTGTTATCTCAACGGGCAGGCCCGATCGGCAGGCTGACGAGCAGGCAGGCCCCGCCGCTACCGGCCGAAACCGTCGAATTCCCCGTTCCTCACACCTCCGATGAACGCGTGCCATTCGTCGGAGGTGAACCGCAGGACCGGTCCGGCCGAATCCCTGCTGTTGCGAACGCCGATCTCGCCTTCGGGCAGGCTGGCCACCTCGACGCAGTTGCCGTTGGCGTAACTCAGGGAGCTCTTAATCCAGTAAGAACCTGAACCTGGCCGCATCTGCGGGCTCCTGAGCGCAATGCTTCTCACAATTCCCCTTTGCTGGTTGGGTGTCTTTGCTAGTCGGGACGAACGGTCTGGAACGTGAGCGTGAAGTACACGGCCTTGCCCGCGGGGGTGTGGAAGCAGCCCCACGCGGCCGCCAGCGCCGCGACCAGCGCCAGTCCGGGCCCGGTCTGCGGCGTGGCCGGCTCGCTTCCCGTCGGCAGCGCGCGCGACCCGTCGTAGACATCGATGCGCAGGCGCCCGCTCGAGCGCCTGACGGCGAGCGTGACCGTCTCGCCGATCCCGGTCATGATCGCGTTGGTCACCAGGTCGCTGGTGAGCAGTACCGCGATGTCGGGGTCGACGGGGATGTTCCAGTCGCGGATGACCGCGCGGACGTGACCGCGGGCGGCAGCCGCCGCGGCCGGCTCCCGGGGCAGCCGGATACGGCACTGGCGTAGCTGGGCCGGGCGGGTCAGGGTCATCGCGTCAATCCAGTTCCTCAGCTGCTGCACTCGGTACCTGTTTGCACCGCAAATGCTGCTGCAATTTGCAGTGCAAGACATCGGTCAGCTGACGGATATTGGGCCGTGACGCATAACAGCGATAGGAGGGCTGCTCCGTAACCCCGTCCGGGAAATTCCTATCATTCCCGGCGGCCCGCGGGCGGCCGGTTAGCCCATGCTCGCGAGGCCGTCCCAGGACCACCGCGGGAGCGGCAGGCCGTCAGGCACGTCGTCCGCGGAACCGTGGTAGCGGTCCATCGTGGTGACGGTGGCCCACGCGAAGTAGTCGTGCAGTACCTGGCGGAGCCGTTCGTCGCCCGCCAGGCCGGCGTCCGCCAGGGCCTGGTCGAAGCACGCGACCGCCCGCCGGTTCATCTCCTCGTGCGGGCCGTTGCCGCTGTGCATCCGCACCACCGAGGACTCGTCGCCGAAGTTCTCCGTGTAGGCCGCGGGGCCGCCGAGGGCCTCGCCCCAGTAGGCGGCGAGCCGCTCGGCGTGCTGGGGGTGATAGCCGTGGCTGAAGGCGTGGCTCACCTCGTCGTCGGCCATGACCCTGGCGTGCCACGCGTGAGCCAGCCGCAGCAGGCCGGCGGCGCCGCCCGCGGCCTCGTACACCGTCTGCATGACGCCAGCATGGCACGTGCCAGCGACAGAACCGCCTTGACACGCCTGAAGATAACCGCTATCTATATGGATAACCGTTAACAGATAACCGTTAGAGGAGACGAACGGGTGCAGCAGGAAGTCGTGCTGGCCATGCTGGCCAAGGAGCCGTCCCACGGGTACGAGCTCCGCGCCCGGCTGCAGCAGGCGCTCGGCCCGGCCGGGGACGCGATGAACGCCGGGCAGATCTACGTCACCCTGGGCCGGCTGGAGAAGGCGGGCCTGGTCACCTGCGAGCAGGCGGCCGGCCTGCCGGACCGGCCCGACCGGAAGGTGTACGTGCTGACCGCGGACGGCCAGCAGCGGGTCACCGAGTGGGTCACCGACACCAGCTGGCCAGGTCCCGGGCTGGCGGAGTTCCATCTCAAGCTGATCGCGGCCGCGGCGGCCAGGCTGGCCGACCCGCTGGCCATCATCGACGCGCAGCGCCGTGAGCTGCTGCGCAGTCTCCGGGATACCCAGCGGGCCGCGATGGCCGAGCCGGCCGGCTCGGACGCCGCGCTGCTGCTGGAGGGCATCGTGCTCCGGCTCCAGGCGGACCTGCGCTGGCTGGAGGCCTGTGAGCGGAAGTGGACCGGCCGGAAGGACCGATCATGAACGAGACAGCCGGACCCGAGGCGGCAGGCGGCACCCCGGTGCTGCGTGCCCGCGGGCTGCACAAGCACTACGGGAAGGACGCGGCCCTGGTCCGCGCGGTCGACGGGGTGGACCTGGACGTCGACGCGGGCGAGACGGTGGCCGTGACGGGGCCGAGCGGCTGCGGGAAGTCGACGCTGCTGCACCTGCTGGGCGGGCTCGACCGGGCCTCAGCCGGGGAGATATGCCTGGCCGGGCGGCGCGTCGACCAGCTCGGCGAGCGGGCCCTGGCCCGGCTGCGCCGCGAGGCCGTGGGCTTCGTCTTCCAGGCCTTTCACCTCATGGACGAGCTGACCGCGGTGGAGAACGTCGAGCTGCCGGGGCTGCTGGCCGGCCAGTCGCCGCGGGCGGCGCGGCGGCGGGCCGCCGGGCTGCTGGAACGGGTCGGCCTGGCCGACCGGGCCGGCTTCCTGCCCTCGGCGCTGTCCGGGGGCCAGCGCCAGCGGGTGGCGATCGCCCGCGCCCTGGTCGCCGACCCGCTCGTGGTCCTGGCCGACGAGCCGACCGGCAACCTCGACAGCGAGGCCACCCTCGACGTGCTGCGGCTGTTCGACAGCCTGCACGCGGCCGGGCAGACCCTGGTCATCGTCACCCACGACGCCAGGATCGCGGCCACCGCCGACCGGCTGATCAGCATGCGCGACGGGGCGTTCGTGGACCAGACCAGGCTGACCGGCGGCACCACCGGCAGCCTGGGCGCCCTGGCCGGGCTGGAAGGCTGACGGCCATGGGCAAGCTCGTGCTCATCGGCCGGCTGGCCGGCCGGGACATCCGGCGCCACCCGGCCCAGGCCGTTCTGCTGCTGCTCGCGATCACCGCCGCCACCGCGGTGCTGTCCCTCGGGCTCGTCCTGCACGGGGTCACCAGCCAGCCGTACCAGCAGACCCGGGCGGCGACGAACGGGCCGGACGTGGTGGCCTACCTGCCTGTCGTCCACGGGCCTGGCACGCACCCCGGCCCGCCCGCCGAGGCAGCCGCGCTGGCCCGCGCACCGGGGGTCACCGGCCACGGCGGCCCCTATCCCGATGTCTGGACCATCATCCGCGCCCGCGGGCTCACCGCCGGGGCCGAAGCGGAGGGACGAACCCAGGCCGCCAGCCCCATTGACCAGCCGAAGCTGACCGCCGGCGGCTGGGTGCGCCCAGGGGACGTGGTGATCGAGCGGACCTTCGCCGACGCGCTCGGCGTCGGCGTCGGCGACCGGGTGACGCTGGGCGGCCAGGCGTTCACGGTCGGCGGGATCGCGGTCACCGCGGCCGTCCCGCCGTACCCGAACCTCTGCCAGGTGACCGGCGGCGGCTGCGTGGGCGGCAGCCCCGGCGGGGAGCAGGTCCCGCCGCGAGACCTCGGAATGATCTGGGTCACCGAGCCGGACGCCCTCCGGCTCGCCACGCCGGCGGCTCCGGTGTCCGCCTATGTCCTGGACCTCAAGCTCGGCGACCCGGCCCGGGCCGAGGCGTTCGCCGCCGACCACAGCGGCGGCCCGGGCAGCGCCGGGCTGTCTAACATGGTCGGCTGGCCGGACCTCGCCGCCGCGGACGGGCTGCTGGTCCAGGACGAGCAGCAGGTCCTGTCCCCCGGCGCGCTGCTGGCCGCGCTGCTCGCGGTGGCCAGCGTGGCCGTGCTGGCCGGCGGCCGGATGGCCGAGCACACCCGGCGGACCGGCCTGCTCAAGGCGGCCGGCGGCGGGCCGGGGCTGGTCGCGGGCGTGCTGCTGGCCGAGAACCTCGTCCTCGCGCTGGCCGCGGCGGCCGCCGGGCTGCTGGCCGGCTGGCTGGCCGCGCCGCTGATCACCAGCCCGGGGGCGGCGCTGGTCGGGACCCCGGGCGCGCCGTCGCTCACCGCGCCGATCGCCGCCGAGGTCGTGGCCGTGGCCGTGGCCGTGGCGCTGGCCGCCACGCTCGTACCCGCCGACCGGGCCGCGCGGACCAGCACGGTCAGCGCACTGGCCGGGGTGGCCCGCCCGCCGCGGCGCCGGGCCGCCCTGATCGCGGTATCCCGCCGCCTGCCCGTGCCGCTGCTGCTCGGGCTGCGGCTGGTCGCCCGCCGGCCGCGCCGCGCCCTACTCGGCGCGGCCAGCATCACGATCACGGCGGCCGGGGTCGTCGCCGTCCTGGCATTCCATGTCACTGCCGATCGCGGCGACCAGGCGACGGCGAGCGGGCTGAGCGACCCCGTGCTCATCAGGGACGAGCAGATGCTGCTGGTGCTCACGGTGGTGCTGCTCGCCCTGACCGCGCTCAACGCGGTCTGCGCGGCCTGGACGACGGTGCTGGACACCAGGGCCGCCTCGGCCCTCGCGCGTGCGCTCGGCGCCACGCCGCGGCAGGTCGGCGCGGGCATCGCCGCGGCGCAGGTGATTCCCGCGGTGCCAGGGGCCCTGCTCGGCATCCCGCTGGGCATCGGGCTGTACGCGGCGGCGAGCCGGGCCGGGCGGGTGGTGGTCCCGCCGGCCTGGTGGCTGGCCGCCGCGATGCTCGGCGTCCTGATCGCGGCGGCGGCCCTGGCGAGCATTCCGGCGTGGGCCGGCACCAGGCGGCCGCCTGCCGAGGTCCTGCAAGCCGAGATGGTGTGACCGTTACCGGAACGAGGGGTGGTCGCCGAGCGCCCAGTACTCGTACAGGCCGTAGCCGGTGTGCCCCTCGTACTCGAACCGGGCGACCGCGTCGACCATGCCCCACATCCGGGCCGCGTCCGGCGGCTGCGACAGGTCGTAGCTCACGCCCTGCACGACCAGGTCGGGACCCTGGTACATGCCGTGCCGCCAGTCCGGCTCGAGCCCGTAGCCGGTGCCGGCCATCAGGTGCACCGGCAGCAAGATCGTGGCGTGCAGGTCGAACGGCTTGCCGCCCGGCGGGGCGAAGCCGATCCGCGCGCTCACCACGTCCCTGGTGCCGTCGGCGTAGACCGGCTCGTAGACCGGCCGGCCCAGGTACTCGCTGGTGCCGTCCGGCCAGACCCGCGCCGCCTCCTCCAGCAGCCGCCGTCCGGCCTGGTCCTCCTGGATGATGACCAGGATGGCGTGGTCCTCGAACTGGATCGGCGTGTACAGCCAGTACAACGTGCCGGCGTTCCGCGCCTGGATGCCCGCGGGCTCGGCCTCGCCGACCGGGCGGATGCCCCAGGACCGGTCCCTGATCCCCCACCAGGTCTGCGGCGTGACCTCGGTCGTCTCGCCGTCCACCGTGATGGATCCCGTCCACCGCCCGGTCTGCGCCATCCGCTTGGAGTCGAGCACCACCCGCTCCTGCGCGCGGATGAAATGCTGCGGCTCGACCTGCGGCGGGACGGTCCCGTCCCAGGTGAGGTCGAACGACAGGCCATGTTCGTTCGGACCGAGGACCGCGCGGAGCCGCTTGAGGCCCTCAAGAACCTCGATAACGAACGGGCCGACCTGCGTGTTCATCCGGTCGGCGCCGAGCTCGCGAGAAGCGCGGACGACGCGGTGCAGTGACCCGCGGCGCAGCAGCGCGAACGCGTCGGTCACCCCGAGGTTCGGGTACTGGCCCAGCCCCACCAGCAGCATGGCGTCCCCGGTCAGCGGGAACGCGTTGAAGTAGTAGCGGTCGTAGAAATTGCGGTCTGACGTCCCGACGTGCCGCATCACCTCGGGGATCTGGTGCACGGGATAGTCGTCGAGCGGCGACAGGGTCACGATGGTGCCTCCGGGATCACGTCGTGCGGTGTCGGGCGGCGCGGACGCCAGCTGCTACAGCCCTTCCAGGATCACGTCGGTCAAGCGCGAGCAGTTGTTGTTGTAGGGGAAATCGCTGTCCGGCTCCAGCCAGCCCCATTCGATCATGGCCTGGGAAATGCGCGACATAATCACGGTGAACTTGAAGCCGGACAGCACCTCGTACCAGCCCATGTGCTGCATGGACCGCCCGGCCAGTTCCTCGTAGCGCGCGATCGTCTCCGCGGCCGGCGGGAAGCCCTCGAGCGGCGGCACCTCGAGGCCCTCGCTGTGGTGCCGGTCCAGGAACACGTACCAGGCCAGGTCCTCCTCGGCCTGGCCGAACGTCGCGGTCTCCCAGTCCAGCGCGGCTAGCGGCGTCCCGCCCGGCGCGAAGATCATGTTGCCGATCCTGGCGTCGCCCCACAGCAGCACCGGCGCGTTCGGCTCGTCCGGCCGGTGTTCCTTCAGCCAGGCCAGGGCCCTGGTCGCGGTCGGCTTCGGCCCTGGATAGGCCCAGTTCATGTAGTGCTCGTAGTAGGCCAGCCGCTGCTCCAGGCCCAGCTTGCCCCAGTGCGGCTGATCGAGAAAACCAAGGTCCAGGGCATCAGCGTCGAGCTTGTGCAGCCGGGCCACGATGTCCAGGCCCGACCACCACATGGCGGCGCGCTCGGCCGGGGTGATCTCGGTGACCCAGCCGCCGGTGTGGTACGGCGGCGAGTCGGTCGGCACCCGGCCGTCGATCCGGCGCATCACCAGGAACGCCGCGCCGAGGTGACCGGGGTCGGGCTCGTACCACAGCACCGGCGGCACCGGTATGTCGGTCTCGGTGTCCAGGATGCGCATCAGCCGGTACTGCTCGGCGAACCGCGGCTCGGGGAAGACCTGGTAGTGCAGCGGCGCCACCCGCACCGCCAGCGTCTCGGTGCCGGCGTCGTGCTCGACGTCCAGCATGAGCATCTCGCTGGACCAGCCGGTGAACTCCGGCGTCTGCAGGCCCGTGATCCGCGCTCCCGGCAGCCGGGCCTGATCGCCGAGCCAGCGGGTCAGGACATCGCGGGTGACATCGGGATCGCGTGGCGCGGGGACAACCATCGTGCGCTCCTTCGGGCCGCGGTAGAACGTGTTCTACCAAGCCCCGTTCGCCCGGTCAATAGGCGGCGTTCAGCCCCTGTTCACCGTGCTGGCCACACCGTGCTGGCCGCACTGGGCTGGCCGCACTGGGCTGGCCGCACTGGGCTGGCCGCACTGGGCTGGCCACACTGGGCTGGACGCGGCCAGCCGTCCAGCCGTGCCATCTCCTCCGGGGCCAGCCGCAGCGCCCCGGCGGCCACGTTGGCCTCGAGATGATCCGGGTTGCCGGTGCCCGGTATGGCCAGCACGTGCGGTCCCTGCTGGAGCGTCCAGGCCAGCCGGACCTGCGCGGCGCTCGCATCATGGGCCCGCGCCACGGCCAGCACGTCTTCCCGCTCCTGGCGGTCCGGGCCCGGGTGCCTGACGAGCCCGGCGTCGCGCAGGCCGGCCAGCGCCCCGAAGTGCTCGGCGATGGAGCTGTCCGCCGTGCTGCCCGGCAGCCGCAGGTTGACCACGTCGAGGTGGTCAAGGCCGAGCTGGCGCAGGTTCTCCTCGACCTGGCCGCGCAGCTGCCGCGGGCTGGCCCACACCCACTCGCCCGACGGGTCACGGCCCGGCCAGACCTTGGTAGTGATGACCAGGTCCCGGGGCTACGGGGCCAGCGCCGTGCTGATCAGCTCGTTGGCCGACCGCAGCGGCGAGAAGTAGAACGCGGCGGTGTCGATGTGGTTGACGCCGAGGTCGAGTGCGCGGCGCAGGACGGCGACGGCCCGCTCACGGCTGCCCGGCGTGCCATCGGCGTTCCTGGTCAGCCGCATGGCGCCGAACCCGATCCGGTTGACCGTGAGGTCGCCGAGCGTCCAGGTGCCCGCGGCGTCCGCGGTGATCGCCCGCCCGTCCATGAGATCCCCCTGTGTCCTACCCGCGGGCGTGCTCGGCCAGCGCCGTGAGCGCGGCGCCGAGGGCGGCCCGGAGCGGCGGGTCGGTGACGGTCCCGTCCGGGCCGACGGCCTCGCGCGGGAGCGGCACGCGCACGCAGGCCCCGGGTACCGCGACCGCGCCGACGTAGCGCAGCACCATCGCGAGGTGCTCCTCGGCCCCGGTGCCGCGGCCGCCTACGGCGACGTTGATCCAGCCGACGGGCTTACCGTAGATCTCGCCGCCGCCCACCGTCCAGTCGAGCAGGTTCTTCAGGCTGCCGGGCAGCGTGCCCGCGTACTCGGGGGTGCAGAACAGCAGCGCGTCGGCGGCGGCGATCCGCGCCCTGAGCCCGGCCGCCGGTTCCGGCGGCTGCTCGTCCTGGTCCGGGCTGAAAGCGGGCAGCGCCACGAGCCCGTCGTACAGCTCCGCCGCGATCCCGTCCGCCGCCGTCGCCTGCACCGTGCGCAGCGCCGCCGTATTGCCTGAACCCTGCCTGGTGCTGCCCGAGATGAGCAGGATCCGCACGTCAGCCACCGGTTTAACCTAGCCGGCGGCGGTCAGGCCCGGCGCCGGAGCGTATCTTGGGCGGTGATGCCCACGAGCGAGGCCCGCGCGCCGGAAGTCCAGGTCACCCTGGCCGAGCTGGAAGCCGATCCGCACCCGGCGCTGGCGCGGATGCGGGCCGCCGGGCCGGCCGCCTGGGTTCCGGCCCTGGGCGCCTGGATGGTCACCGGCTACGACGCGGCCGTGGCGGTGCTGCGTGACGCCCGGACGTTCACCGTCGACGACCCTCGCTTCTCCACGGCCAAGGTGGTCGGGCCGAGCATGCTCTCGCTGGACGGCGCCGAGCACGCGCGCCACCGGGCCCCGTTCAACCGGGCCTTCCGCCGTGACGAGGTGCACGCGCGGCTGGCCGCGTTCACCCGGGCCGAGGCCAGCCGGCTGGTAGCGGCCATCGAGCCGGGCGGCGCGGCGGAGCTGCGCCGGGCGGTCGCCGGGCCGCTCGCGGTCGCGGTCATGGCCGAGGTGCTCGGCCTCAGCCGGATCGACCCGGCGCGGATCCTCGCCTGGTACGACGGGATCGTGGCGGCGGTACAGGCCGAGGCCGCCGGCGCGGCGGGGCAGGCCGAGGCCGCCGGCGCCGGTCAGGCCGCCGATGCCGGGCTGGCCGAGGGCGGATCCGCCCCGGCGGGGACCGCCGCGTTCGCGGAGCTCGCCGCCAGCCTGCACGAGGTGATCGCCAGGCCGGGCACCGCGTCCCTGCTCGCCGAGGCCGCCGGGCCGCCGACCGAGGCGCGGCTGACGGAGGCGCGGCTGACGGAGGCGCGGCTGACGGAGGCGCGGCTGACCGAGGCGCGGCTGACCGCGGCGCGGCTGACCGCGGAGGAGGCCATCTCCAACGCGGCGGTGCTGATGTTCGGCGGGATCGAGACCACCGAGGGCATGATCGCCAACGCGCTGCTGCACCTGCTGTCCTCCCCCGCCCAGCTCGCCCTGGTGCTCGACGGCCCCGGCCTGGTGCCCGCGGCCGTCGAGGAATCGCTGCGGCTGGAGCCGGCCGCGGCGGTGGTCGACCGCTACGCGACGGCCGGCACGCGCCTCGGCGAGGCCGGGATCCGCGCCGGCGACCAGGTCACGGTGTCCATCGCCGGGGCCAACCGGGATCCAGCCGTCTTCGGCGATCCGGACGCCTTCGACCTCCGCCGGCCGAACGCGGGCCGCCAGCTGGCCTTCGCGCACGGCCCGCACTTCTGCCTCGGCGCGCACCTGGCCCGGCTGGAGGCGCAGCTCGCCGTGGAGACGGTCCTGGCGCGGCTGCCCGGCCTGCGCCTGGACCCCGGCCACGCCAGCGCCCCGCGCGGCCTGGTCTTCCGGAAGCCGCCCGACCTGCGCGTCCAGTGGGACGTGCCATCCTGACCAGGTGACGTTCGCCGCCTTCCCGGCGGCCGCCTGCTGGCGGCATCGCGGGGCCCGCTCGGGTTTCGAGGTCGCCTACTTCCGGGCCGCGGCGGGCGGCTGGAGCATCGACGGGACCACGACCGCGGTCGAGGACGGGCAGACCTGGATCGTGTCCTACCGCATCCGGCTGGACGCGGCCTGGCTCACCCGGGAGGCTCGCGTCACCGCGCGCACGGCCGCGGGCCTGCGACAGTCCGGGCTGACGGCCGACGGCGCGGGCCGCTGGCGCGTCGACGGCCGCCCGGCGCCGCAGCTCGACGGGTGCCTGGACATCGACCTGGAGTCGTCGGCGCTGACGAACACGCTGCCGGTGCACCGCCTGGCCCTGGCCACCGGAGCGCGCGCCGAGACGCCCGCCGCGTACGTCCGCGCGCTCGACCTGCGTACCGAACGGCTGGACCAGAGCTACACCCGGCTGCCGGACGAGTCCGGGCAGCAGCGGTACCGCTGCGCCGCGCCCGCCTTCGGCTTCACCTGTACGCTCGGTTACGACGAGAGCGGCCTCGTCCTCGATTACCCGGGCATCGCCGAGCGCGCGGGCTGAGCCGCCGGGCAGCTGGCGCTGTGCTGGTCGACCTCGCCCTGGGCCGGCGGGGAAGGCTGGCCGACGCCGGGTTCGAGCTGGGCGGACGTCACGAGTTCGCCGCCGAGCACCGCTGGAGCCTGCCGGAACTCGCCGGGCACATCCGGCCGACGTTATTTCTCCCGGCCTCGGTGCTCGGCGGCCAGGCGCCGCATTCGACGCCGATCTTACTGCCACCTTCGGCCCGTACGGCGACGGCGGCACGTTCACCGAGACCGTGGAGTTCGTTTACAAGCTGGCCGGTAAGCCCGCGTCCTTATCGATTGCTGACGGCGCGTTTGCCGCCGGGAGAATCCAGGCACAATGATCGTAACGGGCAAAAAGGGCGGGGCCCCCTCCATGTATGAGATGGAGGGGGCCCCGCCTGGCTCGTCCCGCCAGGCCTGCCGGTAACCCGGCCCGCCCGGCGTCACGCGCCGCCCGCCGGTGCCAAGTACCCGCGTGAGGTGCCGGTTTCTCAGCGCCTGCCCGCGTTCCGGGGTTAATCCCGGGCGGTTCCCGTTTCCAACGGTGAAAGTATTTCTACTGCGTTCCTGGTCGTTGCGCAAGGGTCCCCGCTCATTTTCTGCCTATTTTCTGATAGTTCATTTTCAGCCTTCCCCCGTCCACATGATATCCACAGGATAAACCGGGTTATCCGCACACCTCGGTCGTTATCCACCGGCTTATTCACAGCTTACCCACAAGCTACCCAGCGTATTCCGGCGAGTACGAGATAGCGATCGCTAAACGTAACCGGCCGGTATTTCCGGGCGACTTCCGCGAGCCGGCTTCCGTGAGTCAATTGATGTTTCAGTGAAACAAGGAAATTAACCCGGGAATTCTCTCGCCGGCGGTCACCCCCGGTCGACGGCACGCGTCCGCCATCGCCGGCGGGCCGGTGCCCGGGCAGCGGCGCGGGCACTCGCCGCCTGCGTCACCGGCAGCCGCTGCCGCCCGGCCGCGCCGCAGCCAGCCGCGCTGCCCCGTTACTCCCCGGACCCGGGAGGCCACGCGCTCTGGCCCGGGGCACGCGCCCCGGACCGGGGAGGCCACGCGCCCGGCGGCGCGTTCACGTTATGTGCGATAGAGCCCGGACGGCCGGGCCTCTCGGCCCAGGCCTTGAAATTAGCTAGAAGTCTAATAACATGAGTTCTAGCTACTGGGGTCAGAGGAGAGCGACGGGGTGAGCGCGTCCGCCAACGAGTGCATCGTGGGGATCGTCCGGGCCGGGGAGGCGTTCGTGGCGCTGGCCAACCGGGCGCTGAGCGGTTACCAGCTCTCCCCCGCCGCCCGCCAGGCGCTCGCCGTGCTCGACGGGGCGGGCGAGCCGCTCAGCCCGACCGAGATCGCCCGCCGCCTCATCGTCACCACTGCCTCGGTCACCTCGCTGCTCGACACGCTCGAACGGCGCGGGCTCGTCGAACGGCGGCCCGATCCGGCTGACCGCCGCCGGCTCCTGGTGGCCATCACGCCGCCCGCGCAGGCCATGGTCCGGCAGTACGTGCCGGAGGTCGTGGCCCTCCAGGGCGCGGTGATGAGCGGGATCGGCGAGGAAGACCGGCAGCAGCTCATCGCCGTCCTGACACGGATCAGGGCAGCGATCGCGGCCGCCAGCCCGTGACGGCCCGCACCAAGGAGGGGAATCCATGTCAGCTCACGAAGTACCGCCGCCCGTCCAGATGGTCCAGCTCCTGGCCGGGTTCCAGATCTCCCAGGCGCTGTACGCGGCCGCCGTGCTCGGCGTCGCCGATCACCTGACGGCCGGGCCGGCCCCGGTCGAGGTCCTCGCCGGGCAGGCGGGCGCGCACGCTCCGTCGCTGGCCCGGCTGCTGCGCACGCTGGCCAGCGCCGGGGTGTTCACCGAGCCGGAGCCGGGTGTCTTCGGCCTGACGCCGCTCGGGCAGACGCTGACCAGGACGCAGCCTGGCTCCATGCGCGACCTGGCCATCATGTGGATGGAGACGCACTACGCGCCGTTCGGCGAGCTGGTCCATACCATCCGCACCGGCCAGCCCGCGGCCGAGCACCTGTACGGCCAGCCGTTCTTCGGCTGGCTCTCCGGCCAGCCCGAGCAGGGCGCCAGGTTCACCGGCGCCATGGCCAACCTGACCGACGGGATCAAGGCCGCCGCGATCCCGTCGCTGCCGCTGGACGGCGCCCGGACGGTCGTGGACGTCGGCGGCGCCGACGGCGCCATGCTCGCCGCCATCCTGACGGGGCGCCCCGGCCTGCGCGGCGTGCTGTTCGACCTGCCCCACGTCGTCGACGACGCGCCCAAGGCCCTGGCCGAGCGCGGCGTGGCGGACCGGGTCGAGTGCGTGGGCGGCGACTTCTTCGACTCGGTGCCGGCCGGCGCCGACAGCTACCTCGTCTCCTTCGTGCTCCACGACTGGCCTGATGGCCAGGCCCGGCGGATCCTGGAGAACATCGCGGCGGCCGGCGGCCCCGGCGCCCGGCTGATGATGATCGAGTTCGTGGTGCCGCCGGGCGACACCCCGCACATGGCGAAGATGATCGACCTCACCATGCTCGGCATGCTGGCCGGCCAGGAACGCGCCGAGGACCAGTGGCACGACCTGCTCAGCACCGCCGGCTTCACCGGGATCGGCATCCGCGAGACGGGTACGCCGCTGTCGGTGATCCACGCGACCGTCGCCGGGTAACTTAGGCCTCATGTCAGAACAGGAAGACTTTCCCGAGCGGTTCCACCGGGACCGCCGTGAGCACGGCGGCGCGTCGCAGCGTCCCGACGACGACCGGCTCGCCCGCCTGACCGAAGAAGAGCGCGTCGCCGCCGGGCTTGACGCCTACGATCCCGACGAGGTGCCGCCGGCCACCGACGCGGCCCCGGCCGAGGACATCACCCTGGACGAGGACTACCAGGAGGAGCAGGCCGAGTTCCGCCGCCAGGAGGACAAGGACGAGCTCGGCCACATCAACGAGCACCACCCGTTCCCGCCCACCAGGTACGAGTAGCCGAGGGCCGGGCAGGCGGTGGCCCCCCGGGTACCGAAGACGGTACCCGGGGGGCCACCGAGCGCGTCCGTAGGCGGGCCTGGGCCTCAGGCGGGGCGGGGGTCAGGCGGGGCCGGGGGTCAGGGAGACGATGGCCTCGGAGGTGTACACCAGGAAGGTCAGGGCTTCCTGGAAGTACAGCTGGACCGAGCCGGCGTCGTGGGACAGGTAGCCGATCGACAGGTCCTGGCCGAGGCGCAGCTCGTAGTCGCCGCCGCGGGCCGAGAGCAGGAACGCGCCCTCGATGGCAGGCGCCCAGATGATCTCCCCGTCGAGCAGGCGGGCCACGTGCTCGCGGATCGGGTAGCCGTGGTCGGAGGTCTCGCTGACCAGCGTGTAGGCGCCGGCGGACAGCAGCAGCGAGAACGGGCCGCCGACGCCGGCCAGCCGCAGTGAGCTCACCGCCTGGCTGACCGCGTTCGGGTACTCCCGCACGTCGGCGGGCAGGGTGAGCGCCGGGTTGGACGAGCTCGCCCTGATCCCGGCGATGCCCGCCGCCTGGTAGCCGCCGAAGACGGCCGCGTCCTCGGCGAACGCGATCTTCCTGGCCGCGTCCTTGACCGGCTGCCAGTCGGCGTCCTGCGCGCCGCGCTCCACCGCGTCCACGTCGTCCCGGTCGACCGTGAACGGGACCCGCAGCCGGACCAGCGGCTGGGATACCCGCGCGTGCGCGATGACGCCGTCCGCGGGCGCCTCGATCTCGGCCAGGTGTCCGGTGTTCACGCTGGCCAGCGAGGGGCCGTCCGGTCCCTTGACGTCGACCACCCGGCGCCCGGCCACGTGCTGCTCGAACGTCCGGCGCGCTTCGGTCTCGATGTCCGACCAGGCGGCATCGGAGATCGGAGCGAGCTCACGGTACAGGTTGTTCATGACTGATTGCTCCTCTTCAGGCTGCCGATGCCCAGCGAGCCGGAGTCCGGTTCGCCGGCGGGATCCGCCGGACCGGCCGGACCCTGAGGCTCACCGGGGCCGGGCGGATCCGGGAGGTCGTCGAGAAAGCCAGCCGGCGGCACGAAGAACAGGCAGCCGGTGACCGCCGTGGAGAAATCCAGGATGCGGTCGGTGTTACCCGGCGGGTTGCCGATAAACATGTTGGCCAGCATCTGCTCGGTGACGCTCGGGGTGGCGGCGTACGCGATGTAGTAGGTGCCGAACTCCCCGCGTCCCAGCTCGCCGAACGGCATATTGGCCCGCAGGATCTGCCGCTCGGTGCCGTCCGGGTCCTCGATGGTGTTCAGCGCGACGTGCGAGTTGGCCGGCTTGACCTCGTCCGGCATCTCGATGTCGGCCAGCTTGCTGCGGCCGATCACCTTCTCCTGGTCCTCGGTGCTCAGCGCGTTCCAGGCCGCCATGTCATGCAGGTACTTCTGCACGATGACGTAGCTGCCGCCGGCGAAGGAGGGATCAGCGTCGCCGGTCAGCGCGGCCATCCCGGCCGCGGCGCCCACCGGGTTCTCGGTGCCGTCGACGAAGCCGAGCAGGTCACGTTCGTCCCAGTAACGGAACCCGTGCACCTCGTCGACGACGGTGACGGCGCCGTCCAGCCGCGTCATGACCTGGCTGGCGAACTCGAAGCAGACGTCCATCCGCTCGTGCCGGACGTGGAAGAGCAGGTCACCCGGGGTGGAGACGGCGCGGTGGACGGTCCCGGCGAGCTCGCGGAACGGGTGCAGCTCGGCCGGGCGCGGGCCGGAGAACAGCCGGTCCCACGCACCGGAGCCGATGCCGGCCACGCAGGCCAGCGGGGCCTCGGGGACGCGGAACCCGACCGCCCGCTGCAGGCCCGCCCAGTCCGTGAGCAGGTCGCGGACGGCGTCCTCCCCGCCCGGCTCGATCGTCAGCACCAGGAAGATCGCGGCGGCGGTGAGCGGGGCCAAGACGGGCTGCGGCTCCGGTTCGGGCAGCGGGCGCGCCAGCGCGGGAACCTGTGACCACTCCGTCACGAACCGCCCCTCTCGCCTCGGCAGCAAGCGTCCCAGAGGCTAAGGTTAGCCCTCGCGTGGCAGGCGCCTGCGGCGGGGCGGGTACCCAGCCCCGTTCGTCATAAATCGCCGGCGCGGACGGTCAGCTGCCCCCTTCCCC
>Ga0335085_10006982_pt1 | contig 17660 bp, 16 predicted proteins | sample Lox_Sample_45_FD_206712 | JGI IMG/M metagenome (GOLD analysis project Ga0335085, IMG submission 206712) | Soil microbial communities from Loxahatchee National Wildlife Refuge, Florida, United States - Lox_Sample_4.5 | ecosystem: Environmental > Terrestrial > Soil > Wetlands | place: USA...
GACCACTGCCGCCTTTCGGCCATCTTTCTTATAGGTCACAGTGGCATCGTGGGAGTCCAGGCTGCCGTCTATCTCAATCGCGTCCCACTTTTCCGCATGGCCGACGTAGTTGAGGGCAATGTCATAGTGCTGGCTCCAGAAGAACGGGACCGCATCGAAGCGCTGCCGCTGCCCGAGAATATTCCTGGCGGCGGTTTGGCCCTGGCGCTCGGCTACGACCCAGTGCTCCACGCGAATGCGTTCTCCGGAGTAGGGGTCGGGCCAGCGCGCAATGTCGCCGGCGGCGAAGATTCCCGGCACGCTGGTTTCGAGGTACTGGTTCACGACGACGCCGCGATCCAGGGACAAGCCAGCCTGCTCGGCTAAAGACACGGAGGGGTGCACGCCAGCGCCCACGACCACGAAGTCGGCCTCGATCTGCGAGCCTCCACTGAGGGTGACGGTGTGGCCATGGATGCGGCGCACGGTCTGCTCGAGGTGAAACACGACTGAGTGCGATTCGTGCAGATCGCGAACGAACTTGCCCACCTCGGCGCCCATCACGCGCTCCAACGGCTGCTTCTCCGGGGCCACGACGTTCACCGTCAGCCCGCGGGTGCGCAGAGAGGCGGCTACTTCCAGCCCGATGAAGCTAGCGCCTACAACCACGGCGCTCTTTGCGGAGGCGGCGCGAGCGGCAATGGCCCGGCTGTCGGCAAAGGTTCGCAGATAGTAAATCTGCGAGTCGGCCGCGCCTTCGATGGGCAGCTTGATGGGTTCGGCTCCGGTCGCCAGCAGAAGCACTCCATACCGATAACTCCGGCCATCCTCCAGCTTCACTTGTTTCTGCTTCGCATCGATGGCCGTCACCCGCGAGCCGAGCAACAAATCGACTTTACGCGACGTATACCAATCGAGGGGCCGCAAGGGAATCCAGTCCTCGGGCGCGTTTCCCGCCAGGTAATCTTTCGAAAGATTGGGCCGGTCGCACGGGGGCGCTTCGTCCGCGCTGATCATCGTAAGTGGCCCGGCATAGCCTTCCCGCCGCAGCATGTCGGCTGCCGCCAGCGCGGCCGCACCCCCGCCCACGATCACAACCGATTCGGGAGACGAGGCGGGCGACGCCTTCGCCGCGGCCTCTCCGAGCTTCTCGCGAACGAAAACCTTGCCGCCAACTTTCTCTACCTTCCACCGCGCGATAGGGTCCAGAGCCGGAGCGCGCAGAGCTTCCCCAGTGCGCAGGCTGAAGCAGGCGTGGTGCCACGGACAGCGAACCGTGTCGCCGACCATCAGCCCATCCGCAAGCGGGCCGTGATAGTGAGTGCAAAATGCGCCGACGGCGAAGAATTCCTCTCCCCGGCGGCCCAGCAGGATGTCTTCTCCATCCAACTGGCCGGCGATCATGGCTCCATCCGCAAGCTGCTGCAGGAGAACTCCGCCTTTGAAATCGGGCTTGACAGGTTCAGATGTATTTTGGGACATAGATCCTTACGTTAAGCTCGAAGATCAATGCAAACAAGGTTTGGATGCAACCGCGCCGACCGGGGATCGGCCGACGAACGGTTCTCCCTCTTTTAAAAATCGCCATCTGGACCACTCGAAATACACTGATGGGCATCAATGCTTGAGATGATGGCAACGTTCCGGGGAGGGTCGTACTGGTAGTGGAGTTTGCCGCATGAGCCTGCCTGGTTGGAAGACTCCGGGTCTTGTCTTATGCGCCGTCCTGGCGCTGGAGGCATTCTTTTGTACTTCCTCGGAAGCACAGAACCCAACGGGCAATCCTCCAGCGCAACCCACGGCGGATTCCTCACCTCAATTCAAAGTACAAAGCAATCTGGTTGTGGTTCGAGTCGTGGTGCGCGATTCAAATGGCAGGCCTGTCGAGGGACTGCAGAAAGAGGATCTCAAGCTCTTCGATCAAGGCAAGGGGGGTTGGGGTTTTCTGCGATTCAAAAGCCAACGCCGAGGGGTTTGGGCCCCTGAGGCATTTTAGTCATCTCGCTTGCGCTCCGGGAGCGATGAATAAGGAAAAAGACGGCTGGCGGATTGTGCACCTGCACTGGACGGGGCCCTCCTTTCTGAACTCATTGCAATGTTCTTCTGGGTCTCAGATTTCCGCGCACCTTTCTCCGCTATCAAGCACTTCCCCCTTTTTACAACCCACCAAATGCCAACGGCGGTTCAACAAACGAGCAGGTTGACCCATGCAGAAACGACAATTCCGGCAGCCATCTAGGGCCCTGAAGATCCATTCCTAAAGAATCGAATCAGTCTCTCCATGTGGACCTGCTCGTTCGCCACAGCCTCTCCGAGTCGCTGCATATTGGGAATCTGATCGACTGCATCCATCTCGCGGACTTTCACCGGATCCACATCTGGAAGCTTGAGTTCATCCAATCTCTGCCTCGTCAACTGCACCGTGATTCGCTGGTAAGTGACAAGTTTCCTGGTCCCCAAGTCAGCGCTCATCTGCTCCAGGGCCGCCGCACTCGGCGTCCCAGACGGCGTTGCGGATATCTCCGGGCTTGCAATGCTGTACGGTCCTTCCGCAGGCCGTTCCCCGATCAGGTGCATGAGCAGGTTTTGTTGCAGATTCGCTTCGTTCATCAATTCTTTGAGCACGTACTGCGCCCAACTCAGCAGATTGTAGTGCGCCGCTTTGCCCTCCTCCACTGTCACTGGACAATAGCCTGTTCCCAGAGAAATGAGCAGCACATTATCCGCGCCCATCGGCCACCCGATGCCGTACTCGGGCACCGTGGCTTCCAGGAAAACCTGTAAAGATGGATTGTTGTAGCTGCTTACTCGCCGTCGATGAATTCGTAAGTGTGCGGTTCGCCGGTCTCGTCGGGCACGGCAAAACTGTGCGGCGGAAAATATGTCGGCGCGGCGGAGCTGGCACGCACGATGTGCCACAAGGGAATCCGCTTATTGCCGGTGTAGAACCGATTCGTTGGATTGTTGGTGAAGAACCAGTTATTCCCCAGCGTCGCATTCTTAGCAACCAGAAGAACCTTCGTCCTTAAGCTCGCATCGCCCAAAGTGGTCGCTTCGCCGTATACGCTTTTTAACCGCTCCTCGATCGGCTCGCTGGGATACTTGTGCCACAACCGTTCGGGTAAAAACACTTTTTTAAAAATGGCCGGACCAAAGTTCACATAAAAATCTCGCAGCTCCACAGCCTTTAGTCCGAGCGCGAGTCCAGCGGCGAGAATCGCGCCGGTACTGGTCCCACCAATCAAGTCGAAGCGATTGCATAGAGGCTGTGGATCGCCGGTGAGGGCATCGAGCTGTTGCTCAATCAACATCAGGACTTGGGCCGGAATTAATCCACACAAACCGCCCCCATCAATCGACAAGAGGCGTCGCGGGCGATCCGGAGAAACAACATTCGTGCTCATAAGCTACCCATGAGAGGGACATGATACGCCCATACGCCGGATTGGTACCTTACAGGAAAGCCCACTCGAAAGGGGGTTTGCCCGCGAGCCACGACGAACGTTGGATGGTACCGTCGACATTTTCGGACCTCATGACAACTTCCCATTCCGATTGTCGCTGTCCAAGCGGCAGGCTGGCTGTGACAAATGAACACCGTATCTCCGAGTTTTCCCGTTTTGGGAGAACTGAGGAAGGCACAAAGAACGCCCGGAAGGCAGGCGATGTTTTACCAGCGACAAACAAGGTTCCTGGAGCCCCTCCCGAGAATTGAGGTAGATCTCAGCCAGATTCGAAGATACGGATTTGATTCCCGTGCTGAACGGCGTCCCTCGACGCGGTAGAATCTCGCTATGCGCCTTGCCGGCCGCCGCAAAGTCATCATCTTTCTCTCGCTGGGAGTGTGTCTGGCGGCAGTCGCCGTCGCGGTCGGCTTTGGCTGGATCATCCTCAACTGGCAGGAAGGCATCAAGGTCTTCCTCGGCGTCATCTTTTTCGGCGCCATCGCGGCCGGACTCATTCTGAACACCACCTTCCTGGTACGGGAGATACGGCGTAACGAACAGCACGACAGCTTTATTAACGCCGTCACGCACGAACTCAAAACGCCGCTCGCCTCCATCCGTCTTTATCTTCAGACTCTGCAGCGCCGCGATGTGGACGAAGCCCAGCGCCGCGCCTTCTATCGCGTCATGCTCGACGATACCGACCGCCTGCTGGGAACCGTGGAGCAGGTGCTGAAGGCGGGGCAAGCAGGGCATAAAGTCAGCCAGCGCGTACCGCTGCAATTTGACGCCTTAGTTCGCGAGTGCATTGAAGTGGCGCGCGTCAGCCATCACCTTTCGCCGGAGGCGGTGCGCTATGAGACCACCATGAACGGAGCCGGAGCCATGGTGGCCGGCGATGCCGAGGAGTTGCGCACCGCGGTTTCCAATCTGCTGGAAAATGCCATCAAGTATTCCGGCGAACGGGTGTTGGTGCGGGTGCGCATGGAAACTCCGGATCAAAAGCGCATCTCGCTGGTCGTGCAGGATCAAGGCGTAGGCATTCCCTCCTCGGAGCTGAAAAGAATTTTCCGGCGCTTCTACCGCGTGCAGACCCGCACAATCGGAAAAGTCAAAGGCACCGGTCTGGGACTGTTCATCGTTCGCGCCATCGCCCGCAAACACGGCGGCCGCGTCTTCGCCGAGAGCGAAGGCGAAGGCCGCGGCACAACCGTCATCATGGAATTGCCCCGGAGCGCCGCGTGAGCCGCGTGCTGATCGTGGAAGATGAAACTCACCTCGCGGAAGGCCTGCAATTCAATCTTGAGGCCGAGGGCCACTCGGTCTGCGTTGTGGGCGACGGCGAAAGCGCGCTGCAACTGCTGCTGGGCGGGAACGGCAAAAGATCGAAACCGGCAGAGCCGCAGGAGTTCGACGCCGTCGTGCTCGACGTCATGCTCCCCGGCAAGGATGGTTTCGCGGTAGCCTCCGAACTGCGCGCCGCCCAACAATATGTACCCGTGCTGATGCTGACGGCCCGCGGCCGTCCGGAAGATGTGCTGAAGGGTTTTGCCTCGGGCGCCGACGACTATTTACCCAAGCCATTCGAACTTGCCATTCTGCTGGCGCGTTTACAGGGCCTGCTGCGCCGCAAACAATGGTTGCAACAAGCCGTTCCGGCGGCGCAATCGCCGCCCAGTGCTTCCAGCCAACCGGCAAGCGAATACGACGAGTTTCGCTTTCGTGGCCGCACCATCGATTTCGCCAAGCTGGAATTGCGGGTCAATGGCACGACCATTCATCTCACCGTGATGGAAGCGGAGTTGCTCCGCCACCTCATCCGCAACGCGGGGCGCGCGGTCTCCCGCAAATCCATTCTGGAGGAAGTCTGGGGCCTGCGCGAAGACACCGACACCCGCGCCATTGACAACTTCATTGTCCGCTTGCGGCGCTATATAGAAGATGATCCGTCGAACCCACGCCATCTGCTGACCGTGCGCGGCGTGGGCTACCGGTTTGTCGCGGAACCGGAAGAAGAGTAATCGAGTTCGCCGCGAAGCGGCGCAAGAATACAGCCCAGCGGCGTAAGCCCTGGGTGAGCCTCAAGGCATCATGACGCGCCTATCGGGCGCAACTACTCCTGCCTTAACAATTGCACTGCGTCCAGCGTAACCGCCCGCCGCGCTGGGATCACGGTTGCAACCAATCCCACCAGGATCATCGTGGCCGCGACAGAAACCAGCACTACCGGATCGCTCGCCGACGCTTGATACACCACTTGAGCCAGCACCTTGCCCGCGGCAATGCCGAGCGCTAACCCGACCGCCGATCCGGTGGCAAGCACTACAAAAGTTTTCCCCAGCGCCGCCCGCAATACCTGCCGCTGCTGCGCCCCCAAAGCAATGCGAATGCCCAACTCCCGCATCCGCCGCGCCACGCTGTAGGCGGCAAGTCCGTAGATTCCGGTGATTGCCAGCATCAGCCCAAGAATGCCGAACGCCGTCAGTGCAACGGTCGCTGCACGGGCCGGGAATAAGGCGTATGCAAGCATTTCTTCCCAAGGGCCGAGAGAGTAAACGGGCATCGCCGGGTCCGCTTGGTGGATCACATTGCGAATCTCCCGCGGCAGGTTCGGGTCGGGATGAGCGCTGCGGACAACCAGCATCGTCGCAGTGTTCGGCACTTGCGCGATTGGGAAGAAAACCACCGGTTCGGAACTTTCCATGAGCGTGCGGTACTTCCCATCTTCCACTATGCCGATTACTTCGGTCAGATCTTTGCTCGAACCATTTCGAAAATGCTTGCCAACCACATCCAACGTACCGAAGACTCTTTTCGCAAATGCCGTGTTTATGACAGCCACTAGAGGAGCATGAGCGTCGTCCTGCCACCGAACATCGCGGCCAGCAAGCAAGTTGGTCCCAGCACTCGCAAAATAGCCCGGTGCAACTGAGTAGTATGTAGCACGCACACCATTGGCGAAATTGAGATCAACGTCCTTCTCATTGAAAACCGTTGTTGCACTGTGATCTGTGCCTAGCGGGATCGCATTTGCATAGCTGGCTGAAATTACACCTGGAATTTGAGAAACCTGTTCAGCAATCCGGTGCTGAACTAGAGCTGCTTCAGCCTCACTGTGCCCAGCAAGTGCGGGATCAAAGCCTGCGAGAACTACGTTGTGTCGGTCAAATCCCAATGAAGTGTGGTGAGCCCGCCTGAGCCCGAGCAGGGACGTGAAACACGCCGTCACTAAGACGCAGCAGATTGCGATTTGCAACCCAAGCAGAATGTCGCGGAGCGCCCACCGCCTGCTAAGCTTGATCAACGGTTCGGTGCTCTTGAGCGCCGTATTTGGGTCTGTCCTCCAGATCTGCCGTGCTGGAGCAACGCTAAAACCTACCGTGGTCGCAAGCGAGATCGCCAAGGCAAATAACAAGTCCCGGGCATCGGACGAAATTACAAGCTGGATTGGTAAATCCATGGGCAACTGAATGCGCCCAATGAACTGCACCAATAGAAGATTAAGTCCGATGCCTACCACTCCTCCGGCCAACGCCAGCAATGCTGCTTCCGTAAGCAGTTGTCGCAGAATCGTGATTCGCCTTGCGCCCACGGCGATGCGAATTCCCAGCTCACGATAGCGGTCCGCAACGCGTGCCGCCAACAGGCTGCCGAGGTTAGTGCAAGCCGCCAGCAAGACCAATCCGGCGAGCAAGCTTAGACCCAGCAGAAAGGCGCGAACCGGACGGCCGAGAAAATTGCCGCCAAATCCCGGACGAGCCAATTCCAAGGCTAGATTCGTGTCCGTCTTTGAATAGTCGTGTGCAATCTGCTGCGCAATAGTATTCAGATCGGCATCCGCCTGCTCCGGCCTTACACCACCTTTCACGCGGCCCACAATCCATGTGTTGTAGGTGCTGCGCTTGTCCAGCCAGTAGCCGCCCTCAATAACCCTCTGCATGGACATCGGGATCCAAATCTCCGGGGCAAGCCAGAGTTCCGTTCCCTGAAAACCTCGCGGAGCTACCCCAATGACTGTGAAGCTCAGCCCGTTCAGGGCGACCATCTTCCCAACGATATTTGGGTCAGCGTGAAAGCGGCTGTTCCATGAAGAGAAGCTCAAAACCGCTACCGGATTGGCATCGGGTGCCCTATCTTCGCCCGGCGTAAAGAATCTCCCCAGATACGGCCTGATGCCGAGCATCGAGAAATAATTACCACTCGCCTCATAAAGCCATACTCGCGCTGCCTGACCTCTGGCTCCTCCAATGTGTAGGCCGGCGACGTTGGGCCGACATGCAATAAGCCCGCTGAGGGTATGGTTGCGGTCCCGGAAATCCCGGTAGTCAGGGTAGGAAAAGCTCACATCATGGCCCACTCTCCGTCCAAGTGAGAAGACCCGCTCGGGCTGTTTAATCGGCAACCGCCGCAGCAGGAGCGAATCAATCGCCGAAAACACCACCGCATTCGCGCCAATGCCCAGCGCCAGCGTCAGTATGGCAACGAAGGTGAAGCCGGGCGAGTTCCGCAGGCGCCGCAACGCCAGCCGCAGATCGAGGACGAAAGAATACATAGTGGTCTCCTACGTATCCCAGTGCACATGGTTCGCCAAACGAGTTTATTGTAAGCAGGAGAGTTAGCGGGAGTTCAACCACGATCACTGTCCATTTCCGGACAGCGCTGTCCGGGAGCGGACACTCAAATCACTTCCATCTCAGTCCTACGCATCGTCGTAGTCTTCCGTCAGCGAGGCCAGAAACGCCGACAAGGCATCCACGTCGCTCTCATCCAGCGACATGTTCTGAAATTCCGGCGGTGGATTGCGAAGCAGCCCGAGGCGCGCGAGTTGCGAACTGTTGATGTAGAACCTCACCACATCGGTGAACTTCGGCGTGCTGCCATTGTGGAAGTAAGGCGCGGAGTCTTCCAGGTCGCGCAACGTCGGCGTGCGGAACGCCGCAATGGTGCGGCCCAGGCCCTGGTCCGCGGCGCAGTCCTGCCCATTGCCGCACACCATGGTCTTCAGGCTGGCCTGCGGGTTGGGCATATCGGGATTGAGATACACATTCCACAAGCCAAGGTCGGTGTAGCCTGCGTGGCCCGCATCGGCGGCACGGCGGAACGTCTCGCTGGCATTTGGATGGCTCGCGGTCGCCGGAAGATAAAGATCGTAATTCTGGTTGCGGGCGCCCAGCGAGGGGATACTCAGGCTCATGAAAGCGCCCGCGCCATGCACTGAATCGTATTCCGTCTGCGTAACTCCGGTGTCGTGAAACAGGAAATCGGTAAAATCGGGCGGCTGATGGCAGGCGGCGCAGTTCCCGGCGTGTTGTGAGCCGTCAGTTCCGCCAGTCGCAGCCTTCAGAAATATCTTGAGGCCGGCAAATTCCGTCGGCCCGAACTGAAAGGGTTGTGCATGGTACTGAAACGATCCGTAGGTCCCATCCACCCAGATGGGGTGGTTCAGGCCGAGCACAATCTGGTATAGCCTCTGGCTATATTGGGCTCGAGTTTCTCCCGCATTCGGCTGTACCGGCAGGTGATTGATGCGCAGGAAAACATCGTAAGGCGAGCCGATGTAGCGGCCAAATTCATCCTGCTGAAAGAGCAGGTCGCGCATATAAGTACTGATGCACTTGGCTACCAGATTCAGGATCTGGTCATTGGTCGCCGTGCTCACATCAATCCGGTCCGCTGCCGGAATCTGCAGATCGGAGGTGATCCGCGAATCCGTCCCCAAAAACAGGGTTCCATAGGAAAGCCCATTGGTGCGATCCTGCGCCAACTGGCTGGAGCCATCGTCCTGTTTGATGACCAGCGCGACCTGCGCCAGCGCCTGCTGGTACTGGTCGGGCGCCCAGCCAAAGTTGCGCCCGGTGAGCGTTCCTTTCACCAAATCTTCCGGCGTAGCGAATTCCCCGTCGAAATGCAGCACGCTCGGGCCGGCGTGCGGCTGCAGAGACCCGACCATGTGCATGGCATTGCGCGGGGTCTCCGTGAATCCGTCCATCGGGCGCGGAATTGGACTGCGGGTTGTAAAGTCGGAATAGGTTCGATTCCCTGCCCCGGAGACGTCTTGAAACTCAGTTACAAAATGGCAGGAGCGGCAGTTGATGGACTGCCCCGCGAACGGTCCGGGCAGCGTTCCGTTCTCCGTGTACACCTGTTGCACCACGGGATCGCCTGTCGCCAGGGGCTGGTTGACATCGGTCATGTGGGCGGCGAAATACTGCGCGAAGCGCGTATCCAGAAAAAGCCGCTCGCCGATCGAGTCCTCGGCCGGGGTGGATTCCACTTCGCTTTTGAAGTTGGGGGCGTCTCCGGCTCCGCAACTGACCAGGAACAGCACCGAGGCGATGAATAGGGTTTGTGCAAAAGGCCGGACTGCCGGGTTCTTTATCATTTTCTCTGATCCGCCGCCGATTCACCGAGGCTCTTGACGTAGGCAATGATTTGCCAGCGCGAGGGCTCGGGGAGTGAACTCCACGAAGGCATGCCCTTGCGCAAAGCTCCGTTCTTGAGCAGCCAAAAGATCTCTCCATCCACCGCCTGCTGCACCTCCGCGGTGCGCAGGCTGGGGCGTTTCTTCTTCCCCATTGCGTCGGCCCCGTGGCATTGCGCGCAGTGGTCCTCAAAAAGGCGCTTGCCCGCGGCAATGGCGTCCGGCTGGTTCGCGTACGGATTCACCTTCGCCCGGTCCGCCTCAGAAACATGGCCCAACCACGGCGCTTGCGCATTCGCTGCCGGAAGCAGCGCTAACGAGGCAATTGCGGTCCACAGTATCGGGCGCAGGTTCATCGTTTCCCCCACAGATGCCCGAAGATTTGCTGCACCTCATAGGAAACCGTGAAGCGGTAGAGAACGTGCGCGCTATTCTGGTTCAAGCCGAAATTCGGCGAGAAACTGACTGTCGGTCCGCTGGGAATGTCGAAGCTAACGGCAGGGCCGAAATAATGCGAGGTCTGCCTGAGACCGAAGCCGTTAAGGTCGCCCAGCCCGCCATACAGCTCCGCGCCGGCAGCGAGATTCGCCCGGCAGAAAAAGCAGGGATGCGCACTGCCGGCTAAGCTCAGCGGCCGGCTCACTCCCAGGGCATAGCCGAACTCCCAGGGCTCGGGCTCCGCGAAATTCTTTTCGACAATGAAGTTCTCGGCGATGTTCCAGCCATGCGTGTTGCTGGAAAGAATGAGTTTCAGTTCGAGCGCGCGTTCGGTGTCGGAACGCGCGACAGCGTTGCTGACCCGCATATCCGAGATGCTGTCGTGGCCGACCACTTCGAGCAGGCTCCGGTCCGCCTCGTTCAGATTTTCGTATTCGACATACAGAACCGGGTTGATGAAGTGCTCGGTAAAGAGAGGGCGGAAGCGGTTTTCCCAGCGGAAACCGTTGAAGACCGTGCTGTCGTTCCAGGTATGTTGCCCGCCGAGGTAGACCTCGGTCGTCCACCAGGCTTTGGCGCCATATTCCAGTTCCATGGTCTCGCTGACAAAAGGATTGCCATACCTGGGCGAGCCTTGCACGCCTTTGAAGGAGATTTCGAGATTGCCCGGCTCCTCCATGGCGTGCGAGTAGGTGACAAAATAGACCGGCTCCTGGGCTGCCATAGTTAGCGTTCCGAGGGTCAGAAGAGCCACAACCAGACTTGCGCGTCTCACCATAGAATTTTTTAAAGCATGCATATTTATGCAACTGAGTTGCAATATTGGGTTAGTCCCGCGTTGCAACTGTGTTGCACTAAGGAAGGATCGATCCTAACTGGGGGAAAGTTGCCCGTCAAGACAGGCCGACTTTTTTTGTTTCAGAGTTGATGCAACGATGTGCAACAAAAATGCGGCTTTAGGCGGCAGGAGTGGTGCGGCACTGGTTGCAATAGCCGCCGATTTCCAGGCGGGTGACCACAATGTGGAACTGGCAATCGCGCTGGATCTGGCCCTTGAGGCGATCGAACAGGTCGCTTTCAAACTCCATGATCTTGCCGCAGCGCAGGCATGCCATGTGGATGTGGTCTCTCTGAGGGCGGCGTTCGTAATAATGTTTTTCCCCCTGCATGTGCATGAGATCGAGCTCGTCAATCAGGCCATGGCGCTTGAGCAGATTAATCGTGCGGTACACAGTCACCCGGTCAATTTGCGGATCGATGCGCCGCGCCTTGCGCAGAATCTGGCTGGCATCGAGATGCTGCTTGGCGGTTTCCACCACGCTGAGAATGGTGCGCCGCTGGTGGGTCATGCGCAACCCCCGCGACATGAGCTCGGCCTGCAGTCGTCCGGGAGCTTCTGTCTGCGGTAAGGGCATGATCGGATCATTTTAATCTAGTTGATATCCAGTTGCAACAAAGGAAAGCATGGCCCTCGGCTGCGCCAAATGGCCGTAGGTGCAACTCATCCTTTGATGACGCAAAGAATGGGGTCCTGCAGGCTGTAAGCTCCCCTTCCGAAGACCGCAATTAGATTCTCCTCCACCAAAACGCCATTTCCAGTATTCTTATCCGGCACCAAATTCATCTGGCCGCGGAAATCATCATCCCGCAGGGCCAGCATTCCACCTCAGGCGGGCCTTTCAAATGAAACTAGTGGTTCTGGATGGTTACACGTTAAATCCGGGCGATCTTTCCTGGAATGCTTTCGAACAGTTGGCACAAACCACGGTTCACGATCGAACCGATGCCGGGCGGATTTTCGAACGCGCCGCCGGCGCCGAGCTTGTACTCACCAACAAAACTCCCCTCAGCGCCGAGACCATCAGCCAATTGCCCCAACTCAAATACATCGGAGTGTTAGCTACTGGCTATAACATCGTAGACGTGCAAACCGCTCGCCAGCGCGGCATTACCGTAACCAACATCCCAACCTACGGGACGGCATCGGTGGCGCAGATGGTCTTTGCCCTGCTGCTGGAACTGTGCCACAACGTCGGCGCTCACAATGCGGCCGTCAGGAAAGGCGAATGGAGCCGCAATCCCGACTGGTGCTTCTGGCTCACACCTCTGATTGAACTTTCCGGGCGGGTTATGGGCATCGTCGGCTTCGGCCGCATCGGCAGACAGGTGGCGCGCATCGCCGAGGCCTTGGGAATGGAAGTGATCTTCTTCGACAGTTTTCCTCCGGCTTCCCTGGAGGGACTGAAAGCGAAGCTGGTGGATTTGGGGGAGCTCTTCCGCCGCTCCGATGTCGTCAGCTTGCATTGCCCGCTGACGCCGGAGAACCAGGGATTGATCTCCAAGAAACAGATCGCCGCGATGAAGCCCACCGCCTTTCTGATCAACACCTCGCGCGGGCCCCTGGTCGTGGACAAAGATCTGGCGGATGCTCTCAACGCCGGCCGGCTCGCCGGCGCGGGGCTGGATGTCCTCTCCGTCGAGCCGCCCCCTGCCGATAATCCATTGCTGTCCGCGAAGAATTGCATCATCACTCCGCACATTGCGTGGGCCACCAAAGAAGCGCGCTCCCGCCTTATGGATCAGGGAGTGCAAAACCTGAAGGCATTCCTGGAGGGCAAGGAGCTCAACGTAATTCGCTGACTCCTTTGGAGGGCTGGGGCTTCGCAAGCTGCGGCAAATATTTGCAGTGTGCAAATTCGGTCACTCTCTCCGATCAGATAGAATCGGTGGCCGTGTTCGGGTAAACACCGGGTATCCGGGCTAAATCGCGCCGGGTTCCTTGCATAATTCGTTCGATTCCCTATACCCGCGGGAGCTGTGCAAGCGCGTCAAAATGCGCATCGCGCGCAAACAGAATCAGCGAGTGTTGGAGGACGAGGGCTGCGATCCACATATCGTTCGTCGGCATGGGAGTGCCTTGCTTTCGCAGCTGCCGGTAAACAGCCCCGTGATGATGCGTGGTCTGTTCATCGGGGTAGAGCACCCCCACCCCGGGCTTCAGCAAAAAACGGCGCAGAATGGCTTCATTGCGGGGCCCTTGAGTTCCCACCGCGAATCCGGCCCGTAACTCTCCAAGGACGATGAAAGGCAGCCAGACCTCATCGCTGAGTTCGATGGTCTCGACAACCGATGCATCACCCCGGCACAGGTCGGTGTAGCGATTGGTGTCAAGCGCCAGTCTCATCGCCACATGTCTTCGTCAATGGTATCCTGCGCGGCCAATGCGCTGTCGAAAGCGGGGTCTTTCCGCCAGCTGCCTGCAATGTCCTTGAGATCGCGTTGCCGGCGGCGATCCTGCGTAATGCCCGCCCCGCGGGCGAGAGCTTCAAGCGCTACTTCATTCAGGCTCTTGCCGCGCTGCCGCGCTGCCCTGCGCAGAGCTTGGTCCAAGCTACCCGGCACATTGCGAATGGTGTATTGCATGCATTCAGTGTAGGCGGTGCAGGCATATGTTGCAAGCACGAGCGCAAGGACGTGGACGTGGTACCTCGAAGAGTAGAATTGGGGGGCTGTTCGAGAAGAATACCAAGCGAGCAGATTCCCTGAGTTCACTCGCCGGCTTCTATTTCCGCCCGCACATAATCTTCACTAGCTCTAGTTCGAAGGCTCCGGCGTCTTTCGTTTCGCTCCCCACCCGGAAGAACAGGTGATTCTCTCCCTTGGCCAGCGGCAACACTCCCAAATGAATATCGCCAAGCCGCTGTTCCGCTGAGGCAAAATGAGCCACGTTACCGACCGGCTCATCGCTCACCAGCAACTGCATCGTTCCGCGCTGAGGGCCGGTGACGCCTTCCACGCCGATGTCATACTCCGCCGCCTCCGGCAGGTTCACCGTGAAGGCAATGTAATGCTGTCCAAAGCTTTCCTCCCCATGCGCCTGAATCTTCAAGAAGCGCACAGAGGTTTCGTCCGGCAGTTTCTCTTCCATCTTGCTCAGTGTCATATTGTCCAGTGAAAAGGCATAAATCGGCTGGTTCCATCCCGGGATAAACGCCAGCCGTTTTATGCTGGGCGCATGGCTCCCGGCAGGCTGCAAGACATTAGGTGCGCTCGTCGGAGCCTGCTGCAGATACAGAAATGAGACGGCGGTATAGTCCGCTGGAACCAGGTTGCCCTCCGGCCCATGCTCGATGGTGAACTTGAGGCTTTTGCGAAAGCTATAGGCGTCGGGCAGCAAAACACGATAAGCTCCCGTCCGCCCCGCAGGTTTCTGGTACAGCAGCGCTCCGCTGAATGGCATGGAGGTTCTCTCATACCAGCGGCCGGCAACGTCATACCATCCGCCGTTGAAAAAATCCTCCGACCCGGTTCCATGCACGGTCAGTTCGCCGTCGAGTGTGGCCTCATCGTCCCCTTCAAAAAACGAGGTTTCCCCCGGTTCCCGCCCTTGCGCTTGCAGAATAACCCCGACCAGCTGACCATGCCCTTCAGTTTCTACGAAGGTAAAGGGCTCGCCTTGAGGCACGGGCCGCTCACTCTGCCAATGGGCATAGAATCTGCCTTCATCCCCATGCCGGCCTTCACCCGTCCACAAGACCTCGGATTGAAAAGGAATAGGCCCGCTCAACCGCTTGTCCGCGACCAACTCGATCCGCGCCGAACCAGCGAAGGGCATCGGAAAATAGAAGTAGTCGGTATCGTTGTGCGTTCCAAAGAATAAGGACTCCGCCGCGGGCTGCCCAAAGGCCGCTCCAAAGAAATCGCCGACCGGGCATAGGATGGCGGGCGTTTTCTCGTCATCCCAGGTGGCACGCAGTAGCAGCGAACCTTCTTCCACTGCGGCTAGCCGCGCAGCGGAGGAAATCTTCAGCCCCACAATCCTCCCTGCCTGATGCTGCTCGAACAACGTAACCGTCTCCCCCGCGTGCAACACGTGCTCCTGCCGCTCGACTTGCGCACCCGCGGGATTCGCAATTCCTTCGGGCTGGAGGCGGTGGCGAATCTCGCGCACGTCATTCTGAAATTGCGCGCTGTCCGGATCAAAGCTGGTGATGTTGCTATCCCGCGGATACAGCGCATAATTGATCTGGTAAAACTGCATCTTCGGTGCCCGCACCCGGATCTGAATGGATTTCTTAAACTGCAGCGGCACATAACTGTAATATCCGCCAACTGCATGGCCCACCAGCGGCTCCGTGAACGGCGCATGCTTCCCGGAAAACAGTTCCCGGAACGGCAAAACCAACCGGGGCTTGGGCTCCCCGTCGAAGACAAACTCAATCGGCGCATCGAGCGGCGTGGGAGTATGAATTCGTGTGATCACGCCCGGCCCGTTGATTTCTGCGATCACCAGCGCGCCATCCACCTTGCGCAGATAAGAATATTTCCCGCTGAATCCATCATCGTTTCCCCCAGTGCGGTCGTAACTGGAGAACGATCCCACCTTGATGAAATCCCGAAATCGTGGCAGCTTCTGAAGGTTGTAAAGATCGCTCAATCCAGCCGATGCCTGTGCGCCGGCAACTGCCGCCAGACCAAGAATGCAAGCTACCAACGCCCCGACGGCACGCATCTTTCGAAACATCGGTGTGTGGTCCTCCTAATTTGCTGATTTGCTTCGTTTCGCCGCTAAAGCTTACACCATGGGCGGGACGGCTAAATGTGCGCGATGGATTCAGTCCATCCCTTTTTCCGGGGGATTCGCCGGATGCCAGATCAAGCTCGATATTTACAGAAACCGTGCTTCCACTCGCGGCATCGTAAAGAGTACAACCCAAACATTATGAGGAGGTCCCATGCACGTCATCATCGGCGCATCCGGTCACACCGGCGGCGCAGCCGCCAACAAACTTCTAGCTCAGGGAAAAAAGGTACGAGTGGTCGGCAGAAATGCAGATCATCTGGCCCTGTTCACCTCCAAAGGAGCAGAGCCCTTTGCCGGCAACGTCACCGACAAGAACGCCATGGCCAAAGCCTTTGCCGGAGCGCAGGCGGTTTACCTCATGCTGCCGCCCGATCCCACCATTCAGGATTACCGCACTTACGTAAACCAGGCCAGTGAATCTTTTGCTTCCGCCCTCGAGAAGAACGGCGTCAAGTATGCCGTCCTTCTCAGCAGCGTGGGCGCCGACAAAGCTGAAAAGACCGGGCCGATCGCCGGCCTGCACCATTTGGAGGAACGCCTCAAGCGTATCTCCGGCCTCAACACATTGCATCTGCGCGCCGCCTACTTTATGGAGAACACTCTCGGCCAGGCCGACGCCATCGCGCAAATGGGATCCACCGCAGGGCCTCTGCGCCCCAACCTCAAATTCCCGTGTATCGCCGCCCGCGACATCGGCAACTTCGCCGGCGACGCGCTCTCGCGTCTCGAGTTCGTCGGCCATCAGGTCCAGGAGCTGCACGGACAGCGTGACCTAAGCTACGCGGAAATTACCGCCATCATCGGAAAAGCCATCGGCAAGCCCCATCTCAAATACGGCGAACTGACTGCGCAACAATTTCATGACCTTCTGGCGCAGATGGGAATGTCTGAAAATACCGCCAGCCTGTTAGTGGAAATGAGCCAGGCGATGAATTCCGCCTACATCAAGCCGTTGGAGCCAAGATCGCCGCGCAACACTACCCCCACATCGTACGAAACCTTCGTAGCAGAATCTTTCTTGCCGATTTATCAAAAGAAGCGAGCCGCTTGATTCCCACGAAATCCCCGTTCAAGCCAGCTTGGACGGGGATTTTCACCGCTTAGGCATTCAAGCTAGGCCATCATGCTTGTCGAGCGGCAAAGCTGGGCGGCGGCCAGCCGGTCGGGAGCACCCAGCTTGCGCAGCATACGGTGTACATGGTTCTTGATGGTCTGTTCGGAAAGGTTCAGTTGCGCCGCAATTTCTTTGTTGGTGAGACCTCGATCGATCATCTCGACCAGTTGTTGCTCACGGCGGGTCAGGCCCAGATCGTACTTCAAGCGCAGCCGAAACACTTGCGGTCGTTGCGCGGCAACAATCTCGAACAACGCCATACAAAGGCTGGGGGGACACACCGCCCGGCCTCCGGCCACTACGCGAACCGCAGCGGCCAACTCCGAAGCGGTAGCCTCCTTCAGCACATATCCTGCGACCCCTTCGCAGACCGCCCGAACAAACGTTTGCCGGTCCTCTTCCATTCCCATCAGGAGAATCCGCAGCCCCGGTAATGCCGCGCGAGCTTCCGCAATCAGTTGCAAGTCGGGCAAGGTGAGCAGGGTGGAATCGGCCAGCAAGACATCCGGGGCGGCGGCAGACACTTGCATGACAAGTTGCGCCGAACACGCCGCCGCCTCCACGACCCGGATGTCGTTCTTCTTGCCCAGAAGTTGCGCCAGAGCTTCGCGCAAAAGACGGTTCTCGGCCAGTATGAATACTTTTATGATTTCCGAATCCACCACGGTCTTCCTTAAA
>Ga0335085_10006983_pt1 | contig 17659 bp, 16 predicted proteins | sample Lox_Sample_45_FD_206712 | JGI IMG/M metagenome (GOLD analysis project Ga0335085, IMG submission 206712) | Soil microbial communities from Loxahatchee National Wildlife Refuge, Florida, United States - Lox_Sample_4.5 | ecosystem: Environmental > Terrestrial > Soil > Wetlands | place: USA...
TGCTGGAAGTCGATGGGGTCACGGCCGCGATGGCCGTGTCGCTGGGCGAGAATGGCGTCAAGACGCTCGAAGATCTCGCGGGCTGCGCCACCGACGACCTGCTCGGCTACTACGAGACCGGCAAGGATAAGGAGCGCACGCGCATTCCGGGCGCACTCGAAGGCTTCGGCCTCGGCCAGGATGAAGCGAACGCCATCATCATGAAGGCGCGCGTGAAGGCGGGCTGGATCGAGGAAAGCGATCTCGCTTCGGAAGAGGCCGAGGACGAAGGCGCCGAAGACGCGGAAGGAGAAGCCGAGGCCTGATGTTGGCTGCCGCGACCCCCGAGACAAAACGCGAGACGACGCTGCGCGAACGGCGCTGCATCGTTACCGGCGAAGTGTTGCCGGAACGCAAGCTCGTGCGGTTCGTCGTGGGCCCGGAAAACGAGATCGTTCCCGATCTTGCGGCGAAGCTGCCCGGCCGCGGCATCTGGGTCAGTGCGGATGCCTCGCTGTTGCAGCGCGCGATCGCCAAGAACCTGTTCGCCAAAGCCGCGAAGGCGCAAGTGAAGACCGCGGCCGATCTGCCGGCGCTGGTCGCGCGGCTGCTGATCGCGCGCATCCAGGATCATCTGGGACTCGCGCGCCGCTCAGGCGTGCTGGTTACGGGCTTCGACAATGTCGAGCGTGCACTGACCGCCCGCCGCAAGCCCGCACTGCTGGTGCAGGCCAGCGACGGCGCGGCCGACGGGTTCCGCAAGCTTTCTTCGCTGGCGGCATCGCAAGGCCTTGAAATTCCAGCGATGAATGTTCTTTCCCGCGATGAACTGAGCGTGGCTTTGGGCCGCGAGAATGTGGTACATGCAGCCCTCTTTCCGGGGCCGCTTGCGGATCGGTTGGCGCTCGATGCCGAAAGGCTCGAGGGTTTTCGGCCGCGCAACACCGGGGGAACGGGTCCGAACCCCGTTCCGAACGAAAGGCAAGAATGAGCGAGACGAACGATCCCACCGCGCGAACCGGCCGCAGCTCTGGCGGCGGCAAAACCCTGTCGCTGCGGAAGACCGAGACTTCCACGGTGAAGCAGAGCTTCAGCCATGGTCGCAGCAAGGCCGTGGTGGTGGAGAAGAAGCGCGCGCACCGTCCGCTGCCCGGCGCCAAGGCCGAAGCCGCGCCGGCGAAGTCCGCGCCGTCGCTCGAGGCGAAACCCTCGGCAACGACGACCGCGCCGGCTGCTTCGCGCGAGCCGCGCGCCGGTGTGGTGCTGCGCCAGCTCACGGAAGAAGAAAAGGACGCCCGCTCGCGCGCGCTGGCCGATGCCCGTGTCCACGAAGAGGAAGCGCGTAAGCGCGCGGAAGAAGAAGCCAAGCATCGCGCCGTGGAAGAAGCGCGGCTGGCCAAGGAGCGCGCCGCCGCCGAGAAGCGCAAGTCCGAGGAGGAGACTCGCAAGGCGTCCGAGGAAGTCGCCCGCAAGCGCGCCGAGGAAGAAGCCTCGCGCCGCCTCGACAAGAAGGAAGAGCCGCACGCCGGTGCTGCGACGGAAGCGCCGCGCCGCGGCCGCCTCGTCAACGACGAAGAGGAAGAGGCGCCGAAGAAAGGCGCCAAGGCTCCCGTCAAGACGCCGGCACGCAAGGGCGACGGCGATCGCCGTCGCGGCAAGCTCACGGTCACCGCCGCCCTCTCGGACAAAGACGAGCGGATGCGCTCGGTTGCATCCTTCCGCCGCCATTTGCAGCGCGCCAAGGGCGCGCCGCAGCCAGCGGCACCGGCAGGTCCGCGCGAAGTGACGATTCCGGAAACCATCACAGTCGCCGAACTTGCCAACCGCATGGCGCGCCGCAGCGTCGACGTCATCAAGGTGCTGATGAAGAACGGCATGATGCAGACGGCGAACGACATCATCGACGCCGACACGGCCGAACTCGTCGCCACGGAATACGGCCATACCGTGAAGCGCGTCGCCGAATCCGACGTTCTCGAAGGCCTGAAGGGCTCGACCGACGACGAAGGCCAGCTCATGCCGCGTCCGCCGATCGTCACCGTCATGGGCCATGTCGACCACGGCAAGACGTCGCTGCTCGATGCCTTGCGCAAGACGGATGTGGTTTCCGGCGAAGCAGGCGGTATCACTCAGCACATCGGTGCCTACCAGGTGCAGCTGAAGGGCGGCCAGAAGATCACGTTCCTTGATACGCCGGGCCACGCGGCCTTCACCGCGATGCGCGCGCGCGGCGCCAAGGTGACGGACCTCGTTATTCTGGTCGTCGCCGCCGATGACGGCGTCATGCCACAGACCGTGGAAGCCATTTCGCACGCCAAGGCGGCGGGCGTTCCGATCATCGTGGCGGTCAACAAGATCGACAAGGCGGACGCCAACCCGACGCGGGTGAAGAGCGAATTGCTGCAATACGAAATCCAGGTTGAAGACATGGGCGGCGAAACGCTCGCCGTGGACGTGTCTGCGACCAAGGGTACCAACCTCGACAAGCTCGAGGACGCCATCCTGCTGCAGGCCGAAGTCCTCGACCTCAAGGCCAATCCCGAGCGTGCCGCCGAAGGTGCGGTGGTGGAAGCCAAGCTCGACAAGGGCCGCGGTCCGGTTGCGACGGCGCTCGTGCAGCGCGGCACCCTGCATGTGGGCGACATTCTCGTTGCCGGGTCCGAATGGGGCCGCGTGCGCCTGATGATGAACGATCGCGGCGAAACCGTGCAAAGCGCCGGTCCCGCGACGCCGGTCGAAGTGCTCGGTCTTTCCGGCGTGCCGGAAGCGGGCGATGAGTTCGTCGTCGTGAACGACGAAGCGCGCGCCCGCGAGGTCACGGAATACCGTGCCCGCAAGCGCCGCGAGACGCGCCAGAAGAATCTGTCGCGCCAGACTCTCGACCAACTGCTGCAGACGCAGAAGGAAGGCGAGAAGCGCTTCCTGCCGCTCGTCATCAAGGCGGACGTGCAGGGTTCGTCGGAAGCCATCCAGGGCGCGCTGATGAAGCTCGGCACCGACGAGGTTGCCGCGCAGGTGCTGCAGTCCGGCGTTGGCGGCATCACGGAATCCGACGTGATTCTCGCCCATGCCAGCGGCGCGGCGATCATCGGATTCAATGTGCGCGCCAATGCGCAGGCGCGCGAGCGGGCAAAGCGCGATGGCGTGGAGATCCGCTACTACAACATCATCTACAACGTCGTGGACGACGTGAAGGCGGCGTTGTCGGGCCTGCTCGCGCCGGAAACGCGCGAGAAATTCCTCGGCAATGCCGAAGTGCTCGAAGTCTTCGCCATCTCGAAGGTCGGCAAGGTTGCCGGCTGCCGGGTGACGGAAGGCGTCGTGCGCCGCGGCGCCAAGGTGCGCCTCATCCGCGACAATGTTGTGATCCACGAAGGCGAGCTTTCGACGCTCAAGCGCTTCAAGGACGATGCCCGCGAAGTGGTTGCCGGTCAGGAATGCGGCATGTCGTTTGCCAACTACCAGGACCTGCAGAAGGGCGACGTCATCGAGTGCTACGAGGTCGAAACCGTCAAGCGCGCGCTTTGATCGCGCTGGGTTAGGCGTTCACCGTGGAAACCGCAGAGCCGCTGATTGCGGGGCGCAAGCCGCAAGACCTCATCCGGGCCATCGACGAAGCGGTGCGCACCGGCGAAGCGCGCGCCGGCTGGGAGCTGGCGGAAGAAGCCGTCACGTCGGGAATCGATGAAGCGCGCTTCTTCACCTATGCCTGCTACCACTATCTGGCACGGCAGCAATTCGATCTTGCACTGGAGCGCGCGCTGAGCGCCGAAAAGCGTGCGCCGGACAACGCCGAGGCTCACAACGCACTGGGACTCTCTTACTGGCGGCTCGGCCGCGAGAGCGATGCCCTTGCATCCTTCGATCGCGCCATCGCCCTCAACCCAAAATTCTCGGAGCCGCAGTTCAGCCGCGGCTGTCTGCTGGAGGAGAAGGGCGATATCGCGGGAGCCGTGCGCGCTTACGAAGAAGCGGCGAAGCTCTCCAACAAGGCCGAGCCGTTCGCGCATCTGGCAAGCCTCGCGGTTTCGCAAGGCGATCTTGCGGCGGCGAAGAAGCACGCGCAGCGCACGCTGTGGCTCGCGCCCCATCATCCCGTCGGACTTCTGGCGATGGCTGCGGTGGAAATCGACGAGCAACGGTATGCACAGGCCGAACGGAGGCTCTCGCCGCTGATCGACAGCAGCGTGCTTGCGCCGATGCAGCAGGCGATGGCGCTTGGGCTGATGGGCGATCTGTTCGATGCGACAGCAAGGCCCGACCAGGCGTTCGCCGCGTACCGTGCCTGCAAGCAGGTGTTCCATTCTCTTACGGCGCCGCAGGGGCCATTGCTCGAGAGTCCCTGGGAGCGGCTCGACCGGATGGAGCGGTTCTTTCGTGCGCTGCCCAAAGAGTCTTTCCCGAAAGGCGGCGCGATTTCCTCGCCGGTGTCCAAGCATGTGTTCGTGTTGAGCTTCCCACGCTCCGGCACGACCTTGCTCGAACAGGTGCTGAAGGGACATCCGGATGTCGAGGCGATGGAGGAGAAGGACTGCTTCTCCTCGGCAATTGCCGATTTCATCGAGCCGGCCGACGGGCTGGAGCATCTGCTTGCAGCGAGCGACGCCGGTCTCAACCGCTACCGCGATGAATACTGGCGGCGCGCCCGGGAACATGGCGCCGCTGCCGACCGGCCCGTGTTCGTCGACAAGCAACCGTTCAACAGCATTCTGCTTCCCGTGATCGCGCGGCTGTTTCCGCAAGCGATCATCCTGTTCGCCGTGCGCGATCCGCGCGATGTCGTGTTCAGCTGTTTCCGGCGCCGGATCATGATGTACGAGCTCGCCTCGCTCGATGGCATCGCGCGCTACTACGACGGCGTGATGGGGCTCAGCGAGGCGTACCGCGCCGCCCTGCCGCTGCCGATCCACGATGTGCGCCATGAAGCCCTGCTGGCCGATTTCGATGGCGAGGTTTCGCGCATTTGCAAGCTGATCGGCATCGAGCGGCACGCCGACATGGCGTCGTTCGCCGAGCGTATGAAATCCGCCCCGATCAACACGCCAAGCGCGCCGCAAATCCGCGGCGGCCTGAACGCACGCTCCGGCGGACAATGGCGGCGCTATCGCGGACACCTTGCAGACGTGTTGGCGATCCTGCAGCCCTGGGTCGAGCGTTTCGGATATTCGGCGGACTAGGCCCATGAGCAGTCCGATGTGCGAATCCAGTCTGCGCCAGTTCCAGGATTACCTGACGCGCGTCCAAGCCTTGCTGCGCGCCGACCGTATGGCGGAGGCCGCCAAGCTTTCGGCCGACGCGATCGCTGCGGGCTTCGAGCACCCCAACCTTCTGACGCTTGCGGCCTACCACCATCTCAACGCCAACGACGACCAGCGGGCGTTTGCGCATGCGAGCCGCGCGCGTGAGCTGGCGCCAGGCAATGTGGATGTGCTGAACGCAGTCGGCAGCTGCCTCGCGAAGCTCGGGCGCTACCAGGATGCCGTCGCCATATACGACGAAGCGCTGCTCTATTCGCCGAACGCCTTCATGATCCATTTCAGCCGCGGCATGGCGCTCGAACAATCGGGTCAGGTTGCGCACGCCAGGGAGGCGTACGAGCGCACGTTGGCCATTCGGCCTCAACACGCGGTGGCGGCCGCGCGGATTGCATATCTGGCGGCGCAGAGAGGCGATGGAGCAACCGCGCGCAAGCATGCGCGAAAGGCGCTGGCCATCGATTCGCAGCAATCACTGGCGTCGGTCGCGCTGGCGCTTGCGGACGTCAATGATTTCCAGTTCGAGCGCGCTGTCGAAGCGGCACAGTCCGTCGTTGAACGGCCGAAGACGCAGCCGCTAACGCGCACCATCGCACTTGGCATCCTTGGTGACGCGCTGGATGGCCTCGATCGCCGCGATGACGCGTTCAAGGCCTATCGCGATGCCGGCGAACTGCTGGCCGCGACGCACAAGCAGAAGAGCGGGGAATCCGCGCTCGATCGTGTGCGCCGGCTGACGGCCTTCATGCGGCAATCGCCGGTGGACCTGTGGACCAGCGATGGCGCGCAATCACCGGTGCAGACGCATGTCTTCCTCGTCGGTTTCCCGCGCTCCGGCACGACCTTGCTGGAGCAAGTGCTGGCCGCAAGTCCTTCCATCGAAGCGCTCGACGAGCACGATACGCTGACGGAGTCCTATCCCTTCACGGCGAAGGATGACGCGCTGGCGGACTTTGCGAGGAAATCGTCGGCGGAGCTGGAAGAGTTTCGCGCGGCTTACTGGAAGCGGGTCAGGGATGCGGGTGTTTCGCTCACGCGACCGGTATTCGTCGACAAGATGCCCCTCAACACGGTCGTGCTTTGCCTGATCGCGAGGCTGTTTCCATCGGCGAAGATCCTGTTCGCGTTGCGCGATCCGCGCGACGTCGTGTTCTCCTGCTTCCGACGTCGCTTCGGCATGACGCAGCAGATGTATGAGCTGCTGACGCCGGAAAGTGCGGCCACTTATTACGATGCCGTGATGTCGCTGGCCGATGTCTACCGCGCCAAGCTAACCCTTCCGTTCCTCGACACGCGTTACGAGGACCTCGTGCTCAACTTCGAAGGCGAGACGCGTCGCCTCTGCGACTTCCTCGGCATCACATACGACGACGCCATGAAGCAGTTCGCCTCGAACGAGCAGCTTGCGGAAATCGACACGCCGAGCGTGGCGCAGGTTTCGCGCGGTCTCTACACGCAAGGCATGGGCCAGTGGCGGCGCTATCGCGAGCAGCTGGCGCCCGTGCTGCCGAAGCTGGAGCCGTGGGTTGCCCGTTTCGGATACGCAGAGAACTGACATGGCGCGGCACTTCCAGGCACGCAATCAGGGACCATCGCAACGTCAGCTGCGCGTGGGCGAAATGCTGCGGCATTCGCTGTCCGACATCCTCACCCGCGGCGACATCCGCGATCCCGATCTCGAAGGTATTTCCGTCACGGTCACGCAGGTCAAGCCATCCGGCGATATGCGCCATGCCACCGTGTTCGTCGAACCGCTGGGCGGCAAGAATGCGAAGGCTATCGTTCAGGCGCTGAACCGGCACAGGGGGTTCATCCGCGGTCAGATGGGCCGCACCATCACGATGAAGTTCACGCCCGATCTGCGCTTCGTCGAAGATGAATCCTTTGCGGAAGCCGAGAAGATCGAGCGCCTGCTGAAGTCGGACGTCGTCCAGCGCGATCTGAACGCCGAAGACTCCGATGCGTCGTAGGAAGAAGGGCAACGCCGTCCACGGCTGGGTGATCGTGGACAAGCCGGAAGGCATCACCTCCACCCAGGTCGTTGCGGTCGTGCGCCGCGTGTTCGACGCACAGAAGGCCGGTCACGCCGGCACGCTCGACCCCATGGCCACCGGTGTGCTGGCGGTGGCGCTCGGTGAAGCGACGAAGACCGTCCCCTTCGCCATGGACAGCGAGAAGGAGTACCGCTTCACCGCGTGCTGGGGCGAAGCGCGCGACAGCGACGATGCCGAGGGCCGGGTGACGGCCACATCCGATGTTCGCCCCAGCCGCGACGCCATCGAGGCGGCGATCCCCAGCTTCCTGGGCGAGGTGGTGCAGGTGCCGCCGGCCTATTCGGCCATCAAGGTCCAAGGGGAGCGTGCCTACGATCTGGCCCGCGAGGGCGAGGTCGTCACGCTGGAACCGCGCACGGTTTCCATCCACTCCGTCCGCCTCCTGGAGCAGCCCGATCCCAATCATGCCGTGTTCGAAATGCGTTGCGGCAAAGGGGCTTACGTCCGGGCCTGGGTTCGCGATCTGGCGCTTGCCCTAGGCACGGTCGGGCATGTTTCCCAGCTCCGGCGCACCTCAATTGGCGGCTTTCACGAAAAGGCTGCCGTGCCTCTGGAAACCCTGAGGGGTTTTATGCATAGTCCCGCCGCTTTTGAGCACTTGAGGCCCATTTCGACCGCGCTGGACGGCATCCCGGCGCTGGCTGTTACGGGTCCGGATGCGGTTCGCCTCCGTAGCGGCAATCCGATCCTGATGCGTGCGAACCTGTTCGCCCGCATCGCGGACGCCACTTCCCAAAGCGACGATCTTCAAGGGCTCACGGTCTTTCTCTCGACCGGAGATGGCGAGCCCGTCGCATTGGCGGCTCTCGAATCCGGCGAGTTGAGACCGTTCCGTGTTTTCAACTTTGGAAATGGATGACCGAATGTCGATCACGACCGAACGCAAGAAAGAAGTCATTACCGAATACGCCACGAAGGCGAACGATACCGGATCGCCGGAAGTTCAGGTGGCTGTGCTCTCCGAGCGCATCTCCAGCCTGACCGAGCACTTCAAGACGCACGTCAAGGACAACCACTCGCGCCGCGGCCTGATCCGGCTCGTGTCGCAGCGGCGGCGTCTGCTCGACTACATCAAGGCAACCGATGAGAAGCGCTATGAATCGCTCATCTCCCGGTTGGGACTGCGGCGCTGAAGCCCTGTCTCTCGCGTCTTGCAATCAGCTTCGCGCGGAGCTCGCGATGGTCGCGGGCCCGCGCACACGCATTTCTTTGGGACGACTGAAGAAAGGCCCCGGGGCAATCCGGCTTCGGGAAACGAAGGAACTAGAGAATGTTCAAGATCCACAAAGAGGAAATCGAATGGGGCGGCCGAAAGCTCGTCCTTGAAACCGGCAAGGTTGCGCGCCAGGCCGATGGCTCGGTCGTTGCACGCTACGGCGAGACGGTCGTGCTGGCCACCGCGGTCGGCGCGCTGAGCCCCAGGCCCGGCGTCGATTTCTTCCCCCTCACCGTGAACTACCAGGAAAAGTATTTCGCGGCCGGCAAGATTCCCGGCGGCTACTTCAAGCGCGAAGGCCGCCCCACCGAGCGCGAGACGCTGATCTCCCGCCTCATCGACCGTCCGATCCGTCCGCTGTTCGCCGAAGGCTACCGCAACGAGACGCAGGTGATCATCACCGTGCTCAGCCACGACATGGAGAACGATCCGGACGTGGTGGGGATGGTCGCGGCGTCCGCGGCGCTCACGCTCTCGGGCATTCCGTTCATGGGCCCGATCGGTGCTGCCCGCGTCGGCTACATCGCGGGCGAATACGTGCTGAACACGCAGGTCGACGAGGCGCCGAATTCGCAGCTCGATCTCGTGGTGGCCGGAACGGCCGATGCCGTGCTCATGGTGGAATCCGAAGCGCAGGAGCTGTCCGAAGAGGTGATGCTTGGCGCCGTGATGTTCGGCCATCGCGCCATGCAGCCGGTGATCGACATGATCATCCGGCTTGCGGAGAAGGCGGCGAAGGAACCGCGCGAACTTCCGGTCGACGGGAACAAACCGCATTTCGATCGCGTCAAGGAATGGGCCGGCAAGGAACTGACCGCCGCCTTCCAGATTCCGGAGAAGCATCTGCGCCGCGACAGGATCGCCGAGATCCGCGCGCGTGCGGCGCAGGAATTCGTGGGCGAAGGCGAAGGCAAGCTGGCCGAGAACGCGTTCGGCCACATCTTCCACGATGTCGAAGCCAGTGTGATGCGCTTTGCCGTGCTCGACACGGGACAGCGCATCGACGGCCGCGACACGAAGACGGTCCGCCCCATCGTGGCGGAAGTCGGCACCCTGCCGCGCACGCACGGCTCGGCGCTGTTCACACGCGGTGAGACACAGGCCCTCGTCGTCACCACGCTCGGCACCGGTGAAGACGAGCAGTTCGTCGATTCGCTCGAGGGTACCTACAAGCAGCACTTCATGCTGCACTACAATTTCCCGCCCTATTCGGTGGGTGAGACGGGCCGCATGAATGCTCCCGGCCGCCGCGAAATCGGCCACGGCAAGCTTGCCTGGCGCGCCGTGCATCCGATGCTGCCGAAGAAGGAGGAATTCCCCTACACGATCCGCGTCGTGTCGGAGATCACCGAGTCGAACGGCTCGTCCTCGATGGCGACCGTCTGCGGCACCTCGCTCGCGCTGATGGACGCCGGTGTGCCGATCAAGCAGCCGATCGCCGGCATCGCCATGGGCCTCATCAAGGAAGGCGATCGTTTTGCCGTGCTGTCGGACATCCTCGGCGACGAGGATCATCTGGGCGACATGGACTTCAAGGTGGCCGGCACCGACAAGGGCGTCACAGCGCTGCAGATGGACATCAAGATCACCGGCATCACCGAGGAGATCATGAAGGTGGCGCTGGCGCAGGCACATGACGGCCGCATCCACATCCTCGGTGAGATGGCGAAGGCGATCAGCCATTCGCGCGATCAGCTCGGCGAACACGCGCCGCGCATCGAGACGATGAAGATCCCGACCGACAAGATCCGCGAAGTGATCGGCTCGGGCGGCAAGGTGATCCGCGAGATCGTCGAGAAGACCGGCGCCAAGATCAACATCGAGGACGACGGCACGGTGAAGATCGCGTCGGCCGACGGCGAATCCATCCGCGCCGCCATCAAGTGGATCAAGTCGATCGCGGCGGAGCCGGAGATCGGCGAGATCTACGAAGGCAAGGTCGTGAAGGTGATGGATTTCGGCGCCTTCGTGAACTTCTTCGGTCCCAAGGACGGCCTCGTGCACATCTCGGAACTGGCGCCGAAGCGGGTGGCGAAGACGTCCGATGTGGTCAGCGAAGGCCAGACGGTGAAAGTGAAGCTGCTCGGTTTCGACGATCGCGGCAAGGTTCGGCTTTCGATGAAGGCGGTGGACCAGCAGACCGGCGAGGACCTGACGAAGAAGCAGGCGGCCGAACCGGCTGCGGCGCCCGCGCCGGAAGGCCAGCAGCAGGCGGGGTGAATTCCCCGGCAGGTTTGTAAGGAAAGGGCCGCCTGACAGGCGGCCTTTTTCTTGACCGGTGCGCCAAAGCTTAGCTAAGCTAACCGGATGGAGAAGACCGTCAACATCCACCACGCCAAGACGCACCTTTCCAGTCTCATCGCGGAAGCGGAGGCCGGGGAGAAAATCACCATCGCGCGCAGCGGCAAGCCGGCCGTGCGACTGGTGCCAGTCCGTCGTGCGACGAAAAAGGCAAAGAATATTCCGGATCGCAAGCCAGGTTTCATGAAGGGAAAAATCTGGATCGGACCGAACTTTGATGACCCGCTGCCGGAAGAGATCATGAAGGCATTTCGGGGCGAGAGCGATTGAAGCTCCTTCTCGATACTCACATCCTGCTCTGGTGGGCGGAAGGCTCTCCCAAGCTGGGCCAACGCGCTCGTGCGGCGGTCGAGAGCGGCAGCAACGAACTGCGGATCAGCGCGGCCAGTTGGTGGGAGATCGCCATCAAGCAGGCACTGGGCCGTCTTCGATTCGATCTTGCAGCTGGGCGTAGCGCGTTCGCATCGCGGGGTGTGACGACAATGGACGTAACATTCGCGCATGCCGAAGCGGCGGCCGGTCTGCCGCTGCTCCCCGGCGATCCCTTTGACCGCATGCTTGTGGCGCAGGCGTCCCATGAAGGACTGAGACTTCTCACCCGCGACAAGAGATTGAAGAAATACGGGTCGTCCGTTCTCTGTGTGTGAGGAATTCCATGCCGAAGATCGATGTCGCAAAGGTGCCGGAGCGGAAGGGTTCCGGCTATCCGGCGCCGTTCCACGAGATCGCCAAGGACCGCACGCGAAAACCGCTGGGAGATGCCGCCGGGCTGACGCAATTCGGCGTGAACCTGCTGACGCTTCCGCCCGGTGCCGGATCGAGCCAGCGGCACTGGCATTCGGCGGAAGACGAATTCGTCTACGTCGTGTCTGGCGAGCTGACGCTCGTCACCGACAAGGGCGAGGAAATCCTCCGCGCCGGCGATTGTGCCGGCTTCCCGAAGAATGACGGCGACGGCCATCAGCTGATCAACAAGTCTGGTAGCATTGCGACGTGCCTCGAGGTTGGCACGCGCAGCGGCGACGACGTTTGCATGTATTCCGATATCGACATGATGATCGACAGCACGAGCGGCAAAGGCTTCACCCATAAGGACGGCACGCCGTATCCGCCGCGGCAAAGATGATCACGCAAGGCAGATTCACCACCAGGAGCACAAAGGGCACAAAGGCTCTGGTTATCGTAGGACCGTTGTCGTCATAGTCTTGGTGTTCTTTGTGTCCTTGGTGGTAAGAATGGTCGATTCGATCCTGCGCAATCTCGACTTGGTGCTGCTGTTGCTCGCGGTGCTGGTGATGCCGGCTTTGTCGGCATTGTCGGGCCGCAAGCTGGCACGCCTTCCGCCGGAGAAACGCAATCTGCCCGCACGCTACCGGCAGACGATCGCGCGCGGCTGGATCGTCGCCGGCATTCTGCTTGCCTATTGGCACTGGATGGGTCGCCCTTTCGCGGCGCTCGGTCTGGACTGGCCGATCGGCGTGAAGGGTCGGCTCGGCTTCGGTTTCGATGCGCTCATCGTCGCAGCACTTCTCATCCACGCGTCGCGGTTGCCGCGACTCCTGCGCGGCGATCTCGACAAGGCGCGGCGGGCGCTCAAACAGGTCAAGATCACACCGCGCACCAATGGCGAGCTGGCGCTCTTCATGCTCGTCGCCATCACGGCAGGCGTGTGGGAGGAACTGCTCTACCGCGGTTTCCTCATCTGGTTCCTTGCGCCATTTGCCAGATTGGCGGGTGCCGCGATTCTGTCCTCGGTGATTTTCGGCTTGGCGCATGCCTATCAGGGCTGGCGCGGCGTCGCGGTGACCACCGCCATTGGCCTTGCACTCGCGATCCTCTATTTGGCGACCAACAGCCTGTGGTGGCTGATGCTTGCGCATGCCCTCATCGACATCAATGGCGGCGTCGTCGCCTTCCGGCTGGCGCGCTGGATTCGCGAACGCGACGCCGCAATCGCTGCGGCGTGAAGACTGAAGGACGAAGCAGGATTCACCACCAAGAGCACAAAGGACACCGAGGCTCTCGGCCGGTGTGACTGTATTTGCCTTCCTCTTGGTGCTCTTTGTGTCCTTTGTGGTGAGAATGTTGGTTAATCGCGCTTCACCATTCTTGTGCATGGGCAGACGTGTCGATTACCTTCGCAGCTCAGGGTGGGGAAGGATCGTCCGCATGTACGTTGCCTTGCGCTTCTTGAGTCTGGTGCTGATCGCGGTTGGTCTGGCGCTGCTGGGTGCCGACCTCATCACCACGCTGGAGAAGGGCGGCGACATCACCATCCGTTCGTTCGACCATGTGTGGAATTCGCTGAGCGCGTCGAGCCTCGGCAGCTTCAAGAACTGGCTGCAGACGACTCTGCCCGCGCCGTTCCCGAAGTGGGTCTATTCCTTCATGGCGCTGCCGGGCTGGGCCGTGTTCGGCGTGCCGGGCGTGATCCTCGCGTTTGCCTTCGGCGAGCGGAAGGGCGCAGCGTAATCGCGCTAGCAATGGTGTTGAACGGGAAGAAAGAAGCGAAGGATTTTAAAGGCAGCAAAGGTTGCGAAAAGCAGAAATAGCACGCCCGTCACTGTCCAATACCAGATCGGATGTTCACTGCGTCGAGAGAACCCGACATCTATTGCTCTGCCACTTCGCAATGACCAGGCGAGCAGTAAACCCCATACGATCGTTATTATCAGAAATGCTGGCTCGCCACCGGGCGACTCGCACAAGGTGACTCCGGTAAAGGTCATCGGTTCGCGCCCGGCGTCCAGAGCACGTCCTTGGCGCCCTTGTCGTTCAGAAACCGACTCGAGACGAACAGGTGATCGGACAGCCGGTTGACGTATTTCAGTGCGGCGGCGCCGACCTTCTCCTGCTCCGACAATTCCACCATCAGCCGCTCGGCGCGCCGCACGATGGTGCGCGCGAGATGCAGGTAAGCGGCTGCCGGTGTGCCGCCGGGCAGGACGAACGAATTGAGCGGCGCAAGCTCCGCGTTCATCGTGTCGATCTCGTGCTCCAGCCGCTCGACCTGCGACTCGGCAATGCGCAGCGCCTCCTGTCCGCGGCGGCTGTCCTCCGGCACGCACAGGTCGGCGCCGAGATCGAACAGGTCGTTCTGGATGCGCGCCAGCATGGCATCCGCGTCGCCCTTCGTGTGCAGCCGCGCGATGCCGATGGCCGCGTTGGCTTCGTCCACCATGCCGAACGCCTGGATGCGCAGCGCGTGCTTGGAAAGGCGCGTGCCGTCGCCCAGCGCCGTCTGCCCCTTGTCGCCGGTCTTCGTGTAGATGCGGTTCAGCGTGACCATTCGTCGATTCTAAGCTGTGTGTGGCGACTTAGGAAGTATGTGGACAGGCAAGTCGGCGCTAACATGCGAGATCGCATCAGGGAGTTAAGCATGCGGAGTCGGTTAGCCGGTACGTTATTAGCAGCGATCCAGTTTGTGTCGACGGCAGCAACGGCATTCCCGCCATGCAAGACGAGTACGAAACTGGTCGGCAAGTGTTTTGTCGTGCACGGGCGGTTGGACAATTTGTACCAGGGCGGCTGGACCACGAAGATATGGGTCGTCGGCACCCACAGAATGCTGGGTGTCGAAGATGTGGACCAACTCGCTGAGAACCGAGATGATCCTGCGCTCCCCAGAAATATCCAACGCGCGCTGGGACAGGGTCCGGGGAAGCCGTACTCGGTATATGGCGACTTTGAGGTATGTCCCTTCAGCCCGGAACACCGCGGGTGGATGCGCGAAGTATGTGTACAGAGCGGAAAGAACCTAGTCAGAAAACCCGACTTCTGAACCACAATCAGTGTTGGCTAATGGCCTGCAGCTGCGGAATCGGTTGCAGCGGCGCTACGCACCAGTATGATCCGGCGCCTGTCCATCCAGAGAGCAAAAATGCCCGTCGACGTGCCCGAGACCATTGAAGTGGACGATACCCGCGTTGCCTGCGACGGCGGGAACGCCGCTCTGGGCCATCCCAAGGTCTATCTCGAGATGGGCGACGAGAACTACGTCGAGTGCCCCTATTGCGACCGCCGCTTCGTGTTGCGCGCGGGAGCGCACGCGCATTGACGGCGGCGCCCAAGCTTGTCGCCAGCGGCCAGCCGATCAAGAAGGGTGACCATCTCTACCTGATCGACGGTTCGGGCTACATCTTCCGCGCCTATCACGCGCTGCCGCCCCTGTCGCGCAAGTCCGACGGACTGCCGACGGGTGCCGTCTCGGGCTACTGCAACATGCTGTGGAAGCTGCTGCAGGACATGAAGGGCTGGGAGAAGCCGACGCATCTGGCCGTGGTGTTCGATGCGGGGCGCGCCACGTTCCGCAACAAGATCTATCCCGATTACAAGGCGCACCGTCCCGATCCCCCGGAGGATCTGGTGCCGCAATTCCCGCTGGTGCGGCAAGCGACGCGCGCGTTCGGCGTGGCGTGCGTGGAAGAGGCCGGATTCGAGGCCGACGACCTCATCGCAACTTACGCGCGGATTGCGCGCGAGGCGGGGGCGCGCGTCACCATCGTGTCGTCCGACAAGGACCTGATGCAGCTGGTCATCGACGGCACGGTCGAGCTGCTCGACACCATGAAGAACAAACGCATTGGTGCGGCCGAAGTGATGGAGAAATTCGGCGTGCCGCCATCCAAGGTGACGGAAGTGCAGGCGCTGGCGGGCGATTCCACCGACAATGTGCCTGGCGTTCCCGGCATCGGCGTGAAGACCGCGGCCGAGCTGATCAACACCTATGGTGATCTCACGACGCTTCTGGCGAAGGCGGGCGAGATCAAGCAGCCGAAGCGGCGCGAGACTCTCGTCACCAATGCGGAGAACGCGCGCATCTCGCTGAAGCTCGTCACCCTGGACGACAACGCGAAATTCTCCTGCCCCATCGACGAGATGGACGTGCAGGAGCCGGCGCCGGCCGAGCTGATCGGCTTCCTGCGCGCACTGGAATTCACGGCGCTGCTTCGCCGGGTGGCGGCGCATTTCGGCATCGACGATCCGGAAGCCTTGCCGCCGCCGGCCGAGATCGCCGAAGGCGCGCTCGCAGCGCGACCTGCGGCGCGACCCGCGCCTACAGCATCGGCGCCCACGACCACATCGAACGCGGAGCCGGGCGTTGTCGCCGACAAGGCGGCGCTGCTGCGCGCGATCGACTACGACCGCTACGAAACCGTGATCGCACTCGATCGCCTGCATCACTGGATCGACCGCGCGACGGAAGTTGGCCGCGCTGCGATTCATGTCGCGTCCACGTCGTCCGATCCCATGCAGGCGAACCTTTGCGGCGTCGCGATTGCGATCGCACCCGGCGAGGCGGCCTACATCCCGTGCGGCCATTTCCCGCCCGGCGGCCTCGATCTCGCATCCACCAAAGGCAGCATCGTCCAGCTCACCGAAGAAGAGGTGCTGCAACGCCTGAAGCCGCTCCTGGAAAACCCGGGTGTGCTGAAGATCGGTCACGACCTGAAATCGGAATTCGTCCTGCTGGCACAGCGCGGCATCCGCATGGCGCCTTTAGATGACACGTTGCTGTTCTCCTTCGTGCTGGAGTCGAGCCTGCACGGCCACGGGATCGATGAGCTGTCCGAGCTGCACCTCAACCACAAGCCGATCTCCTATGCCGATGTCACCGGCAAGGGCCGCGAGAAGCTGACCTTCGATTGCGTCGATCTTCCGGCCGCCACGCGTTACACGGCCGAAATCGCAGACATCGCGCTGCGCCTGCATGCGCTCCTGAAGCCGCGCCTCATCGCTGAGCACAAACTCACGGTGTACGAAACCTTGGAGCGGCCGCTGATCCCGGTGCTCGCCGATATGGAGCGCGAGGGCGTTTCGATCGATCCGGATTTTCTGCGCAAGCTGTCGAACGATTTCGCGCAAACCATGGCGGCGCTGGAGAAGGACATCTACAAGCTCGCCGGCGGCGAATTCAACATCGGCTCGCCCAAGCAGCTGGGCGATTACTTTTTCGGCACGTTGAAGCTGCCCGGTGGCCGCAAGACGAAGACCGGCGCCTGGTCAACAGATTCCGATGTCCTTGAGGAGTTGGCAGCGCAAGGCCACGAGATCGCGCGCAAGGCGCTCGACTGGCGCCAGCTTGCAAAGCTGCGCGGTACCTACACGGACGCCCTGCCGACTTACGTGAATCCGACGACGGGCCGCGTGCACACATCCTTTGCGCTGGCCGCGGCCAGCACCGGCCGCCTGGCGTCGGTCGATCCCAATTTGCAGAACATCCCGATCCGCACGGAAGAAGGCCGCCGCATCCGCCGCGCCTTCATCGCGCCGAAAGGCTCGAAGCTTATCAGCGCCGACTATTCGCAGATCGAGCTTCGCCTTCTGGCTCACATCGCGGATGTTCCGGCGCTGAAGCGGGCATTTGCGGACGGCGTCGACATTCACGCGCTGACGGCCTCGGAAATGTTCGGCGTTCCGATCAAGGGCATGCCGAGCGAAACGCGCCGCCGCGCCAAGGCGATCAATTTCGGCATCGTGTACGGCATTTCCGGCTTCGGCCTCGCCAACCAGCTCGGCATCGGCCGCGACGAGGCAAGCGAATACATCAAGAAATACTTCACGCGCTTTCCCGGCATCCGCGACTATATGGAGCGCACCAAGGAGTACGCACGCGAGCACGGCTATGTCGAAACCCTGTTCGGCCGCCGCGTGCATGTGCCGGCGATCTCATCGAAAATCCCCGGCCATCGCGGCGGCGCCGAGCGGCAGGCGATCAACGCACCGATTCAGGGAACGGCCGCCGACATCATCCGCCGCGCCATGGTGCGCATGCCGGATGCGCTGGCGTCAGCAAACTTGCGCGCCAAGATGCTGCTGCAGGTGCACGACGAACTGATCTTCGAAGCGCCGGA
>Ga0335085_10006984_pt1 | contig 17659 bp, 15 predicted proteins | sample Lox_Sample_45_FD_206712 | JGI IMG/M metagenome (GOLD analysis project Ga0335085, IMG submission 206712) | Soil microbial communities from Loxahatchee National Wildlife Refuge, Florida, United States - Lox_Sample_4.5 | ecosystem: Environmental > Terrestrial > Soil > Wetlands | place: USA...
CCTACGAGGCAGACTTCCCGGTTGGTACCACGGTCCGCATCAAATCACGCGAATATCTAGAAGAATTTCAGCGCACCTGGAAGGTTCATCATCCCTTGCAAGACACGCAACTTGAATATGCCGGACAGACCGCAACGGTGCTCTCAGTTAGTTTCTATCACGGCGGCGACGAATTGTATTCTCTCGAAAATGTGCCGGGGAGTTGGAATGAGCCATGTCTCGAAGATTCGAATTGAGATGATAACGAACCGGGCATAACCCCGCTTCGCACTGGCTCCATGCGATACTAAAAGATGAAAAACCCCACACCAACACCCATCCTCACTGACCGCTTTACCCGCGCCGTTGACTACGCGCGCACGCTCCACACAGAAACCCGCAAGGGAACCAAAATCCCCTACATGGCCCACTTGCTCGGCGTCGCTTCTCTGGTCATGGGCGAGACCGGCGGCGCGGTTCCCGTCACGGAAGACATGATCATCGCGGCCATTTTGCATGACACCGCTGAAGACCACGGCGGCCAGCGCACGCTTGACGACGTCGAACACAAATTCGGCCCCCACGTCGCGCGCATGGTTGAAGGCCTCTCCGACACGCTCGCCGAGGATCACGACAAAAAAGAATGCTGGGAAGAGCGCAAGAAAGCCTATCTCGCGCGGCTCGCCACGGAGCCCGAAGACGTGCTTGTTATCTCTGTCGCCGACAAGCTCTACAACGCAAAATCCATCCTCGACGATCTGAAAGATATCGGCCCCGCCGTCTGGGAGCGCTTCAAGCGCGGCCCGAAGGAACAGCTCTGGTACTTCCATGCGCTCCTCGAGATCTTCGAAGCGCGCCTGCACAGCCGCATGGTCGGCGAGCTGAAGCGCGTGGTCGATGAGATCGCCTACCTGGTTGCAACCGAATGGCCCGGAGCGCAACCCGCGACGCCGCCCGAAAAAGCCGACCAGAAAAGCTGAACCAAAATCGGCACGAAAATACCCGACTCGAGCCCTCCAGCCGCCCGCCTCGCCTGTGCTACGCTTCCTTTGTGCATCGCCTGCGCAACCCTCAAACTCTCCGATTGCTCTGCGCACTCGGCCTTTTCGCCGCCGTAGCCGCAAGCGCGCAACAAGCTCCTTCCGGACAAAAGACAATCCAGGACAAAGCCGAGTACGCGGCCTACACCGCAGCCGTCAGCACATCGGATGCGACTGCGCGCGCTGAGGCGCTTGAGGCCTTCGTCCAGCAGTACCCAAAGAGCGTGATGCTGACCGATGCGCTCGAAGGGGAGATGGCGGCGTGGCAGGCGGCCGGCGATTCGAAACAGGTGATGAAAGCCGCCAAACGCTTGCTTGCGGCCGACTCAGGCAACATTCGCGCCCTGGGCATCGTAGTTGCGCTCGACCGCTTGAGCGCGCAAAAAGGCGATCTCGACGCGCTGAATGAGATGTGCCAGGATGCATCCGGCGGAATGCTCGCGGTGCCCATGTGGCGTCAGCCCGCAAACATGCCTGCGGCCGATTACAACTCGCTGAGCAAGTTGCTCAACGATATTTTTATCGGCGCAGAAGGCTACTGCGCTGTCCAGGAAAAGAATTACTCGCAGGCCAGCGAATGGCTGGGGCGCGCTTTGAAGATCGATCCGGCGAATATGCAGGACACCTACCAACTCGCCGTTGCAGACCTGGAGTCCACGCCGGTCGACGCCAATGGATTCTGGTACTGCGCGCGCGGCATTCATCTGGCCCAGAACGCCGCCACTCCGCAGGATGCGGGCGGCATGACCGCGTATTGCAAAGCCAAATACACCAAATACCACGGTGCGGACGATGGCTGGGATGCTTTGCTGGCAAGCGCCGCGGATCAGGACGCGCCGCCTCCGGACTTTGCGGCAAAGATCAAACCCGCTCCCGCCGCTCCTGCGCCCGCCGCGCGGAAATAGCTGTGCATGCGCTGCCTTGCGCTCTTCGTCTGGTTCCCGCGTTCCCTCATTCTCTCGTTCCCTTGCTCCCTTGCTCTCTTGTTCACTTGTTCCCTCGTTCCCTTGGTCCCTCGGTCCCTGTTCTTCTGCTATATCTAAATTCATGCAGGTTGACCTCCCCAGGCGCCTCTTCGCGGTCGCCGCGACGCTGGCATTTCTCGGTCCTCTTCATGCGCAACAGACATCGGGCACCTTCCGCTGGGTCGACTTTCACGATCCAAAGGATCAAAACATCGTGGCCTGGGTCACGCGCTCGCTCACGGTAGAGAAGTGGACGGCGATTCGCGAGATCGGCGTGGTGTATGACGCGGCGCTTGTTGTCACCACCGATCGTCCCGGTCCGCAATCGACGCCCGGCGACGACTCTTTCACAATTTGGAATGTCTCGCTCACCAGTCACGTCGTGGCTCCGCTCTTGTCCGGCGTCAACCTGCGCTGGTTCGATTGGCAGCATTTTCGAGCAGACGCGCCCGAAGAGCTGACGATCCTCTACGAAAATTGCCACAATTGCTCGGCTAGCACGTACTTTACGGCTCTTTACTACGACATTGCCCACCACATGTTTGCGGCACGCTGGATGCGCGGCGGCCAGGGCGTCCTCGTCTGGAATGCGACCGGCCCCGCCGCCACGAGCGGCATCGATTGGACGCAGGTCTACGCCGTCATGGCCGAGCCCGATGGCCGCGCCTTTCTCTGCACCTGGAACCACTTTGAATACGGCAAGCTCAGGCCGCCCAGCAACACGGTCTTTCGCTATGACGTGGATCCATTCAGCGGGCTGGAGCGCACTGTCGAACTCACGCGCAACGACGCCGACGCCATGGAACTGCGCATGTGCCGCGGGCAAAGCACGGTGCAGGGCCTGGAACGCGGGCAGGACTCACAGGCGTGCGAGCAACTGCTGCACACGGAACCGCAGCGCCGCCCCGTCACCACCCCCCCGGCCAACAACCGCGGCAGGTCCGCGCCGCCCGCCGTGCGCCACTAATTGCCTCAATTCGTGTTGATTCATTCATGGCGATAGCCGATGATGACCGCGGCGCGCTAGACTTGTTCACCACGGGCTCCGTCCTATTCATTGGAGGGTAAGATGAACCGAATTCCTCGATTTGCCATTGCGTTGTCGATCACCATTGCGGCTGCGCTCTGCGTCTCCGTTATTCACCGCGGCGCAACCCCCTCGGCCTTTGCCGCCGTTGCGGCCGCCCAAGACCAGGCTCCGCCGGATCAGGGTCAGCCTGACCAGGGACCAGACCCTGCCGCGGGCAACATGGCCCCCAGCGGTCCGTCCTACACCACTGAAGCTCCGCCGCCCGATCAGTCGGCTGAGCAGCCGGGCCAGGCCCCCGACGATTCTGGTTACGCTGAGATGCCGACGGAACAGGCGACCGAGCCGCCACCGCCGCTTCCTGACTACGATCAACCTCCCGCGCCTGGCGACGGATACATCTGGACGCCCGGCTACTGGGCCTGGGGCGCGGATGGCTACTACTGGGTGCCGGGCGCATGGGTCGAGCCGCCCTACACCGCCGCGCTCTGGACGCCGGGCTACTGGGGCTTCTACGGCGGGCGCTATCTCTTTTATCCCGGCCACTGGGGTCTGCACATCGGTTTCTATGGCGGCATCAACTACGGCTTTGGCTATATCGGCCTCGGCTATGAAGGCGGCTACTGGAACGGCGGCCACTTCTTCTATAACCGCGCATACAACAACATCAACGTGCGCGTCGTCCACAACACATACACCTATCACGCGGGCAATCGCGGATCCTACAATCACGGCGGCAACTACAACGGGGACCGCAACAACAATCCGCGGCCCAGCTATCGCGGCGGATCGGGCGTACAAACCCGGCCGCAACCCGCGGAGCGGCAAGCCGCGCACGAGCCAACGGCTCCGCGCATGAGCACGCAGGTGCAGCACGCGCAGACGTACAGCACGGTGCACGGGCAATATGCGTCCCAGAACCACGGGCGGCCTGCAACTCCCGCAGTCAGCCGGCCCATTCCCGCAGATCGCGGCTCCAGGCCCTCATCATCCAGCCAGAGTCACGGAAACAGCGGCGGCAATGGCGGCCACCATCGTTAGAACCTGCGTTACCCCATCCTTACTCGTTTTTCGATCCTGAAAAACGAGTAAGGGCTGGATCGCACGAGCCTCAACGGCCGCCTGCTAGCCTCAGTCCGCCGTCTTCACTTCGATCGCGACCAGATTGCGCACCCAGCGCGCGGGGCGCTTTTCGCCCGTAGCCACCAGCTTCAGAGGCCCGTCTGCCATCAGCGGCTTGCCGTTTTCTTGGTCGGCCACCATCACAGTGGCGTCGTGCACATCGGGCGTAACCTCTCCAATCGAGTACACCGCTTCGTAGCCGTCTGAACCCGCGGCCACCACATAAAGCCGAAGCTGCTTGCCGCGCGGCTTGTCGCTTACGCCCAGCGGAGTCAGCAAAGCGATCAGCGGCACTCCGGAATAAGTCTCGTCAGCCTTTGTGTGTTCGTTGTGAACGGTTGCGGTCACATGCTGCAGTGCGGCCAGTGCCGCCACCGTCAGGTCGTTCGTCTTTTCGCCATAAACCACGCGCAGAGTTCCCGGCGGGATTTTCGCGAGGTCAATGGCCCCGCTCTTCATCATTCCCATGCAATGGCTCATGTCCATCGGCTTGCCATTGCCCGAGCCCATGTCCATCTTGCAACCCATGTGCATGGAGTCGCCGTGGCTCATGTCCATGGGCTTGCCGGAGTTTGCATCGCTCGAATTTGCATTGGCGGCCGGCTTGCTCATGTCCATGCCGTCCATGGAACCGGCGGGCGTCGGTTGCTGATTTAGTGTTTGCGCCGCCGCAATTCCTAAGCTCAACGTAAGCAGAAAGATGGCCGTGCAACCCATGAATCGCTTCATCATCGCCTCACTGCCTCCATCGTATACTGGAGACATGTCGATTGTGCGCAACGCCGCCGGCATCGCCAAGGGTATGAGCATCACGCTGCGCGAGATGTTTGCGCCCACCGAGGTAGAAAACTACCCTGACGGCAAGGGCCCCAATCGCGGCGCGGTTTTCGAGCAGCGCTTTCGCGGCGGGCACGTACTCCAGCGCGACGAGAACGGCATGGAAAAGTGCGTCGCCTGTTTTCTTTGCGCCGCAGCTTGCCCCGCCAATTGCATCTACATTGAGGCCGCGGAAAACACCGCCGAGAAACGCATCTCCTCATCGGAGCGGTACGCCAAGGTTTACAACATCGATTACAACCGCTGCATTTTTTGCGGCTACTGCGTCGAGGCCTGCCCGACAGACGCCATCACGCACGGCCATGGCTTTGAGCTGGCGCAGCTGAACGCAACCAACCTGGTCATGCGGAAAGAAGACATGCTGGTGCCGGTGGCGGCGCTCACGGCAAAGTAAGCAGCTCACGCCGCAGACATCGTCCATGTCTCGGCCGATTCCGGCACGAAGTGTTTTCTTCTCGTCTCGGCGGAGTCCTGCGACTTTCGTTATGCCACTTTCGTTCGTCCGGCGCAGGTAATCTGCCATTTCCTCATGCTATGGAGCATAATGGTCGATGAAATTCTTGGCCTGATGACAGTAGTGCCGTCGTGCGGGTGAACGGCCCGCTGATTTCTTGTGCGGCTTCATCAGCCGGTTTCAAGGGGGGACTGGATGCGGATCCGGCGCGTGTTGGTGCCGTTGTTCGCGCTTGCTGTAGCTTGCGTGACCGCGGGCGCTCAGCCAAAGCCAGCCTCCCAGTCATCTGAGCCCCTCATCGTGTCGGCGCGGGCTGTGCACAATCTCCCTCCCGAAGCCGCCGCCAGCGACCTTCCCGTTCATCTCCGCGCTGTCGTCACCTATTACGATCCCTACATCGACGTAAGGCACGCCGCGATTTTCGTTCATGACGCGTCGGGGGGCGTCTTCGTCTCTATTCCCGCGCGGCCCATCCTTTCCATCGAGCCAGGCACGCTCGTGGATATCACGGGAGTGACGAATGCAGGCGACTACGCGCCGGTGGTCTCAAGCAACCACGTGTTGCCGGTTGGCCACTCCAGCCTGCCTGCCGAGCCTCTCAAGGTCACGCTCACGCAACTGCTCACTGGCGCCCTGGATTGCCAATGGGTCCAGGTTGAAGGCCGCGTCCGCTCCGTACATATAACGCCGCACAATGCAGTTCTTGGCATCGCTGGTGACGGCGGAATGCTCACCGCGATCACCGTTCGCCAGCAGGGCGTCGACTACGACTCGCTGGTCGATTCCCTGGTCCGCATCGACGGCAACGCCGCCCCGCTCTTTAACCAGCGCCGCCAGATGGTCGGTGTGCACCTTTTCTTTCCCACGCTCGGCCAGGTTACGGTCATCCAGCCTGCGCCGCGTGATCCCTTCGCGGTGCCAGCCGTTCCGGTGTCGGAGTTGTTCCGGTTCTCGCCCGATCCCGGGCTCCTTCACCGCGTTCATGTGCAGGGCATTGTCACGCTCGATTGGCCGGGGCGCGTGCTTTGCATTCAAGACGTCAAAGCCGGCATCTGCATGCAGACTGCGCAGGCAGCCGCCGTCCCCGTCGGCTCGTTCGTCGACGTGGTCGGCTTTCCCGCCATCGACCTCTTCAAGCCATCGCTCGAAGATGCTGTCTTTCGCACGGCCAGCAGCAGTTCGACTTCGCCTCCCCAACCCGTGGCCATCACTCCCGACAAGGCCGTTCAAGCCGACCTGGACGGAAAACTCGTCGAGATCGACGCCGAGCTGATTGGCCGCGACGTCGCTGCTTCCGATCCCACCCTCATGTTCCGCGCGGGCGGAGTGCTTTTTCCGGCCATTCTTCCCCGTAACGTTGCTCTTGGCGCCACGCTGCCCTGGAAAGACGGCAGCCTGGTGCGCATTACCGGCGTCAGTAACGTACAGGTTGACTCGCTGGGCACGAATCTAAGCGAAGGCGCGGTGCGGCCTGAGTCGGTGCACATCCTGTTGCGCTCTCTCGACGACATTGCGGTTCTCAAGGCCCCCACATGGTGGACCGCGCAGCATACCTACGAAAGCTTTTCTATCATCGGCGTGCTGGTCCTCGGCTCTTTCGCCTGGATCGTCGTTCTCCGCCATCGTGTCGCGCTCCAGACACGCGCGCTTCGCGGCAGCGAGGAACGCCTTCGCCATCTTTCAGAGCATGACGCTCTCACCGGACTACCCAATCGCATTCTTCTCAACGATCGATGTCAAACCTCGCTCAAGCGGGCCGTACGCTTTCAAACCTGCCTGGGCCTGCTCATGGTTGACGCCGACGAGTTCAAAATCGTTAACGATGCCCTCGGCCATCAGGCCGGCGACAAATTGCTATGCGAACTCGCCGAGCGCCTGTGCAAGTGCGTGCGCGAAACTGACACCGTGGCTCGCATCGGCGGAGATGAATTCATTGTCCTGCTTCCCGACCTCCGCATTCCCGCCGAGGCCGAGTCCATCGCTGCCAAAATCGTGGCTTCCGTTGCCCGGCCGTATGCCATCGGTCACACGCAGGCGTTGATCACCGTCAGCGTGGGCGTGGTGACCTACCCTGAGGTTGGCACCGATCTTGAGACCTTGATGCGCTGCGCCGACGAGGCCATGTATGCAGCGAAGGAGAAGGGCAAAAACAGCTTCCAGGTCTACCGGCCGATGTCTGCGGCTGCCGCCGGAGGCGGGGCGTCGTTGTTACACCAGCCCCAGGTTCCACTGGCCACCGGCGGCGCTTGAGTTCTGCGTATAACCCCGCACCTGCCGGCAGCCAGCATTGGCGCATCTCCGCAGGCGTTGCCCGCTAACCCTTCCATCCGAGTGCGCCATTCCATTCTTTGACCTACGGCTTGACGATGGTTTGCAGCCGTGGATCCTTCCACAGCCCCGCGAATTCCTTGTCCACGTACACGTCGCTCATCTGCGGATAGTGGCCCTTCTTGGCGCGTTGCAGGTAGTCGAGCGCGCCTTCCACGTTGCCCCTGCGCGCATACAGCTTCGCAATCAGAAAATCGGTGAGCGCAATCTGCTGGGGCGTTCTCAGTTGCGCGGTTATGCCGCCATTCTCCGCGTCGAAGACGTCGGGGTCGAGTTCCATGGCTCTCGTGTATTCGTTCATGGCGCGGTCAATCTGGTTCGTGCCCATCCACGCTTCGGCCATGTTGACGTGGTAGGAGGCATTGCCTTCGTCCAGCTCCAGGGCCTGCCTCAGTTCCGTTAGCGCGCTCTTGTACTTCTTCTGGATGCACATCAGTGCGCCAAGATTATTGAGCGCGTCGGAGTTGCGCGGATCGACCTTGATCGCGATCTGAAAGCTCTTGCGCGCCGCTCCATATTCCTTCAGTGAGAGCTGGGCGATGCCCAATTTGTTATAGAGGTTGGTGTCCGAGCCTCCTGCGCGCAGCGCCCGCTGATAATACGCAATCGCCGATTGAAAGTCGCTGCGAGCGCGGGCAATATCGCCCTTCTGCTCGGCGGCCGACGCCGTCTCCAGGCTGATGCCGTTGGGCAGGTCCCGCATGGGAGCACGCCAGCCGTACGCGGCCCCGCAGGATAGCAGGCTCATTGCGGCGATGACGGTTGCAAGCTTTTTCATGGTGCACCTCTTTCTCTCTCGATCCAGGCAATGGTGGGAGGGCTGCTTGATCGGTCGCCCGGAACGCGAGTTCGATATTGAGTAGAGACCAACCGGCCGCGTCGTACAACGCTATACCTGCTACCTGTCCGTGGCCGCTGAGTTACGGCGTTGGCGCGTCGCTCAACACGCCGCGATTCAGCAGTTTGTGCTTGCGGTGAAATGCGGGTTCGGTCACATTTCGGAACCTCTGCGGCGGGGGTTACACACCGTTACAGGCCGCCTTGCGCCGCTTCGGACACCGTTAAAGCCTTCCCATTCGAGCAAGCCGCGCTAACATTACAATCGTTGCGACGATCCCATAGGAGTTGGCGAGGCGGCGGAGATGACCGTGGAAACTCCCGAAACGATCGAACTCGCCGAGCAGCGCGCGGAACTGAAAACTGTTCTTGAGTCTAAGGGCTTTGCCCGCGCTCCCACCCTGGCGAACCTCCTCTCCTATTTGTGCGAAAAGCTCTTCGCCGGCGAGTCGAACCAAATTAAGGAATACTCGATTGCGGTCGAAGCCTTTCGTCGTGGCGATTCGTTCGATCAGGATTCGGATTCCATTGTTCGCGTTGAAGCCAACCGTCTGCGCCGGCGCCTCGCCGAGTACTACCAAGGCGAAGGCGCGCGCAATCCTCTCCAAATCACGATTCCGGTAGGCCAGTACGTTCCCAGGTTCGAGCGTAATGCCGCTTCAGAGGCAGTTCAGGCGGTTGAAGCCCACGCCGCGCCTCCATCCGCAGTCGCCCCACCCACCTCGCGCCGCTCGCATGCCATTGCGTGGCGCATCGGCTGGATCGCCGGCGCTGTTTGCCTCGCCTTCGCCGTTTGGTACGGGTGGCATCTTACGCGCCAGCAGTTGCCCGCGCAGCCCGGAGGCCAGCAGGCTCCGCTCGCAGGACCGGACTTCGAGCCGCCTCTCGGTCCGCCGGGTGGAGAAGAAATTCGCATCCTCGCGGGTTCCGGGCGAAGCTTCGTCGATCATGCTGACAAGATGTGGAGCGCCGATGAGGATTTCACCGGTGGCACGGCGGTCAAAAGTCCCGCTCAGCATATCGCGCGCACGCTCAATCCCGATTTTTATCGCACCAGCAGGCAAGGACAGTTCCGCTACGACATTCCCTTGCACAGGGGAATCTACGAGCTGCACCTTCACTTCGCCGAAACCGTCTATGGTCCCGAGTCCTCTGGCACCGGCGGAGAAGGCAGCCGGATCATGAACGTGCGCGCAAACGGCGCTCCGCTGCTGAGCGACTTTGACGTGGTGGCCGATGCCGGCGCCAGCTCCACTGCCGACGTCAAGGTGTTTACCGACATTTCACCCGCCGCGGACGGCAAGCTGCACCTCGAGTTTTCAGCAGAGAATGGGGGACAGGCAACCCTGTCGGCCATCGAGATCCTCCCCGGAATCCGCGGACGCATTCGTCCCATTCGCATTCTGGCCAGGGAAACCCCCTATTACTCCAACGACAGCCACTGGTGGAGTCCCGACGACTACTTTGAAGGCGGGCAGTTGGCGGCCTATACCGCGCCGGTGAAGGGAACCGACGATCCCGAGCTTTACGAAACTGAGCGCTGGGGCAACTTCTCCTATGCCATTCCGGTCGCCGCCGGAAAGTACACGTTGACTCTGTATTTTGCTGCGCGCCACGACGACTGGGACGAGCCGTCTTCCGATGCATTCGAAGGCAAGCCGGCCGTCGCGCATGTGTTCAACGTATTCTGCAATGGCCAAACCCTCCTTGACGCCTTCGACCTGCCCAGGGAAGCTCACGATTCCGACGTCGTGATCCGGCGGTTCTCCGGTCTGCAAGCCAACGCGCAGGGCAAGCTGCTTCTAAGCTTTGTTCCGGTCCATGGCTACGCCACCGTCACCGGGATTGAAGTGCTGCCGCAGTGATGGGCGTTTCGCATTTCATGTGATCCAAAACACAGACCGCCGCCAATCTCGCCGGTTATCTTCGCAGTCAGTAGATGAAACGGCTCATCCAGCTCGCGGCGATTTTGCTTGTCGCCCTCATGGCAGTTCAGCCTGCGTTGGCGGCTCTACCCTGCATTCAAGGCTCGACCGCCGCCTGCGTCCCCGGCTGCCCCATGTCCATGAGCAGCATGGGTTCCGACTGCCACATGAACGGCATCACGGCCGCAGGCAATTGCCCTCAGAACTGCTGTTCGCGATCCCTCCCCCAGGTTTTCGCACCTTTTACAGCAACGAAGGAACTTCATCTTTCGGCAATCGCTTCGCCGGCCGCGCTCGCGTTTGCGCTCCCCGCAGCCCCGATTCGCCTCACCGCCGGGTCGCCTATCGACGCGCGAGCATCGTCTCCCCCGACTTATCTCCTCAATCAGGTGTTCCGAATTTAATCCTCCTTTGACGTGCACGTCCTTGATGAGGCCTCATCGCAGGCCAAAACCATCAACCGTTCCACTCACGTTCAAGGAGAATTTTATGAAACGCACCATCGCAATTCTTTCTTTCGCCGCCGTCCTCGCCGTCACCGCCTTTGCACAGCCCGGAACCGCTAACGCCAAGGCCATCTATTGCAGCGATTGCTGCCACCAGAAGTGCGACGGCAAAACCTGCTGCAAAGGCAGCTGCAACGATAGCTGCTGCCAGAGCAAGTAACCTCATAGCGCAAAGGCCCGGATCGCTGGTGCGGTCCGGACCATTGCGCATTCAGGCTCAGTGGAATTTTTTTCGGCAAAATCAAGCTTTCGGGCGGATCGGTTTGAATTTCAAAATTGCCAACTGTATTTTTGGGGGAATCGAAACCAATTAGCAGCGCGCAGGCAACTCAGGAAAACTTCGTGCGAAAATAGGAAAAATTGTAAGACCGTAAGATATCTGAATTCCCCCTTTTGGAGTGTGACACCCGATGAATGCTTATTCGTTCACCGCGTCAACGCGGATGGGACGATTGATTCCTTTTGCCGCAAGTGCTTGAAGACCCTCGCTTCATCGCAGTCGGAAGCGGATCTGGAACGCGCCGAACTGAGTCATAAGTGCGATCGGTTTCAGTTGGAATACCTGAGCGCTGTTCTCCGGCAGGGTTCGAAACGCAACCGATACGCAGGCTCTTGAGATCCAGTTGAGCGGCCCGCCGCCGCTAACCCGCCGCGGCCAGCAGCCCGCGTTTCCGCATCTCCATCATCACCCGCTCCACCTTCCAGTCCAGAGCTCCCGTCCCGTCGACAACCAGGTCGGCGTGGGCTGCCGATGGCCGCACATACGCCACGCTGGTCGGGCGCACTGTGCGATCGTATTGCTCGCGCACCAGCTCCGGAGTGCGGCCGCGTTCTTCCACGTCGCGCTTCAGCCGCCGCTCAAAGCACAATTCGTCAGGCGCATCCACATACACGCGCAAGTGGTAGTTGGGCAGCAGCTCGCGATAGTAGAGCGCGAAGATCCCTTCGACAATGAGAAACGGCCCCGCCGTGACCCGCTGGCTGCGGCCCGGAACCCGCGTGTACGTGGCAAAGTCGTAAATCGGCCGATCGATGCTTTCTCCGCGGGCCAGCGCCGCCACGTCGCGCGCCAGCAGCGGAACCTCAATCAGCGCCGGATCGTCGAAGTTCTTCGCGACGCGCTCGGCCAGCGGCAGATCCCCGAGGTCGAGATAGTAATCGTCAAGGTGAAAGCGCAACCCGCCAAGCATGCGCGCCAGTTCATTGGCCAAAGTTGTTTTGCCTGAGCCCGAGCAGCCGGCGATGGCCAGCACCACCGGCGGAAACGGCAGCCGCGGCGGTTGTTCCGTATTCAAGCTGCCCGCAACTCCATCCGGCATAGACCTGATCTCTGTTCTCTGCTCTCTAACCTCTGTTCCGCGCTCAATCTTCCAGGCTCACCCTCTCGGCGATTCTCGGCGCTATGCGCTTCAGCAGATCGGCGAGCCTTTTCTCCACCCAGCGGCCGGTCTCGCCCACTTCTTCGTGGCTCAGCGGTTTCGAGCCTAGCCCCGCGGCCAGATTGGTCACGCACGAGATTCCCAGCACTTCAATTCCCATGTGCCGCGCCACAATGGTCTCCGGCACGGTCGACATGCCCACCAGCGTCGCGCCCAGCGCGCGAAACGCGCGAATCTCCGCGGGCGTTTCAAAGCTCGGCCCCGGCGTGGCCAGATACACGCCTTCCTCCATCGAGAATCCGTCTTCGTGCGCCTCTTCTTTCGCCAGCGCGCGCAGATGCCAGCTATAAGCCTCGGTCATGTCGAAGAACCGCTGGCCGGCGCCCGCGCGAATCGCAAATCGCGGCTCATTCGGCCCGGTCAGCGGGTTCCAGCCCATCATGTTGATGTGGTCGCTCAGCAGCACCAGCTCGCCCACATGGAGCGCCGGATGGATGCCGCCCGCCGCATTCGTCAGAACCACCGCGCGTATGCCCAGCATGCCCAGCACGCGCATCGGAAACGTGACTTCAAGCGGCGTGTAGCCCTCGTAAGAGTGAACGCGCCCCTGCATGATGATCACCGGCGCGCCGCCCAGCCGTCCGGCCACCATGCGGCCCGAATGCCCTTCAACAGTCGATTGCGGAAAGTGAGGAATCTCGGCGTAGGGAACGATCGTCGCATTCTCGACAGCGTCAGCAGCCGCTCCCAGCCCCGAGCCCAGCACGATGCCTACCTGGGCGCCAAGCGAGCCCAGCCGCTCACCCAGATAAGCGGCTGCCTCTGCGACCTGGTCGTAGTATGTCATGGGTTTGTCTCGCAGAACGCTGCGACAATTCTACACATCGCATTCGGCCGCCGGACCTGTGCAAAGGTCGCCGCATTCACTCGCTCGCTCACCATCCCCGATTCACGAATCTCGATCCACGATCCCCGATTCACGATCGCCCACGATTCGTTGTGATAAGTTGTTCGTGTGTCCAACGCCAATACTCTGGCCCCCAGCCAAATTGAGCCTGCGCAGCCAGGTTCGAAGCGGCGCTTTACCGCGTGGCATGCGGGGACGGCGCTGCTCCTTGCGCTGGGCTACTCCGGATACTATTTCTGCCGCTCCGATCTATCCGTCGTTCTGCCCGATCTGATTCACGACATGGCGCGCCACGGAATGACGCCGAACCAGGCCGAAATCCGCCTCGGCTTCATCGCCTCGGTTGGCACCATCGCCTACGCCTTCGGTAAGTTCTTCTCCGGCGCGCTGGCCGATACCGGCGGCGGCAGGCGCAGCTTCCTCGGCGGAATGGCCGGCTCCATCCTCTTCACCATCGTCTTTGCCATGAGCGGAGCCTTTCCGCTCTTCACCATGGCGTGGATCGGCAATCGCCTCTTTCAATCGCAAGGTTGGGCGGGCCTGGTGCGCGTTTCGTCGCGCTGGTTCTCCTACTCCACGTACGGCAGCGTGATGGCTGTGGTCAGCCTCAGCTTTCTCTTCGGCGACGCCGGCTGTCGATGGATGATGAGCGAGCTGATGGCGCACGGCGTGGGCTGGCGCGGAGTCTTCTTCTTTGCCTCCGGTGCGCTCGCCGTTCTGATGCTCACCTGCCTGCTGCTGCTGCGTGAAGCGCCCGAGGAGCGCGGCCTGCCCGCGCCGGAAGTGAATCCGCGAAACGTGTATGCGGAGGATGGTCACAGCGCAGACAACGGGCGCGTGGATCTCGGCGCGATTTTGCGGCCGCTGCTCACCAGCTTTCCCTTCTGGATGGTCTGCGTGCTGGCCTTCGGTACCACGATGTTGCGCGAAACCTTCAACCTGTGGACCCCGACCTACTTCGTGCAATTCGCCGGGCTGCCTGCGAGCGTGGCCGCCAGCCGCAGCGCGTTGTTCCCTCTGTGCGGCGGCATCTCGGTTTTGCTGGGCGGATTCCTGAGCGACAAGCTGGGGCCGAACGGCCGCAACATCCTCGTTGTCGCCGGCATGTCGGCCTGCACCGTCTGCCTCGTACTCATGGGCCGCATCCCTTCCGGCGCGGGCCAGTTGGCTCCGTCGATTCTGGTTGGCCTCGTCGGCTTCACGTTGCTCGGCCCGTACTCGTATCTCGCCGGCGCCATGTCGCTCGATTTCGGCGGCCAGCGGGGAAGCGCCACGGCCGCGGGCATCATCGACGGCTTCGGCTACATGGCCGGATGGCTCTCCGGCGACACCGTCGCGCGCATCGCGGTTGCATGGGGCTGGCGGACCGCGTTCGTCGCCCTCGCCGGCGTAGCCCTGGTGACGGCCCTGGTCGCGGTGGTCCTTACGAGGCACCAGAGAGCGGTTGTCAGGGCTCAGTGATCAGGGCTCCAGATTTCGGCGAAATAATCGGCAAACTTGGGAAACAGAATTATGCGAGTTTTTTCAATGGGTTAGGTGGATTTGGGGGCGCTGGCGGGGTTAACAACTTAGCATTAGAGAGCTCTCGAAATTTGCTGTTGTGGATATGCACCACTATGGTGTAACGTGATGCACATGGCCAAAAGTACTGATTTGGCAGGTTTGCCCAAAGCGGAACGATCCCCTCGGCTATCTGTGACTATTCCACCGGAGACGTACGACTCTCTTGAGAGAATTGCGAGGAAGAAAAAGGTGTCCCTTGCGTGGGTCGTGCGCGATGCAGCCGAGAGGTACGTTTCAGATGAGCTTCCCCTATTTCGGGAGATTGGGAATGTTTGAACGCGGTCCTCGCTCGCATACGTTTTACGAATTCTTCGCGGGAAGCGGCATGGTTCGCGCCGGCCTGGGAGGTTCATGGGTATGTCTTTTCGCCAATGACTGCGACGAGAGGAAGGCTGCTGCTTATCAGGAGAACTGGGGTGGCGGAGAGCTTCTGGTTGGAGACGTGGCGGATCTGACACCTTCCGAATTGCCGGGCCAACCTAACTTAGCATGGGCCTCTTTTCCATGCCAGGATCTATCCCTAGCCGGCATGGGGGCGGGCCTCAGGGGTAAACAGTCTGGCACATTTTGGCCTTTCTGGAATCTTGTGCGAGAGCTAAATAAGGAGGGGCGGCAGCCGGATACTGTGGTACTCGAAAACGTCTGTGGAGCACTAACTTCACACGGAGGGAAGGACTTTCGAACTCTCGTCCATGCTCTGAGCGTCGAGGGCTATCGCACGGGGGCCTTGGTCATAGACGCGGCACTGTTTGTCCCCCAATCTCGTCCGCGCCTATTTATTGTCGGGGTTCGCGACGATTTAGACATTGACGCCTGCCTGATCTCACAACAACCGAAAAGTCCATTCCACACGAACGGGGTCGTTGCTGCCTACAAAGGGCTGTCCCGGTCGGATAAGGACAAATGGCTATGGTGGAACCTACCTGTCCCCGCTCCGCGTATATCCACGTTTGCCAGTGTGATTGAGCATGGAGTTCCTTGGCATTCGAGTGAGCAGACGGAATCGCTGCTGGCTCTAATGTCGCCTCTCCACCGGGCAAAGGTTGCGGCAATCAAAAAGACTGGTAGGAGAACAGTGGGGACCATTTATAAGCGCACCCGTCCGGATGAAAATGGAAAAAGAACCCAACGCGCCGAGGTACGGTTCGATGAAATAGCCGGGTGTTTAAGAACGCCGGGAGGCGGCTCTAGTCGACAGACAATTATTGTCGTGCATGGGAATAGGGTCCGATCACGGCTGCTGTCCCCACGAGAGGCCGCGCGGCTAATGGGCCTGCCGGAAGAGTACGTACTACCAAAAAACTATAACGATGCCTACCGACTCATGGGCGATGGAGTTGTCGTACCGGTCGTTAGCTACCTATCACGTAATCTTCTTGAGCCATTTGTACAGGGAGCCAAGTCAAAGATAGAGCACGCGGCGTAAACTCCTCTCAGAGAAGAACCACAACTGGGAGGCCATCTGGCCACGGATTTCAAATATAGGCGGAAAGCTGTCAAATCGCTAACAGATGCGATTGGTGTTTATGCACTCTGTGATCTGGACGGTGTTCCTGTTTATGTTGGGCAGTCGAAAGACGGAATACGGAGCAGAGTTTCCCGTCACTTGACTTCAGCTCGTTCAGATATCATCGCGAATCGCCAGATCGACGTCTGGGAGATCGCTTGGGTCTGGGCTTACCCCGTAGACACGAAAGAGGAGCTTGATCCGCTAGAGAGTCTTCTCTATCACTCTTTTGATCCTCATTCCCCACTGATGAACGGCACGGTGCCACCTCCGCCGACCTCGCTGGAGAACATTCCCGAGCCGTCGCAAAAAGTGCAGGTCATGAACGAGGCCGAGATCCTGGCAAAGCGAGATCCCGTGCAACGTCTGCCTAGGCAGGCGGCCCATTACGCACAAATCGTGGGGCATTTTCTCGAAGTAAAAGATTCCAAGCAGATCGCAAGAGCGATGTCGGCGCATTTTCAAAGACTCGCTCGTTACCATCAGACCCTTCTAGGAATTGCCGAGCCAACGCCTGCAGATGACGACCAAGAAGACTCAGGTTGACCGAAGCGCGATCATGCGCACGGTGAAATCAGTGAATACCGGGCCAGAGATAGCAGTTCGCCGGTTAGCGCACCAGTTGGGGTACCGATTTCGACTCCACCGCAAATCTCTGCCCGGGACACCTGATCTCGTCTTCCCGCGACTGAAAAAGGTTGTGTTTGTTCACGGGTGCTTTTGGCACGGGCACAGCTGCGCACGGGGAGACAGGACTCCAAAAGCCAATCGGGATTACTGGGTTGCGAAGATTGCGCGGAACAGAGAGCGTGATGGGCGGAATCGAGCTTTGCTTCGAAAGCAGGGCTGGGGCGTCTTCGTCGCGTGGGAATGCCGGCTAAAGGAATTGAGATTCAAAGACAAATTGAGAGCCTTCCTAGCGGCACCTAACGATGCCGATTGACATCCTGACTAGCAGCCGTGCGCTCAGGATGACAGAATTGGTGGTGGCGGACGATCCTCGCTCAGGGCAGGCTTTCGAAGCTGGTCGCCTCGGCGACCCCCTCTCAAGATGACAGCTCTCAGGGGGACCGGGATCTGCTCGGCTCTGGATGACGATGTGATGGCGGTGTACGGTCCGGGGCTGAAGCCCGCGTGTTTGCGCCGGCTCGTTCCGGGGCCTGAACAGGCTGCGGAAAAAAGTCTCTTGGTTGCTACTTTTTCTCCACAGGGATTTGGATTAGTTAAGAGACATGCGTGGCGAGGACCGGAACCAGACGGCGATGTACAGCTATGTAACGTTA
>Ga0335085_10006985_pt1 | contig 17658 bp, 20 predicted proteins | sample Lox_Sample_45_FD_206712 | JGI IMG/M metagenome (GOLD analysis project Ga0335085, IMG submission 206712) | Soil microbial communities from Loxahatchee National Wildlife Refuge, Florida, United States - Lox_Sample_4.5 | ecosystem: Environmental > Terrestrial > Soil > Wetlands | place: USA...
CTCCGGCGCCGCGGTGCAGACCGTCCTGATCTAAGCGGGAGGATTGTGGGGCGGCGCTCCTCCCCTCCCCGCTTCGTGCGCTTCGTGAGGGAGGGATTCGATAGCGCCATGAGCAGGCCGCAGCGTGCCAGGAGCGGCCGGTTGTGATATGGCTGTGTCGTCTCAGGAGGTCGTTCGAAGAGGATGATCGAAGGCGCTTGTCATTGCGGCGCGGTCCGCTGGAGTTTCGATGGAACCCCCGAGTCGGCCACCGCCTGCAACTGCACGGTGTGCCGGCGCTACGGCGTGCTCTGGGCCTATGATTACGAAGACGAACGCATACGGGTGTCGGGCCTTACCAGGGTCTATGCCTGGGGAAAACGGGCGTTGGGCTTTCACTTCTGTCCGGACTGCGGCTGCGTCGCCTATTGGCGCGCGACCGCGCCGGGCAAGGACGGCCGCCGCCGGATCGCCGTCAATCTGCGGCTCGCCGAACCGGACGCGGTGGGCGCCATCGTCGTCGATCACTTCGACGGGCTGGTGAGCTTCGACGATCTGGGTCGCGACGGACGGTGCGTCGCGGACATGTGGTTCTAGAGCAGCGCACGCCCGCTCCGACGTCAGACCCAACCCAGCGCCTTCATCGCCAGGCCCGCATGCCAGATCTTCGTCATGTGGCGGATCTTGTCGCCGTCGAAATCCATCACATACACGTAGTCGGTCTTCATGCTCTTGCCGGTCGGCGGGCAGGGTCCACCCTCTCCAGTGTGCGTGCCGGAGAAGATGCCGTAGGCGCAGACGCTCTTGCCCTTGTCGTCGGTGGCGAACGACCGCAGCTCGTAGCGTCCATCGGGAATGAACGTCAGGACGGCCTTCATCCAATCCGTGTACTGCTGCAAGGTGCGCACGTCCGCGAGCGGCTCGGCCTGCGCCGAGAACGTGGCATTGGGCTTGCAGTAAGCCTTGCACCCATCCCATCCCTTGCCCGTCTCGCAGGCCTCGAAGAACTTCGCGGCAATCTCCGTGATCGATGCCATGGGTCGAATCCTTCCGATCTGGGTCAGACAGGAGGTTAGAGTACACCCGATCCGGGGCGAGTTGCATGACAACTCCGCGAAGTTACTGCGGGTGACCGGCCGGCGGCGCGGCCGTCCCGAGGCGCGCGCGATTTACGTTTCTTTTCCGCCGGACACAACGGTGCGATCACGACCGTCCTGCATCCTGTCGCCGCGGCAGGAGGGAAGAATGGTCGAATTCGTTCCAACAGGCGATCGCAAGCAGAAGTTCATTTTCAATGTCAGCACACCCGTCGGCGCCGGCGCCAAGGGAAGCAGCCGCGCGGACATCCTGCTCGTGCAATTCTATTTCGTGCTGCACTCCAACGGCGTGGCGAACGCGGACTTGTATCGGAAGGTCAGTCTGACCGGTGTCTGCGACGAGGCCCTGATCGCGGCGATTCGCGCCTACCAGAAATTCAACGCGGGCCAGTTGGTGCAGGACGGGCTCGTGAGTCGCGCGCAGGGGATGCGCTTCAACTCGGGTCCGGGGCGGCCGTACTGGACCATCGTCGGGATGAATTTCGGCTTCCTGTCGTATTGCAGCGCGGTGTGGCCCCGCCTCGACCAGCATCCGAAATGCGTAGGGGAACTGGGCCAAGTGATCCGTGAGGCGGTGGGAGCCGTTCCGCTCTTCTGAGCCACTGAGAGGGGAAACCGGCGGTTCGAAATTCGGCAGCCAGCGCTGCCGGTCGCGGCGTCACGGCTGGTGCGCGGCCTGCGCAGGACGCTGCACTGAGGACGGCAGCGCGCGAGCGGGTGGCCGGCTTGACAGCACCGGGGCGCGCCTATCCTCTGCGGCCATGATCAAGCTCAATCCCCCGCTGCCGCTCGGCTACTCCCCCGTGGGTCCGGCGCGGCTCGCCAATGTCGTGACCTGCCTGGAGATGACGCGCCGGCCGCCGCGGGGGCCGGCGCGCAGCTTCCCCCCGCCCTACGAACTCGTGCGCATCGAGCACATTGACATCGCGGGCTATCGGGCCCTGTTCCGGAAGGTCGGCGAGAACTGGATGTGGTTCTCGCGGCTGATCATGCCCGACGACGAGCTGCGCGGCATTCTCGGCGATCCGCGGGTGGAGCTCTACGTGCTGTGCGCGGGGCGCGCGGACGCGGGCATGCTCGAACTCGATTTCCGCGAGGCCGGGCAGTGCGAGCTTGCGTTCTTCGGGCTGGTGGCGGACGCGATCGGGCAAGGACTCGGGCGAGCCTTGATGGAGGCGGCGATCGAGCGGGCCTGGGCGAAGCCGATCGAACGCCTGTGGGTGCATACCTGCACGTTCGACCACCCGTCCGCGGTCGGCTTCTATATCCGCTCGGGCTTCCGTCCCTACGCCTACCAGGTCGAGGTGCAGGCCGACCCGCGCCTCACCGGCCATCTTCCGCGCACCGCCGCCCCGCACATCCCGCTGATCGAAGAGGGCGGGCTGTAAGGTCTGGGCGAGAAGATTCCGCCCTCCCGTGTCACCCCGACGAAAGTCGCTATCGGATTCATACATTTCTGCACCACCGCTGTGCGTCCATCGACAGGCTCAGGATGAGGGAAATCTTGGTGGCACGAAGAAAAGCCCTCATCCTGAGCCTGTCGAAGGACGCACGACCGCGATCCCAGTCTCACGCCAGCGCTTGATCCGACCCACAGACTTGTGTGCATGCCATAGCGGCTTTCGCCGAGGCGAGAACCGAGACTTGAATTTCCAATCGTGCCCGTTTGGGCATGAATGAACAGGGACAGACTCGCTACGTCTGCGTAGCCGCAGCCTGTTCATTGTTTCATTTGTTTCTGATGCCGTTTCATTTGTGTCCGCCATCTTCCGTGTGCGACGCGCGGCGACCTCCAACCCACTGTTTTCAGGCACCTTTTGACGTCGCCGCTGTGCGCGCGAGTGCCTGAGGCATTTTTTGTAACTAGTTGTGATTGTGTTTGTCCGTGTTGTAATTTGTGGCAACACGAGTTCGACGTCCTCCAGCATTCCGGGATCGCTTCGCCGCCGTAACGGCCGGGCGCCGCTCTCGGACACGCTGCGACAAGGCGCTTTCTTGAACAGGGCGAGAGAAACGAATGGTTCGAGCATCTCAGGAGCTTCGGCGCGGAGGGCGGCCATGACGCGGTTCGCCGGAGCGGCATCGCCCCGCCTGGAGCTGCCGCGCATCGAGATCGACGGGGTGCGGGTCGCCTATGCCGAGGCGGGCCGCGGCGAGACCGTGCTGCTGCTGCACAGCTCGGCGAGCTCGAGCGCGCAGTGGCGCGCGCTGACCGAGATCCTGCAGGCGCGCTGGCGCGTGCTGGCGCCGGACCTGCACGGCTACGGGCAGACCGATCAGCGGCGCGGCCCGCCCTCGCCGGGGCTGACCGACGAGGCGGCGCTCGCGGGCGCCGTGCTCGATGACGCCGAGCGCATTCATCTCGTCGGCCATTCCTTCGGCGGCGCGGTCGCGCTGCGCCTGGCGGCCGAGCGGCCGGAGCGGCTGCTGAGCCTGACCCTGGTCGAGCCGGTCGCGTTCCATCTGCTGCGCGGGGCGCCGGCGGGCGCGGCGGAGCACAAGCTCTACCGCGAGGTGGCGGAGCTGGCGGCCGACGTGACGCAGGCCGCCGAGGAGGAAGACGGCCGCCGCGGCATGGCGCGCTTCGTCGACTACTGGAACGGCGCCGGCGCCTGGCTGCGCATGCGGCCGGACCTGCAGTCGGCGCTGGCGCTGCAGGCGGCGCGCGTCGCCCTCGACTTCCACGCCACGATGACGGAGCCGATGCGGCCGGAGGCGCTGCAGCGGATCGCGGCGCCGACGCTCATCCTGCGCGGCAGCGCCTCGCCGCGGCCGACCCGGCGGATCGCCGCGCTGCTCGCGCGGCTGCTGCCGAACGCGCACCTGCAGACGATCGAGGGGGCGGGGCACATGCTGCCGCTCACCCATGCCGCGGCCGTGAATGCGGCCATCGCCGAACAGCTGTCGCACGGCACGGCCGCCCGGCCGCGCCTGGCGGCGATCTGAAATCCCTGCAAACCCAAGGAGAGACCAGGACATGACGACTTCGAAGAACCCGCAGACGCTGGCCCTGCACGGCGGCAGCTACCGCGCCGATCCCACGACGGGATCGGTGGCGGTGCCGATCTACCAGACGACGTCCTACCAGTTCCGCGGCACCGAGCATGCGGCCAACCTCTTCGGGCTGAAGGAGTTCGGCAACATCTACACGCGCATCATGAACCCCACGCAGGCCGTGCTGGAGGAGCGCATCGCCGCGCTCGAGGGCGGCGTGGCGGCGCTCGGCGTGAGCTCGGGCCAGGCGGCGTCGGCGATGGCGATCCAGAACATCGCCCAGGCCGGCGACAACATCGTGAGCTCGACCGATCTCTACGGCGGCACCTGGAACCTGTTCGCCAACACGCTGAAGACCCAGGGCATCGAGGTGCGCTTCGTCGATCCGGCGAATCCCGAGAACTTCCGCAAGGCGACCGACAAGAAGACGCGCGCCTACTACGCGGAGACGCTGCCGAACCCGAAGCTGCAGGTGTTCCCGATCAAGGAGGTCGCGGACATCGGCCGCTCGCTCGGCGTGCCCCTGATCATGGACAACACGGCCTGCCCGCTGCTGTGCAAGCCGTTCGAGCACGGCGCGGCGATCATCGTCTATTCGACGACCAAGTATATCGGCGGGCACGGCACCTCGATCGGCGGCCTCTTGGTCGACGGCGGCAACTTCGACTGGGAGAAGCATGCGGAGCGCTTCCCGCTGCTGAACCAGCCGGACCCGAGCTATCACGGCGCGGTCTGGACGCAGGCGGTGAAGCCGCTCGGGCCGATCGCCTACATCATCAAGGCGCGCGTCACCATCCAGCGCGACCTCGGCTATTCCATGAGCCCGTTCAACGCCTTCCAGTTCATTCAGGGGCTGGAGACGCTGCCGTTGCGCATGCGCGAGCACTGCCGCAACGCCGAGGCGGTGGTGGACTATCTCGTGAAGCACCCGGCGGTGACGAAGGTGATCCATCCGAGCCAGCAGACCGGCGAGTTCGCGCGGCGGGCCAAGGCCTACCTGACGGGCGGGTTCGGCGGCCTGGTCGGCTTCGAGCTGAAGGGCGGCAAGGAGGCCGGACGGCGCTTCATCGATGCGCTGAAGCTGTTCTATCATGTGGCCAACATCGGCGACGCCCGCAGCCTCGCCATCCATCCGGCGACGACGACGCACTCGCAGCTGTCGCCGCAGGAGCAGCTGGCCACGGGCGTCTCGGAGAACTACGTGCGGCTGTCCGTCGGCATCGAGCATATCGACGACATCCTCGCCGATCTCGAGCAGGCGCTGCGGGCCTCCGGCCGGATGCCGCTGGCCGCCTAAGGGCGTAACGGACGGGGTGCGGCGGCGGCCGCACCCCGCTACGGTTGTTTGGGAAACACGGCTTTTTCGGAGGCGTGCTCTTGCCGATCGCACTTCCAGCGGACTTGCCGGCCCGCCCGGCCCTCGCGGCCGACGGCATCAAGGTGCTGAGCGAGGACGAGCTGCGGCGCCGCGGCGGCCGGCCGCTGCGGATCTGCCTCGTCAACCTGATGCCGAACAAGATCGTGACGGAGACGCAGCTCTGCCGGCTGCTCGGCGCGACCGTGCAGCCGGTCGCGCTGACGCTGTGCGTGCCCGATTCCTACCGCTCGAAGACCACGCCGGAGAGTCATGTCGAGCGCTTCTACCGGCCGTGGTCGCGGATCCGCCACGAGCCGTTCGACGGGCTGATCGTGACGGGCGCGCCGATCGAGCACCTGCCGTTCGCGGAGGTGACCTACTGGCGCGAACTCTGCGCCATCATCGACTGGGCGCAGGCGGGCATCGCGAGCAGCCTCTACATCTGCTGGGCCGCGCAGGCGGCGCTGCAGCATTTCCACGCCGTGCCGAAGCACCCGCTGCCGGCCAAGCTGTTCGGCGTGTTCCGGCAGCGCGTGGCGGGCACGGACTCGCGCTTCCTCCACGGCTTCGGCGCGGCCTTTCCGGTGCCGGTGTCGCGCCACACCGAGGTACGCGCCGCCGATCTGCCGGCGCGGGCCGGACTCGGCGTGCTCGCGGAATCGCCGGAGACGGGGCTGTGCCTGATCGAGGACCGCGCGAACCGCGCGCTCTACATGTTCAACCACCTGGAATACGACGCCGAGACTCTGCACCTGGAATTCCTGCGCGACCGGCGCGTCGGCAAGCCCATCGACCCGCCGGCCAACTACTTCCCCGGCGACGATCCCGCCCGCCCGGCGGTGAACGTCTGGCGGCCGTGGGCCAATCTCCTCTTCGGCAACTGGCTGGGCGAGATCGCGCGGTCGGCGGAGCGCGACGACGCCGCTCTGCGCAGCCCCGGCGGCGGCCTCCGGGATACGAGTTGGCGCGGCAACACGCAGCTCTGCGGCTAACGACCTGGTCCCCCGCACGACGCGCCCTTGATCGCGGCGCGGATCGTGTGCGACCGTCCGGCCGCCCCAAGGCCGGGAGATCCCCATGTGTCGAGCCATCAAGACCCTCTACAACTTCAAGCCGCCGGCGACGGACCAGGAGATCCGCGCATCGTCGGTGCAGTTCGTCCGCAAGCTGAGCGGCTTCACGCGCCCCTCCAAGGCCAACGAGGCCGCCTTCAACCGCGCCGTCGAGCAGGTGAGCCGGGCTGCGCATGAGCTGCTGGACTCGCTGATCACGACCGCGCCGCCGCGCGACCGCGCGGTCGAGGCGGCCAAGGCGCGCGCCCGCGGCGCCGAGCGCTTTCGCGCGCCCGACGCGCGGTGAAGGCGCTGGCCGCCCGTTCCGCCGGGCCGGGCCGCGGTGCGAGGCGCACCTATCGCGTCGGCGGTGTCGTGGTCGTGAACGACAGCATGCAGACCGGCTACAGCTATGTCATCGCCGCGCCGACGGGGCGGAAGTTTGCGCCCGAGTTCAAGCCGCACTTCTCACCGAAGGAGATGCTCGAGCTGGGCGTGTTCGAGGGCAAGTACTGCAACGATTGTCGCCCCGAGCTGCCCGACGACTGGTTCGTCAAGGCGCGCCTCTCGGACCATGCCGATCCCGGCGTGAACTGCTTCGGCATCAAGAGCCGGCAGCCGCTCTCCGTCTGGCGCGAGAAGGGGTGGATCATCGGCCCCGATCCGCGCGGCTGGTTCCAATGGTATTGCCGCTACTATCTCGGCCGCCGGCTGCCGGACGTCGATCGAGCTCAGATCGGCCGCTGGCGGAACTTCGCGCGGCATGCCGCGCAGGTGCGCAAGCACTGCATGCCCGCCGATGTGACCTGCCGGCCGCGGCAGCGGCAGGCCCTGCTGCAATGGGCCTACGATCCCTTCATCTGACGCGAGCGAACCGGGCGTCAGCCGCCGGACACCGGCGCGGCAATCCGACGCAGGGTCGCTGAAGGGCGCTCGCGGAATCGCAAGAAAACGCAATTGCGTCGCCGGCGGCGAAGCTCCTGACAACATCGTGATTGGGCGCGAGCGTTCGTCCACATACATCCGGTTGGGTGTCGAGCGGCGCGCCTTCCATTCCCGCCGCACGTCGATGTACTCCGCCGCTACGGAGGCGCCATGCCTATCCTGCACCTCTTCCCCCGCTCGTCCTGCGGCCGCGCGGCGGCGCTGCTGGCCGTCGCCGTCATCGGCAGCGCGACGGCGCTCGCCGCAAGCCCGGAGGAGGCGCCATTTCTGGCCGACAACAACGCCGCGATGGCCAGAATGATGAGCGCCATGGAAGTCAGGCCGTCGGGCGACGTCGATGCCGATTTCGTCGCGATGATGGTGCCGCATCACCAGGGCGCGATCGACATGGCCGAGGCCGAGCTGCGCTATGGCCGCAACGAGCAGCTCCGGCGCATGGCGCAGGAAATCATCGTGACGCAGCAGCAGGAGATCGCGGCCATGCGGCTCGCACTGGGCCAGCCGCTCCCGCCCTCCTCCGCCGCACCCGATCAGCCGTCCTCCGACGCCCAACCGACCCAACAGGAGCACTGACGTGAGACACCCTCTTCTGCTCGCGACGCTGCTGGCCGCGACGGCCATCGCGACCATCCACTCCGCCCGGGCGGGACAGGCGCCCGGCGCGGCGTCCGACGCCGACGTGCCGATCAGCCACCGCGACCGGGTGTATGCGGCAGAGCAGTTCTCGAACACCGTGTCGGTCACCGACCCCGCGGACAACAAGCTTCTCGGCGTCATTCGCCTGGGCGACCCCGCGCCCGGCAACCTCAGTCCCCTCTACCGCGGACAGCTGCTGGTCCACGGCATGGGCTTCTCGAGCGACCACCGTACGATCGCCGTGGTTTCGATCGGCTCGAACTCGGTGACGTTCATCGATACGGCGACCAACACCGTGAAGCACGTGACATATGTCGGGCGGTCGCCGCACGAGGCGTTCTTCACGCCGGATGGCAAGGAAGTCTGGGTGACGGTCCGCGGCGAGAACTACATCTCCGTCCTCGACGGCGCCACGTACGAGGAAAAGACCCGAATCATCGTGCCGGGCGGCCCCGGCATGCAGATCTTCTCGCCCGACGGGACATACGGCTACGTCTGCTCGTCGTTCAACCCGGAGACCGTCGTGATCACCGTCGCCGACCACCGCATCGTCGGCCGGGTTCCCCAGGCGAGCCCGTTCTGCCCGAACATCGCGGCGACGCCCGACGGCAAGCAGGTCTGGTTCACGTTGAAGGACACGGGCAAGACGATGGTGTTCGACGCGCGACCGCCCTTCAGCGTGCTGAAAACGATCGACACCGGGCCGATCACGAACCACGTCAATTTCGCCCACAACGCCAACGGCACGTTTGCGTACGTCACGGTCGGCGGCCTCAACCAAGTGCAGGTGTTCCGCACCGATGACTTCTCGAGGGTTGCAGCCATACCGGTGGGCAAGCTGCCGCACGGCGTTTGGCCGTCCGGCGACGGCAGCCGGGTCTATGTCGGCCTCGAGAACGCCGATGCGCTGGCTGCCATCGATACGCTCACCAACCGCGTGATCGCGACCGTCCCCATCGGGCAGGCGCCGCAGGCAGTGAACTATGTGCCCAACGCCGTGCCGGAGGGTGACGGTACCGCCGGACTGCGGCCCCTGGGCGTGGCCGGGCAGGTCGCCCACCTCTCGCTTGCACCGGTGCACGGCGCGCCCGCCGCAGCAAGCGCGCCCACGAGCATCTCGCTGTTCGACCAGGGACTCCTGCAGGTCCTGCAGGCCTCAGCCACCGGCCTCGAGCCGAAGCAATCCTATGTGCTGGCGCTGTCGCAGAAGCCCGATGGCAGCGGCGCCCTGGAACCGCTGGCGGCCTTCACCACAAACGCGGCAGGCTCGGCCATCGTCAACGCCATCGGGCCGATCCGGCAGGTCGTGAGCGCGGACAGCGGGGCGCAGCGCCGCTATCTCGTCATCGCCCCGGGGTCACCCGCACATCCGGGCGCTCCCGTCCAAGTACAGGCGGACTGACGGATCGCTGCCCGGATGCCGGATGGCACTGGCTGGGGTAAGGTGGCCCTGAACGACGCGGCCAGATCTCGGGGGGACAGGTGCCGTCCTCAGATGCCCTGAAGCTGAGCGTAACCGTCAACGAGACGCAGCGCGTCTCCGGGCTGCTGCTGGCGCCGCCGCGAGCGCGGGCTTGCTACGTGCTGGCGCACGGGGCGGGGGCGGGGATGGCACATCCGTTTCTGGCGGCGGTGGCGGCCGAGCTCGGCGAGCGCGGCATCGCGACCTTGCGCTACCAGTTCCCCTATATGGAGCAGCGGGCGAAGCGGCCGGACCCGCCGGCGCTCGCCCAGGCCACGGTGCGCGCGGCGGTGGCGGAGGCGGCGCGGCGCGTGCCGGACCTGCCGCTGGTGGCCGGCGGCAAGTCGTTCGGCGGCCGCATGACCTCGCAGGCGCAGGCCGCGGCGCCGCTGGCGGGTGTGCGCGGCCTCGCCTTCCTCGGTTTCCCGCTGCATCCGGCAGGACGGCCCTCGGACGAGCGGGCCGCCCATCTCCTCGACGTGCAGATCCCGATGCTGTTCCTGCAGGGCACGCGCGACGCGCTGGCCGATCCGACGCTGCTGCGGCCGGTCGTGGAGCGGCTCGGCAAGCGCGCGACACTGACGCTGTTCGAGGATGCCGACCACTCCCTCCACGTGCCCGCGCGCACAGGGCGCAAGGACCCAGAGGTCAGGGCTGAGATGCTGGATGCGCTGGCCGCGTGGATCGATACGACGATTGCCCGATGACCCGTAGGAGCGACCGGCAGGTCGCCCGTTTGTCCGCGTCTTCACGTCCGGCGCTTGGTCTCGCATTGCCGCGGGCGACCTGCCGGGCGCCCCTACGCATACACGCGCAGCCTCACCCCGCCTTCGGCTTCTGCTGCTGCAGCTCCATGCGGCAGAGGGTGGCGGCGCGCTTGGCGACGGCGGCCTGCTTGGACGAGGGCGCGAGCTCGAGGAAGCGGTCCCATACCGTCAGGGCCTCGGCGTAGCGGGCGAGCTTGGTCAGCAGCAGCGCGAGATTGAAGTGGGCGTCGGCGAAGTCCGGCTGCGCCTGCACGGCGCGGCGGTATTCGGCGACGGCGAGGTCGGCATGCTCTTCGTCCTCCGCGGCCATCGCGAGGTTGTACCAGGCCTCGGCGAAGGCGGGGTCGCGGGCGACCGCGATCTGCCAGGCGATCTTCGCCTCGGCGGCGCGGCCCTGGGCGTCGAACACGTTGCCGAGATTGAAGGGGATGACGGGATCGTTGGCGTCGGCGCGCAGGGCGGTGGCGTATAGATTCTCAGCGGCGGCGTGATCGTCGTTCTCTTCCGCCCGCTCGGCCGCGGCCACCACGTCGTCGAGGCTGCGGCCGTCATGGTCGAGCCGCATGGTGAGCTGGCCGCTGAGCTCCGCCAACTGGCCCGAGAGCTCGCGCAGCAGCTCGCCCGAAGGTCCCTCGGTCAGCCGCGATTCCGAGAGGTGGGTGCCGCGCCGGCGCAGCGCGATCGCAGCCTCCAGCACGCGACGCAGCTCGATGCCGCGCGCCAGCAGGCGGCCGGCCTCGCGGGCGGCCACGAGGTCGCGATAGGCGTAGCGGCCGTCGACCGGCTCCAGCACGTCGAACAGGGCCAGGCAGGAGAGCAGGCGCGGGGTGAGGCCCGAGAGCCGCTCGAGTTCGGGCGTGCCGAGGCTACGCTCCGCAGCCTCCGGCGGGCGCAGCAGACCGAGGCGGCGCCGCAGCTCCAGCTCGCTGATCAGGGCGGCGGTGTCGGGAAGGCCGGCGGGCAGGCGGATGTGGCCGTCCGGCAGCACGTTCGCGGCCGCCGAATGCCCGACCGCGATGAGCGTGACGCGCGCCGTCGGCCTGGCGACGAGCCTGCCGCCGCGCAGGCGCACGAGCTGATCGAGCCGGCGCCGGGTCACCCCCTGAATGCGGCCGGAGAGGAACAGCATCTGCCCGGCGAGCGGGTTAGCCGCCGATGTACTCATCGGTGTTGCAAGACCATCCTGCGTCCTTCGACAAGCTCAGGATGAGGGACAATCCTGGCGGCACAAAGAAAAATCCTCATCCTGAGCTTGTCGAAGGACGCACTGCGCTCGCCCCAATCTCGGTAACGCGTGACCCGCGGTCCGCGCGACGCCAATCAGCGCGCCTTGCGCGCCTTGGGCTTGCGGACCGCTTCGGCGGCGGGCTTCTCGGCGGCGGCCGGCTTCTTGCTCGGCGCGCGCGGGCGGCGGATCTCGGCGGCGCCGCCGCCTTCGGCCTCGAGGCTGCGCTTCAACGCGTCCATGATGTTGACGACCTTGCTGGGCTCCGGCGTCTCCGGAACGTCGAAGGCCTGACCCGCCTGCTTGGCCCGTAGCATGCCGACGACCGCCTCCTCGTAGCGGTCGGTGAACTTGGCCGGGTCGAAATGGCCGGACTTGCGCTCGATGATCACCTCCGCGATGCCCATCATCTCGTCCGGCAGCTTCACGTCGGTGATGTCGGTGAAGTACTCCGCATCCTGCCGCACCTCGTAGGGATAGCGCAGGCTGGTGGCCAGGATGCCCTTGCCGCGCGGCGCCAGCATGATCATGCGCTCGCGCCGGGCGAGCACGATGCGGCCGATGCCGACGACCTCCTTGGCGGCCATGGCGTCGCGGATCACCGCGAAGGCCTCCTGCGCCACCTGGTCGTCGGGCGCCAGGTAGTAGGGGCTGTCGAGATAGATCTGGTCGACTTCGGCCTGCGGCACGAAGGCCTCGATCTCGATCATCTTCGTGCTCTCGATCTTGAGCTTCTCCAGGTCCTCGTCCTCGACCATCACGTACTGGCCCTTGCCGACCTGGTAGCCCTTCACGCGGTCGGCCGGATCGACCGGCTCCTCGGTGACGGAATCCAGCATCTGCTGCTTCAGGCGGTTGCCGGTCTTGCGGTTCAGCGTGTTGAACGACACCCGCTCGGCGGCCGAGGTCGCGTTGTAGAGGGCGACGGCGCAGGAGACGAGCGAGAGCTTGAGATAACCCTTCCAGGTCGAGCGCGGCATGGAGCTGATCTCCGGGTTACTGGAAGGGCGCAACGCTAGTCGCCGGCCGGGCAAAAGTCCAGCGCAATCGGGAATTTCTTAATAAAATTCGTATATTCCGGACATATCCTGAGATATCCGATGAGCGTGCCTCAGACGCCGCATCAACGTGAAAATCAGGTCTTCAAGCGTTCGATGAGCGCCATGGCGGCGGACGGGGCGCGGGCTTTGGCGCCGCTGATCATGTAGATGAAGACCGGGCGCGGAGTCTTGGGCGGGGCTTTTTTATCGACCTGCTGCAGGCCGTCGGGCACGCCGCCCGCCTCCCAGGCGCGGGCACCGGCCGCCCAGCGCTCGAGGTCGGCGGCGGCGTAGCCGGCGTCGTTCTGCTCGGTAGTACGCTGCAGCCGGGCGTAGACGAAGTCCGCCGTCACGTCGCCGATCGCCGGATGCTCCTCGGAGTCGGCATAGACGGCGGCAGCGTTGTGGTCGCGCAGCAACGCGATGAACTCCGGGACGAGGAAGCTCTTGCTGCGGACCTCGACGGCATGCATGAGCGTGCGGCCGCCGGCCTCGCGCGGCAGCAGGCCGAGGAAGGCGCCGAAGTCGGCGGCGTCGAACTTCTTGAACGGCGCGAACTGCCAGAGGATCGGGCCGAGCTTGTCGCCAAGCTCGAGCACGCCGCTCTTGAAGAACCACTCGATGCCCTCGCCCGCCTCGGCGAGCTTGCGGCTGTTGACGATGTTGCGGTGGCCTTTGACCGAGAAGACGAAGTCGTCCGGCACGGCGTCGCGCCACTTCTTGAAGCTGGCCGCCGACTGCGTACGGTAGAACGTGCCGTTGATCTCGATCGAGGTGAGCCGGCGGCTGGCGTAGGAGAGCTCGTCGGCCTGCTTGAGATCGGCCGGGTAGAAGGTCCCGCGCCAGGGCTCGTAGGTCCAACCGCCGATGCCGACCCGGATCATGCCACCTCCTCGGTTCGGGCGGATTCTTTCAGGTGGGTGGGCGGTCGTCTAGCGAAAGCCCGCGGTGGAGCGTGTAGGGGCGACCCCATGCGGTCGCCCTGCAGCCGTCGCGGGATAGAGGGCGACCACGCGGGGTCGCCCCTACACGCCCTGGTCTCACAAGAACCGTGCGGCGAGGTCGACGGTGGAGCGGGCGCCGAGGGCGGCGGCGTGGGTGGCGAGCCAGGCGGCGGCGGCGGCGCGGCCGAGATCGCGCAGCTTCTCCAGCAGCGGCCAGACCGGGTAGAGCTTGCTCGCCGGGGCGAGGTCGCCGGTGGCGTCGCCGGCTTCGATCAGGTGGAAGCGGTGGCGGCGCAGGCGGCGCTGGCGGCGGCTGCCGAGGCTGACGCCTTCGCTGGCCAGCGCGCGCCAGCGCTCGATCAGCTCGATCTCGCGCCGCAGCGGCGCGTTGAAGGCGAGCGCGCCGAGCCGGCGGGCGATCTCCGAAGCACTAGTCGGCACCTGCGCCTGCTCCGTGGAATCGACCAGCACGATCAGCGTGTCGGCGGCGGCACGCTCGAGCACCAGCGGCAGCACCGGCGGGTTGGCGGAATAGCCGCCGTCCCAATAGTGGCGGTCGCCGATGCGCACGGCCTGGCGCAGATGCGGCAGGCAGGCCGATGCCAGCAGCACGTCGCGCGAGAGCTCGGCGGTGCCGAACAGTCGCGCCTTGCCGTCGGCGACGTCGGTGGCGGCGACGTAGAGCTGCAGCGGGCTGTGGCGGCGCAGCGCCTCGAAGTCGATCGTCTGCGTCAGCACATGGCGCAGCGGGTCCACGTCGAACGGATTGAACTGATAGGGCGAGATCATGCGAGTGGCGATGCCGAGCCAGGCCTCCGCCGGCAGGCCGACCGCCGGCAGCAGCGCCGCGGGCGTGGCGCCGGCAATGGCGCCCCAGACCGCGGCCAGCTTGGCGCGGGCGCCGGCCCGGCCGTCCTCCAGGAGGCCGGCGGCGAGCGCCACGGCGTTGATCGCGCCGGCGCTGGCGCCGCTGACGGCGTCGAAGGAGAGGTCCGCGCGCTCGAGCAGCGCGTCGAGCACGCCCCAGGTGAAGGCGCCGTGCGCGCCGCCGCCCTGCAGGCCCAGGTTCAGCGGCTTGCGGCGCCGGGCATCGGAGCCGGCGGAGAGCAGCGGACGCGGGAGCGGCATCGGCCGGCGTCGATCAGCCTGTGCGGCGCGCGGCGGCAGCGACGTCGGGATCGCGGCGCGCTGACGCGCCGAGTGCTTGCGGGCCGTGCGGCATATCCTGCTCCCCTTGCTCGCTATGCTGCGATGCACAAGGGCAAGGTTGGCCTGTTCGCCACCTTTTTCAAGCGCGAATCTTGCGCTGCACAATGAATGGGCAGAGAGGATCGAGCGCGATCAAAAGGATGGGCGTGCCGGCCGTCCGGGAGGGGAACCGCCGGCACGCCCTTCTCAGCAGCGCTTGGTTGTCGGACTTACGTGTCTCGGCACGGCCGACGCCCGCAAACATAGTCTTTTCGCGGGGTGCGGTGAGTGACGGCCGTCACAGCGCCTGCAGTTTTGCCGCCGGGCGGGCTACTCCGAATCGCTCGGCCGGGCCGTCTCGAAATAGCCCTGGCGCTCAGCGGCGGCGAACCACAGCCGGTAGAATTCGGTCATCGCCGACGCCGCCGCGTCGCGATCGTAGCCGCTGAGCACGGTCCAATCGCGGCGCGCACGATCCAGCTCCGCGGCACCAGTGCGCCGCGCGCGCTCCTCGTTGGAGGGAAACTGCACCACGATACCCATCCTCGCACACTCTCGCTTTCGTCGCCGGCGGCCGTTTCGCGTGCGGAACGAGACGGCGCATCGGTTCCATTGCGCCAGGATACGAGCCGCGGATTGAGACTCCTTAATGAAAGTCTTGCGACATCGTAAATGCCGCGTCGCGATAACCTCGGCTTAACGCTGTTGGCCGAACGCCGTTTCCGCCCGCTATCATCGGCGGCATGCAGGGGCGCGCCGTCATCATCCATGAGCTGGCCCACGCCCGCGCCGCGCTGGCGGCGGCGACGGCGCGCGGCGTGCCCGTGGAGCTCTGGAGCGCGCCTGGCGCCGCCGCCTATGCCGGGGCCGGCTGGTTCGACGCCCTCCTGCGCGCGGCCGGGAACCGGGCGCCGTCGGCCGTGTTTATCGGCGTGCTCGACTGCGACGACCGTGCCGACCTGGTGCAGGCTGCGCTGCGGCAGGGCCTGACGCATGTCTGCTTCCGCGGCTCCAACGTTGTGGCTGCAAAGCTCACGGACATCGCGCGCCAATACAGCGCAACCCTGCACCGCAAGCGGCCGTCGCGCGTTCTCGACCTCGACAAGTGCGCGGACGCCGACGCGGCGTGCCGCGCCTGGCTCGGTGACAAGCAATGACCGCGCAACCGCGCTACTCCTCCTGCGACTACCTGGCCGCCATGGGGCTGGCGGCGACCCTGGCCATGCAGGCGCCGTTCCTGTGCACGCTGCCGCTGTGGATTCTGGCCTTGCTGCAGCGGGAGGCGAGCGAGCGATGACGCAACGGCGTGCGTCAGGACGCCGGCACCAGCAGGGCGACCGGATCGCTCGCCGGAAACGTATCGGCGAGCGCTGCATCGAGCAGCGCGTCGACGTGCGCGCGGGCCGCCCGCTCGTCGCGCTCGCGGGTGTCGGATGCACGCCGTCGCTGCGGCAGATCGGAAGGTTGGCGGTGTGGTTCGACCGTCAATGCATGACCTCAAGCTTGCGATCCACTGTCTCGGACGTAGGCAGGCGGCGGGCGCGCGACAAGGTGCCGGGGTCGACGATGTGCGTCCTTCGAGACGGCCGCTGCGCGGCCTCCTCAGGATGAGGAACACTCTTGGTGCCACAAAAATCGCTCCTCATCCTGAGGAGTGCGCGCCCGCGCGCGTCTCGAAGGACGCGGGATGGGCGTGCCATCCGGAAAGGCGCGCATTGAAAAGGCCGCCCTGCTCGGCTATCCAGGAGTCCCGTTTGTCGGGCCCCGCAGAACCGATCGAGAGACACGCACCATGCAGATGACGCCGCAGGTCCGCAAGATCCTGTCCTGGTACGAGAGCGACAATCCCGGCACCAAGGCCAACCTCGCGCGCATCCTCATGCACGGCAAGCTCGCCGGCACCGGCCGGCTGGTGATCCTGCCGGTCGACCAGGGCTTCGAGCACGGGCCGGCGCGGAGCTTCGCGGTGAACGCGCCGGCCTACGATCCGCACTATCACTTCCAGCTCGCGATCGATGCCGGGCTCTCGGCCTATGCCTCCGTGCTCGGGATGATGGAGGCGGGCGCCGACACCTTCGCGGGGCAGATCCCGACCATCCTCAAGGTCAACAGCTCCAACAGCCTGGCGAGCGCCAAGGACCAGGCGGTGACGGCCTCGGTCGGCGACGCGCTGCGGTTGGGATGCTCGGCGATCGGCTTCACGATCTATCCGGGCTCGGACGACGCCTTCGCCATGATGGAGGAGATCCGCGAGCTGGCCGAGGAGGCGAAATCGGTCGGGCTCGCGGTGGTGATCTGGTCCTACCCGCGCGGCGGCACGCTCTCCAAGGAGGGCGAGACGGCGATGGACATCTGCGCCTACGCCGCGCACATGGCGGCGCTGCTCGGCGCCCACATCATCAAGGTGAAGCCGCCGACCAGCTTCCTCGAGCAGCCCGAGGCGAAGAAGGTGTACGAGAAGGAGAAGATCGACATCTCCACCCTCTCGGCCCGTATCGCCCACGTAATGCAGAGCTGCTTCGCCGGCCGCCGGCTCGTGGTGTTCTCGGGCGGCGCGGCCAAGGACCTCGACGGCATCGTGGGCGAGGCGCGCGAGATCTACAAGGGCGGCGGCACCGGCCTCATCATCGGCCGCAACAGCTTCCAGCGGAAGCGCGAGGAGGCCCTGAAGATGCTCGAGCAGATCGTCGGCATCTTCGGCGGCCGCGGCTAGCGCGACCGCGCCATCCGGCTTGCACGACGAGCGTGCGTCCTTCGACAAGCTCAGGATGAGGGGTATTCTTTCTGGCACGAAGGAAGATCCTCATCCTGAGCTTGTCGAAGGACGCACCGCGTTGATCCAGGCATCGCGCAGCACCACAAATCTTCGCGCCAGCGCATGACTGCGCCGCAGCTCTACCTGGCGACGCCGCGCCTCTCCGGCGCCGGCGAGATCGCACAACTCGCAACGGCAGTCGCGGCAACGATCGCCA
>Ga0335085_10006986_pt1 | contig 17656 bp, 6 predicted proteins | sample Lox_Sample_45_FD_206712 | JGI IMG/M metagenome (GOLD analysis project Ga0335085, IMG submission 206712) | Soil microbial communities from Loxahatchee National Wildlife Refuge, Florida, United States - Lox_Sample_4.5 | ecosystem: Environmental > Terrestrial > Soil > Wetlands | place: USA: Florida...
GAGGTGAACGTGATCCCGCACTGGCCGAACGCATCGGTGTTGGCGCCCCCGTTCGTGCACGTCCCCGTCGGAGCCGTGTGCGCCGCACCGTTCGAATCGGTCAGCGTCACATCCACGTGCTCACCCGGCGCCGGGACGAAGCCGGCGCCGTCGCCGATGTCCTTCAGGAGGGTCACCGTGAAGCTCGTGGACGTCCCGACCTCCTGCGTCGAATCCGGGACGATCGAGATCATCAGCGCCTCGTAGGTCTTCTTGGCGTTCGCGCTGTCACCCGCATGGCCGTCGCCGGTCTCGCGATGCATGGTCACGCCGGCCACGTTCACGTCGGTCGACGCCTTGACGACCGAGAGGCCGGTCGAGCTCGACGTGATCTGGACGGAGCAGGAGCCCGTACCGCCGGACGTGGTGCAGGTCGAGCCACTGACGAAGGTCGCCGGGCCGGAGACGATCGAGAACGCGATCGTGGTGCCGTCCGGCGCGTCCGCGAAGGCGCCGGTACCGGCGTTGACGTTCACGTGCCCGGTCAGCGTGTGCGGCTGGCCGACCTGGTTGAACGCGCTCGGCGGCGAGATCTGGATGTTCGCGTCGACGAACGTCTTCACCGCGTCACCGCTGTTCGGCGCCACCCCGTCGGTCGCGACGGTGATCGAGACGGTGTTGACGGTCAGGGTGGCCGTCGCGTGGCCCGTCACCGTGCCGGCCGTCGGCGAGGTGAACGTGATCGTGCACTGGCCGCTCGCGTCGGTGTTCGCACCGGCGTTCGTGCACGTCCCGCTCGGCGCCGTGTGCGAAGCGCCGTTCGCGTCGGTCAGCGTCACGTCGACGTGCTCACCGGCCGCCGGGACGAAGCCACCGCCCGTGTCCTTGGACAGAGTCACGGTGAAGCTCGTGGAGGTCCCAACTTCCTGCGTCGAGTCCGGAACGATCGTGATCTTCGCCGTCTCCCACGTCTTCTGGGCGTCGGCGCTGTCGCCGACCTTGCCGTCGCCCGTCGAGCGAGTCAGGCTGACGCCGCCGACCGTGACGGTCGTCGAGGCGCGCACGGTCGTCGTGCCGGTCGTGCTCGAGCTGATCTGGACGGTGCAGGAGCCGAGACCGTTCGAGACGGTGCAGGTCGAGACCCCGCCGACGAAGCTCCCGGGCCCGCCGGTGATCGAGAAGTGGATGACGGTGCCGTCCGGGGCGTCGACGTACGCGCCGTTGCCGGTGTTGACGCTGACGTGACCCGTCAGCGTGTGCGGCGTCCCGATCTGGTTGAACGCCGTGAGCGGCGAGATCTGCACGTTCGCGTCGACGAACGTCTTCACCGCGTCCGGATCGGCGACGGAGCCGCCGGTCTCGACGGTGATCGAAACGCCGCCGATCGAGAGCGTTGCCGTCGCATGCCCCGTCACCTTGCCCGGCGTCGGCGACGTGAACGTGATCGTGCACTGGCCCGCCGCGTCGGTGTTGGCGCCCGCGTTCGTGCACGAGCCGGTCGGAGCCGTGTGGGACGCGCCGTTGGAGTCGGTCAGCGTCACGTCGACGTGCTCGCCGGCGGCCGGCACGAAGACGCCGGTGCCGGTGTCCTTCAGCAGCGTCACCGTGAAGGTGTGCGACGCGTTCACCTCGTTCGTCGCGCTCGGCGCGATCGAGATCTTCGCCGTCACCCACGCCTTGCTCGCATCGACGCTGTCGCCGGCGAGGCCGTCACCGGTCGCGCGGAAGAGGAGGACGCCGCCGACCTTCACGGAGGTGTTGGCGCGCACGACGGTCGTGCCTGGCGTGCTCGAGCTGATCTGCACCGAGCACGAGCCGGTCGTGCCGATCGTCGCGCAGGTGCTGACGCCGCCGACGAAGCTGCCGGGGCCGCTGATGATCAGGAAGTTGACGGCCGTGCCGGCCGGGGCATTGACGAAACCGGCACCGCTGCCGTCGTTCACGTTGACGTGCGCGGTCAGCGTGTGGACGGCGCCGATCTGGTTCGTCGCACTCGCGGGCGAGATCTGGATGTTGGCGTCGACGAACGTCTTCACCGCGTCCGGATTGGCGACGGAGCCGCCGGTCTGGACCGTGATCGCCACGCCGCCGACTGAGAGCGTCGACGTCGCGTGCCCGGTCACCGTGCCCGCGGTCGGCGAGGTGAAGCTGATCGTGCACTGGCCGTTCGCATCGGTGTTCGCACCGGAGTTGGTGCACGTCCCTGCCGGCGCGGTGTGGCCCGCGCCGTCCAAGTCGGTGAGAACGACGTCCACGTGCTCGCCCGCCGCGGGCACGAACGTGCCGGTGCCGATGTCCTTCAGGAGCGTCACGGTGAACGTGTGCGGCATGTTCACCTCGTTCGTCGCGTTCGGCGCGATCGAGATCTTCGCGTTCACCCACGTCTTCTGCGCGTTCGTGCTGTCGCCGGCGGTGCCGTCAGTGGAGCGGCCGAGCACGACGCCGCCGACCGTCACCGAGGTCGACGCCTTGACGACGGTCGTGCCTGTCGTCGACGAGGTGATCTGGACGGTGCAGGACCCGGTCGTGCCGGCGGTGGTGCAGGAGCTCGTGTTGCCGACGAAGCTGCCTGGGCCCGTGACGATCGAGAAGTTGATCACGGTGCCGGCCGGGGCGTTCTGGAAGCCGTTGCCGTCGCCGGAGTTGACGTTTACATGGCCGGTCAGCGTGTGGTTCGTGCCGACCTGGTTCGCGGCCGTGAGCGGCGAGATCTGGATATTCGCGTCGACGTAGGTCTTGACCGCGTCACCGCTGTTGGGGGCGACGCCGTCGGTCTGCACCGTCGTCGTGACGCCGTTGACGGTGAGGGTCGACGTCGCATGGCCCGTCACCTTGCCGGCCGTCGGCGAGTTGAACGTGATCGTGCACTGGCCGTTCGCGTCGGTGTTCGGGCCGGCGTTCGTGCAGGTGCCTGTCGGCGCCGTGTGCGAGGCGCCGTTCGAGTCGGTCAGCGTCACGTCCACGTGCTGGTTCGGCGCCGGCACGTACCCGGAGCCGGTGTTCTGGAGCAACTGCACGGTGAAGGTGTGCGCGTGGCCGATCTCGTTCGTCGCGCTCGGCGTGATCGTGATCGCCGCGGTGACCCAGTTCTTCTGGGCATCCGGGCTGTCGCCCGTCTTGCCGTCGGCGGTCTCACGGTGCAGCGGCACGCCCGCGACCGTCACGTCCGTCGCCGCGTGGACGGTCGTCGTGCCCACCACCGACGAGGTGATCTGGACGGTGCAGGAGCCCGTGCCCCCGCTCGTCTTGCAGGTGTTCACGCCGCCGACGAAACTGCCGGGCCCGGACACCTTCGTGAACGTGATCGTCGTCCCGTCCGGCGCATTCGTGAACGGGCCGCTGCCGTCGTTCACGTTCACATGACCCGTGAGGGTGTGGTTGCTGCCCACCTGGTTCGCCGCCGTCAGCGGCGAGATCTGGATGTTCGCATCGACGAACGTCTTCACCGCGTCACCGCTGTTGGGCGGGACGCCGTTCGTCGAGGCCGTGATCGAGACGCCGTTCAGGACCACCGTCGCCGTCGCGTGACCCGTCACCTTGCCGGGCGTCGGCGACGTGAACGTGATCGTGCACTGCCCGTTTACGTCGGTGTTCGGCCCGGCGCTCGTGCAGGTGCCGGTCGCCACCGTGTGCGTCGCGCCGTTCGAGTTGGTCAGCGTCACGTCCACGTGCTCGCCCGCGGCCGGCACGAAGCCGGTGCCGGTGTCCTTGAACAGCGTGACCGTGAAGGTCGTGGAGGTGCCGACCTCCTGCGTCGAGTCGGGCACGATCGTGATCTTCAGCGCCTCCCAGGTCTTGAGCGCGTTCTGGCTGTCGCCCGTATGCGTGTCGCCGGTCGCGCGGTGCATCGTCACGCCGAGGACGGTCACGTCCGTCGCCGCCGAGACGACCGTGCTTCCGGTGACCGTGGAGGTGATCTGCACGGTGCAGGAGCCGGTGCCGCCCGCCGTCGTGCAGGAGTTGCCGCTCACGAAGCTGCCCGGGCCGCTGACGATCGAGAACGTGATCGTGGTGCCGTCGGGCGCGTTGACGAAGCCGCCGCCGTTGCCGCTCGCCACGTTCACGTGGCCGGTCAGCGTGTGAGTCGCACCGATCTGGTTGAACGCCGTCTGCGGCGTGATCTGGATGTTCGCGTCGACGAACGTCTTCACCGCGTCACCGCTGTTCGGCGCCACGCCGTTGGTGGACACCGTGATCGGGACACCGTTCAGCGTCAGCGTCGCGGTCGCGTGACCCGTCACCTGGCCGGCCGTCGGCGAGGTGAAGGTGATCGTGCACTGGCCGTTGACGTCGGTGTTCGCGCCGGCGTTCGTGCACGTCCCGGTCGGGGCCGTGTGCGCGGCGCCGTTCGAGTCGGTCAGCGTCACGTCGACGTGCTGGTTCGGCGCGGGCACGAAGCCGGAGCCGGTGTCCTCGAAGAGCGTCACGGTGAACGTCGTCGGCGTACCGACCTCCTGCACCGAGTCCGGCGCGATGACGATCTTCGCCGCCTCGTAGACCTTCGAGGCGTCGGCGCTGTCGCCGGCGTGGCCGTCGCCGGTCGTGCGCGTCAGGCTGACGCCGCCGACGGTGACCGCGGTCGAGGCGCGGACGACCGTCGTGCCGGTCGTAGCCGAGCTGATCTGGACGGTGCAGGAGCCGAGGCCGTTCGAGACGGTGCAGGTGCTGACCCCGCCGACGAACGTCGCCGAGCCGCTCAGGATCGAGAAGTTGATGACCGTGCCGTTCGGCGCGTCGACGAAGGCGCCGTTGCCCGCATTCACGCTGACATGACCGGTCAGCGTATGCGGCGTCCCGACCTGGTTGAACGCCTGCGCCGGGGAGATCTGGATGTTCGCGTCGACGAACGTCTTCACCGCGTCACCGCTGTTCGGCGCCACACCGTCCGTCGCGACGGTGAACGACACGCCGCCGACGGAGAGCGTCGACGTCGCGTGCCCGGTCACCTTGCCCGCCGACGGCGAGCTGAAGGTGATCGTGCACTGGCCGTTCGCGTCGGTGTTCGCACCGGCGTTGGTGCAGGTGCCGCTCGGCGCCGTGTTCACCGCCCCGTTCGAGTTCGTCAGCGTGACGTCGACGTGCTCGCCCGCGGCCGGGACGGGGCCCGTGCCGGGGTTCTTCGTCAGCGTGACCGTGAACGTGTGCGGTGCGTTCACCTCGTTGGTGGCGGAAGGCGCGATCGCGATGCTCGCCGTGACCCACGTCTTCTTGGCGTCGGCGCTGTCGCCGGCGTGCGTGTCACCCGTGGCGCGCGCCAGGACGACGCCGCCGACGGTGACCGACGTGGACGCGTGGATCGTCGTCACGCCCGCGACGGCCGAGGTGATCTGGATGGTGCAGGAGCCGTTGCCGCCGGTCGTCGTGCACGTGCTCGGGCCGACGAAGCCGCCCGGGCCGCTCAGCGAGAAGCTGATCACGGTGCCGTCCGGCGCGTTGACGTAGCCCGAGCCGTCACCGGCGTTGATGTTGACGTGGCCGGTGAAGGTGTGGGTCGTGCCGATCGCGTTGGTCGCCGTCAGCGGCGAGATCTGGATGTTGGCGTCGACGAAGGTCTTCACCGCGTCCGGATTGGCGACGGAGCCGCCCGTCTGGACGGTGATCGGGACGCCGCCCACCGTCAAGGTGGAAGTCACGTGCGCCGTCACCTTGCCCGGGGTGGGCGAGGTGAACGTCACGAGGAAGTGACCGTTCGCATCGGTCTGGCCGGTGAAGGGGCCCGGAGGAGTCGGCGTTGCGCCGTTCGACGGCGTGAGCGTGACCGTGACGGTCTCACCGGCCGCCGGGACGAAGCCGGCGCCGTTGCCGGTGTCCTTGACCAGCGTGACCGTGAACGTGTGCGGGGCGTTGATCTCGTTCGTCGCGTTCGGAGCGATCGAGATCGCGGCGTTCACCCACGTCTTCTGGGCGTTCCCGCTGTCGCCGGCATGCCCGTCGCCGGTGGCGCGGGTGAGCGCGACGCCGCCGACCGTCACCGCGGTCGACGCCTTGACGGCCGTGACGCCGGTCTGGCCCGAGGTGATCTGGACGGTGCACGAGCCGGTCGTGCCGACGGTCGTGCAGGAGCTCGTGCCGCCGACGAAGCTGCCGGGCCCGGAGACGATCGTGAAGTTGATCACGGTGCCGGCGGGCGCGTTCTGGAAGCCGGTCCCGTCACCCGTGTTCACGTTGACGTGGCCCGTCAGAGTGTGGTTCGTGCCGATCTGGTTCGTGGCCGTGGCCGGTGTGATCTGGATGTTCGCATCGACGAACGTCTTCACCGCGTCACCGCTGTTCGGCGCCACCCCATTCGTCGAGACGGTCGTCGTGATGCCGCCGAACGTGAGCGTCGCGGTGGCGTGACCGGTCACCTTCCCCGCCGTCGGCGAGCTGAACGTGATCGTGCACTGGCCGTTCGCGTCGGTGTTCGCGCCGGCGTTCGTGCACGTCCCGGTCGGCGCCGTGTGCGCGGCGCCGTTCGAGTTCGTGAGGGTGACGTCGACGTGCTCACCGGGCGCCGGGACCGGGCCCGCGCCGATGTCCTTCGTCAACGTGACCGTGAACGTATGCGGCGCGTTCACCTCGTTCGTCGCAGACGGAGCGATCGTGATCGCCGCCGTCAGCCACGCCTTCTGCGCGTTCGCGCTGTCGCCGGCGTGGGTGTCACCCGTGGCGCGCATCAGCACCAGCCCGCCCACGGTCACCGAGGTCGACGCCTTGACGACCGTCGTGCCGACGACGCTCGAGGTGATCTGCGCGGTGCAGGAGCCGGACGCGTCGGAGACGGTGCAGCTCGGGCTGCCGACGAAGGAGCCGGGCCCGGTCACGATCGAGAAGTTGATGACCGTGCCGATCGGCGCGTTGACGAAGCCGGTGCCCGGGTTGACGTTGACGTGCGCGGTCAGCGTGTGGTCCGAGCCGACCGGGTTCGAGGCGGTCAGCGGCGCGATCTGGATGTTCGCGTCCACGAACGTCTTCACCGCATCGGGGTTCGTCGCCACCATGAAGGTGACGCCGCCGACCGTCAGGGTCGAGGTCGCGTGACCCGTGACCTTGCCCGCCGTCGGCGAGCTGAAGGTGATCGTGCACTGCCCGTTGACGTCGGTGTTCGCGCCGGCGTTGGTGCAGCTCCCCGTCGGTGCGGTGTGCGTGGCGCCGTTCGAGTCGGTGAGCGTCACGTCGACGTGCTCGCCCGCTGCCGGGATGAAGGTGCCGCTGCCGTTGTCCTTCTCGAGCGTGACCGTGAAGGTGTGCGGCGCGTTCACCTCGTTCGTCGCGTTCGGCGTGATCGAGATACGCGCGTTCGCCCAGATCTTCTGAGCGTTCGGGCTGTCGCCGGCATTGGTGTCACCGGTCGCGCGGGTCAGCGCGACACCGCCGACCGTCACCGCGGTCGAAGCCTTGATCGTCGTCACTCCTGTCTGGGCGGAGGTGATCTGGACGGTGCAGGAGCCGGACCCGCCGGCGGTGGTGCAGGAGCTGACGCCGCCGACGAAGCTGCCCGGGGGATTCGTGATCGCGAAGTTGATCACGGTGCCCGCCGGCGCGTTCTGGAAGCCGGTGCCGTCACCGGTGTTCACGTTGACGTGCCCGGTCAGCGTGTGGTTCGTGTTGACGGGGTTCGCCGCCGTCTGCGGCGTGATCTGGATGTTCGCGTCGACGTAGGTCTTGACCGCGTCCACGCTGTCGCCGCCGAGGCCGTCGGTCGCGACGGTGACCGTGGCGCCGTCGATCGTCAGCGTCGAGGTCGCGTGGCCGGTGACCTTGCCTGCCGACGGCGAGCTGAAGACGATCGTGCACTGGCCGTTCGCGTCCGTGTTCGCGCCTGCGTTCGTGCACGTGCCGCTCGCTGCGGTGTGGGCGGCGCCGTTCGAGTCGGTCAGCGTGAAGTCGACGTGCTCACCCGCCGCTGGGACGAAGCCGCTGCCGTTGTCCTTCTGAAGCGTGACGGTGAACGTGTGCGGCGCGTTCACCTCGTTCGTCGCGTTCGGCGTGATCGAGATCTTCGCGTTCACCCATGTCTTCTGGGCGTTGGCGCTGTCGGCGCCGTGGCCGTCACCCGTTGCGCGGTTCAGCGAGACGCCGCCGACCGTCACGGAGGTCGATGCCTTCACGACGGTCGTGCCGGTCGTGGCCGACGTGATCTGGACGGTGCAGGAGCCGGTGCCGCCGGCCGTGGTGCAGCTGTTCACCCCGCCGACGAAGCTGCCGGGCGGGGAGACGATCGAGAAGTTGACGACCGTACCGTTGGGCGCGTTCACGAAGCCGTTGCCGTCGCCTGTGTTCACGTTCACGTGCGCGGTGAGCGTGTGGTTCGTGCCGATGCGGTTGCCGGCGGTGAGCGGCGAGATCTGGATGTTCGCGTCGACGTAGGTCTTCACGGCATCGGGGCCGTTCGGCGCGACGCCCGTCGTGGCGACCGGGATCTGGACGCCGCTGACGGTGACCGTCGCGACGGCGTGCGCCGTGACCGTCCCGGCGGTCGGCGAGACGATCGTGATCGTGCACTGGCCGTTCGCGTCGGTGTTCGCGCCGGCGTTCGTGCAGGTGCCCGTGGCCGGGACGGCGTGATTCGCGCCGTGCGCGTCGGTGAGCGTGACGTCGACATGCTCACCCGCGGCCGCGCCGAAGCCCGACGCCGTCACCGTGGCGCCCGACGCATGCGCGGAGCTCAGCGCCGTCGTGAGCGTGACGCCCGTGCCGCCCGCGCCGGCCGTGCCGACGGCGGCGATCGTGCGGGTCTCGGAGTCGACCGTGAGCGACTGCCCGGGGGCGAGGCCCGCGACGCTCGCGACCTTGATGTTGATCGACGGGGCGACGACGGCCGCGGCGAGCGTCGTCTGCACCGGGGCGCCCAGGTCCTTCTGCACCGTGACGGTGAACGTGTGCGACACGCCGACCTCGTTCGTCGCGCTGGGCGCGATGTTGATGCGCGCGTTCACCCACGTCTTCGTCGCGGGCCCGGAGCTGCCGTGCGTGCTGTCGGTCGAGCGCTGCAGCGAGACGCCCGCGACCGTCACGGTCGTGGACGCGCTGACGACATCGACGCCGGCGCTCGAGGAGTTGTCGGTGACCGAGCAGCGTCCGGTCGCGTCGGTCGTACACGAGCTCGGGGTGAGCGTGCCGACGCCGCCGGGGGCGATCGAGAAGTTGACCGGGGTGCCGGCGGGCGCGTCGACGAAGCCGCTGCCCGCGTTGACCTGGACGTGCGCGGTGAAGACGTGCGCCTTCCCGACCGGGTTCGTCCCGTTGGGAGTGATCGAGATGTTCGCGTCGACCGCGGAGAACGGCTCGCTCGTGCAGGGGCTCGAGACGGGGCCGGCGACGCCGTCGGCCGAGTCGCCGCTGAAGGTCGCCTGGAACCAGAAGTTGCCCGCGGTCAGGAACGTCACGTCCTGGGAATCCGGGACCGTGCCGCCGGTGTAGGTCACCTGCTGGCTCAGTGCCGGTGCGGACGAGAGCACGGTGCAGGCGCTGTCGGTGTACAGCCTGTAGGTGACAGTGCCCGAGACCTTCGGCGGCGTGACGTCGTACGCGATCGCCGAGGTGTCGTGGACCGAGCCGCCGACGCCGACCGCCGCCGCCGAGAGCGCGGTCGTGATCGTCGGGTTGTACATCTTGAGGATCGTGCTCGCGGACGCCTGGTTCTCGTTCGTCGTGTCCGGGTCGCACGTGTCGGGCGTCGGGGTGTTGTTGCACAGGTCGATCCAGTCGTAGCTCGCCTTGTCGCTCAGCTTGTGGTTCGCGTTGGCGTTGAAGTCGGCCGCCGTCGGGGTGTAGTGCGAGAAGGGGTTGCTCGTCAGCGTCGAGCCGTACGGCAGCGTGCACAGCGTCGCGCCGACCCACGGGCTGGCCATCGTGCCCGCGCCGGTGAGGGTCGTGCCGGTACAGGTCGGGCCTCCGGTGGTTCCCGGCGTCGGCTGCCCGATCAGCGACAGGCTGGGCAGGATGTTCCCGGACTGGGTCGGTCCGCCGACGTTGTTGACCACGTCGGAGACCGACACCAGCTTCACGGTGTCGTTCGAGGTCGCGTTCGGGTTCGTGTTCCCGAACACGTAGAAGCACTGATAGGGCTGCCCGACGAAGGTCGGCGAGTTACAGCCCTTCGAAACGCTGACGCCGTAACCGACGCCCTGGGCGCCTGCCGACGCGACGAGCAACGTCGCCGCCAGCGCAGCCGCCGACACCAGAACCCACCCACGCAACCCAAGCGCCCTCACCCCAAGCACCCCCTGACTCCGACGCAACCGGACCGGACCGAACCGCCCCGGACTCTAAAACACGTCCATATGCGGCGCAAAGCGGCAAATGCCCGATCTTTTGCCTAGGGCGAATACAGCAGGACGCTACGCCGACGGCACGAGGGGGCGAGAGGCGGGCGCGGCGGCGTCCTCTTGCCGCCGCGCTCGAATCTCCGTCCTATGCCGTGCGGAGCTGGCCGCGGATGGCGCCGTTCAGGTGCTTCCGCGTGTGGACGTTCACGTAGTACCGCGTCGGGTGCTTCAGCACCGGCGTGAGCGTCGAAGGCCTCGCGATCTCGCACCCCTTCGGCTGGAAGCCCGAGCCCAGGGCGATGACGCCGGGGCCCGCGTGGCCCGGCGCACCGAGGTGCAGGTACACCGACAGCGGCTTGTCGATCCCGCTTACGGTGACCTTCCAGCAGATCTGGCCCTTCTTCTGGTCGAACGTGATCGTGGCCTTGCCCGAGCCGCCGCCCTTGGTCTTCGGGACCTCGGCGGCGGAGCTCAGCGTGGCCGAGAACGTCGAGACGGACTTCGCAGCCGTCGCACTCGCCGCAGTCGCGAGCGCCAGCGCCACGAGCACCATCACCGACAGACGCGTACGCATAACCCCAATCCCCCTCCCTCTCTCACGGGAACGTGCTCAGCGTACCCGATGTTTGAGAATTGGGGATGCTGGCGAAACCAGGGTTGCGACACGTAACCGTCTTCATCGTGCGGAGGCAGATGACGGGAACGACGAACGATTTCACGCCCGCAGGCGTGAACACGGCGGGAGGCCCGCTACTCCAATAGCTCGAGCTACCCGCTGACACACCGCGCGGACCCACCGCGCTCCCCGCGGGCCCGGAGAGTGCCGCAGCTCTCCGGGCCCGCTCCCCGTTCCTTTTCGCTCGGGCCGCGTTTCGCTCAGGCCCGCGCGCCGCGCGTATCGAGCCCGTCCTCCGCCAGGCCGACGAGCTCCCCGACCGCCCAGTTGAGGAGCCAGACGATGAAGATCGTGCCGACGTAGCTCCAGAAGCCCTGCACGGTGAAGTTCGGCGTCACCCAGGCGGCGAACGCGACCATGCCGATGTTGATCAGGAGGTAGAAGAGGCCGAGCGTCAGGATCACGAGCGGCAGGGTGAGGATCGTCAGCACCGGCTTCAGCACCGAGTTGGCGAACCCGAGCGCCGCCGCGCCGATCACGTAGGCCCACCCGCCCTCGATCGAGACGCCGGCGAACAGCCGCCCCGAAGCCCAGAGCGCGAGCGCGTTCGTCCCGAGCGCGATCGCCAGCCGGAGCACGCAACCCACCCTTCCCAGTCTAGGGCCAGGCCCCGGGACAATGGCCTCTCGGGGCACGTCCGGGGGCCAGGCCCCGGGACAATGGCCTCTCCGGGCACGTCCGGGGGCCAGGCCCCGGGACAATGGCCGAAGGGGCCGGTAGAGGTCCGCAAAGAGCACTGAAAATCCCCCTCCCGGCGACCGCGAGTCACGCTAGACTCGGATCGAATCCGATTCGTCCTCCAAGGAGGTGCACTTGGAGTTGATTCCACCGGACAGCCAAGCGGCGGTAGACGCCATACCGGCCTGCGGTTTCTAGAACCGCGTTACCGCCGGAAGAACTCGCCTCGGCCCCGTCCCTCTCCTGCGCCCGGCGCCAACATCTGTGAAAGGCGCGGCACGCGAGAAGGACGGGGCCGGCGCAACTTAAGCCTGGATAAGGGGGCCGCTCCCGTTGAAGAAGCAGCCTCCACAAAAGGCTGAAGTTCTGGGCGCTCCTGCCGATGAGTACTGCGACGAGGGAGAAGCTCGTCCGAGGCCGTACTCAGCGCAGTAGGAGGCGATCCTGTGATCAGCGAAGTCCCGAGAGTTGCACCGAAGCCGCTCCCGAAGTTTCGTATCGGCGCGCTGGTCGCGCTCGCCGGAGCGCTCGCCTTCACCGCCTGGCTCCTCGTCCACCATTTCAGCGCCGCCTCGCCTACTCCCGCGGCCGTGTCTCATCCGCCGACTCCCGCGGCGGTATCTCGTACGCCGACGCCGAAGCCCAAGCCTGCGCCGAAGCCCGCCGCTGCGGCGGCCACGACGAGCCTCGCGGCCGTCAGCGCCGGTCAGCTCGCGTCGACCGCCGCATCCCTCGGCCATCCGATCTACTGGGCCGGGCCTATGAGCCGCATGACTTACGAGCTCACGCTGCTCGCCGACGGCAGCTCGTCGGTGCGCTACCTGCCGCCCGGGGTGCCCGTCGGCGACCCGAGGCCCTACCTCCAGATCGCGACGTGGAAGTTCGCGCACGCGTTCGCCGCCACACGGCATGCGGCCTCGCGGGCCGGCACCGTCAAGCTCAACGTCGGCCCGGGCGCCGTCGCGTTCTATGACGCGGACCGCCCGATCGACGTCTGGGAGGCGTTCAAGGGCCTCGACTACCAGGTCGAGGTCTTCGCACCATCGGCGCAGGAGGCGCAGCAGATCGTCACCGGCGGTGAGATCCAGGATGCAGGCTCGGCAGCCGCGGCCGCCGTGGCCCTCGGACCGGTCGCCGCGACGCCAGCCGAGCTGGCGGCCACTGCGAAGCGCCTCGGCCACCCGGTCTTCTGGTCTGGCCCGAAGAGAAGCGGGACCTACGAGCTGACCGAGACGCCGAACGGCCGCGTCTACGTGCGCTACCTCCCGCCCGGTGCGCAGGTCGGTACGGCGGTCGCCTACTTCACGATCGGCACGTACCCGCTGAAGGACGCCTACTCGATCACGAAGGATGCCGCCTCGCGGCCGAACACCACGAAGATCCCGCTGCGCAACGGTGTTGCCTTCTACAACAACACGCGGCCGAACAGCATCTATGTCGCGTTTCACGGAACCGACGAGCAGGTGGAGATCTACGACCCCGCCGCGACGAAGGGACGCGCCTTCGCCGACGCGGAGAAGATCGCCCGAATCCCCTGATCGGCCGATAGCCAGACGCCGACCGGCCGGGCAGGATCGGAATCATGAAGCGGCTCGCCCACGTGACGCTCGTCGGCGGCGGGCTGGCGGTGTCGGCCGTCTTCACGTACCTCGCCGTCCGCGGCATCGACTGGGGGCGCTTCCGCGCTGCGATCGCGGGCAGCAACCCGTGGTGGCTCGCGCCCGCCTTCGCGGTCCTGCTCGCCGGCGTCGTCCTGCGCGCCATCCGCTGGCGGCTCCTCTTTCCCCACGAGCTGCGCCCGCCGCTCGCGCCGACCGTGCGCGCGCTCCTCGTCGGCACCTTCTTCAACACCGTCCTCCCGGCGAGGCCCGGCGAGGCGATCCGCGTCGTCACCCTCCACCAGGAGACCCGGACGCCGCGCTCGGTCGCCCTCGGCACCGCGGTGACGGAGCGGATCTACGACGTCCTCGTCCTGCTCGTCGTCTTCTTCGTCGCCGTCCCGTGGCTCCCCCACGTGACCTGGGTCCGCCGCGCCGGCATCTTCGCCGCGGTCGTGACAGTAGCGCTCGTCGCCGGCCTCGCCGTGCTCGCCCGCTGGCACGTCCGGCCGCTCGTCTGGCTGCTCCGCCCGCTCGCCCGCTGGCGCGCGCTGCCGGTGGAACGCCTCGAGGCCGTCGCGACCGAGCTCGTGACCGGGCTCGCCGCGATGCGCCGCCTCCGCCTCGCGCTCCCGGCGATCCTCGCCAGCTTCGCCGCGATCCTCGTCGTCGGCTGCTCCTTCTGGCTCGTCACGATGGCGTTCGGGCTCGACCTGCCGTTCGGCGCCGGCCTCTCCGTCATGGTGGCGACGAGCCTCGCGATGGTGATCCCGTCCTCGCCGGCGGCGATCGGCGTCTTCGAGGCGGCGACGCTCGTGGCGCTGAAGCCGTTCGGCGTCGACCACGCCTCGGCGCTCTCCTACGCCGTCGTGCTCCACGCCCTGAACTCGATCCCGTTCGTCGTGTTCGGGCTGGCGATCCTCCCGCGCCACGGGCTGCAGGCGCTGCGCTCAGCTCGCGGGCTTGACGACCTCGAGCCAGTCGAGGCTCCTGCCGCAGAGCTTGGCAGCGTCGGCGGGCTTGACGTAGACGACGGGGCTCGGGCCGCCGGACGGCGCGAGGACGACGGGGCCGAGGCCGTACGGGGGCGCGGTGGCGCCGGGACGCCAGCGCGAGCCGCCGGAGGAGACCGCGAGCACGTGCGTCCCCTTCGCGAGGTGCACGTCGCCCGCCGGCGACTCGATCCCCGGGTCGAGGCTGCCGCTCGCACCGACCGTCCCGACCACGTGGCCGTCGACGGCCACGCGCGCCGGCCGCAGCGCGAAGCCGCCGAGCCAGACTGAGTAGTCGCCCGTAGCCGGCACCGACACCGTGATCACCGCCGTGCCGTCCGTCGTCGGCGTCACGGTCTCCGGCTGCGACACGTCCCGGTACCAGGACGGCGGGAACGTCGCCGCCGACAGCGGCACGACGATCGGGTTCGGGGTCACCGCCGCGGCGAGCTCGGCGCCGTCGCGCGCCGCGACGTCGGCCACGCCCTTCACGGTCGAGCACGACGGCGTCGCCGACGGCTGCTGGTCCTGCCCGAGTGGCACGTGGACGAGCACCTGAGGCCCGCCCGCCGCCGGCCGCTGCCACACGTCGTAGTAGCGCCCTTGCCAGACCAGCTTGTACGGCGCCGCCGGCCTGCTCTCGATGCCGGACGTGCGGAGCACGTAGGTCCGGTACAGGAGGATGTCCGGGTACTTGAAGCGGTCGAGGTCCGCGAACGACCCGGGGTCGAGGGTGCTGCCGTCGGTGAGGGGAACCGGGCGGACCCGCAGCTCGGAGGCGCCCTCGGCCTGCAGGTTGCGCAGGAAGTGGCGCACGCCGTAGGGCTGGTACTCCGTCATCAGCGCCGGGCCGTCGCCCGCATAGAGCTTGCCGATCTGCTGAAGCTCGAGAAGCTGTGCGCGCGGCGCGATCCAGACGGCGCTGTAGCCGTAGACGTTCGACCACAGCACGCCGAGCGCGATCGCGCCGCCGAGGACGATCCCCTCGATCTGCCGTCTCGACTGCAGCAGCGCCGCGGCTCCCGTCAGCGCGAGCAGGACGACGAACGGGGAGCCCTCGGCGAGCGCCTTGCCCACGAGCCAGGGCGACGAGCGCGCCTTGCCGAACGGCGGCGACGACTCGACGAGGAGGATCGCCGCAGCGAGCGCGCACGACCCCGCGACGAGAGGGATCCGCCACGCTCCGCGCCGGGCGGCCCAGATCGTGCCGCCGATCGCGGCGGCCGCGGCCACCCCGATCAGCACGGCCGTGACCGTGTAGTCCGTGGGGTCCCGGCGAAAGTCGCCGGTGAGCCAGATGCCGGCGATCTGCTGGAACCTGAGCCCGCGGATCAGGTTGCCGAGGCGCTCCGACGGGGTGAAGAGGTTCGAGTTCGAGTAGTGGAGGAACTGCTTCGCGATCACGAGCGAGGGGATCGAGAGCAACGCGATCACCGCGACGCCGATCAGGGCCGGCCGCCACAGCCGGCCGGGGCTGAGCAGGATCAGGACGAGCGCCGGCAGCGCGAGGAGCCCGATCCACAGGCCGCCGGAGACGCTCAGTACGCCGAGCGTCGCGGCGGCCGCGGCCGCGAAGGGGATCAGCTCGCGCCAGCGGGCAAGCTCGTCGCGGCGGATGGGCACGACCGCCGCGGCGAGACCGATGAAGGCCGCCGCCGCGATCTCCTTGATCCCGCCCCACAGCGAGTACGCATAGAGGAGCGCCGCCTGCCCGGCGACGAACGCGATCGCCGCCCGGAGCCACGCCGAGGCGACGGCGCCGCGGAGCAGAGCGAAGAGCGCGAGGGCGCACGTCGCGGCGAAGAACGCCATCAGCGGCTGGAACAGCCAGAGGCCGTCGGTGCCGACGAGCCGGCTGCCGATGCCGAGCGGGACGAACGTGCCGACCGGATAGCCCTCGCCGATGTTGAGCCGCTGGAGCTGCTGGAACGTCGAGGGAGCGAGGCTCGAGAGGTTCCGGCCGTGGCTCATGATCTGGTCGGTGAAGCCGAGGAACGACGCGGTGTCGTCGAGCTTGACGTAGCCGGTGAACGTCGCCCGGCCCGTGAGCACCACCGGCGCGGCGTAGACGGCGTAGGTCGCCAGCGCCGCGACGGCCGCCGCCGGGTCGCGGCCGAGCGGCCGCCCGATCGCGAGCACGTAGCCCCCGACGGCCGCGCCGAGCACCACGGGGATCGTGAGGAACGCGGTCTGCGAGAGCGCGGTCGTGAACAGGCCGAGCACGACGACGAGCGCGAGGCCCGACGGCAGCAGGAGGGCGCCGGGCAGCCGCGCCCCGGAGGCCCACTCGACGAGGAACCCGCAGCCGAGCGCCACGAGGCCGAGCACCACCGGAAAGAGGAGCCAGGGCACCAGTAGGGTCGTCATCGCCTCGCGAGCCTCGGCCGACGCTCACGAGAGAAGGTAGCCGGGCGCGCGGACGGCGCCGCGACCCAACTGTGTCAGTAACGGATCAGCGGGGCGGCTGCTCGGCCGCGACGACCTGCCGCGCCGCGGCGCGATGCTGCGCCGCGAGGGTTCCGAGCAGGCAGAGCGCGGCGGCGCCCGTCAGGCGATCCGTGATCAGCACGAGGAGCGAGATCGAGAGGCCCGAGAAGAGGACGACCCGGCTCCAGGTGATCGCGCGCCGCTCCGCCTCGGCCCGGCTGCCGACCTCGGCCCATACGGCCGAGCGGAAGAGCGCGAAGCCGTCCATCGGGGCGACCGGCAGGAGGTTCACGACCAGGAGCAGGAGGTTGAGCACCGCCGACAGGAGCAGCCCGGCACGCATCGCCTCCCACGGCACGACGAGCCCGGCCTCGATGTAGGTGCCGGTGAGGAGGAGGCTCGCGATCGGGCCGCCGGCCGCGAACATCGCGGCGCTCCGGGCGTCCTCGCAGCGGCCCTCGACGATCGAGACGCCGCCGCTCGAGCGCATGACCAGCAGACGCGGCTCGATGCCGTTCGCACCGCGGCTGAACAGCAGGTGCCCCGCCTCGTGCACCGCGAGGCTGACGAGCAGCGCGACACCGCCGATCACGCCGGCGGCAGTTGCCGCGACGAGGCCGTGGTGGTAGGTCACGGCGAACGCGACCAGCCCCGCGCACACGCCGGGCAGGTACGCCCGCGGGCCGAGGAGGATCGTCAGCGGCCGCCGGGAGAGCACGCGATACCGGTCGACGCCGATCGTGGCGGCAAGAAGCTCCCGCTCCGAGTCGGACAACGACGACCGATCGCTGCGATCCGCAACCCCAACCCCAGCCATACCCACTCCATCTCTACCCCTGAATCCGGCCCGCTACTCCGAGAAGGCGGGCCGGCCCCGTCTTACGAAGCCGAGACTACCACTCCGGGGGCACGCGTGTACCCCCGGAGTGGTAGCGAGAGCAGATCAGCCTGTGAACTTCGCGCCGCTCGTGCTGGCGGTCTTGACCTTGACCGTGACGGCGGCGTGGTCGGTCGCCTTGACCTTCACGCCCTTCGGCGAGATCCCCGTCGCGGTGG
>Ga0335085_10006987_pt1 | contig 17654 bp, 17 predicted proteins | sample Lox_Sample_45_FD_206712 | JGI IMG/M metagenome (GOLD analysis project Ga0335085, IMG submission 206712) | Soil microbial communities from Loxahatchee National Wildlife Refuge, Florida, United States - Lox_Sample_4.5 | ecosystem: Environmental > Terrestrial > Soil > Wetlands | place: USA...
ATGGGTTGCCTCGCACTCGGTTTCTGATTACTCTACCGAGCAGTGGCTGCGCCCAAGGAAAAACCTGACAAGGAGCGCCTGGTCTCCGCCGTGCCGGTGGAGGACGACGCTTCCTTCGAACTGAAGCTGCGCCCGCAGCGGCTCAAGGAGTTCATCGGCCAGGGCAAGGTGAAGGAGAACCTGGCGGTGGCCATCGAGGCGGCGCGCTCCCGCGGCGAGGCCCTGGACCACGTCCTGCTCTACGGCCCCCCCGGCCTGGGCAAGACCACGCTGGCCAGCATCATCGCCAACGAGTTGAGCGTCGCCTTCCAGCAGACCTCGGGGCCGGCGCTCGCCATCAAAGGCGACCTCACTGCCATCCTCACCAACGTGCAGGCGCGCCAGGTGCTCTTCTTCGACGAGGTGCACCGGCTGCAGCCCGCGCTGGAGGAGATCCTCTACTCCGCACTCGAGGACTACCAGCTCGACATCATCATCGGGCAAGGGCCGTCGGCGCGCACCCACACCATCGAGGTCAAGCCCTTCACCTTCGTGGGCGCGACCACGCGCGCCGGGCTGGTCTCAGCGCCGCTGCGCTCGCGCTTTGGCATCGTGCTGCGCCTGGAGTTCTACACCCCCGAAGACCTGCGCGTGATCGTGGAGCGCTCGGCGGAGATCCTGAAGGTCGTGATCGACCGCGCCGGGGCGAGCGAGATCGCGGGGCGCGCCCGCGGCACTCCCCGCATCGCCAACCGCCTGCTGCGCCGCGTCCGCGACTACGCCCAGGTGCGCGGCGCCGGCAAGATCGACCTGACCACCGCCCAGGCCGCCCTGGAGATGCTCGAGGTCGACAAGCACGGCTTCGACGAGATCGACCGCAAGCTGCTGCTCACCATCATCGAGAAGTACCAGGGCGGGCCGGTGGGGGTGAACACCCTGGCCGCGGCCCTGGCCGAAGAGGCCGAGGCCATCGAGGACATCTACGAGCCCTTCCTCATCCAGATCGGCTTCATCGACCGCACCCCGCGCGGGCGGGTGGCCACCCAGCTCGCCTATGAGCATTTCGGGATCCCCTTGAACCGGAAACAAAACGCCCTGTTCTGATCGCGGCGGCGGGTTCAGGGTGCGGGAGGACGACCATGCGAGCCACCATCGGGTACGCCTTCGCCATACTTCTTCTTGCCCTCTCTCCCCTCGCCTCGGCCCACCCCGGCGCGCCCCTCTACCAGGAAGCGCAGAAAGGGGCTCCCGCCGCGACCTCCGATGCGGAAGGCAAGGTTCTCCTGGACAAGGTGGTCCAAGGCCTGGGAGGCGAGACCAAGGTGAGATCGGTCAAGTCGGTCCGCGCGGTGACTAGGAGCCATTTCAAGGCGCCGCGAGGAGAGATGACCTTCCATTCCGAAACCGTGGTCGTTCTTCCCGACACGTTCTGGCAGAAGATGGTCTCGGCCGAGGAGGAAGCCACGACGGTGGTTTCTCCCAAAGCCGCATTCAGGAGCGAGCAGGGCCAGGCCGTGCCCTTCGAGGGGCCTGAACTCCAGGAGCTCATACAGGAGATGGCTCGCGACCCCATCTTCGTCGCCCAGCATGCAGGGGACCCCGCCTTCGTCTTCCACGCCGCCGGGTCCGCAAGGATTGGGAAGATCGAAGCCAGGGTCCTGGAGGTGAGTAACCCGCGCGCTGCGGTGCGCTGGTTCATTGATCCGCAGAGCGGCAGGATCCTGCGCGCCACCTGGATGCGCCCTGCTAGCGAGGACGAGGAAGACAGAGGGCCCGCGGGCGAGACCATCGAGGAGTACTCGGACTGGCGGCTGGTGGACGGAATCTGGTTTCCCTTCCAGGAAGTCGATACCCAGCCGGATGGCGTCGTCGAGTCTGTGAACTTCGAGCAAGTGGTGGTCAACCCGAAGATCGACCCCCGGATCTTCCTTCCACCCGGAGCGGAAGAGTGGCCGGCGGCTTCCAACCCCGAAGGCAAGGCCCTGCTTGCCCGGGTCGTGGAAGCTTTGGGGGGAGAAGACAAGGTGCGGTCGGTCCGCTCGATCCGGGAAAGAGGAGCAGCGCAGCGGGCAGGCTCTGGGGAACAGTACCAGCTCGAAACCCTGATGGTTTTTCCCGACCAGGTCTGGCAGAGGCTGCGGGTGAAAGGCATGCCGGAGGCGGCCAACCAGGGCGAGGCCACGTTCGTGGTGACCCGGGACCGCGCCACCATGACCATGGCAGGCCAGACCGTCAGCCTGCCCTGGGAACGGGACGCGGTGCTGGCGGAGATAGGCTGGGACCCTGCCCGCGATCCTATCTGGGTGGCCCAGCATGCCGGGGACCCGGACTTCGTCTTCTACGGCGCCGGGCCCGCGAAGGTCGGTGAACTCGACACCCGCATCCTGGAAGTTGGCAGCCCGGCCGCCGACCTGCGCTGGTTCGTTGACCCGCAGACCGGGCACGTCGTTCGTGCCACCTGGAAGCTGTGGCGCGGGCGGCGGTGGGGAGAGAGTGTCAGCCAGGACTATGCCGACTGGAGGCTGGCCGGCGGACTCTGGTTTCCGTTCAAGGAGACCACCCATCAGGGCGACCAGGAGGTCCGGTCCACGGAGTACACGGAGATCGAAGTCAACCCCCAGGTGGATCCCACCCTCTTCCAGGAGCCGACCTTCCCGGTGGTGGAGCGCGCTGAGTTGAAGACCTTGGACCAGGCGCGCTCCATCCACATCGAGGACAGTTGGGGCGGGCTCGGGACTCCGCACTCGGCGGTCTACGACCTGCAGCGCGACGGGAACCAGTTCCAGGGCGACGCCACCTTTGCTGCGGGACAGGTGAAGAAGGACGATCACGTGTCGATCCCTCTGCCGGTGGCGCAGGCCTTCCTGCGAAAGCTGGGCGAGTCGGTGTTGCAGGAACGCGAGTACCAGCCGCGCATCCGGCATACCGACGACTACCCTTCGCTCAGCATCCGGATCGAGGTGCAAGGCGGAACCGTGGTCTTTTTCTCCGAATCGCAAGGCCGCAACCATGTTCCCTGGGGAGTGACCGTGCAGGGGAAGACTTACACCATCGATTCCGCGGTCCCCGCCGAGGCGCTGGCGCTGCTGGCTCCCTATCTCAAGGCCGACGTCCTGGAACAGCTCATGAAGCAGGGAGCAAGGTCTCGCTAGGCGCGGCGCAGCGCCGCGCCGCGCCGTCGCGCTGATACAATTTCCCTCCCATGGCCGTGCGCCTGCGCAGCTTCGCCAAGATCAACCTCGGGCTGGTGATCGGCCCGCGCCGCGACGACGGCTTCCACGAGTTGCGCACCCTCTACCAAACCCTGGCGCTGCACGACCGCCTGACTGTGGAGGTCGCGAAGGGCACGGGCATCGAGATCCGCTGCGCCCATCCTCAGGTCCCGACGGACGAATCCAATACCTGTCACCGCATCGCCCGGCGCATGCTGGAGACGATGAAGGTGCGCGCCCGCGTGACCATCACCATCGACAAGCGCCTGCCGGTGCAGGGCGGGCTGGGCGCGGCTTCCTCCAACGCGGTGGCCACTCTAGTGGCCCTGGAGCGCGCGCTCAAGAAGCGGCTCACTGCGGCTCAGCACCTGCGCCTGGCCGCCGAGGTCGGTTCCGACCTGCCGCTGTTCCTGGTGGGCGGGGCGGTGCTGGGGCTAGGGCGGGGCGAGGTGGTCCTGCCGCTGGAGGACCTGCCGCCCATCCCCTGCGTCGTGGCCACGCCCGAGATCGGGGTCTCGACCGCGCAGGCCTTTGCCGACTGGGACCGCGAGATGGCCGCCGCGCGGGGCGCGAAATTGACGCTTTCCGAGCCCTCCGATAGAATGAGAGAGTTCTGCCGCGCCTCGTTCGCGTGGCTGTGCGGTACCCCAACCGGTGTTCCTGCCCGTAGGAGCAGGAACCGGGCCGAGGCCCTGCTTCTCGACCTAGTCCGTGCCGGGATTGAAAACGACTTCGAACGTGTCGTCTTTCCTAAGTATCCCGAACTGGGTGTCGTGAAGAAGGCCCTGGCGGGCGCGGGAGCGCGCTATGCTTCGCTCTCGGGCTCGGGCTCGGCGGTCTACGGCCTGTTTGCCAGCCGGCCCGCGGCCGCGCGCGCGGCCCGGAAGCTGGCCGCGCAGGGTATCCCGGCGCAGGGAACCGTGCTGTTGTCGCGACCAGAGTATTGGCTGCGGATGAGTTTCTAGTTTCGCGTTTCTGGTTTCTAGTCGGCGGATCCCAACTAGAAACGAGAAACTGGAAACCAGGAACTGGGTTTTGGGCGGTCGACTAATGGTAGGTCAAGTGCCTTTGGAGCACTGAGTCCAGGTTCGAATCCTGGCCGCCCAGCCAGAAAGACAGTACCCGTACTCAGTACCCAGTTGCCAGTGAGATCCGCGCGAGGGATCAGGTTGCTGGCGAGCCCCCAGAAGGGCGAAAGGCTAGAGGCTAAGAGCTAAGAGCTAAGAGCTGTTCGAATGCAGACCAAACCCAGCACGCTGGAGAAGGAACCGACTTCCGCAGCCGCGAGGGACGCCATGGCTACTAGTGTCGCAACCACGACCGAGAAGAAGAGCCAGCAAGGGACACAGCCCAAGGTGGAGCGCAAGCCCGCCAAGCCGCGCCGCGACGACAAGTTCAAGATCTTCGGCGGGACCGCCAACCAGCCGCTGGCCGACGAGATCTGCGCCTTCCTGCAGATGCCGCGGGGCCAGTCCAAGGTGACGCGCTTCTCCGACGGCGAGGTCTACGTGCAGATCCTGGAGAACGTGCGCGGCGCCGACGTCTTCGTGGTGCAGCCCACCTGCAATCCCGTGGACCACCACCTCATCGAGCTGCTGCTGATGATCGACGCCCTCAAGCGGGCCTCGGCGCGCCGCATCACCCCGGTGATCCCCTACTTCGGCTACGCCCGCCAGGACCGCAAGGACAAGCCGCGCGTGCCCATCAGCTCCAAGCTGGTGGCCGACCTGCTGACCACCGCGGGCGCCGACCGCGCCCTGGTGGTGGACCTGCACGCCCCGCAGATCCAGGGCTTCTTCAACATCCCGGTGGACCACCTATTCGCTTCGCCGGTGCTGGTTTCGTACTTCCGGGAGCTGAACCTGCCCAACCTGACCGTGGTCTCGCCCGACGCCGGGGGCGTGGAGCGCGCCCGCTTCTTCGCCAAGAAGATGGACTCGGCGCTGGCCATCGTGGACAAGCGCCGCGTGGAGATGAACGTGGCCGAGGTCATGCACGTGATCGGCGACGTCAAGGGGCGCACCTGCCTCATCATCGACGACCTCATCGACACCGCCGGCACCCTGGTCAAGACCGCCGACGCTCTGCTGGAGGCGGGCGCCACCAAGGTGTACGCCTGCGCCTCCCACCCCGTGCTCTCGGGGCCGGCGCTGGAGCGCATTGCCGGCTCCCGCATCGAGCAGGTGGTGGTCACCAACACCATCCCGCTCACCGAAGCGGGGCAGAAGGAAGCCAAGATCAAGGTGCTGTCCATCGCCGGGCTGATCGCCCGCGCCATCCAATCCATCCACGAGGAGACGTCGGTCAGCACCTTGTTCAGTTGATCGAGAGGATAGAAATCATCATGCCAACGACAGAAGCCATTGGAGTAGTGGAAGCACAACCGCGCGCCCAGGAGCGCGGCAAGAACCTGGCCCGCCGCCTGCGCCGCAGCGGCCGTGTCCCCGCGGTGCTCTACGGGGCCAAGAAGGACTCGGTGGCCGTGAGCCTCGATCCCAAGCAGGTGGCCCGCATCCTGCACTCGGAGAGCGGCCACAACACCATCTTCGACCTGCAGGTGGGTCCGGAGCGCACCAAGGCCATGATCGTGGACTGGCAGCTCGAGCCGGTGAAAGGGAGCCTGCTGCACGTGGACCTGAAGCGCATCGCCATGGACGAGCGCATCAAGGTGAAGGTGCCCATCCACTTGAAAGGCGAGGCCACCGGCGTCAAGACCCAGGGCGGCGTGCTCGAGCAGTTGCTGCGCGAGGTGGAGGTGGAGTGCCTGCCCGGCGACATTCCCGGGCACATCGAGGTCGACGTCACCGAGCTGGTCTTCGGCAAGGTGGTGCGCGTCTCCGAACTGCCGCGCAGCGAGAAGATCAAGTTCCTCACCGACGCCCATTACCCCGTGGCTCACGTCATCTCCATCAAGGAGGAGGAAGTGGCGGCTCCGGTGGAGGCGGGGGTGGAAGCGGCGCCGGCCGAGCCCGAGGTCATCAAGAAGGGCAAGCAGGAAGTCGGCGAAGAGGGCGCTGCCGAGGCGGAAGCCGCGGCCCCGGCCGAGAAAAAGGCCGAGAAGCCCGAGAAGAAGGAGAAGAAATAAGCGGCGTGAAACTGCTTGTCGGGCTCGGCAATCCGGGCATCGAATACCAGTTCACGCCCCACAACCTGGGGTTCCTGGCGCTGGACCGGCTGGCAGAGCGGCACCAGGTGCGCATCAGCAACCGCCGCTGCCGCGCCCTGACGGGCAAGGCGGTGATCGCCTCGGAGGAGGTGCTGCTGGCCAAGCCCGAGACCTACATGAACCTCAGCGGGCTGGCGGTGCGCGAGTTGCTCCAGGAATACGAGGCCGAGCCCGGACGCGACTTGGTGGTGGTGTACGACGAGCTGGACTTGCCGCTGGGCACGATCCGCATCCGCCAGCGGGGCTCGTCGGCCGGCCACAAAGGCGTGGAGTCGATCCTGGGCGCGCTGGGGACAGGCGAGTTCACGCGCCTGCGCCTGGGCAGCGCTCCGGCGCGCGCGGTGAAGGACGGCGCCCGCTACGGGCTGGCGCCCTTCAAGCGCGGGCAGCTCAAAGCGGTGGACGCGGTGCTCGATGCCGCCGCCGACGCGCTGGAAGCGATCGTCAGCCAGGGCGTGGCCTGGGCCATGAACCGCTTCAACCGGAAGCCCGAGCCTCCGGAGGAGAAGTCGTAGCAGTGCTCCCGCCGAGGCGGGAGGGAGAAGAAGCGAATGCAACGTACTTACGAAGTCATGTTCATCGTCCGGCCGGACATGCCGGAGGAAGAGGTGGAGAAGCTGGTCTCCACCCTGGAGTCCAACGTCACCTCCGCCGGTGGTACGGTGAAGAGCGTGGAGCGCATGGGCAAGCGCCGCCTGGCCTATGTGGTGCGCAAGTTCCATGAGGGCTTGTACGTGCTCCTGACCATCGAAGGCACGGGACAGGCCATCCACGAGCTGGAGCGCCGCATGCGCGTCACCGAGCCGGTCATCAAGTTCCTGACCGTGCGCGTGGACGAAGAGCAGAAGCGCCTGGCCAAGGTCAAGAAGATCCGCGACAGCAAGGTGCGGCGCAAGCCGGAGAGTGCGGCAGCGGCTGCGGGCAGTGAGCCCGCCGCGGTTTCGGTCTAAGCGATCTATTTTTGCCGGGAGCGCCTCGGGCGGCTCCCACGAGGAGAATCATGGCTGACGAAAGCAATCCCACACCTCCGACCACAGAAGCGCCGGCGGCGCCGGCGGAGCGTCCCGCGGCCAGCGAGCGTCCGCGCGGCGAGCGTCCCGGTCCCGGGGCGCGCGGCCCCCGTCCCGGCGGTCCCCGCGGCGATCGCAAGTTCTTCCGCCGCAAGAAGGTCTGCAAGTTCTGCGTGGAGAAGATCGACGCCATCAACTACAAGGACGTGCGCCTGCTGCAGCAGTTCGTGGCCGAGCGCGGCAAGATCATTCCCCGCCGGCTGACCGGGGTGTGCACGCCGCACCAGCGCCGTCTCACCGCCGCCATCAAGCAGGCGCGCAATATCGCGCTCCTGCCCTTCGCGGCACGCTGACCGAACAGTAGCTGGCAGCTAGTGGTTGGTCGCCACGACTGAGGTTCACGGCCGCCGCGATGCTGGGTGAGGCGCAACTAGAAACCAGAAACTGGAAACGAGGAACTGGAGCTGACATGGAAGTCATTCTGAAAGAAGATGTTCCCAAGCTGGGAGCGCGCGGCGACGTGGTCAAGGTGGCCGACGGCTACGGCCGCAACTACCTGCTGCCGCGCAAGCTGGCCATCGAGGCCACGCCCGGCAACCGCTCCGTCATCGAGCAGATGAAGCAGGCGGCGGTGCGCCGCCTGGCCCGCGACAAGGCCGACGCCGAATTGCTGGCCAAGCAGTTCGACGAACTCACTCTGACCTTCTACCGCCGGGTGGGCGAGGGCGAGCATCTGTTCGGCTCGGTCACCTCCTCCGACATCGGGGAGGAGCTGGAGGCCCGCGGCTTCAACGTGGACCGGCGCAAGATCCAGCTCGAGCAGCCGCTCAAGAACCTGGGCGAATTCCCCGTGCCCATCAAGCTGCACCGCGACGTCACCGCCAGCGTCAAGGTGCGCATCGAGCGCGAGACGGTGGAGTAACTTCCCCGCCCACGCGGATTGGCGCAGATCAGGCCGGTGCCCTTCGGGCACCGGCCTTTTGCTTGTGCTGACGACTGGCGACCGGCTACTTCGTAGCCGCCGGCATGGCGAACTTGCTCTCGTCGACCGCCAGGTTGAGCTGGATGTCGCTGAACTCGCGCACCAACCCCGAGCTGAGCGTCCCCGAGGTCACGCGGAAGGGCAGCTCGACGTTGCCCACCGCGCGGTAGTCGTCGAAGTCGGTCTGGAGCGGGGCGGGGCCGAAGGCGGTGGCCACCTGCGTCTGCTTGCGCACGAGCAGGCCGTTTCCGGCGTCGAACCAGAGCTTGACCGGGCTGGCGCCCTTGCGCGTGCCCTCCACCACCCAGACCGCGCGCCCGTTGACGATTTCCTGGCCGGTCACCTTGGTGGTGAGGTAGTCGTCGAGCTGGATGGGATCAAGGGCGGCGGCGCGCTCGCGCACGGCCTCGACTTCGCGCGCGGCGAAGGCGCGCACCCCGCGGGGGTTCTTCATCCAGCCGGAGTCGCCGTCATAGGCGTAGGAGAAAACTGCGCCGTTGGGAGCGTGCTGGACCACCAGCATCTTGCCGGGCCCTGAGGCATACATCTCGAAGGGGGTGGCCCGGGGCGCCTCGTTGCCGTCGTAGCCGGTGGCCGTGCCCGTGTAGACGCGCGTCTTGATGGCGTGGGCGGCCGCGCGCCCGCCCACCGCCTTCAGGTAGCGAGCAAACAGATCGTCAGCCGACGGCACCGAGGCCGGGGCGGAAGGCTGCGCCTGCATCTGTGCCACCCAGGCGGCCTGGGCGATGGCAGGGACGGTGGCGGGCTTGGGCTGGCCGTGGTGGCAACTGTTGCAGGTCACTTCCATGCGGCCCTCGAAGTTGTCGCGGTTGATGGCCGCGACCATCTGGATCATCCGGCGCGCGGTCTGCTTCTCCTTCTTGGTGTCGCTGGCCCGGTCCTCCACGTGGCAGTGCTCGCAGGGGACGCCCAGCGCCCCCGACATGAACTGCATGGTGGGGACCAGTTGGGAGGACGGCATCCCCTTCAGCGCCTGGATGTTCTTATAGGCCTGCTCGGCTGGCTTCTCGGCGGGAGGCCCCGCCGGAGGCGCCTGGGCCGCCGCCAAGACAACCACCCACAGCGCTGCCACCGCGACTGCCGCTACCCCGGTTCGTCTTGCTCCCCTCATGGACCGTTCCTCCAAGGCCCGCAGGTGCGGGACGGGCTAGTAGACCGCACCGGCCCCGGCTCTGCAAATCCCCCCGTTCGAGGGGGCTTCCCAAGGTGGGAAGGCGCCGTTGCCGCGTCGCCCAGGATAGGGCGGAAAGCCTATAATCCCTGCTCACGGTTTCGCTTCCGGCTCGTCCAAGACCATGGAAGCCGAGCCCCCGGATCGAAGTTCCGCGGGGAACGGTTGAGCGGTTGAGAACGGCGGCCTGAACGGACGGGTCGCGGGTAGTCCAGGAGAAGCGATGCCGGCCCAAGCAGTGCACCCCATGCCTCCCTTGGGGGCAAAATGGTGGTGGATGTCCGGTCCCAAGCCCGAGCGGGCGGGGGAAGGGCGAGGGAAGGCAGACGCGAACGGCGGCAAGCCAGCCGGTCCCGAGTCCCTCAGGTCGCGGGGAAGCATGGTGGGTCAGGTTTCGAGCCGGGTGGACGACAGCCTGCTAATCCGGGAAGCGCAGCGCGGCAGCCGCGTGGCCTTCGAGGAGCTGGTCCGGCAGTACGACAAGGCGGTGCTGCGCCTGGCCCTGCACCTGACCGGCTCGGAGAGCGACGCCCAGGACATCTACCAGGAGGCCTTCTTGAAGGCCTACAAGAACCTGGGGACGTTCCGCTTCGAGTGCTCGTTCTACACCTGGATCTACCGCATCGTGACCAACCTGTGCCTGGACCACCTGCGCAAGCGGACGACGCGCAAGGAGGACTCGCACGTGGCCACCGCCGCAGACGGCAGCGAGTACGACCTGCTCGACCACGTCTCCGACGACCGCGCCGGCGCCAACCCGGAGCACGACCTGATGCGCCGGGAACTGGGCGCCCGCATCTATCGCGCTCTGGGCAAGCTGACCCCGCGGGAGCGCCTGGTGTTCGAGCTCAAGCACTACCAGGGGCTGAAGTTGAGGACCATCGGCGAGATGCTCTCGACCACGGAAGAAACGGCGAAGAACACGCTCTTCCGGGCCACGCAGAAGCTGCGCGGCACGCTCGCCGACATGAGGTGAAGCCATGAACTGCGAATGGGTGAAGGCCAACATCGTCCTGTACCTGTACCAGGAACTCGCCGACGACGCGCGCCACGAGCTGGAGCAACATGTGGAGCGCTGTCCCGGCTGCGCCGCGGAGATGCGCGACGCGCGCGAGTTCCAGGAGAAGATGTCGGGGTTGCCCGTGTCCGAGCCCTCCCCCAACCTGCTGGCCGCCTCCCGCCTGCGCCTGAACGAGGGGCTGGAGACCGCCGAGCAGGGTGCCTGGTGGTCGCGCTGGGTCTTCGACCTGGGTGGCTGGATGCGCCAGGCCAAGCTGGCCCCCGCCCTGGTGACCGCGGTCTTCATGGTGGGCTTTGCCGGCGGCATCCTGGCCACCTGGCAGGTGACCCACCGGCCGAACGCCGGTCCCGGAGACAACTCCGCGGCCCAGGCTTCCATCGCCGGCATCAACGACATCACTCAGGTCCCCGGCACCAACCAGGTGCAGATCAAGTACGACACGCTGCAGCCGCAGTCGGTGCAGGGCTCGCTCGACGACCCGCAGATCCAGCAACTGCTGCTGTACGCGGCGCGCGCCAATGCCAACTCCGGGGTGCGCATCAATGCCACCAACATCCTGGCGCAGAATTCCCAGGACAACCAGGTGCGCGAGGCGCTGATGTTCTCGCTGCGCTATGACAAGAACCCCGGAGTGCGGCTGAAGGCGCTGGACGGGCTCAGTCCCTACGTGAAGGACGACATCCGGGTGCGCAACGCGGTGCTGGAGGCGCTGATGAACGACGCCAACCAGGGCGTGCGCTCCGAGGCCATCCACCTGCTGCAGCCGGTGCGCGCCGACTCCAGCGTGCGCCAGGCGCTGATGACTCTGGCGGCGCAGGACAAGAACGACTACATCCGCTCGGAGGCCAAGCGCATTCTGGCCTCGACGGCACAGATCGACTAGCGGCCCGGCCGCCTGCGGGCGGTCCGGCGACGAGGGTGGGAGAGAGTGAGAAGAAACGTGAACAAGAAGCTCCAGATCGGAATGCTCACGCTCCTGCTGACCGCGGCCCTGGCCCCGGCGCAGGAGGTCACGGGGAACTGGGGTGCCGGCTATGGCTCCGGCAGCTCCAGCCGCATCTACCGCGAGGGCGGGGGCTGGGTCCAGGAGGTCTCCGGGACCTTGTCGGCCGCCCGCAACGTCAAGCTCAAGACCGACATGGGCAACGTGCGCGTGCAGGGCGGCGCCCAGAACATCACTTACTCCTTCAAGATGCGGGTCAGCGGCGGCTCGGAAGAGTCGGCGCGGCGCCGGCTGGAGTCCTTCCGCGTCGCCGCCAGCCGCCAGGGCGAATGGGCGGTGATCAGCGGCGACTGCGCGGGCGAGTGTCCGCGGAATGCTTCGGCGGAGTTCGTCCTGGAAGTGCCCGCGGAGACGGCGCAGGTGGAGTTGGAGACCGGGGGCGGCAACCTGACGGCCACAGGGCTCAACGGCACGCTGGCGGCGGAGACCGGCGGCGGGAACCTGCGCCTCGATGCCCTGGGCGGCCCGGTCACGGCTTCCAGCGGGGGCGGCAGCGTGGAGGTCGGTTCAGTGCGCTCCAACCTGTCCGTCTCCACCGGTGGCGGCAACATCCACATCGGCACGGCCGGCGGTCCGCTCAGCGTCTCCACCGGCGGGGGTACGGTGATGGTGGACAACGGCAATAACGCCGTGGAGGTGGAGACGGGGGGCGGCGGCATCCACATCAGCCGCGTGGGAGGCGCGCTCAAGGCCAACACCGGCGGGGGCAACATCGAGATCGGGGACGTGGGCGGCGCCGTCATCGCCGAGACCGGGGGCGGCAGCATCCGCGTGAACTCCGCCCGCGGCCAGGTGCGCGCCAGCACCGGCGGCGGCAACCTCGAGCTCTGGGGCGTGGGCGGAGGCGTGCGCACCGAGACCGGCGCCGGCAGCATCACCGTCGAGCTGGTGAGCGGGCCGTTCCACGACTCCAGCATCGAGACCGGCTCGGGCGACATCATCGTCTACCTGCCCGAGGGGATGAGGGTCACGGTGCGCGCGGCGGTGGAGTCCTGCACCGGCCAGGGCATCGTCTCCGACTTTTCCGAACTGAAGGTCCACAGTGAGGGTGGCCAGTGGAACCCGCACCAGGTCTACGCCGACGGCAGCCTGAACGGGGGAGGCCCTCTGCTCAAGATCCGCACCAGCAACGGCAGCATCCAGATCCACCGCGGAAAGAAGTAATGTTCGGAATCCAGCGAGGCTTACATATGAACCTGCACACTCGGAAGCACTTGCAGTACGTTCTGGCGACGGCCCTGTGCCTGCTGGCCGCCGGCCTGTGGCTGGCCGCGCCCGCTCTGGCGGGCGGCCCGGAGGCCCCGCAGGCCCCGGCGGTAGCGCCGGCGGCGCCCGCGGCCCCGGCAGCGGCTCCCGCTCCCCCGGCGCCGGCGTGGCCGGGTGAGGGAGAATCCCACACCTCCTACCTGGGCATCGACGTCCGCGACGTCACCCACGAGAGCGCGCAGCAGCTCAAGCTCAGGGAAGAGCGCGGGGCGGAGATCACCATGGTCGACCAGGACGCTCCCGCGGGCAAAGCCGGCTTCAAGGAGCACGACGTCATCCTGGACTTCGACGGCCAGAAGGTGGAGAGCGTGGAGCAGCTCCGGCGCATGATCCATGAGGTCCCGCCGGGCCGTAGCGTCACCATCGGCTACAGCCGCGACGGCCAGGTGCGCAGCGTACAGGTCCAGCTCGCCGACCGGGCCGCGGTGGAGGCCAAGTCCTACACCTTCGCCATGCCCAAGGTGGTCGCGCCCAACGTGGAAGTGCGCGTGCCCCGCATCGAGATGCCGGCCATCCAGATCGTCACCATGTCTCCCTCGCGCGCGGGCCTGCTGGTCTCGAACGTCACTCCCCAGCTAGGTGAGTACTTCGGCTGCAAGAGTGGGCAGTGCGTGCTGGTGCAGTCGGTGGAAAAGGGCAGCGCCGCCGAGGCGGCGGGCTTCAAGGCCGGGGACGTCATCCTCAAGCTGGACAATGAGCGCATCGCCGACATGAGCGACTGGCGCAGCGCCCTGCGTTCCCATCGCGGCGGCGGCAAGGTGGCGGTCACCATCCTGCGTGAGCGCCGGGAGCAGACCTTGAGTCTGACCCTGCCGGCCGGCCGCGAGTCCGGCGACGCCTTCCGCTTCGAGTGGCCGGGCATGGAGCTCGATATGCAAGCGATGGAGCGCTCCCTGGCGGAAGCCCAACGTTCCATGGAATGCGCCCAGGGCCAGGCCCAGGAGCAGGCGGCCCTGGACCAGGTGCGGGCCAAGCTGGACCAGACCGAGGTGCGCCGCGCCCTGGAGCGGGCCCAGCAGGAGAGTGCGCGGGCCATGAAGGAGCGCAGCAAGGAGATGGAGCGCCAGATGAAAGAGCGCCAGAAAGAGCTGCAACAGCAGTTGCAGAAGCTGCGCGAGATGAACCTGGTGATCGAAGAAGACTGAGGGCTCTCCCTTCCTCACCCTCGCGGCCCCGCTCGGCGGGGCCGCGCTTTTTTTGGTCAGAGTGAAGAGAGCTACTCCGCCCAGCGGCGGAACAGGAGGCAGCCGTTCGTCCCCCCAAAGCCGAAGGAGTTGCTGAGGGCGATCTCCACCTTGGCCTCGCGCGCGTGGCTGGGGACGTAGTCCAGGGTGCACTCCGGGTCGGGATGCTCCAGGTTGATGGTGGGAGGCAGCTTCTGGTCGCGCAGTGCGAGCACGGTGATGCCGGCCTCCAGGCCCCCGGCTCCGCCCAGCAGGTGCCCGGTCATGCTCTTGGTGGAGCTGACCGCGAGCTTGTGAGCGTGCTCGCCGAAGGCGCGCTCGATGGCCATGCTCTCCTGCTTGTCCCCCAGCGGGGTGGAGGTGCCGTGGGCATTGATGTAATCCACCTCTTCCGGCTTCACCTTGGCATCGCGTAGAGTGTTCGTCATCACGCGATAGGCGCCCTCCCCGCCCTCGGCGGGCTGGGTGATGTGGTAGGCGTCGCCGCTCATGCCGTAGCCGATGATCTCGGCCAGGATGGTGGCGCCGCGCGCGCGGGCCTTCTCCAGGTCCTCCAGGATGAGGATGCCGGCGCCCTCACCCACCACGAAGCCGTCGCGCTCGGCGTCCCAGGGGCGGCTGGCCTTCGCGGGGGCGTGGTTGCGGGTGGAGAGCGCGCGCATGGCGGCGAAGCCGCCGATACCCATGGCGGTGATGGCCGCCTCCGTGCCCCCGGCGATCATGGCGTCGGCGTCGCAGCGCTGGATGATCTTGAAGGCGTCGCCGATGGAGTGGCAACTGGAGGTGCAGGCGGTGCAGGCGGCCTCGTTGGGCCCCTTGGCCCCGTAGCGGATGCTGACGTGCCCCGCCGCCAGGTTGACGATGGTGGCGGGAATGAAGAAGGGACTGATCTTGCGCGGACCCCCGTGGAGCAGCGCCAGGTGCTCGCGCTCGATGATGTCGAACCCGCCGATCCCGCTGCCGATGTGCACCCCTACCCGGTGCTCGTTCTCGGGGCCGATCTTCAGCCCCGCCATCTCCATGGCCTCGTGGGCGGCGGCCAGGGCCAGATGGATGAAGCGGCCCATGCGCCGGGCTTCTTTCTTGTCCACGAACTGCAGAGGATCGAAGTTCTTGACCTCGGCGGCGATCTGGCAAGCGAACTGGGAGGAATCAAAGAGAGAGATGCGGGCCACGCCGCTGTGCCCGGCCAGCAGGTTGCTCCACACCTCTTCGCTGGTGTGGCCCACCCCGCAGATCAGGCCGACCCCGGTGACGACGACCCTCTGGCCCAATCACTTCCCGCCTTTCGCGTGCTTTTCGATGTACTCCACCGCGTCCTTGACGGTGCGGATCTTCTCCGCATCTTCATCCGGGATCTCGATGTCGAAGGCCTCCTCGAAGGCCATCACCAGCTCCACCGTGTCCAGCGAGTCGGCGCCCAGGTCGTCGACGAAGGAGGCGCTGGGGGTGACTTCGCCCTCGTCCACCTGCAACTGCTCGACGATGATCTGCTTCACCTTTTCTTCCGTGGCGGTAGCCATCTAGGGAATTCCTCCTTGTGGCGGTAAACGACCCAGTGTACTTGGGGGTGCGAAGCCGTGTAAAGACGGGGCGGCGCCCGTGTCTCCGCTCTCGGGCGCCTATCCTACCCGCCCGTCGCGAGACGGTCAATCGGCCTGGGACGCGGGCGGCCTGGCGGTCCGCCCGCGAGCCCTTGGGCGTTCTCCTACTTCTTCTTCCCCGGCTTGGCCGGGGTCGCCGGCGCCGGCGGGGCCTCCATCTTGGTGTCCGGGGGCAGGGGCTTGCGCGGCAGCATCTGGTCGCGCATGGCCGCGTTGTAGACGAAGGACGCCAGGATGGCCGAGGCCTGCATCAGGTCCTCGCGCTGCGCCCGCTCGTAGACGTCCATGTTGGAGTGGTGGGTGCGGCTGAAGTAGTCCATGGGGTCCTGGATGAACTGGAAGCCGGGGATGCCCACCGCGTCGAAGGAGAGGTGGTCGGTGCCGCCGGTGTTGCGGTTGGTGACCGTGGTGGCGCCCAGATCATGGAAGGGCTTGAGCCATTCCTCGAAGATAGGCACGACCGCGGCGTTCTCCTGGGTGTAGATGCCGCGCAGCTTGCCGGTGCCGTTGTCGATGTTGAAGTAGGCGGCGATCTGCGCCTGCTCCGGCTTGATGGTGAGTGAGCCCTGCTCGCGCCACAGGAAGGAGGGCAGATCGCGCTCCTTGGGGTCGGAGGGCGCGGGGCGGGAGCCGAAGTGGTTGGCGACGTAGCCGCGCGAGCCCAGCAGGCCCTGCTCTTCGCCCGTCCACAGTGCCACCCGGATGGTGCGCCGCGGCTTCACTCCCAGCGCCTTGAGGATGCGCACCGCCTCCATGACCACGGCCGAGCCCGCGCCGTTGTCGGTGGCGCCGGTGCCGCCATGCCAGGAGTCCAGGTGCGCGCCCAGCATCACGATCTCGTCCTTCTTGTCGGTGCCGGGGATCTCGGCCAAGGTGTCGTAGCCGGCCTGGTCCTCGTCGAACTTGGCCTGGACGTTGACCTCCAGCTCCACCGGGACGTCGCGCTCCAGCAGGCGCGCGATGCGCCCGTAGTGCTCGACCGCCATCTCCAGCTTGGGCACGCCCACCGGCTCACCGGTCTTGTAGGAGGCGCCGCTCTGCACGAAGATGAGGCCGCCGTCGCCGCGGCTGGGCTCGATGGCCGCCACCACTTTCTCCTCGGCCAGGAACTTGTTGAGCTCACCCTGGAAGCGCACGCGCGCGATGATCTCCTCGCGCGGGAAGGGCGGACGCTCGCCCGGGATCTGGTACTGGTAGATCTTGTCCAGGTCCTGGTCGTCGTAGCGCTTGAAGTCGGGCTCGGTGGGCAGCTTGAGCGCCGGCATCTCGCCCAGCAGCACGATCTTGCCCGCCAGCTTGCCGCGATACTTCTCGAAGTCGGCCACCCGCTGCAGCTTGACCGCGACCACGGGTGCGCGCACCGCGCCCTGGGTGCCCGGGGTCCAGGCTTCGGGGATGGCATAGAGCTGGGCGGTGTCGGGCGCGATCATCATCACCGAGCAGAACTGCTCCGACCAGCCGCGGCCGAAGTCGCCCCACTTCTCCACGTGGGCGTTCTCCAGACCCCAGGAGGCGAACTGGTCGCGCGTCCACTGGTTGGCCTTCTGGACGTTGGGCGAGCCGGTGAGCCGCTGCCCGATCTCGTCGGTCAGGTGCTCCAGGGTCTTCATCACCTGGGAGTGGTGGAATTCCTCGTCCCGGATGCGGGTGACCATCTGCAGGTCCACTGTCTCCGGGGCGGCGGCGGCCGCCGGCGCCGCTGCTTCCGCCTTCTTCTTCTGCGCCCCCAGCGGCAAGGCCAGCACCGCCAGGAGAATCACGGATCCATAGACTGCGAAGTGCGTGCGACGAACGCTCCTCATGATGTCTTCCTTCCTTTTAATTCTGCATTCTCAATTCTTCATTCTTCACTTGCCCATGTACTGGTCGCGCAGGTCGGTCTGCCGGGTGCGCATGGAAGTCTCGCGGCCCTGGATGAAGACCATCTTCACGTCGGTGCGAACATCCAGGGGATCGCCGTTGGCGACCACCACGTTGGCCATCTTGCCCACGTCGAGCGAGCCCAACTGGTCGGAGACGCCCCAGATCTCCGCCG
>Ga0335085_10006988_pt1 | contig 17654 bp, 18 predicted proteins | sample Lox_Sample_45_FD_206712 | JGI IMG/M metagenome (GOLD analysis project Ga0335085, IMG submission 206712) | Soil microbial communities from Loxahatchee National Wildlife Refuge, Florida, United States - Lox_Sample_4.5 | ecosystem: Environmental > Terrestrial > Soil > Wetlands | place: USA...
TCGCTACCACACTGCTGTTCGGCCTGGCCCCGGCGTTTCGCGCGACCGAAATCCGGCTGGCGGAGGCCATCAAAGCAGGCGCCGGACCGGTGATCGGAGGGCGCGGCGCCACGCGCGTCTTATCGGCCATCGCGGCGGCCGAGATCGCCACGCTGTGCGTGCTGGCGAGCGGCGCGGGGATGATGCTGCAGAGCTTCTGGAAAATCCGCTACGCCGGGCTGGGCTTCCAGACCGACCGGCTGGTGACCGCCACGATGAACCTGACCAGCGCGCGCTACCGCCAGCCGGCGCAGCAGTTCGCCTTCGTGGATCAGCTTCTGGAGCGGGCCCGAGCGATTCCGGGCGTAGAGGCCGCCGCCGTGACGCAATCCGCCGAATTGCCTCCGGGTTTCTGGCATGCCACCAACCTGTTTGCCATTGAGGGGCGGCCCCTGGAGCGGCAGGGACACCGTCCCTTTGCGCGGTACCCGATGGTGACGCCGGGATATTTCGCGATGATGGGCATTCCGCTGGTGCGCGGGCGGCTGATCGGGGAGACCGACACCGATAGGGCTGCGCCGGTGGTGGTCGTGAATCAGCAGTTGGTGCGGCGCTTCTTCCCCGGCCAGGAGCCGCTCGGGCAGCGCGTGCGGATGGGTCCGCCGGGCAGCACGGTTTACGAGATTGTGGGGGTGGTGGGGAATGTGAAAGGATCGGGGCTGATGACGCATCCGGAGCCGGCGATGTATTTGCCGTACCGCCAGGCCAGCGGCATCAGCGAGGTCGGCGTGATTCTGCGGTGCGCACTGGACCCGGCCATGGTCGGCAAGGAGCTACGGCGCGCGGTGGCGGGCCTCGATCCGGATCAGCCGGTGGCTACCGTGCAGGCGCTGAACGACCGGCTGAGCGAGTCGGTGGCGCGTCCGCGATTTACCACCGCGATGCTGGGCTGCTTCGCGGCGCTCGCGGCGCTGCTGGGAATTCTGGGCGTTTACGGGGTGATGAGCTGCCGGGCGGCCTGGCAGTCGCGCGAACTGGCCGTGCGGCAGGCGCTCGGGGCGCAACGCGGCGATGTGATGGCGCACGTACTGCGGCAGGGAGCGGCGATGATCGTGCCGGGCGTGGCACTCGGCATCGTGGGGTCGCTGGCGCTGGGACGGGCGATGGCGAGCCTGCTGTATGAGGTGCATCCCGGCGATCCATGGACGCTGGCGCCGGTGGCATGCGGTACGGCGGTAGTGGCGCTGGCGGCCTGTTGGCTGCCGGCGCTGCGGGCCAGCCGCGGCGATCTACTCAGGGTGCTGCGCGAAGAGTAAATATTCTGAGCTTGCCGCGGGACGGCGGAATCTTAATTATGAGCCGCCGTTATGAACGATCCGCTGATCGGTCCGATCGAACGCTTCCTGGCCCGCCTGAATGGTCCGATGAACGTGCGGTTCATCGTGCAGCCGGTGATGGCAATGCTACTCGGCGCTCGCGATGGCGTTCACGATGCCAGGGAGGGTGAGCCGCCGTTTCTGTGGAATGTGTGTATGCACGCCGAGACACGCCGCGAGCAGTGCAAGGCGTGCCTCAAACGGCTGGCGATTCCGCTGATTGTCGCAACCGTGATCGACGCCATTGTGCAGTACATGCTGTTTCAGAGGATTCGCTTTCTGGGTGCAATGTTCATGGGCGTGCTGGTGATGGGCGTTCCTTATCTGTTGGCCAGGGAAGTCGCGAATCGGGTGGTTTCGGCGCACAGGCCAACCCTGCGGCCGAGTCGCGGCGGAGCCTGATAGTTTGCAACCGGCGCCGGTGCGGATGGTCGCCACCGCCCGCGACCCAAAAGGCCCGCTCGACCTTCCCCAAATATTCGCCCAGGCTGGGTATACGCTTTTTGGTTAAGTTAAGCGCGCTGGCCAGGAGAGAATCGAGTAGACCTGTGGAGGCCGGGCCGCCGAAGGCCGTGAGCTGCCCCCGGGGCGTGATCAACAATTGGGCTCGCACTGTAAACACGAGTACCAGAGAGAAAATGGTCAGAAACGCTCCGCGCTGGATGCGGTCCGCCATTCGTCTCGCTCGCCGCTCCCCTTTTCGCCCAGGACCGGGGCGGCGTTCAATCCGCGCAGGTTCTGCTCGCCGCGCTCGATGGCGCCCACCAGGTTGCGATGCACGCCGCAGGCGTCGCCAAATGATTCCTGCGTGTAACCTGCTTTGCCCGCAGCTCGTGCTAGGATTTGGCTCTTATCCACCGGACACGCCTGCGCGACAGACCCAGAAGCCCACCGCCCAACAGAAACAGCGTGCCAGGCTCTGGGGCTCCGCCGCTTGTCACCGGGTCCGCGTCGATTTGAAACATGTGTGTACCCGCGGTGACGAACGTGCCGTTCGAAACCTGTGTGCTCGACGTCATGCCTCCCGTGACCCCGCCGTCGTAGGTTGCTCCATCGGTTGTAGGGGCGCTGGAGGTAGTCCGCCAGGTCAGCAACAGACTGGGGTCGTGGTCATTCAAGACCAGCCAGTAGGTAGTGCCCGCCAGAAGCTCGAACGGAGAGCCGGGCGTAGCGGTATAGGTTCCCAGCCCACCTGCAATGGTATTGGTAGTCAGGGTGAGGATCACCAGCGCCGACCCGTTCGGCTGGCCTCCGCTATCGGCGTACAGCCCTACAGCGAACGGTGACGTCGTCACGTCTATTGCCGGTGCGGGGGAGCCGTTGATTCCGTCGAAGAGTGTAAAAATCGCGTCTGTGAGGTTCCAGTTACTACCCGTAATCGTGAAGCCCTCCGCCGCTCCGTTGATGCCGTCGATAAAGCTATCACCGTTTGGCGGGCTGCCTATATTTGTGGCGAGTGTTGTGCCGTAGGCCGCGCCTTGCAGCACAGCCCCTACGGCAAACAGTTGTAAACCCCGAAACAAAGCAGTCAAATGGTCCGTTTTGGGAAAGAACCTGCAAGCCGGCATTTCGTCCTCCGAATGTCGCGAATTGCGCTGTACGTTGATAAAGCGCAATCCACGGATCAGGCCCGCCATCAAATTTGTTAGAATCGGGCCTGCATATGAAGGGTCCGGCGAGCGTCACCTTTTGGCTGCAACAGTGGCAAAACGGCTCGGGTGGAGCGCTGGAGGAATTGACCCCGCTGGTTTATGACGACCTTCGCCGGCTGGCGGCCCGTCACCTTCGTGCCGAAAATCCGGGGCATACACTCGAGGCAACCGCCCTCGTACACGAACTTTATTTGCGGATTTCTTCGATCCGGACAATCGACTGGAAGAGCCGCGGCCAGTTCGTTTCGGTGGCGGCCCTGATGATGCGCCGCATTTTGACCGATCACGCCCGCAGGCGCCAAGCCGCCAAGCGCACTCCCGATGCTCGCCAAAAGGAGCACACGGCCGATCAGCTCGATCTCATAGCGGTCGACCGCGCCCTGGAGAAAATGTCGTCGGATTATCCACGCCACGCCCGAATTGTGCAACTGTGTTTCTTCGGCGGCTTGGATTTGCCCGAAGTCGCTCAGGTCATGGACTTATCTCTCCGGACTGTGGAGCGCGACTGGCATTTCGCCAAAGGATGGCTGAAGCATGAGATCGCCGGATTCTGAAAATCTGGAAGGACTGTTTCATGCAGCGGCCGAATTGCCCACCGCCGATCGCGCCGAATTCCTGATTCGCGCCGATCCGAGGCTTGCGCCCGTCGTGCTGGAAATGCTGAAGGGAGCGCACGATCCTGTGTGGAGTCAATCCGCACTCGAGATCGAAGCCCGGCAAACGGCCTTCGACTCCCGTCCGGCTCAACACGGGCAAATGTTCGGACCCTACCGGATTGTGCGCTGCATTGCCGCCGGAGGCATGAGCTTCGTATATGAAGCGGTCCGGGATGATGCCGAGTTTCACAAGCGCGTCGCCATCAAATTTGTACAGCCAGGAATAGAGAACCCCGCCGGGATAGAGCGCTTCCGAACGGAGCGGCAGATTCTTGCAGAGCTCGAACATCCTAACATCGCACGTCTGCTCGACGGAGGAACGGCGCCGGACGGTGTTCCTTATCTGGTGATGGAGTATGTTGAAGGTGAGCCTATCGATCGGTACGCCGAACGATGCCGGCTGGCGAAGCGCGAGCGCCTGACCCTGTTTCTTCAGGTGTGCGCGGCCCTCCAATACGCGCACCGCAAACTGATCAATCACCGCGACCTGAAGCCCGCGAACATCCTGGTCACCGCAGAAGGCGCGCCCAAGCTCCTCGATTTCGGGATCGCCAAACTACTGAGCGGAGAATCGTCTGGCTGCACCGTTGCCGCCCTCACGCCGGAGTATGCCAGCCCGGAGCAAGTCAAGGGCGGCAGCGTCGGTACCGCAAGCGATATTTACTCGCTCGGCGTGCTGTTGTTTTCGTTACTGACCGGCCGTTCGCCCTACCGGGCCGTGACCGCCCCAAGTGATCTGGTGCACGCCATCTGCGATGAAGACCCGGTTTGGCAGCCTCGCGGAATGATCGATCGCGATCTTCAGAGCATTCTTGCGCTGGCCTTGAGAAAGGAGTCCGAACGGCGATACACGTCGGTCGAACAGTTGGCCGAAGACATCCGCCGATACCTCGAAGGCCGCCCTGTTGCGGCCCGTTCGGGCGCCGCCCTGTATCGGATAGCCAAATTCATGCGACGCCGGGCAATTTTACTCGCGGCGGCTACCGCCGTGCTGATTGCCGGTATCGCGGGTGTGGTTTCCACGGTTCGGCAGTCACACCGCGTCGAGCGCCGCTTCAACGATGTTCGCGGACTGGCGCATTCGGTCCTGTTCGATGTCTTCGACTCCATTAAGCCGTTGCCGGGCTCGCTTGGAGCGCGCCGGACCATCGCCGCCAACGCACAGAAGTATCTCGATCGCCTCTCTCGCGAAGCTGCTGACGACCCCGCTTTGTTGCGTGATCTGGCGGAATCGTATCTGCGGCTCGGCGACGTGCTTGGCGGACCCTACGGACCCAATCTCGGCGAGACCGCTGCCGCACTCGCGAACTACCAGAAAGCGCGCGGGCTGCTCGAATTGGAAGCTGCGCATCACCCGAACGACTCCGCTCTCCAAAGCGAGCTTACACAAACCTATCTGAGCATGGGCCGCGTGCTGACGCGCCAGCACCGAAATGAGGAGGCAATCGGAATTCTCAATCGGTCGATTCCCATCCTTGCGGCTCTGTCGGAAAAATCTCCCCCCAATCCGGATCGTGTGGAGATGATGGCGCGCGCCTATCAATATCTTGCCGAGTCGGAAGCGGATTTAGGCGAGCGTCAAGCGAGCGCTGCACAGATCGAGCATGCCCTGATTTTGGCCGAGAAGGCGGTGTCGCTTCAGGAATCCGCCGGCACCCGGCCCGGCGAGGAATGGCAGCTCCGGTTGTCGTCGAAGTATTTCTCGGTGGGCTACCGTTTAATGGCTCTGGCGAAGCTGACCGGTGACATTACCTACGCGCGGCGAGCCCAGCAGGTCCAGGCCAAAGGACACGCGATCAACCGAACGCTGGCCGCCTTGCATCCTGGCGTTCCAAGCCGGCCCCTGGCAGACGGTTTACTCTCCGTTGCGCAGAGCCGGTGGGTCTGCTGCGGCGAATTCCACACAGCGATTTCCGAAATTCACGAGGCTCTGGATCATTTCGAAAGGCTTGCGAGGACGGATCCGCAAAATGAAGAAGCGCGTCGCGATCTCGCCAACGCCTATGGAGTGCTGGCATCGGCTCTTTCGGGAGCGCACCAGGAATCCGAGGCCCTCGAAGCCACACGAAGGGCGCTCGCCATTCGTGAAGAACTGGAAAGGGCGGATCCCACGGATGGCGAAAACAAGTCCTTGCTGAATCAGATTCGAACTCGCGCGGGCGGCCGGCAATGAACTTGGTCAAACCCCTTTCTTTCGCGAACGTCTTCGGCAGATGCTGCGCAACGACGCCCTCGATGCCCGTTCGCCGTTCGACCCCTCTTCTCTTCCCCCTTCACGCTGCACCAGTTCGGAGGCGGCGTGGGAGGCGCGATCGTCAAGCACAAGGCGTTTTTCTACGCCAACTATGAAGGCCTGCGGCAGAGCCTGGGCGAAAACCCGGATACGCTCACGGGAGAAAAAAAACGGCCGAGGCGATCCAGGCCGAGATTGCGCGCAACGTAGCCACGCTGCTGAAGCGCATCTTTGCCGACCGCAAGTAGACCGCGAAGACGGATCTGGAAGCGGTGGAGATGGCCTTCCGCGCTGCCTTGCATGAGGCCGGGGCCTCCGCTCTCAGGCACTTGTTGCGCTTTGCCGAACCGGCCGAACAACAGCGCACGCTTGGGTCTCCCTGCGGTCACCAGGCGCGTTACTGCGAACTGCGCTCGCGGCGCGTGCTGACGGCCTTGGGAGCGGTGTAAATCACGCTCCCCTGGTATCTGTGCCCGCATTGCCATCAAGGCCAGTTCCCGGCCGACCACGAATTAGCTACCCACGTCAGCCACCCCAGCACCATACGGGGCTGCCCATGCCAGTAGCGCGGGGCGGCCGCCCTGCGCTGCAGCGGTTATCGCGTGAAACCAGCGTGGCTCCTGTCTTGTTTTGCCGAAGATGCGGATCGAGCAGATTTATGCATTCAAGAAGAATTGCGGCACCAGTACAGCACCGGCTACACACCTCGGCGAGCGGAATTGGATGCCTTAGGCCGTCAGGACCAGCGGTTCGTCCATGAGGGCCAGCACCTGGCCGAGCAACTGCGAACGGCGGAACGGCTTGGAGATGAGCTTGCCGTGCCACTGGGCGTTGGCGCTGCGGACGACCTCGCTGGGGGAATCGGACGAAAGGAACACGACCCGCACTTCGGGCGAAATCTGATGAAGCTGCGAAACGAAATCGTGCAACGCAATGCCTGGGAGGGTGGTATCGATCACCGCCAGCGTCGGACGCAACCGCTCCTGGCGGCAGCGATCCAGTGCGCCCGGTCCACTCGCGGCTGCGGCTACCGCGAATCCGGCCTTCTCGAGGGTCGAGGATACGGCCTGCTGAACGGTCTCTGCGTTATCGGCGACAATCAGGACCACTGGCGATTCCTTCGTTTCCATACAATTCCATGATAGCGCTCTGCCCCCCTGCTCGGGTTTCTCTTCCTGCATTGAATTGGTTATAAAGCAGGTTTAGCCACGCTGTTCGCCATGGCACAGATCACAGCATCGGTGAATTCCCCGATGGACGCCCGCCCGCCGACGTCGCCCGTGAGGTGCTCGCCGTCCGCATATACCTGATGAATCGCCTGTTGCAGCCGCAAGGCGGAGTCGCGCTCGCCGATGTGGGAAAGCATCAGGACCGCGGATTGCATCAGCGCAGTGGGATTCGCCAACCCTTTCCCGGCGATGTCCGGGGCCGTACCATGGACGGCTTCGAAGATGGCGTGGTGATCTCCCAGGTTGGCGCCCGGCACGATTCCCAGTCCGCCCACCAGCCCAGCTGCCAGGTCGGAAATGATATCGCCGTAGAGGTTCGGCAGCACCAGCAGGTCGAATGTCTCCGGGCGCATGACGAGTTGCATGCAGGCGTTGTCCACGATCAGTTCGTTGTACTGCACTTCCGGGAACTTCGAGGCCACCTCGCGGCAGCACTTCAAGAACAGGCCGTCGCTGAGCTTCATGATGTTGGCCTTGTGGATGGCCGTCACCTTGCGCCGCCCCTCGCGGCGCGCGTACTCAAAGCAGGCCCGCGCGATCTTCATCGAAGCATTCTGGGTAATGATCTTGAGGCTCTCGACCACGCCGGGCACGACTTCGTGCTCCAGGCCGGAGTACAAATCCTCGGTATTCTCGCGGAAGATGGCTAGATCGAGGGGCAGGTCGTGAAAGCGCGTACGCAGCCCGGGGAGCATGCGCACGGGCCGGAAATTCGTATACAGGCCGAGTTTCTTGCGCAACGCCACGTTGATGCTCTGGTGGCCTCCGCCGATGGGCGTAGCCGTAGGTCCCTTTAGTCCCACGCGCGTCACTTCGAGCGACGCGAAGACTTCGTCGGGGATCAGTTGTCCGTACTCGGCGAGCGCGCGCGTGCCTGCCTCGACGCGCTCCCATTCCACGGCCACTCCGGTCGCTTCCACCGCGCGCACGGTCGCCTCGGCTACCTCGGGTCCGATGCCGTCCCCCGGAATGAGCGTAATCGTATGCTTCATCATGGCTATTATAGAGGTGGGGGTGCCAGTGATTCCCGATTGGCCCGAGGAACGCCGGCGGATGGTGGAGAAGCAGTTGCGCCGCCGCGGCATCCACGATGTGCGGGTGCTGGCGGCCATGCGCGAGATCCCGCGCGAGGAATTTATCCCCGCCGATTCGCGCCTGCTGGCCTGCACCGACGACCCCATCGCGATCGGCTGCGGCCAGACGATCTCGCAACCTTACATGACGGCCCTTATGGCGCAGTGCCTGGAACTGACCGGCACGGAGACGGTCCTGGAAGTCGGCGCCGGCTGCGGATATGCGGCTGCGGTGTTGGGCTGCCTGGCCGCGCGGGTGATGAGTTGTGAGATCATCCCGGCACTGGCGCACTATGCCGAATGCAATTTAAAACGCACCGGCACTGGCGCCAACGTCCAGGTGCGCATGGCCGATGGTTCGGTGGGCTGTTCGGAGTGGGCGCCCTACGACGCCATTTCGGTGGCCGCGGCAGCACCCGAAGTGCCGGTCTCGCTGCTGAGCCAACTGCGCGACCCAGGCCGCCTCGTGATCCCCGTCGGCGAGCGCAATGACCAGGAACTGCGCGTCGTCACCAAACGCCAGGGGCGCATCGAGTACCGCGTCGTGACGCTGTGCCGCTTCGTCCCGCTGCTGGGCGGAGAAGGGTGGCGCTAAGTGCGCCTGCGCGCGTCCCACGACCGGCTCAAAATCGAGCACAGCATCATCGACGGGCTGCGTCCGGTGCTGGAGGAATTGCTGGCGGCGAATCCGCAGATCCGCTCGGTGATTCCCGGCGTGATCCGCCAGGTGCGCGACGCCAAAGGCAAGGTGCGCATCCGTGTCACGGTACCTACGCAGAACGGATGGAAGTGCATTGCCCTGGCCAGCGGAGCGCGGCAGGAGCTGTTCCTCAGCACGGATTGGTCGCGCGAAGAGCTCGAGCAGGCTCTGCGGAAAGCGGGCGGAGCGCCCGAGTGACGCGCCGGCGCACCTGAATCGCATACCCCGCAGCCACCAACACCCATGCGCAGTTGGACAGCACGATAAGCCGGTCCGCCCACCCGTCCAGTGCCAGGATACCCGGCGGCAGCGACTTCGGCGCGTGTTGCGGCAGATGGCCGCCATTGAGCCGCGTCATCTGCATGGTCAGGATGGTGAGGGTCGCGATGAGCAGGACGACGCTGATCCAACTTAGATTCGCGAGCGATAGAAGCGGCTTTCGTGCGGAGCGCCAGGCTTCCGTGCGTCCCAAACCGATGCTCAGCAGCACGCCCGCAATCGGGAAGCCGAGAACCCCGAGCATGCCGGCGATCCCGTGGCCGATCGGGTGCGTGATATCGAAACCCGCAGCCATCCCCTCGCCCACGCCGGCGAGGGTCAGGAAGTACAGGCCGAGCTTTCCGCCGGCGGAGTGGATTTGCGAGCGGATGGCGATTACCAGCGCCCACGTCCCGATGCCCCAGGACGCGAACATGAGCGACAGCAGCCACGGATAGCGTCCGAAAGCGTATTCGCTGATCACGCGCCACGAAGGCGAGAATTCGGGACTCAAGATATGCAGGGCCGCGAGCAGCAGGATCGTAGCCGCGGTGGCCATGAGGGCCACCCAGGCTGCTACTCGTTCGACCTGCGGCCGGATTGCTGTTTCTTTCATTCGTCCTCCAGAAAAAGCGCGCCGAGGGAGTCCCGACGCGGCAGTGACGAGTCGCTGCGCCACGTCTAGATCATGGTTTCGAGGCGCGCGTAACTGGCTTCCATGCCATGTTCCATACCGGTCGCCAGCATGGCCGCCCGCGTCTGGGCGTCGGGTAAGGTCATGCGGATGGTCATGAGGGTGCCGACGCCATCCGGTTCAAAACGGGTATCCACCTGATTGTCGGGGGTACGATCCGGCAGAAACATCCGCTCGACATGCACGATGCGGTGGAACGGCTCCAGTTCGAGATACTCGCCCGTGATGTGGAAACTGCGTCCCTGGCCGTTTGACCACTCGTAACGGAACTTGCCGCCCGCGTGCGCTTCGCTGATGCAGACCGGCATCGTCCAGCCTTCCGGCCCGAGAAGCCACTTTTGGATCAACGCCGGATCGGTATGGGCGCGGTAGACGGCCTCTGGCAGCGCGGCAAATCGCCGGGTGATGACGATGTGGGTGTCGCCCTCGACTTCCATCTTCAACTTGCTCATCGTTTTTCTCCTTCGGGGGTCTTGGGATCCTGCATGCCGGCGAGAACTGCGTCCAGCCGGTCGTAGTTCCGCTCCAGTGCCTCTCGGAGCATGGCGAGCCATTGGTCCATTGCTTCGATGCCGGTCTTGGCGAGGCGCCGAGGACGCCGGGCGCCATCCACGCGACGAGCCACCAGTCCGGCCTGTTCAAGCACCTTGAGATGTTGGGAAATGGCCGGCTGGGTCATATCGAATGGCTCGGCCAGTTCCATGACGGTGGCTTCGCCCTTGGCGAGACGGGCGAGGATGGCGCGACGGGTGGGGTCGGCCAAAGCGGCAAAGGCGGCGTCCAGGTTTAACTGACCTGTCATTAGCTACAGCTTATATAAGTAGATGATTATTTGTCAAGCAACACCAGTGCGACAGACTTGAGCCATTCAACGCTTACTGGCGGAGCGAATCCAGAAATTCCGCCGCGACCTGCGGGACCGGGCGGTGCAGGCCATCCACCTGGTAATTCAGGCGGCGCATGACGGCATCGTCGATACGGCCCGAGAGAGCCTCGATGGCTTCGCGCAGGCCCGAGAAGTTCGCCAGCGTCTGTTCGCGCGCCACAACCGCGCACTGGTACGGCGGAAAGTAGTGGCGATCATCGGCGAGGATGGTCACATCCATCGCCGAGGCCAAGCCGTCGGTGGAATTGGCGGCGATCAAGTCCACCTTGCGGCTGCCGAGCGCGGCGTACAAAAGGCCGAGGTCCATGCTGAGAGGGTCGCCGTCAGTCCGCAAACCGTAGGTGCGCTGCAGGCCTTCCAGGCCGTCCGGACGCTCGCGGAATTCATAGCCGACGCCCATGTTCCAGGCATGCGCCCGCGCCGCGTCGGAAAGCGTGGCCAGATGCTGTGACCGGGCGGTCTCGCCACGGACGATCATGGCGAACGTGTCATTGAAGCCCAGCGGTTTGAGCCACACCAAACGCCAGCGGCGCAGATACTCCGCCCCGACCCGCTCGGATACGGCCGCCGCATCATCCGCACCGCCGCGCGGCGGAGTTTGTTTCAGAACAGCCGTCAATGCCGTGCCGGTGTATTCGGGGTACAGATCGACATCGCCCTTCACCAGAGCTTCGTGCGCCAGGAGCGTCCCGCCGAGGTTGAGTTTATGCTGCACGGGCACGTGTACGCGGCGCTCGATCTGCTGGGCCACGATTTCGCCCAGCAGCACCTGCTCGGTGAAGTTTTTCGACCCGACCACGATGTGCGGCGGCTGCCGGCACGCGGTGAGGCTGAGGGCCAGGGTCAGCGCGGCGCGAAGCGGCGTTCGATCCATTCGAGTCCTTCGTCGGCGACGAGCGCCATGAGCGCTGCCGGAATCGCGCCCGCCAGCACCGTGGCGGTATCGAGCATGGCGATGCCGCGGAAGATGAAGACGCCCAGTCCGCCGCCGCCGATGGCTGCCGCGATGGTGGCTCCGCCAATGGTGGCGACGGTGGCGATGCGCAAGCCGGCCAAAATCGAGGGCGCCGCGAGCGGCAATTCGACCTGCCAGAGAATCTGCCGCGCGGTCATGCCCATGGCGACCGCCAGTTCGCGCACGGTGCGGTCCACGCCCAGGATGCCCACCAGGGTATTGCGCAGCATCGGCAGCAGCGCATACAGCGCCAGCGCCACGACGGCCGTGCGTTTGCCGATCCCGCCGATGAGCGGCAGCGGCAGCAGAAATCCGAACAGCGCCAGGCTGGGTACGGTCTGGGCGAGGTTGGCGAATCCGACCACCCAGCGCCGCCATGCCGCGCGGCGGGCCAGCATGACCGCCGCGGGCAGTGCAATGACTGCGGCGATGGCCACGGCCAAGGCCACCACTTCAAGATGCTCGAGCGAGAGCGAAGCGATTTCAGAGGCGCGGCCGCTCATCGAGCCTCCAGGTCTCTTCCAGGCTGGCGAGGAACGCGCGGGCTTCTGCCGTGCGCGCCTCCAGAAACTCGGCCGGTGACGCGATCACATCGAGCGCTCCGTTCGCAAGCAGCGCGATACGAGTCGCCATCATGAGCGCCTCGCGAATATCATGCGTGACGAACAGGGCGGCTTTGCCGAGGCGGCGGCGCAAGCCCAGAAACTGGCGCTGCAGATCGAAGCGCGTGATCGGGTCGAGCGCCGCGAAGGGTTCATCCAGCAGCAGCAGCGGCGGATCGGCCGCGAGCGCCCGCGCAATGGCGACACGCTGCTTCTGGCCGCCCGAAAGCTGGCTGGGATAGCGGCCGCGAAACTCGCGCGGATCGAGGCCGACCATTTCGAGCAACTCGCCGGTGCGCTCGACGACGGCCTCCGGCGCGCGCCCGGCAAGCACGGCCGGCAGTCCGATATTGCGCTCGACGGTCCAGTGCGGGAAGAGGCCGGAATCCTGCACCACGTAGCCCATGCGGCGGCGCACTTCGATGAGCGGCCACTCGGACATCGGCCGGCCTTCAAAGAGAATTTCGCCGCCCGAAATCGGCACCAGGCCTAGAACGGCTTTGAGAATGGTGGTCTTTCCCGATCCGCTGCGGCCCAGCAGCACGACGGTTTCGCCCTCACCCGCTTCGAGCGAAACTCCGCGCAGTACTTCGCGCCCGCCCAGCGAGCAGCGCAAATCGCGGATTTCGAGCAGGGCGGACATCGGACGCCTCTCAGTATAGACTGCCCGAGTGACCGGGATTCATCACAGAGCCCGAACGGCGGGCGCCGTTTACGGGACCCCAAAGACTCCGGACGTCGGGGCCCTGTTTTGACCACGAAGCCACGACGCCACGGACGAAGCGCGGACAAGAACAAAGGGAACTTTCTGGAGAGTCGCCTATAGGGCGGGGCCGCACCCGCCACGATGAAAACGGAGCGGTTCGGGCTGGCAGCGCTTCAGCACGAGCCACGGCCCGCCTCGCTCGCCCTTACTGTTTCTTGGTTGCCGGCGCGGCGGTTTTCTTCTGCAGCTTGACCGCTGGCGGCGCGAACGATTTGACGATGTTCTCGGTATCCGAGCGCATCTCGTCGTAGATCGGATTCGGCGGCTCCATCACTTTCAGCGCGCGCTGATAGAGCGCCAGAGCCTCGGGCTTATTGCCTTCGGCGAGTTGCTCGGTAGCCTGCTGCGTGAGCCCGCTCGCCAAAAAGTGCGTGCGGATGGCGTTCGCGTGGTCGGCCGCTTCTTTAGCCTGGTCGAACTTCTTCTGCTCGGCGTAGAAGATCGCGACCTTGTCCAGCGTCATCGCCACGACCGGATGCTCCGGCCCCACCGACTTGATCCAGAGCGCCACCAGCCGCTGGTAGATCGGCTCCGCCAGATCGTATTTTTTCTGGCCGAAACAGGCGTAGGCGAGTCCGTCGACGGTGGAGATGAGGTCGGCATTCTCTTTGCCGTAAAGCGATTCGCGAATCACCAGCGCGTGCCGGTAGGACTCCTCGGCATTGTCGTACTGGCGCAGCAGGACGTAGACGGCGCCCTGCCGGTCGAGGTCGTAGACCAGCGACGGGTCGAGCGGACCGCCCAGCGCCGTGCGAATGCCGACCGCGGTCTTCAGCGAACCCACAGCATCCTCAGGCTTCTGATATTCCATCTGGATCTGCGCGAAGCGGCTGAAATCGTCGGCCACCACCACGCTGTTGAAGGTGGATTCTCTGACGTGGCGGCCCATGACCGCGCTCATCACCGTGAGGGCATGGCCGTAATCCTTCATGCCGCGCAGCAGCGAGACGGACTGCAGGAGGTCGTCGGCAATCTTCGGATCGTCCTTGCCGAGCGTGGTTTCGCGCCAGTCGATGGCCTGCTGCAGGTAGTTGTTGGCGTCCTCGAAGTCCCCCGACGCCGCGCGCACAGCCATCAGCTTCTTCAGGACGTTGTAGCGTGCCGGGTCCTCGGGCGCCAGTGCCTGGGCAGCCTGCCAGGCGACCAGGAAACTGTCGCGGGCGGCGTCGTAGTCGCCCTTGAGGTATTGCGCGTCACCGGACGCCATCAGGGTCGGAATGTCCGGAGCAGGGGCTGTATCCTGCGCCTGCACGAGGACGCAGCAGAGGCAAATCAGGAGCATGCATCGCCAAGCCATGCTACAAGTTGTAGTACTAATTTATTAGTGATGTCAAGGGCGAACTCCGCACCAGAAGCTCACTACTGGCGCGCCGTCAGTCGATATAAGCGAACCAATGACTCGCACCGTGCTCGGCCACGTCGCGGAAGAGTTACAGAAGTTGCGCCGGATAGCCTTTGGGCGGCCCTGGTTGGGACATTTGCCGTCCCCAGCTAAGCTTATAGTTCGCATTTCTCGCGGCGTGAGCGGTCCGACGTGGCGCACTCCTGCTTGCCGCGCCGAGATTAGACTCGTCTCGGCGCTGGGCGTAGCGGCTGGAGCGTTCGCCATAGCCCGTTACCGACGGCTCCGGCGCTTCGGCGCATCACAAATCGACGACCACATCGGTGGTCGGCTGAGAACAGCAGACCAGCACATTGCCCTCGGCGGGCATGTCGAGTGGCTCCGGTCCGTAGACTACCGCCCCCGAAACCAAGCCGCTCTCGCAGGTATGGCAAACCCCGGTGCGGCAGGACCAACGGACCGGAATATCGCACGCCTCGGCCAATTCCAAAATACTCTGGTAGGCCGAGGGGTCCCAGTGCGCCGCGATGCCGCTACGCGCGAACGATACCAGCGGACCGGCGCCGGAATCGTCCTTGGGCAGGTGCGGAGTTCGCGCCGCCCCGGCCGCAACGCCCGGTGTGATCGGCTCGCTGCCGTTGAACAGTTCGAGGTAGATATGGTCGGGCGCCACACCGAGGCCGGCGAGCGCCTCCTTCATATCGGCCATGAAGCGTACCGGTCCGCAGAGATAGACCTCCGCGTCCGGTGGGATGCCGGCCCGGTCGAAAATCGATCGCGACAGGTGACCGGCAGCGTCGAAGTCCTCGCCCATCCGCGCAACCGAGTCCGGCTTGCTGTAACAAACAAAGCTGCGGCCGTTGGGGAGCGAGCGCACCAGGCCGCGGACCTCTCCTGCAAATGGATGATGCTGCCGGTCGCGCGCCGCATGCAGCCACCATACCGCCCGCGCCGAGCGAGCCTCCGCCAGCGCGTGCAGCATCGCTAACACGGGTGTCGCGCCGATTCCCGCGCTCAGCAGCACCACCGGCCGCTCGCCCGATTGCAGCAGGAAGCTTCCGCGCGGCTGACTGACGTCGAGGGTATCGCCCACGCGCACATGCTCCCGCAAGTAGGTTCCACCCGCTCCGTTCGGCTCGACCTTGACGCTGATGCGATAGCGCTCCGTCGAGAGCGGTCCCGAGAGGGAATAACTGCGAAAGATCGGTGGGCCGGAGGGGGCCGGCCGCAGCCGCAGGACCACGTACTGGCCCGGCAGCGCCGAGGGAAGCGGCTGACCGTGCGGGTTCTGCAGCGTCAGCGAGAGGACGTCCGCGGATTCCTCGTGGATCGCGGTTACCGCGAGCGATTGAAATCCCGGCGCGGCCGGATGCGAGGCCTCTGGCGTCGCGAGCCCCGCATTGCCGGTGGTTTGGCTGTGCAGCAGCGCCTCGAACGACCCACGCCATCCCGGCGAGAGCGCCTCGATGCGCAAGGCGCGCTCCAATCGATCGCGCGGATGAGTCGGTGAATACAGAAGCGCGTTGATCTCCGCGACCGTCATTCGCTCGTTCGCCTCTCCCAACTTGACGACTTCGTCGCCCGCCCCCACCTCGCCTTCCTCGAGCACGCGGAAGTAGAACCCAGGCCGCCCGCTGCCCGTCAGCAATGCCGGCATTCGGGGTTCGTTCATCCGAATGCCCACGCGATAGCAAGTCACGCGCGGTTGCGTGACTTCGAAGACGGCCGTGCCGATTCGATAACGGTCGCCGATGCACACCGAATCGTCCGGCAATCCTTCGATGGTGAAGTTTTCGCCGAACTGTCCATAGACGAAATCGGCGCGCTTCAGATGCTCCTGCCAATACCGGTACGATTCAATCTGGTAGACGTAGACGGCTCGCTGCTCACCGCCGTGTCCGGCGAGGTCGCCTTGGCCGTCACCGTCCAGATTCAAGCGGCGGGCACGGCAGCGGCTCGCTACCGCATTCTTCCAGACGCCGGTATGCACGGTGCGGCCGTTCCACTCGATGTCGCGTGGAAGTCCGACGTTCACTGACAGGAGTCGAGCCATGGCGCCCATTATGGCTGAGCGGCGATGGCGGCAGGAACGTCGAGGTCGCGATCGGCGCCGTGCGGAATCACCGTCTGCCCGGGCGCCGGATGTAGCTGCGCGCCATCGAGGTGTACCAAGACGATGTCCGGCTCGAACGACACGAAATTGGAGATGCGGCCCACCTCCTGGTACGCGTCGGGATACGACCATGCCGCCAGGCGTGCCTCACCGATGTCGTAATAGCTGCACAGCCCTTTGTACGGGCAGAACGTGTGGTGTTCGACGGGCGTCAGGGCGGACTCATCGATATCCGCGCGCGGGACGTACCAACGTGGCGCGAAGCCCGACTCGTACAGAACCAGCGGCCGATGGCTTTCCGCGACCATCCGGTCACCGTGGCGGACCACGAGATTGCGGGAGGTCTGGCGTATGTCGATGCGGTGGTAGCTGTCCGCGGCATGGCCCATGATCCGTTCGTCCTCTTCGTAAAAAGCGTCCATGGCCGGCCAGGCGAACGCGATCCGCCCCTGAAACTCACTCGCATAGGAAGGCGGACCGGTAAACTGCCAGGCGCCTCGCGCCGCGCTCTTCCCGCCCGCTCGGACCACATACCAGGACGTGATGCCGAGGTCGGGATGCCGGGTGGTGTAGTCGGTGTGCTGCAGGGTATCGGGAGCGAGGGCAGCCAGGGGGAAATAAGCCATCGGATAGCGGCCGGGTTCGAACAGCAGCAGCGCGTCCTCACTATCGGCGATCCAAACTCCGCCGAAGCGTACCCGCATGCGCCGGCGCAACGGTTCGGCGTACAAGAGCCGCTGGGGCAACCGTTCGGGTACGAGAAACCGGCCGATGGCTCCCGGTGAGAGCGGACCTTGCTGCCAGGATAGTCCCATTCCTTTTCAGCTAAATCCTACGTTGCGGTGGCAGCGGGTGCAACCAGGCCGCGTGATGCGACGTACCACGCGCAGCCGCCGAGAGGTGCGTGGACGCGCTAACCGCTTCGGTTCGAGACGCGCATAGCGGCGCCGGCGCACTGATCCGTGCGTTTGTTATCCGCGCAGCGCCTGTTTGATCTTACGCGCCAATGCCGTAGGTGTGTAGGGTTTCTGCAAAAAGCCGGCCAGGCGGCGGTCGGGAATTTTGCTCAGCGCTTCGCCCTCGGGGTAGCGGCTCGAGAGCACCACCGGGACGCGCGGGGCAATCTCCTGCATGCGATGG
>Ga0335085_10006989_pt1 | contig 17653 bp, 19 predicted proteins | sample Lox_Sample_45_FD_206712 | JGI IMG/M metagenome (GOLD analysis project Ga0335085, IMG submission 206712) | Soil microbial communities from Loxahatchee National Wildlife Refuge, Florida, United States - Lox_Sample_4.5 | ecosystem: Environmental > Terrestrial > Soil > Wetlands | place: USA...
GATCGACCCATATCCCAGCACCCCCCCCTTTACCCCTCACGTTAGCACTTCCTCACGATCCCCGAAGATCCGAGTTACACACGATTCTGCACTTGACCGGCAGAACGTCTCCAGGCCGCAACGTCGGTTCCTCAGATGTCGTTTTCGGTCGTGGCCTGAGCGATCATCTCCCGATCATCGCTGACTTCCGCCCTGCTTCGATATCCGCGCGCGCTTCGGGATAGCGTTTGCTGGGCTCGGCGAACGATTCTCGGGTGGCGTCCGCTTCGGGGCCGCTTGACTTTGTTCGCTCGCAACCTCAGTTCAGGCGTTCGATTGCCACAGGCATTGAAGTTGGGAAGACGCTCGCGAGTCCGATCAGTTCGCGGTTCCTGGCCTTCTCGCTCACCGGATCTTTGCTCGCGCCAGGTGGTATCCGTCACCATCTCGTGAGATGAGATATACGACTCCAGGACCGTAGCCCATGATGATGGTGGCGCCGGGAATCTGAATTCGATCGATGAGCACGCCCTTTCGATTCACCACGTCGTACTGGGCGCCACCGTCTGTTGGGCCGCCGATGGTTGCGTGGATCCAGATATTCCCGTCGGCATCCGTTTGCACCGCGCCCAAACCCTCTGAGTCCGCGGCGATGAAGGGTGGCAGATAGTCCGGCACCGCCGACGGGTCGACGTATTGCGGCGGGTATGAGTTGACCTGCGCGGCACGTCCGTTGACGATTGCCCTGCACTCCCCGAATCTGGGTGCGGGCGTGGTCGATCGGGGTGCCATTCCCCTGAGGCTGCGAAGCCGCGCATCACGGAGCGAATCGACGCCACGAACCGAGTCCACGGCGGCTACTTTCGCGCTATCTGTCATGCGTACCCAAACATGCTCAATCGGCGGTGTGGCACTGCGCGTTCCGTCGGGCGCGATCCAGTCAATGTGGTAGTCATGCGCTCGGACGACGGCAAGGGTTCCGTCCCGCAGAACGGTCCAGTCGTCCGCCATCGGAAGCGGATTCACGAGGTAGTCAATCACGACGCAGTTCGGCCGCCCAGACGGGGAGAGGGCTCGCGCGCGCCCGTCGCGAAGCGCGGCAACCGTGTCCAGCAACGTCGTGCCCAACCTCGCGCGGACGATGACCGACGAGTCCAGATCGGTTGCAGTGTCGGCGAGTTTCCCGGGCGGCAGGTCGGGCGGTGGGAACCCGATGCTGACCCGTGAGACGATGTCCCCGATCCCGTCATACATCGCATGACTCTGATGGTCGCCGATGTAGTCTACTCCGCCATACGCGGCTCTCGGAATGGCGAAGGTGCGCGCCAGCGCTCCGTCGGGATCGATCACCAGGAACGCGAGAGACGCCTCATCCGCGTACAGCGATGAGTCGCCAGTGAACGACAGGATCGTTCCTCCAAAGCGACCGTAGGCCTTGGCGGTTCCACTGGTCGTGTCCGCAACAACCGCCAACATCTTCAACGATGAATCCAACAGGATCACGCGGCGGCCGATGGCATCCATCACCACGACCCGGCCATTCGAGAGCGGGCGAATGGCCCATATGCTCTTGAGTCTTTCGGTTGACCGCGCGACGATCGTTCCGAGGGGGCGAAGGGGGACGCGTGGTGTACCACTCCGAACAGCGCCGCCAACGACGACGCCGAGCGCCAGCACCGCGATACGTGCTCGGTAGAGAGTCACTGGTCACCTCCCATATCGCCCTCGGGTCAAGCGCACGAGTTGACGCAACTCGCCGACGAACTGAAGCTGTACGGCTCCCACCACGCGTCGGCAAAGCACCAGAAATGCCCAGGTGACCGGCCGCTGGCCTCCGTCGAACGGAAGACCTCACCCACCCCGCACGCGTCACCCCGGCGACTTCTGGATGTTGCCCGCATCCCGCGTCCAGATGCCGAGCGTTCGTGACTCACTCGTTCGAGATGGTAGCCCAACCGTCGCACCCCAAGTGTCGGGCGCCGGGAGCCGCCCACCATGCGCTGATGCTGGCAGGCGATGCTCCTGAAGCTCGAGTCGCCCGCGATTTGTGGATGCGCTTGCAGCATAGCTGAGGTGTTATCCGGCCGGCCGACTGCTGCCAAGCTGGGACCTGAGCCCCCCGGCCCTCCCCCTGGCGGCGAGCCGATGTCATGTCATGTTACCAATTATGCCAAAGGCCACGTCTCCCAATCGGAATGTCCAGCGGTATCGTGACCGCATGAAGCGATCAGGATTGCGGCTCGTTCAACTGTGGGTGCCAGATACCCGGGCGCGCGGGTTCGCGGACGAGTGTCGACGCCAAAGCCGGGCTGCGGCCAGAAAGCGCCGTACCGAAGCCGACGTGATGACCTGGATCGACGAGACCCGAGACTCGACTGGGTGGACCAGGTGAAACGCGGAGACGTCGTCGTAGTCCCGGGACCAGCGACTAGGAAGCCGCGCCCGGCGCTCGTTGTGCATGCGGATGTTTTCAATGATGCCCATCCGAGTGTGACGCGTGTTCCAGTGACGACGACGCTGGTCGACACCCCGCTCTTTCGCCTCACCATCGAGCCGTCCCCCGGCAATGGCTTGCGCGCGCTGTCGCACGTGATGATCGACAAAGTGACGACAGTTGCCCGCGGACGCTAATGGAAGAACCGCCCATCTCGGACGCCGTGGTCGTTCCGCTCGAAAACGCCTCGACGCGTCGCTACGCGACATTCACGCGCCGCTTCCGCGCCGTGGTGGTGGATACGGCGGTCGTCTGCGCCGTCATCGTCGTCGTGATGCTCGTGGGGGACGTCACCGACTTCGTGCCGGGATCCGGCCGGATTGCTTGGCTCTTCATGTTCGGCGCCCTGCTTCTCTACGAGCCACTCTTGATCTGGCGCCGTGGCGCAACCATCGGGCATGCCGTGAACCACCTCACGGTGGTGTCCGATCGCACCGGTCGCGCGCCCACCCTCGTGCAAGCGTTCGCGCGCTACGTCATCAAGATCCTTCTTGGGGTCATTTCGTTCGTGACCATGGCCTTTACGCGGCGCCACCGAGCTGTCCATGACGCCCTCACACGCACGACCGTTCAACTGGCACCCGGTGTGGAGGGGTCGATCGAGGATTTTCATATCGAGCGAACGGACGCGGCTGAGGCCTTTCTGATGCCGCCGCGATGGCGTCGAGCATCCGTTATGGCCATCTATCTGGTTCTGGAACTATTCATATACGGGATCTTGCTTGGCGCGATTGACCCGTACGGATGTGCCCGTGAGGGAACATGCTCTGAGGCCATGCGGCGTACCCAAGAGGCAATGACCGTCGTGTGGTTTGCCGGGTCGCTCGTCATCATCGGCGCTGCGTGGAAGGGCCTTCTCTTTGGCGCACGGCGACGCCCCACATTGGAAGTTGAGGCCCCTGTCGTCTGACGCGGGCGTTCGCCGTCAACCCGGCACGCGCGCACGTTGCGACGGAACAGGAGCAACTCTGCCATTGGCGCCGATTCCGTGCGTGACTACATTGTAGTTACCCCTTGCCTCGGCCTCCGCCATGAAGTCCCGCATCGTCTCCATTGGTAATTCGCAGGGCGTTCGGATTCCGAAACCACTCCTCGAACAGGCGGGGCTGGCGGGCGACGTCGAGTTGCACGCGGAGACCGGCCGCATCGTCATCGCGGCGTCACGCGCGGCCCGCGCTGGTTGGGCCGTGGCAGCGCAGCGTCTGCACGAGGCCGGTGAGGATGTGCTGGTCGGCTCGCCACTCCCGACGCGGTTTGACGAGACGGAATGGGAATGGCGATGACTCGCCCCACCAGAGTGCCGAGTCGCGGTGACGTCTTCCTCGTCGAGCTCGATCCGACCCGGGGGAGCGAAATCCGGAAGACGCGTCCGTGCCTCGTCGTCTCGCCGGATGAGTTGAATCACCACCTGCGGACGGTGATCATGGCGCCCATGACGACGGGGAGCCATCCGTCACCCTTCCGCGTCGAATGTCAGTTCGGCGGCAAGAAAGGTCGGATCGTGCTCGATCAGCTCCGCACGGTCGATCGGGAACGCCTGCACAAACGGCTCGGCACCGTGAGCCCGACGGCCCTGACCCACACGCTGCGCGTTCTCGGGGAGATGTTCGAGTTCTGATGTCCCGTGGAGTACCGATAGCCGCGCGGCTCGCTGACGATCCGGGCCAGCGCGGTCTTGCCGCTCCGGCGGGGGCCGTGAATGAGGACGGCCGGTGTATCGCCGAGCGACTCACGCAGACGCGGAGCGAGGCACCGCGGAAGCACCTGAGGGCCGGACGGCATGCGCGCACGGTAACGTCGCGCGGCGGCTGATCGCAGGGGGAGTAGCCGGCTGATCGTAAAGTTCCATGGCGGCTCATCGTAAAGTTGATTGCCGGCTGATCAATACGCTCCGGGTCGTCCGCTCATGCCATGTGGCGGCGCCAGAGGGTGTGGAGCCTGGGCGCCGCATTCCCCTGGCGGACTGAGCCTCCCCCGGTTTGATAGACACCTTGTTAGCCCTCGGACTACGTTCAGGGCAGAGGTGACAACGTTTTCGTCGATAAGGAGCAGCATCGGAGGCCGCTCTGCTCCTGGCCGTGGCTAGGCAGCCGACTCGCGGCTTGCCTCGAAATCAATAGCTGCGCGGACGTCCGCCGGCGTCAGGCGCGGGTACTCTGCGATGATGTTCTCCGCGGAATATCCGGCCTTGTGGTAGTTCCATATCGCGGTCGTTGGGATCCGGGTGCCCTCCACGACCCAGGCATTGTGGACAACGTACCGATTGCGCGAGACGCGCCCGAGCTGCTCGGGCTGTCGCTCGCGGAGACGGGCCCAGGCGTCGCGCATTTCGTTCGCGATCGGCTCGAGGGCGATCGGTAGAACCTCTTGACCCGCTCCGCGCGGTTCCACCGCCGCTCCGGAGCCCGGATCATAGAAGACAACCTTCCGCCCCTGGAGAGCGAAGCCGAGGCTGGACCACGGCGTATCGTGCTTCTTATGGAGCCATTCGCCAACTCGACGAAGCTCCTGGAGCGGGATGCGGTGCGTCTTTCGGAGAATGGCGATCGCTCGCAGACCTACCAGATCCCGAAAGGAGTAGATGCGGCCGAATGCCCGACGCTTGAAGTCGTCCAGAAGCGTGGGCGAAAAGAATTCGGTCTGATCCCAGTAACGGAGCTGGTGGGCGGACAGGCCGGTGAGCCGGCAAACATGATCGGCTGTAAACGCCGCGAGCTCGGCCATTTGCCATACCAGGGTGAATGATGCCTCTACTCGTCTAATAATGCCCACGCGGCGGCGGAGTGCAAGGCCGCGTGACCAGATTTCGGGCGCCGTTACCCCCCAACCGAGCCGAGGCCCCGTCAAGAGCCCCGAGCGACGCTCCTATTCTTCCATGTCGACACGTGCACGCTCATGAGCGCCTTGAACAAGCGTCCGTGATTGGGCAGCCGGAGATGCAGAAGCTCGTGCACAATGACGAAGTCGTCTCCAGCGTCCGACAGCTGGCGCTGGCGCTCTGACCATGCTAATATGACCATAGTCGAGAGTGGAGACTATGCGACACAGATCGCGCAGCAGCGCACGACGACCGGCCCCGGTCCCTCCGAGATCGATCCAGGCGGGCACGTTCAAGGCGACCTGCTTGGATCTGATGGACGAGGTCGCGACGCACCACACAGAAATCATCGTGACCAAGCGTGGGCGGGCGGTGGTCAAAGTCAGCCCGGTCGAAGCGACCGCGCCGTCCCCGAGGGGGTTCCTCCGCAACATGCTCATCAGCGGACCCGACATCATCGCACCTGATCCTGAGAGCTGGGAGGGATCGGCCGCCGATCCGCTCGATCGCGCCAGTCGCCGATGACCGCGCGGCAGCGCCCGCACACGCCCCGGCGCGGCAAGCGTCAGCGCCGCCCGTCGACCACAGCGCCGGTCGCCGGTTCGGCGCTCTGGCGCGCGGACGACCACGCGGACCACGACGCCGCATTCTTTGGATCCGCTCGCACGCTAGCTTTGACGTTATATCACCACGGCTATGGTGAGCTGGCAGTATTAACTGCGCGCCATTATAATACATGCCGTGATACGCAGCTTCGCCGACCCGGCCAGTGAGGATCTCTTCAATGGAGTCGACAGTCGCGCCGCGCGGGCAGCGTGTCCGGTTGAATTATGGTCCGTGCTCCAACGCAAGATGACGCAACTGAATCGTGTGGCGGATCTCCGCGAGTTGGCGATTCCACCAGGCAACCGGTTGGAACGATTGGCGGGCGCGCGCCGGGGGCAGCACAGCATTCGCGTCAATCAACAGTATCGTATTTGTTTCCGATGGGAGGCCGGTTATGCCGATGAAGTCGAAGTCACAGACTACCACTAGGCGACGCTCGACCGCGGCGGAGCGATCACTGGACCGGGGGACGCGGCTTCTGCCGCGGATGGTGCCCCCCACGCATCCCGGCGAGATGCTCCTGGAAGAGTTTCTCAAGCCGTTGGCGATCTCGCAATCCGCCTTTGCCATTCGGCTTGGGGTATCGTTTCCGCGGCTGAACGAGATTGTCCGGGGCAAGCGGGCTGTGACGTCCGATACGGCGCTTCGGCTCGCACGCGTCACCGGCATGAGCGCAGACTTCTGGCTCGGTCTCCAGTTGGATTGGGACCTCTGGCATGCGCTTCGATCCCGGGAGGCGAGAGCGATTGCCAAGTTGTCGCCGCTTCCCCGCGCGAGCTGATCGCGCACGACCTCGCGTGCGGATTTGATTCGTTCGCAGGCTGACTCGGGCGTGTGTCGTTCCGGGACGCCGATACCGAGGCCTTTGCGAACGGGCGTCGTGTCAAGCGGTTCGCAAGCATCGAAACGGTCGCCCGACGGAAGCTCCGGCAGTTGCAGGTCGCCGGCCGGCTCGACGATCTGCGCGTCCCGCCTGGTGACCGGCTGAAACCGCTCCGGCACGAACGCACCGGTCAGCACAGCATTCGCGTCCACGACCAGTTCCACGTCTGTTTTCGGTGGACGCCGGCTGGGCCGGAAGACGTTGAGATCGTGGACTATCATTAAGGGGGGAACGAGATCATGACATCACTCAAGCCCGTGACACCCGGCGAGCTGCTGCTCGAGGAGTTCCTGATTCCGATGGGGCTCACGCAGTACCGCGTCGCCAAGGAAATCGGCGTGCCAGCTCAGCGGATCGGCGAGATCGTGGCGGGGAAGCGCGCGATTACAGCGGATACCGATCTGCGCCTCTGCCGGTTCTTTGGCTTGTCGAACGGCTATTGGCTTCGTGCCCAAGCGGCGCATGATACGGAGGTGGCTGCGAAGGAACTCGCCGTCGCGTTGCGTCGAATCAAACCCTGGGTTGGTACCGCAGCATAGGCGCGCCAGCTCGGCCCAACGTGCGCTGATGCTGCCAATCGAAGCGCAGCGCATAACGTCCGCTGGCGTTGCCGAACGATGTTGGGGTAGCGCCCGCTCCGCGGGCGCTCGATGTGTTCGTTCGCAACTCAGCTTGAGGCGTTGTCCTGCCGCCGACACTCCCCATGCGACGCTATTTCGGATTAGGCATCACATTTCCCGCGGGGCCCCGGGGTGCGCGTGCGCCACCGGAGTCGATCAGCGGATGTCCTGAGAGAACGTTGAATGGAGTTGACCCAATTTCGTGGACGCCTGCTCGCCCGAACTTCGGGGCGGAGGTGACACATGCAACATGGGCTCGTCTCCGTAATGAGGGCGACAGCCCGACCGTCGCAGGTGGCTCGGGCAACCCCGTTTCACCCGAGGAGCTCATCCACGGAACAACATGGGCCAGCCCAGTCACAACTTCTAGGCCGAACACACAACTCCAGCCGGTGAGAGATGAGCCAGCCTCCGATTGACCCAGAGCGCATCGCCGACGAGACTGCCCATCGGCTACTTGCCCGTGCAGCCGCGCTCGACGACCCGCGGTTGACACTCGAGCAACTTCGCGACGCGGCGTCCGAAGCTGGCATCTCACGCGCGGCATTCGATGCCGCTGTCGCGGAATGGCGTCACTCTCCCGGGCTCGCGGCACCGCTTCGCACCTCGCGCTTCCCAGCTACTGCGATTCTGCGTAACGTCGCAGGAATCGCCGTCGGTTACACGTCCGTTGCGATCCTGGCTGGCATCGTTCGAGTTGCCGCGTCCCCCTGGCTCATTCATAAGCTGACCGACCCCCTCGGCCTGGCGATCGGGGCCGTAATCGCCGCCAAGCTGCGGGCACGGACCGCGACCATTCTCCTCGGCGGCCTCGCAGTCTCACAGGCGGCAGAATTTGCAATGGACCTCCTGACTGGCGCCCCATCGATCCAGGGGGGCGGGGCGCACATGGGGCTGATGGTCGCCGGGGTCGCCGGCGTCGCGCTCGGCTTTCGGCTGCGCCGCCCCGCTCGCGGAAGCGGCCCGGGCGACGCGCCCCACCTCGCGACGAGCGGTGTTCCGACCGAGGATCCTGCCGATTCGTCGCCATCACGTTCCGTCGGCCCGACGAACGCTGAAGCTGACAAGCGATTTATGGAATTGTTGCGGCTTCACCGCAACTCGTTTTCTACTCGCTTGCAGCTTTGCGTAGCTACGCTAAGCTAAAGAGTAGTTTGGGGGACGTAGTCACCTTCATGGGAGGCTGAATGGGACGAGCTCGGAGAAGGCGGCAGAATCGCGCGCGGACCTCCCATCGCCCGACACGGTACGTCCGATTCATGCTTCGGACGCGAGCCGCGATTCTCGGTCTCGTTCCCATCATCGCGATCGTTCTCGTCACGCGCCAGACCCTGGCCGAGGCATACCGCATTCCGAGCGGGAGCATGGAACCCACGCTCCTCGTCGGCGACTGGCTCTTCGTGAACAAGCTCCGCTTCGGACCTCACGTCCCGTTCACCCATGCCTCGCTGCCGGGATACGCGGAACCGAAACGCAACGATGTCGTGGTGTTCGAATCGCCGCCGCAAGACCCGGCTATTCGGATTACGCCGACCGAGGTGCCCCCCGCGCTTGTGAAACGCATCATCGGAATGCCGGGCGACACGGTCATGATGCGACGGGGCGAGCTCACGGTGAACGGCATCGTTGTCCCACGCAGGAACACGGCGGTGATTCTGCCCGACAGCATGACCGACCCGCGGCACGCGTTGTTCGCCTGGCAACATCGGATTGAAGTCTCCGGGTCCCGTTTCGGCGCGCCACCCTCGGCTCCGACGGTTCATGATTGGGGGCCGCTGGTCGTGCCACCCCGAACATTCTTCATGATCGGGGACAATCGCGACGATTCCGTCGATAGCCGCTACTATGGGCCCGTCCCTCGTGAGAACATCCGCGGTGCCCCGATGTTCGTCTACTATTCCTATGACACCGAGAAGGACGAGGACTACATCCGTGCCGTGACCGCGATTCGCTGGCGCCGCCTCGGCACCTGGATCCGGTAACCCCGCTCGGGCTCGAAGCGCGCCTCGCGCGCGATCGTCGGATTCCCCGCCGCAGTGTTCAAAGGTCAGGCAACCACACGACAACACGAGCATCCCGGCATCATATGGAACACCCGATCGACCCGCGAGCGGAGTTCTCCGAATGGCTCCATGCGGAACTCGTTCACGACTTTGCTGGCGAGCGCCAAGCGTGGGCCCTCGATCGGGTCGCACGGGTCCAGGAGCGACTCAATCAATGGCGGCCCGGCAGGGAACCGCTGGACACAACCATTCTCGACATTGATCCGCCGCTTGCGTTCACGCTCGTCGGACGCCACGTCTACTTCTCTCGACGGCTCCTCGAGCGCATGCCGACGGACGATGCCGTGGCATTCGTTCTCGCGCACGAAGCGGCGCACCACGACCTCGGACACTTCGATCTGTTTACCGGTTGGGGCAAGCTCGTGCCGCGAATGGAGTCGACAAAGTACGTCGCGGTGCTCGCGGCGCTTTGTGAGCATCATGCGTACGGACCGGAGCGTGAGAACGACGCCGACGCATACGCCGTCGCGTTGTCCATGAAAGCGGGCTACAACGGCGCCTTGGCGGTGCAAGCGCTCGCGATCTTGGAGATGCTCGCGCTCGACCTGGGCGACGTGAGCGCCGTCTTTGGCCCGGAAAATCTTCTGGACCCGACCGACCCCAAAGCCGCGTCGACGGCGTATGGAGTGCAGCGATGGGTGTGGACCCATTTGCATGGCTATCACCCGCTCCATGAGCGTGTTGCGCGCGTGCGGCGGCTGGTGAAAGCGGAGAAGGAACGCGGCGCCGTTGCCTGACAAACGGTGAACACGCCGAAGGGTGGCGACGGCCGGGCCACCCTCTGGCCGCGGTCCAGCGAGTCGCTCACGCAACCGCCGCGTAGCCCGCCGCGGCCCCAATAGTCGCCTCGTCAATCTTCCACCCCTCCCGCTCGCCCAACACCTCGGTCCCCGCGGCTCGGCCCGCGTGCCCCGCCGGCCGCCAACTCCCGTCCCTGAGCGCCGCGGCCAACGCGACAATCTCCGACCCGGGCGAAATCCCCAATTCCGCCCGCAACGCCGCCGCGTGTTCCTTGACGTGCCCGAGCGCCGCGGCAACATCCCCGGACTCGGCCAGCGCACGGGCCAATGAGCACGCGAGCCGTCCATTGAGCGGTTCCGACGTCGCGAGCACCCGCCACCAGACGACCGCGTCCCGCCGTTCGCGCCGGCGCTCGCACTCGGCGGCGAGCCGCTCGACCGCGTCCGACCAGGCCAAGCTCAGTCGCACGCGCTCCTGGTCGGCCCATCGCTCGAATTCGGCGCTTCCCTTCAGATAGACGCCGTCCAGAAAGGGCCCGCTATACACCGCCACGGCGGCGGCATAGTCCCGCCGCCCAATCGCCGAATCGAACGCCAGGAGATCCGACCTGACGAACCCCGGATCGACGGACAGCGTGGACGTCCCGAGGATCGCGTCCTGTCCAAAATCCGTCCGCAGCGCGTAAATCCGCTGCTTGAGCGCGCTCCGGGCGTGACGCTCGTCGCGCTCCGGCCAGAAGCACGCCAGGACCTTGTCCCGGCTGATGCCCTTGGGCCCCGCGCGAGAGAGCAGCGTGAGAAGCGCGAGACGGCTGCGCTGTGCGGCCGCGCCGACGAGCGGCACGCCATCGACGGCGGCCGACAGTCCACCCAACGTCGTGAGTTCGAGCATGGTCCGAGTCCTCGGGCTTGCGTTGTCCCAGTTTCCGGGCGACAAGCTCGGCAATTCCAAGAGGCCGAACCATCGGGCACATGACGTAGTCGCGCGGCGGGATCGCTGTAGTCGGAAGACGTAGGCGACCCCAACTGGCCGTGAAGCCCAAGTGGGGCTATATCTTGGCTCCGCAGCCCGGGTTGACCACACCGCAACCCGCTCGCCGCCAGGAGGGACACCCCCCATGCCTTCCGCAGCACCGCCGCTCGTTGGACGCACGCAGGAGATTGCCGCCCTGACCGCCGCGCTCGGCCAAGCCGCGCGCGGCCGCGGCGCGTTGCATCTCATCGTCGGCGAGGGCGGCATCGGAAAAACCCGGCTGGCCCTCCTGGCCGGCGAGCTCGCCGCGGCCCAAGGGTTTACCTGTCTCCTCGGCAGCGCCTACGCCCTCGAATCGGGCATCCCGTACGCGCTGTTTGCCGACGCCTTCGTCCCGGTCCTGCGAGCCATGCCGTCCGAGACGCTGCAGGTTCTCGCGCGCGGAGCCGCCGGCGAATTGGCCATGCTCTTTCCCTCGCTGCGAACGGAGGCCGCGCCCCCCGCCCGCGCGGAAGGCGACGACCTCAAGCCCCGGCTGCTCGACGCCTTCGCGCGACTCCTGCATCGATTGGCCGAGCGCACGCCGCTCCTGATCGTCCTGGAGAATCTGCACTGGGCCGATCCGTCCTCGCTCGAACTGCTGCACTTCGTCGCCCGCGGCGTCGCCGAGCGCCCCATCCTCCTCCTCGGCACCTACAACGAAACCCAGCGCGAGGGCAATCGCGCCCTCCGCATGGCCGAGCAGTCGCTGGCGTCGCTCGGCCTCATCAGCACCCACCAGCTGCCCGCGCTGACCCGTCAGGAGGCGTCCGACCTCGTCACGCACCAGTTCGGCGTCTCGCGCGAGATGGTCGCCGAGTTCGTGGCCGTCCTGCACGACCGCACGCGCGGGAATCCATTTTTTATCGAAGAAACACTCAAGTCGCTCCTCGCGTCGGGCCGCCTCCGCCGCGATTCCTCCGGCTGGACCGGCTGGGGCAGCGATCCGCTCGAACTGCCCCGCACCATTCGCGACGCGCTCGACGCGCGCCTCGAGCGGTTGAGCCCCGGGGCGCGGCGGGTCGCCACCGTCGCCGCCGTCGTCGGCACGGGGGTTCCGCACGCGCTGCTCGAGTCCATCGCCGGGCTCGACGGCTCCGCCCTCCTCGAGGCGGTCGACGAACTCCGCCGCGAACGGGTCCTCCAGGAAACGCCGATGACCCGCGACCCGGCCTACGAGTTCACCCACCCGTTGCTCGCCGAAACGCTCTACACCGCGCTGTCCCGCGCGCGGGCGCGCGCCATGCACGGGGAGATCGCCGAGGCGCTCGAGCGGCTGATGGGCGACCGCGCGCCGGAACACGCCGGCGCGCTGGCCGTCCACTTTCTGCGGTCCGAGGCCCCCGAGCACGCCCCGCGCGCGTGCCAGTATCTCGAAGCGGCGGGCCGGTCAGCGCTCGACCGCGGGGCGGACCGCGAGGCGGTCGAAGTCCTGGAGTCGGCGCTGGCGCTCGCCGGCCATCGGGCCGACCTGGGGCTGCGCGCGACCTTGCTCGACCTCGCCGCCCGCGCGCGGCAGCGGCTCGGCGACTACGCGCGGGCCGCCGAGCTCTGGCAGGAGGCGATCACCATCGCGCACGCCAACGGCGATCTCAGGCTGGTGTCGTCGTTCGAACGACACCTCGGGCTCGGCGCGTTCTGGAGCGGGTGGCACGACAACGCCCTCACCCACTACGATCAAGGGCTCGCGGCGGCGAACGCCGTGACGGACGCGCCGGCGGTTGCCAGCCTGCTTCTGGCGCGCGGGGCGGTGCACCTCGAACTCGGCCGCGCCGCGGAGGCCGAGGCGGACGCGCGCTCCGCGCTGGCGATCGCCGAACGACTCGCGACGCCGGGGTTGCTGTCGCGCGTCCACCTCGCGCTCCAGTCGCTGGGCATCTGGCAGGGCCCCAGCCAAGCCGCGCGCGAGCACGGTTCGCGCGCGCTCGCCTTCGCGACCGAGGCGCATGACCGCCGCGCCGCGTGGCAGGCGCACTGGGGCATGGCGATGCACGCCGGGTTGACCGGCGACGGACCGGGCACCGCGCGACACGTTGCCGCCGCCTCCGCGCTGGCCGAGGAGCTGCGATCGCCGCTGCTGCGGCTCTCGACCGCCGAGATCGACATCCAGTATCGGAGCGGCATCGGGGAGTGGGACGAGGCGATCGCGATCGCGGGCCGCACGATTTCGGACGCGCGCGCCTTCGGACAGCGCACGCTGCTCCCGCGGGTCCTTGTGTGGACGTCGCTGCTCCATCTCGGCCGGGGCGACTTCGCCGTGGCGCGCGCGCAGATCGACGAAGCCTGGACGCTGTCGGGCGCGGACGACTCGGATCGGGGCGGTCCGATCAAGGTCCACGCCGTGGTCCCCGCGCACGTCGGGCGCGCGGCGTGGCTATCGCAAGGCGATCGAGATCGGCGAGGCCGGACTCGCCATCTCCGACGCGACGGGCTATGGGGCCTGGTCCATGCACCGGCTGCTGCCCATCATCGCGGAGGCCTCGCTGTGGCTGCAGGACCTGCCCCGCGCCGAGCACTATGGCCGCCGGCTGCGCGACTCGGCCGAACGGCTCGGCCATCCGCTGGGGCTCGCCTGGGCGAATGCCTGCGTCGCTCTCCTGCAAATGCTCAAGGGCGACACGGCGGCCGCGATCGCGCTGCTGCGGCGGGCCGCCGCCGACCTCGAAGCGATCCCCTTCGTGGAGCACGCGGCGCGATTGCGCCGCAAGCTCGCCGACGCCTACGCCGATTCGGGCGACACGGCGTCGGCGATTCGCGAGCTCCGACGGGTGCACGACGTCTTCGCGCGCCTGAACGCGCGGCCGGCGCTCGAGGACGTGCGCGAGCGGCTGCGGACGCTGGGCGCCCGCCCGCCCACGCGGGCGCCGGCGGCGGGCAGCGGCGCGTTGACCGGGCGCGAGGGGCAGATCGCACGGCTCGTCGCGCAGCGCAAGAGCAACAAGGAAATCGCCGCCGCCCTGGACATCTCCGCGCGCACCGTCGGGACGCACCTGGCGAACATCTTCGCGAAGCTCCAGGTCAATTCGCGCGGCGAGCTGACGGATCGGGTGCGGGCCGGGGCGCTGGACGGGGGCGGGGCCGTCCGGGTTCCCGCGGAATGAACCGGGCGCGATGGGCCGCCCCGCCGAGCGCGGTGCGTTGACCCCGGGCTGACCGGCGGGTGACCGCGGCCGGGTAGCGTGACCCGTGTGCCCGCCGCGTGCGGGCCCCCACGCTAACTCGGAGGTTCTCATGCTCGGTTCTCTTTGCAAGATCCGGAACGTCGGCGCGTCGGCGTTCCGCGCCGGACGACGTCGGTGGATGGTCGCCGCCGTTCACGCGTTGGTCGGGGCGGCGGCGGTCGCCCGGGCGCAGGTTCCGAAGGCGCCGGCCCCGCCCATGACGGTCACCTACGAGGTCGACACGACCGTGGTCAAACGGTCCGGCCCGCGCTACGGGGTGTTGTGGTTGAGCCAGCAATCGGCGGACACCATCTCGGCGCACTACGGGCACAAGATCAATCAGACGATGTCGATCTTCGGCTGGGACTTCGAGACGCAGTTGCTCAAGAATCCCGGCGGCACGACGCCGATGACCGACCTGGTCGTGGTGGTCGGCGGGCTGGATCAGGGGGTGATCCTGCCGAGCGCGACGTGGTTCGTCGGGATGCGGACGGGCGATGACTTCGAGTTCGGGGTGGGGCCCAACGTGTCGCTCGCGGGGGCCGGTCTCGCGCTCACGGTCGGGATGACGCACCGGACCGGGGTGCTCAACATCCCGTTCAACCTCGCGGTGGTGTCGTCGAAGCTGGGAAGCCGGATCAGCCTCTCCACGGGCTTCAACGTCATGAAATGAGGGTCTCGTTTCGCGGGTGACCCCCGGCTGACCGGCGACTGACCGCCCCGCCGTACCATCCCGCCGTTTCTCACCACATGGGCCGCGTCGACCGACGCGACTCGCGAACCCACCACGAGGAGGAGGTATCAATGAAACCGACCCCGCAGGTTCTCGTCCTGTCCCTTGCCCTTGCCGCGGCCTGCACCGAGGCTCCGGCCGTGTCCGCCCCGGCGGTCGAGCAGGCCGCGTCGGCATCGATGGGCCGCCCGCAGAATGACGAACGCTACGTGGCCATCGGCACGAGCGTGAGCATGGGATGGGAATCCAACGGCGTGTACGACGCGGTGCAGCGCGTTTCGTGGCCGGCGCTCCTGGGGTTCGCCACCGACCGCGGCATCACGCTCCCGCTCATCCAGTCGCCCGGCTGCACGTCCCCGCTCGTGCCGCCGCTGGCCGCGGGTCTGCGATTGAGCGGCGAATCGGCCGCCGGGAGCACGGTGTGCGCGCCGAACGACGCGGGCGTGGTGCTGCCGACGCAGAACCTCGGGCTGGCATCGGCGCTCGCGGTCGACGCTCTCGAGACGACGCCCGAAGCGACGAGCTATCCCTGGTTCGCCCGCGTCCTGCCTCCCGAGACCACGGCGCTCGGCGCCGCGCTTGGCGAGCACCCGACGCTGGTCTCGGTCGAGCTGGGGGCGAACGAGGTGTTGGGCGCGCTCTCCGGGCTTGCCGTCTCCGGTGTCACCATGGTGCCCCTCCCGTATTTCACGCAGCCCTATGACGCCTTGCTCGACGCGGTCAAGACGACGGGAGCACGGGCGGTCCTCGTCGGCCTACCGCAGGAGGCGCGCAACATGCCCGCGCTGCGGCGGGGCGATGAGATCTGGGCCGACCGGGCCGAGTTTGCCGCCCTGCACGTGGACGTGAGCGACAACTGTCAGGGGAGTCCCAACTACATCAACGTCTCGGTCAACTCGCTCAACCTGGTGTTCACGGGCGCGTTCACCTCGGCGCACGGGCTGCCGAATCCCGTGTTCAGTTGCGCCGACGTGCCGGGCACGGAGGACCTGATCCTGACCCCGGCCGACCTGACGATGATCAACGGCGTGCTGGCGCAGATGTCGGATCACATCCGCGCGCAGGCGGCGGCTCGCGGCTATGCGTACTTCTCGCTCGGCGCGCTCTACGACATGCCGGGCCTCAAGAGCGCGAAGTACAGCGTCGTCACGCAGCTGACGTCGCGCAATCCGTTTGGTCCACTGATGTCGTTGGACGGCGTGCATCCGAGCCCGTTCGGACACGCGGTGCTCGCGACGGCCGCCGCGCTGGCGATCGATCGGACCTTCCACAACGGGGCGCACCCACTCGCGCCGGTCGCGTCGCTGGCCGAGGAATTCGACGAGGCGCCCGATCTCGCGTCCAGGCTGGAACAGGCGAGGCGCTTCGCGGCGGCGCATCAAGGCGAGCATGTGATCCCGTGTCCGATCACGGGCAGATGCGACATCGCGCGGCTGCGCCGGATGCACTAGCGCGGCGGTTCGGACGCGCCAGTTCTGCGGCCCCGGTGACCGTCGATGTGCCTCTTTCGGCCGCGACGTTCACCGGGGCCGCGTCCTTCCGGCGCATTGCCGCGACCGCCGGCGCGGCACCCCACGATTCAATTTCCTTGGCCTCCAAACTCGAGATGCTTGACGCGACCATCGGGCGCACCCAAGCGGTGGCCGGTCGCCAGCAGCGATCGTGGCTGCTTGCGCTCGCGGCAGCCACTACGTCTAAAGTTGGCTCAGCGTAGCCGGCGGCGAATCAAGGCAAGGCCACTTGCGCCGCCAGCCGTCTCTCGGCTAGCGAGGTACACGGAGTTGCGACCGAAACCGGCGATTCGCATGCCGCCAGGAATTCGTACGCGATCGACAACCTCGCCGGCTGGGTTCACGACGTAGTACACGGCCCCTTCAACGCTTGGCGCTTGAGGCACGGGAAGAACCCACACGTTGCCATTTGCGTCTGCCCAAGTCGTCTGCGGAGCGAACGGGGCGCGGTAGTCAGGCAGGCTGTCCGACGCCATGACGGGCGCGATTGCCGCGATGATATTGGTCCCATTCCCGATCTCAGCTCCGCGGAGTGGATGCGCCTCGCTGACGCGCCTCGCGGAGTCGACGATTGCTGCCTTCGCGCTATCGGTGAGTCGCCGCCACTCGTATGGCAGCTTCGCAGTCGCGGCGCGTGTTCCGTCTGCTCGGACCCAGTCGATGTGAAGGTCGCCGCCACGGAGGACGGCGATTTCACCGTTCGCCGTCACCACCCACTCGTCCAGGAGCACGATCGGATCAATTCGGGTCCCGACGATCGATCCTCCCGTGACGCCGGGTGCGACGACCGGTACTCGCGCCCGAACCTTGACGACCGCCAACGTATCCATGCGCCGGCCGGACCACTCGACGCCAACAACCGCCGCCGAATCGGCCAAGGCCGTGCGACTAACCCCGGGAGTCGGCCTGGACGCCTGGCTCGGCGCGAGCCGATAAACCAGGCGGCCACGGGAATCGATACCCGGCCTTCCGGATTCCACGTTCTGGATAGCAGCCACATCCTGGGGCCGCGGGATGGCAGTCAGCCCGGCGA
>Ga0335085_10006990_pt1 | contig 17651 bp, 14 predicted proteins | sample Lox_Sample_45_FD_206712 | JGI IMG/M metagenome (GOLD analysis project Ga0335085, IMG submission 206712) | Soil microbial communities from Loxahatchee National Wildlife Refuge, Florida, United States - Lox_Sample_4.5 | ecosystem: Environmental > Terrestrial > Soil > Wetlands | place: USA...
CGCGTCCAGTTGATTGCGCTCGACCAACTCACAGCACGCCGCGACCAGCTCGTCGATGGTGTACGGGAGTTCCATGCGATACACGCGACACGAGTTGACCAGCCGCTGGAGATGGTCTTCCAGGCGATAGATCGCGGGCCCGCGCGGCGTGCTATAGCAGCGGATCCCTTCGAACGCGGAGGACCCGAACTGCATGGAATGGCTCAGCACGTGGACGTGCGCGTCGGCCCATTTGATGAACGAGCCATTGCGCCAGATCCAGGCGGTTTCGGTCAACGTGTACATGGATTCCTCCGGTCAGCGATGTCAGGGGATTCAAGCAGAAATCCACGATCCACGCTAGCCCTGCGGCGATGATCGGCCTCGGTAGCGCGCCCGCGCGATTACACTGAGGGATGGCGCTCCCCTCACCCGGCGACAGGACCTCGCGCGATCGTACGGAAGACGAATGGCTCCACGGGTGGGACGCGACGCCGGGCATCGTCTCGGTCTGGGCAGATGACGACGGCCGTGCGTTCGTGTGGAGACGCGTCGACACGGGCGATTTGGTGCGCGAGGTCGAGCGATTCAGGCCCTGGCTGCTCCTCGATCGTCTCGACGACCTCCGACACCTCGGCGCGCGCCTGGTCGCGGAGACGTCGACGGACGCGCGATCGCATCCGACGGCGGACGCGCGCATCACCTATCAGGAACTCGACGGGCCGGGCGCGCTCCGGTATCGGGTCGCGGCCGCCTCGGGTCGCACGCTGACGTCGGCCGTTCTGTCCGGCGCGTCGCAACGTCTTGGGCGGCGCCTCGGCCATCTCCGTGATCTCGAGCCGGGCACGTTTCTGTCCCTGCCACCGGACGAGCAGTACCTGGTCGCGACAGGCCGCACCTACTTTGGCGCGCTGGCGTTCGATCAACTTCGTCGGCTTCAATTCGATCTCGAGACAACCGGACTGGACCCGCGGCGGGATCGCGTGTTCATGGTTGCGGTGCGCGATCCCGCCGGCGGCGTGGAACTGCTGGAGACGCGCGGCGACAGCGACCCCGACGAAGCGGATCTCATCCAGCGGCTGATCGCCGCGATCCAGCGGGCGGATCCGGATGTGATCGAAAACCACAACCTCCACGGGTTCGACCTTCCGTTCTTGCAGCGCCGCGCCCTCCATCTCGGTATTCCATTGACGCTTGGCCGAACGAACGAGCCGCGGTTGCGGCAGCGCGGCGCGCGGCGTGGAGCGCCTACCGGCGGGGACGACGACCGTCGCGTGCGATTCGTCGCGCCGGGCCGCGAATTGATCGACACGCTGGACGCCGTGCGGCGCCACGACTTTTCCGCGCGCGACTTGCCCGGGCACGGGCTCAAGGCCGTGGCCCGACACTTCGGCATCGCGCGGGCGGACCGCGAATTGATCCCTGGCGCCGAAATTTACGACACCTATCGGCGCGACCCCGCCCGGGTACGACGGTACGCTGCCGCCGACGTCGAGGAGGTTGCCGCGCTCGCCCGGCTGCTCGGCGGCGCGGCGTTCGCGCTCGCGCGCATGGCGCCTCGCCGGTACGAACGGCTGGCGGACGCCGGAGCAGCGACGGGCGTGATCGATCCGATGCTCGTGCGCGCCTATCTCCGGTCTGGAATGGCGCTGCCGGCGCACGCCCCCGGGGACGGGACCGTCCACAGCGGCGCCGCGCTCCATCTTTTCGCGGCCGGGGTGGCGCGTCGCGTCGTCAAGGCCGACGTCGCGAGTCTGTATCCGTCGCTCATGCGTGCCTACCGGATTGGGCCCGCACGGGATCACCTCGGCGCGCTCCTCGCCCTGGTCGATCGCCTCGTCGAACAACGGCTTGCGGCGAAAGCTGCCGCCCGAGCGGCCCCGCCGGGTTCCGCCGAACGGTACGTGCACGAGGCGACGTCCGCGGCGATGAAGATCGTCGTCAACTCGGCGTACGGCTATCTCGCCGCGGGCGGCCAACTCACACGGTTCGCCGACGTGCACGCGGCGAACGAGGTGACGCGCCGCGGCCGCGACACGCTCGAGCTCATGTGCCGCGCGCTCGCCGACCGCGGCGTGACGCTCCTCGAGGCCGATACCGACGGCGTGTATTTCTCGGTCCCCGAGACGTGGACCGAGCGCGATGAGCGCCGGGTCGTGGCGGAGGTCGGGGATTTGCTCCCGCCGCTCGTTCGCCTGGAATTCGACGGCCGGTACGCGGCCATGCTCTCACACGAGCCCAAGAACTACGCGCTGCTCGGCTATGACGACGCGCTCACATTGCGCGGCGTGTCATTCCGGTCGAGCCGCGCGGAACCGTATGGGCAGGCTTTTCTTCGACGGGCAATCGCCCGGTTGCTCGCGGGCGACGTGGTGGGCGTCCGCGAGGCGTATCTCGCCACCGTGGACGCGCTCCGGCGGCGGGACCTGCCGACGCTCGCGGTGTCTTCCCGCGTGCGACTGACGAAGACCCCCGAACAGTACGACGCGACGCGCGAGACCCGGCGCGAGTTGGCGTACGAGGCGGTGCTGGCCAGTGGACGCCGCGCGTGGAGAGTCGGAGAGCGCGTCCGGGTCTATCGGACGACCCAGGGCACGGGTGGCGTGGTGGCGGAGTCCGATGACGCGCCGCGCGATGGCGAGCGCGCCGACCCGCGTGACTACGACGTGGAGCATTACACAAGACTGCTCCGCGAGACGTTCGCGTCCCGCCTGGTTCGCGCATTCGCCCCCGCCGATTTTGCCGCGGTGTTCGCGGACCCGTATCAGTTGCCGCTCTTCGCCGCGCCCATCGACGCGATCCGGGCGGTGCTGACTCGGTGGTCCGCCGGGTCGTGAAGCGCGGACTGGGCGACGGCGGTCAGCGCGGGAGCCGGACGGGAGAATGGATGGCGACCCGCGAGCCCTCGGCCAAAAGCGCCGACTGCGGAGGATCCGCCAGGATGCGGGCAAACGGATGAGGAAACAGCGCGGCGAGATCACCCTCTCGCTGAACGTCGGCGGCGGGCCGCACCTTCCACACGGGGTGCTCCACCTCGTACTCGAACGTGCTCCCGTCTCGTTGGCGCGTGTATCCCCAGAACCGTTGCGTGATGAACTCGGGTTCGGAGCCGGGCACGGGCACGGACGGAGTGCCTTCGACCGACACGACCATCCGTGCCCACGCGGACGACCCCTTCCACGCATACTCGACGCGCGTATGGCCGTCCGCCTCGGCCGACTGCTCGACACGATGGCGCATCGGGAGCGCACGGTATGGCTCGTTGTAGGTCCAGTGGGCGACCGCGGCGACCGCCGCTCGCGGCACCAGTTCCCGAATGAACGTCGCGGCTCGCCGCGTCACCCCATCGACCTCCCGCTTCACGCATACCCGCAGGTTGACCTCCTCAAACGAGCGGTGAAACGGAATCGCGACACCGCGGATGCGGGCATCGCGGAACAGGAAGCCGATGAGGCTGATGTAGGCGTGCCCCTGCCAGAGGTCGAGGTCGGTGCCCGCGGGGACGAATGGGGCCGCCACGCTTGGCGCGACCCTGTAGTTGAGCATCGCGAGCCGCCACCAGTCCGCCGTCAAGAAGATGGGGGACCGAACGTTGGTCGAAGCGCTGGAGGTGATCACGAGATTCCGCTCGAGGTCGCGAGGCGCCACTAAGCTAGCGCGATCGGCCCCGCGTTGGCCACGTGAGCGGCCAGCCGACAGAACAGTCGCTAACGCCGCTGGTCCCCGCTTCGTCTAATGAATGACGGCGAGCGATGCGGCTGGCCGCAGGAGGTGGAGTGCTATGTTTTCGCGTCTCATCGCGTCCCGCGCCACGCGCCAACGTCATGGCGCCGCGGTGATGTTCAGTATGCTCGTGCATGCCGGACTGTTCGCCGCGATCGTGTACGGAACTCATGCAGTGGGCGTCGGGCTCATCGGAAAAAGAGTGGCAGAGAACGTCACCTACGTCGCGTTGCCGCTATTGACCACGCCCGAGGCCGCGCGCCAGACCGCGCCGCGATCTCGGACGCCTGCGGCTCCGGAACGGCCGCCGGCCATTCCCGCTCCGCCGACGATTCCATCATTTCAGCTTCATATCGCGCGGATCGCGACTCCCGACGTGGTGCCGAACATCGATCTGTCGCCGGGGCCGGCGGCCGCGGCGTCGGTCGTGGGTGCTCGCGCGGCGGATACGGCCGGCCGGGTGACCGAACCCCTGACCACGACCGCGGCAGGTGTCTTGCTTGGCGCCGCCCCGACGGAGCGCCAAGCCTCGCTCATCGGGCCGCTCCAACCGCCCGCCTATCCGTCCGCCCTCCGCTTCGCCGGCGTCGAAGGCCGCGTCGTTGCCTCGTTCGTCGTGGATACGACGGGCCGCGTCGAGTTGCAGTCGTTTCGGGCGATCTCGTCAACTGACACGCTCTTTACGAAAGCCGTAAAGAAGGTGGTGGCCAGCTACCGGTTCGCCCCGGCTGAAATCGGCGCGCGCAAGGTTCCGGAGCGGGTCGTCGTTCCCTTTGATTTCCACTTCGAGGGGCATTAGACGGCCGCGCTTGTGGACGCGGCCGCGGTTCGATCCGGCATGAATTTGCCCCGCAGTCCACGCGGATAGGCGGTCAGGGGGCCTTGGGCGTCGCGCCTCCCGCCATTCGTGATTTGAGTCGTTCGAAATCCTGCTGCATTTCGATGCGAAACGCGGCGATCATGATCTTGGCGCTGACGCCGATCAACGCGCTCGCGCCGCCCTTTCCCTCGCTCACCGCTTTGGCCTGCACCGAGTCCATCAGCGGGGACGTGATCGTGCTCATGATGGTCGTCGAATCGCCGGCCGGGATGAGGGAGTCGCGCTGCACGGCGACAAGGCGGTTGCCGCTGTCGCTTCGCACCTCGAGGACCAGCAGAGCGTTGGGCCGGAGGTCGGTCACGGTCCACGTGAAGCCTTGGCGCGGCGACCCCCGTCCCGAGGCGTGCGCGGCGTCGACCATCGCGCCGCGAATCGTGTCGCCCACGACCAGCATGCCGTGGTGCGGAATGGCGAGGGAGTCGGACGCGCCTCGCCACGTCACGAGCGAATCGGCATTGGCCAGCTCCACGAACACGCGAGCGGGCGTCGCCGCGATCGTGACCGTCGCGGTACCGCCGCCGGCTGTGATCTCTTGAAACTTGCGCCAGCCGAAATAGGCGACCGCTCCGCCGACCACGACGATGGCGAGCAAACATCCTGCGATCCACTTTGGCATTGACGGGCTCCGCGATGGCCCATGGTTAGGGCGCCACGCATCGGTTGGAAGGGAGAAGGGGCCGCGGTCGGCGCCCGTTTCGGCGCGGGCGGTTCGCGGCAGGTTGAGCCTACCATAAAGAGGCCCGGGACACCAGCGCACCGGCGCGGGAACCATCACGGGGTATCGTCTTGCGTGCCGGTCAGACACCTTTCAACCATGACGCCATTGCCTTCGTGGTCCGCGCTGGCCGATCAGTCCCTGGCCGGCACCCTCCTCTCTCGCGACGATGCCCGTGCGGTGCTCGCCGCGCCCGACGATCACCTCCTCGACCAGCTCGCGGCGGCGTTTCGCGTCCGACGCCACTATTACGGCAATCGCGTGCGCCTGCACATGCTCCTCAACGCGCAGAGCGGCCTCTGTCCGGAAGACTGCCACTACTGCTCGCAGTCATCGGTGTCGGTCGCCGAGATCGATAAGTATCCGCTATTGGCGCGCGAAAAGATTCTGGCGGCGGCCGAGCGGGCGTCGACGCTCCGGGCCGGCACGTTCTGCCTGGTGATCTCCGGCCGTGCGCCGGGTGAGCGGGTGCTGGGCAAGGTGCTGGATGCCGTCCGGGAAGTGAAAACCCGATACGACATTCACGTCTGTACGTGCCTCGGCTTGCTCAGTGACGACCACGTCCGGCGTCTCGAGGCCGCGGGGGTCGATCAGGTGAACCACAATCTCAACACCTCGGAGCGCTTCCACGACGAGATCGTGACGACGCACCGGTTCGATGACCGCAAGGCGACCGTCGAGCGGGTCGCGCGGACGGGAATGAAGACCTGCTCCGGCGGGATCATCGGCATGGGCGAGACCGACGACGACATCATCGATCTCGCGCTGTCGTTGCGGGCGCTGGACGTGCGGAGCGTGCCCGTGAATTTCTTGATCCCGATCGAGGGGACGCCGTTTGCGGACCGGAGCGCGCTGGACCCGCGGCGGTGCTTACGCGTGCTGTGCCTGTATCGCTTGTTGCTGCCGTCGCAGGAGATTCGCATCGCCGGCGGCCGCGAGGTGCACCTGCGCTCGATGCAGCCCCTCGGCCTGTACGCGGCGAATTCGATCTTCATCGGCGACTACCTGACGACGCCGGGCCAATCGGCGCGGGACGACTACGCGATGATCCGGGATGCCGGCTTCGTCCTGGAGGCCGCCGACGGATCTCCCCTCGACGCCGAGGTGCTCGACGCGCTGATCGCGCACGCGCCCGTGGAGTTCGCCACGGCCTGAGCCGTTCGTCAATACGGATCACGGCCTGTTCCAAGTCTAACACGATGGCCGGTGAATCGCGCCGGCGCGAACGCGCGGCGGGACTGGCCAGGATCATGCAGAGGTGATCATGCTCTAGACGTGTGTGCGCGCGCGGAGGCAGCGGGTGCCGCCGCGCGTCGCGCGCCGGGGGGCAAGCATGTTCAAACTGCGCGCGGTGGTTCTGCTCGCGATCCTCCTTCTTGGCGCGTCGGGCTTTTATTACTGGCGGCGCGCCAAAGCGGTATCGACACCGGCTTTTCGGCTGGCGCCCGTGGCGCGTGGCGACCTCGAGGCTGATGTGACCGCCACGGGCACGTTGAGCGCCGTGACCACCGTGCAGGTCGGAACGCAGGTTTCGGGGCAGGTCTCCGAGATCCACGCCGACTTCAACGACCACGTCACCAAGGGTGAACTCATCGCCCGCATCGATCCAACGCTCCAGGAACAGGCGGTGAGCGAAGAGCAGGCCGCCCTCGAGCGGAGCCAAGCGGATCTCGCCAACGCGCAGCAAGCCTATGACCGCGAGAAGCAGCTCTACGACGGCAAAGTGGCCACCGAGAGCGATTACCAGACGGCGCAGTACAACCTCGCCGTCGCGCAAACCAGCGAAAAGTCGGCCGAAATCGAGCTCGAAAAGGCGAAACGCAACCTGACCTACACGAACATCTACTCCCCGATCGACGGGATCGTCGTGGAGCGCAATGTCGACGTGGGTCAGACCGTCGCCGCGAGCCTGTCCGCTCCGCAGCTGTTTCTCATCGCGAACGACCTGTCGCAGATGCAGATCCTCGCCTCGGTCGATGAGAGCGACATCGGATCGATCAGCAACGGGCAACCCGTCCACTTCACGGTGCAGGCATACCCCACCCGCGTCTTTACGGGGTCGGTCCGGCAGGTCCGCCTGCAATCGACCACGACGGAGAACGTCGTGAGTTACACGGTGGTGGTGTCCGTGCCCAACGCCGAGGGCAAGCTGCTGCCCGGCATGACGGCCACGGTGAACTTCGTGACCGGCTCGGCCTCGCACGTGCTGATGGTTCCCAACGCCGCGCTCAGGTTCCGTCCGACGCCGGACATGCTGGCGGAGGCCGGACTCACGACTCCCCAGGCGTCGGGGGCCGGCGCCACGTCGTCCGTCACATCCGGAAGGGGAACGGCCGGATCCTCCGGCCAAACCGGCGGGAGCGGCGCGGCCGCGAACGGGAGCGCCCGTCCCGCGGGCCAACGGCGTGGCGGAGGCGGGGGCGCGGGTGCGGGAGGGCGCGGCGCGGGCGGGAGCGCCGGGGCAAAGGGCGACTCGACCGGACGCAAGACCGCCAACTTGTGGTATGTCGATTCCCTACAGCATCCGCACATGACGAAAGTGCGCGTGGGCATCAGCGATGGGCAAAACACGCAAATCGACGGACCAGATGTCCGGGAGGGCATGCCGGTGATCATCGGCTTTGCCGTTGGTGCTCCTGCCGCGGCGCCGGCGGCCAGCCCGTTCCAACCGCAACGGGGCGGTCGTTTCGGAGGACCGTTCTGACGATGCCGTCGCCTGATCCGGCCGGGTCCGTCGTCATTCAACTCGACGACGTCCGCAAGGTGTATGGAACGGCGTCGAACGCGGTCCACGCGCTGCGGGGCATCGATCTCACCATCCGGAGCGGAGAATTCGTCGCCTTGATGGGCGCATCCGGTTCCGGGAAGTCGACGCTCATGAACCTGCTGGGCTGCCTCGATGTCCCCACCTCCGGGTCGTACACGCTGGACGGCGTCCGCGTGGACCGGTTGAGCAAGAACGCGCTGGCCGACATCCGGAACCAGAAGATCGGATTCGTGTTTCAAGGGTTCAACCTGCTGGCGCGCACCTCGGCGTTGGAGAACGTCGAACTGCCGCTCCTGTATGACCGAACGGGACGTCACCGGGCGCCGCGCGCCCTGGCGCGCGCGGCCCTCGAGCGCGTCGGCCTCGGCGCCCGGGCGGATCACCACCCGAGTCAGTTGTCGGGCGGGCAGCAGCAGCGCGTCGCGATCGCCCGCGCCCTCGTCACCGAACCCCGCTTGCTCCTCGCCGACGAGCCCACGGGGAACCTGGATTCGCGAACCTCGCTCGACGTCATGAGCGTTTTCCAGGAGCTGAACGACGGCGGGATCACCATCGTGATCGTCACGCACGAGCCGGACGTCGCGCAATGCGCGCGCCGCATCGTCGAAATTCGCGACGGACACCTCGTCCGCGACCACGCGGTCGACGACCGGGTCCTTGCGGCCGAGGCGCTGACGCACCTCGCGGTGGACCCGGAGCTTGAATCGGACGCGGTCGCGTCGGCCGCGCCATGAAAGCGACAACGCTCGTCCGGGTCGCGGGCCAGAGCATTCGCAAGAACACCATGCGCACGCTGCTCACGATGCTGGGAATCGTGATCGGCGTCGGCGCTGTCATCATCATGGTCGCCGTCGGGCACGGGGCGCAGTCGACGATCCAGCACCAGATCAACTCGCTCGGGACCAACCTGATCATGATCACGCCGGGATCCGTGGCCCAGGCCGGCGTGAGCCAAGGCGCCGCCACGTTCAGCAAACTCACCGTGGAGGACGCCGACAAGCTCAAGCGCGAATCCACCCTGTTGAGCGGGGTGTCGCCGGTCATCATGACGCGCACGCAGATCATCGGCGGCGGGACCAACTGGCGCACGTCGATCGAGGGGGTGTCCGTCGACTTTCAGGCCATCCGGGCGTGGCCCGTGCAAGACGGCACGTTCTTTTCGGACGCGGACGCGCGCGCCATGCGGAAAGTCGCCGTCATCGGCAGCACCATCGCCACCACGCTTTACCCCGGAACGAGCCCGGTCGGTCAGGAGCTCCAGATCCGGAGCGTGCCGTTCACCATCGTCGGGGTGCTGGCCACCAAGGGGCAGTCCGCCGGCGGCGGCGATCAGGACGACATCGTCCTGGTGCCGTATCAAACCGCGCAGAGCCGGCTGAGCGGATCGATCCGCATCGGTCAGATCCTGTGCAGTACGTACACCCAGGCGGACATCCCAGCGGCCGAAGAGGAGGTTCGGAGCATCATGCGCGAATCGCACCATATCGCGAACGGCGACGACGACGATTTCACGGTGCGCAACCAGACCGATCTGGCGCAGACGGCGCAAGCGACGACCCAAGTCATGTCGTATCTCCTGGCGGCCATCGCGTCGGTGTCGCTCCTCGTCGGCGGCATCGGCATCATGAACATCATGCTGGTCTCGGTCACGGAACGCACGCGCGAGATCGGGATCCGGCTCGCGGTCGGCGCTCGCGGCTCGGACGTGCTCACGCAGTTTCTCGTGGAAAGCGTCGTCATGAGCGTGCTGGGAGGCATCATCGGATTGGGCGTCGGCTTCGGGGGCGCCGCGCTGCTCGGGCATCTCACGGGATGGGCGACGGCCACGCCGCCCTCGGTCGTGCTGATCGCCGTCGGGTTCTCGGGCGCCATCGGCGTGTTCTTCGGCTTCTATCCGGCCCGCAAGGCGGCCGCGCTCAATCCGATCGAAGCGCTTCGCTACGAATGATCTCGGACCGGCCGGCTCCTCTTTCGCCGTCAGGAGGGACAGCATGAGCGTGCATACATTCACTCGACTCGGTCGACCACGCCGCCGCGTGCTCGCGGGAGTGGTCGCGGGCGCACTCGCCGTCGCGGGATCGGCCGGCGCGGCGCAAGCCGCCGGCCCGGTCGCCGGCGGCCGCACAGCGGCCGCGCCGCCCACCGGCCCGATCACGCTCGCCCAGGCGGTCCAGATCGCGTTGACGCAGAACACGACGGTGCTGACCGCGCGCAACAACGTCGCGCTCGACGAGAGCGGGATCCGTCAGGCGCGGATGAATTTTCTCCCGGACCTGCGGGCCACGACCGGCACCGGGGCTTCCCTCGGCCGGAATTTCGATCAATCCGAGGGCCGGATCATTACCCAGACCACGCAATCGGTCAGCGCGGGATTCGCCAGCTCCTATACCATCTGGGACGGCGGACGGAGTACGGCCGGCTTGCGGCAAGCCCGGCTGACCGCCGGCGCGACGGAGCAGGACCTGTCGCGCGCCCGGCAGACCGCGGTCTTCACGGTCGCGTCGGACTACCTGGCGCTCATTCGCCAGCAGGAGCAGCTGCGGATCGATCAGCAAAATCTCATTTCGCAACAGGAGACGCAGAGTCAGATCCAGAAGTTCGTGGACGCGGGATCCCGGGCGATCTCCGACCTCTACCAGCAGGAAGCCACGGTCGCGGCCGCGCAATCCACGGTGATCGACGCCCAGAACAGTGTGGAACTCGCCAACGTCGACCTCATTCAAGTGCTCGAGCTCGATCCGCGCGGGACCTATACCTTCGTGGCCCCGGCGATGCCGGATACCGTCCACGCGCTGCAATTCTCGCTCGACAGTCTCCTCACGGTGGCCATGCGGCTCCGGCCGGATCTCGCGGCCGAGTCGGGGCGGATCAGCGCGGATGACGCGGCCGTCAGCGCGGCGGCGGATGGTCGCATGCCGACCATCTCGCTCAGCGCCGGGTACAACACCGCCTTCTCCAGCGCGACCGCGACCGATTTCCTGGACCAACTCGATCAACGCCGCGGCGGCACGCTCAACATCGGCCTGTCGGTTCCCGTCTACGACAAGGGCAGCACGAGCGTGTCGGCGGAGCGGGCCGCCCTCGCCCAGGACGACGCCCGTCTGCAACTGGTGAGCGACCGCCAGGAGGTCGCGCTCGAGGTGCGACGCGCGTACCTCGACTACCTCTCGGCGCAGCAGCAACTCGTCGCCGCGAACGCCCAGGTCACCGCGGCGCAGCTCGCGTTGACCACGTCGCAACAGCGCTATCAGGTCGGCCTCGCCGCCCTGCTGGACGTGACGCAGGCCAGCGCATCCCTGCTGCAGGCGGAGAGCAACCAGTCGAGCGCCAAGTACAACCTGTTCTTCCAGCGCGTGTTGCTCGACTACTACGACGGGTCGCTCGATCCCGCCCACGTCTCGATCAACGGGTCGTAGCGCGAGTCCCGGCCGCGCGCCGCATCGCGACGGCCGCACCCGCGACGAGCGCTAGATCACGGGAAGCGATCGGCGATCGTCCGCGCCGCCCGACACCGTGTAGCCCGCGACGGCGATCGCCTGGCGCACGTGCTCCAGCGTCACGCGACCGTCGTGTTCGATGGTCGCCGCGCCGATCGAGACATCGGCACTGATAATCCCCTCGACCGGAGTCAGGGCCGTGAACACCGCGCGCACGCAGTGCGTACAGCTCATTCCGTCGATCGAGATCCTGGTCAACATGCTCGAAATCTACGCGGTGTGGTGCGCCGGGGTCCGCCCGATTCCAGCCGCGTCATCGGATTCGCGTCATCGGATTCGAGCCACGGCGAGGACGCTCGCCGTGCCTTCGCGGGAGGAAATGTAGACCACCCCGCGTCCGAAGCCTTGCACCGTCACGCCGCCCGGGAACCGGACCCGATCGATCAGGACGCCGTGGGCATCTACGACGTCGTACACGGCTTGAATCACGGAGGCGGGCGTGCTGCGGATCCACAGGTTGCCGTCCGCGTCGAATCGGGTCCCCCCGACGACGAACGGCGGCGGATAGTCGGGAACGGCACTCGCGTCCACGACGTCTTCCTGCACGACCACCGCGATGGAATCGGGCGACTGTCTGTTGATCGAATCGGCAATGGTCCGGAGGGAGTCGACCACATGGGCCTTGTCGCCGTTGGTCAAGCGGGTCCACTCATGGGCAACCTTGGGGGTCGAGGCGCGCGACCCATCGGGGCGAATCCAGTCCACGTGATAGTCCTGCGCCCGGACGATCGCGACCGACCCGTCGAGGCCGATCGCCCAGTCGTCGCCGTTCTCGAGATCCAGCGGTCGAAGCGTGAGGGAGCGGTGCACGCGGCCCCCTGGCTCGAACGAGGTCACCCCGGGGATGTTCGTTCGTCGCAGCAACAGAAAGGAGGCGGTATCGATGACATGAGTGGTCACGTCGCCGCGCACCAACACGGACGAGTCGCGCGACGTCGGATCTCGTGGGGCGGTGCCGGCCTGTCTGGGCCGATTCACCGCGAAGAGCAGACGCCCGGCCGCGTCGCTGCCGACCTGGGCATTCCCAGGCATCCCAACCGCCATGACGAAGTTCGGGGCAGGCGGGGCAATCACGCGATTGATGCGCCCGTCGGGGTCGATGACGACCAGAGACGCCGCCGCCCGATCGAGCAAGAGCGTCGAGTCCGCTCGAAACGGGAGAATGACGGACGAGCGCTGACCGTAATAGTGGTGCGCCGAGGTGGGCATCGAGTCGGCGATCACGGTGACGATCGCGAGCGTCGAATCCAGCAGGAGCAGCTGCCGGTGCGTCCCATCATTGAGGATCAGACGACCCGATCGCAGTGGCCGAACGGAGGTCACGCTCCCAATCCCATCCGAGATCCTGGCGACGATCGGGCCAAGTGGTCGAACCGGGACTTGCCCCAGCGCCGGCGACCCAACCCCAGCGGACATCATGGTGATCGCGATGGCCCGCGATAGCCGCCGGCGGATTGAGCGTGACAGCTCGGTCATGGTAGGTCGAAGGGTGGGGGACGATACGCTACGACGCTCCACTCCTCTTACGTCTCCGGTCCGCCCGACGTTGCCGGCGACGCGGCTTCGCGTCGCGCGGCGCCGACTCTCGCCGGATTTGACGCCACCAAGCCGCGCCGCGATGTTACGCGACCATGCATACCGCTTTTCTCGGCCTGGGGGCCATCGGTCGGCCGATGGCCAAGCGCATCGCCGATGCCGGCCTGTCACTCACCGTGTGGAACCGAACCGCGGTGCGCGCGGCCGAGTTCGCGGCCGCCACCGGGTCCCGGCTCGCGTCGAGCCCGGGCGACGCTGCCGAGGGCGCCACCGTCGTCGTGACCTGCCTGCCGACGTCGCCGGATGTCGAATCCCTGTTGGACGGCGACGACGGGCTCCTCAGCGGGATGACCACGGGCACGACGCTCGTCGATTGCACCTCGGGCGACCCCGCGACCTCTCGCCGGATTGCCGACCGCCTCGCGGCGCGAGGCATCCGGTTTCTCGACGCCCCGGTCAGCGGCGGCGTCACCGGCGCGATCAATGGCACGCTCACGGTCATGGTGGGCGGCGACGCGACGACGCTGGACGAGGTCCGGCCCGTCCTGGATACCTTTGGCGCCAAGATCGTGCACTGCGGCGACGTCGGCGCCGGCGACGCGCTCAAGGCGGTCAACAACGCCCTGCTCGCGGTGCACATCTGGTCGATCGCCGAGGCGCTCACCACGCTGGCGAAAGCGGGGGTGGCGCCCGCGGTGGCGCTCGAAGTGATCAACGCCTCGAGCGGCCGGTCCAACGCCTCGATGAACTTGATTCCTGAGCGTGTGCTCACGCGCGCGTTCCCACGCACGTTCCGGCTGGCCCTGCTCGACAAGGACATCGGGATCGCCGCCGCGGTCGCGCGCCAACACAAGGTCCCATCCCCCGTGCTGCAAGTGACCGCGGACCTGTTCGCCGTCGCGCACGGGGAACTCGGCGACGCGGCCGACCACGTCGAGGCGGTGCGGATCGTCGAGCGGTGGGCCGGCGTGGAGATCGCGTGACCGCGCCGCCGCCGACCGCGTCGACCCGCGTTCCGCCGGCCGTCGCGAGCGTGGACGACATCCGGCGCCGGTTCCCCGCGTGCGCGCGAACGCACCGCGGCCGACCCGTCGCGTACCTGGATGGCCCCGGCGGGACGCAAGTGCCCGGCGTCGTCGCGGACGCCGTGACCGACTACCTGCTGCGCCACAACGCGAACACGCACTGGCTCTACCCGACCAGCGAAGAGACCGACGCCCTGATCGCCGGCGCGCGCCAAGCCCTCGCCGACTTCATCGGGGCCGCGGCCGACGAGGTCGCGTTCGGGCTCAACATGACGACCCTGACCTTTCACGTGTCCCGCGCCCTGGGGCGCGAATGGGGACCGGGCGACGAGGTGGTCGTCACCGAGCTCGATCACCACGCGAACGTCGCCCCGTGGCGCGCGCTGGAGCGGGAACGCGGCATCACGATCCGCACGGTCGGGATGCACCCGTCGACCGGCCGGCTCGACTGGGGCGATCTCGAACGCAGTCTCACCAGCAGGACGAAGCTCCTCGCGATCGGGGCGGCATCCAACGCCATCGGCACGATCACGGACGTCGGGGCGGCGACCGACCTCGCCCACGCGGTGGGCGCGCGCGTGTTCGTGGACGCGGTGCATTATGCGCCCCACGCGCTCGTCGACGTGCGCCGCATCGAGTGCGACTACCTCGCCCTCTCGGCGTACAAATTCTACGGTCCTCATATTGGAATCATCTATGGCCGGCGGGCGCTGATCGAAGCGCTCGACCTGCCGAAGCTCGATCCGGCCCCGGACACGGCGCCCGAGCGCCTGGAAACGGGGACGCAGAACCACGAGGGCATCGTCGGCGCCGCCGCCGCCGTGAATTTCCTCGCGTCGCTCGCCGGCCCCGGCCGCAGCCGGCGCGCGTCGCTCGAGCGCACGTTCGCCGCGCTCCACGCGCGGGGCGAGGCCCTGGCGGCGCAGCTGTGGAACGGGCTGCGCGCGATTCCGCGGGTCACCGTGTTCGGACCCCCGCCGGGGTCCCCCCGCACCCCGACGGTGTCGTTCGTCGCCGAAGGACGGTCGACGAACGCCATCGCGATCGCCCTCGCGGAACGCGGCCTCTTTGTCTCCAACGGAGACTTCTACGCCGCGACGGTCGTCGAGCGGCTCGGGCAGGCGGCCGACGGCATCGTGCGTGTGGGCTGTTCGTGCTACACGACGGACGAGGAGATCGAGCGACTCATCCAAGGCGTTCGCGAGATCGTCGCGTGACGGAATGAGCGGCGCGAGGGGGCAATCCCTCGTGCGGGGTCTCAGCCTCGCCGGGGTCGTCGCACTCGTCGTCGGGAACATGGTCGGCACCTCGATCTACACCCTGCCCGCGTCCCTGGCGGCGGCGGTCGGACCGATGGGCATTGTCGCGTGGCTCCTGACCGCGGTCGGCTACCTGGGCGTGGCCCTGGTGTACGCGAGCCTGGGGACGCGATTCCCGAGGACCGGCGGTCCGTACGTCTACGCTCGCGAGGCGTTCGGCGATTTTGCCGGCTTCGAAACCGTCTGGCTCTACTGGCTCAGCGCGGTCCTCGGGAACGCGGGGATCACTATTGGCGTGATCGGGTATGTGGAAGGACTGATCCCGACACTGGCGGCGAGCGTCCCACTCAAGTTCGCGCTCGGCCAGGCCATGCTCTGGGGCCTCTGTTGGCTCAACGTGCGCGGCGTGAAGGGCTCGGCCCGTCTGCAGATCGCGATCATGCTCATGAACATCGTGCCTCTTCTGGGGCTCACCATGTGGTCGGCTCGCGCGTTCGATCCGGGGAATCTCCGTCCCTTCGCGCCCAAGGGCTGGTCGTCCCTCGCGGCGGGAGCCGCGTTGATCGTGTGGGCGTATTCGGGCGTCGAGTCGGCCACGGTGCCGGCCGAGGAGGTCCGGTCGCCGGAACGGATGATTTCGCGCGGCACGCTGATCGGCTATGCGATCGCGACGCTGGTGTTCGTGTCGACGTCGATCATCGTGGCGGGCGTCTTGCCGAACGCGGTCGTGGCGTCGTCGGCGCGGCCGATCGCGATGGCGGTCGGACGCGGCGTGGGCCCGTGGGCCGCGATCGTGATCAGCGTCGGCGCGATCGTCGCGGGAACCGGGACGCTCAACGGCTGGATGCTGATGTCGGGGAGGATTCCCGTCAGCGCCGCGGAGGACGGGCTGTTCTTCGCGGCCCTGTCGCGCATCCATCCGCGGTTTCGAACGCCGCATGTGGCGCTCGTGGTCGGAACGGCCGTCGCCAGCGCGACCCTGCTGCTGATGTTCAACCACACGCTGCTCGACGCGTTCGATTTCATCGTCCTGCTCACGGTGTGGCTGACCTTGGTGCCGCACCTGTTCGCCGCGGCGGCGGAACTGGCCCTGGCCCGCCGCGATCGGGATCAGTATACCCCCGCGCAGCGGCGGCGGGCCCAGGTGTTCGGATCGCTCGCGTTCGTCGCGGTGCTGTGGTTCATCTATGGATCGGGTGCCGAAGTCGGCCGATGGGGATTTCTCGTGCTGGCCGCGGGCATCCCGCTGTACGTGTGGTTCGTCACGCGCGGAAAGACAGCACCGGGGTCGACGTGACCCCAATTCGGTGACCGGAGTTACGGTGTGTGAGAGCCCGCGGGCGGCGTCCGCGTTTCCCGTGCGGGGCGCGTCCATCGAAACGGTTCATTCGCGTTTGAGCGAGGTCATCGGTATTCGGAATCGGGCAACGAGCGGACGTCCGGGTCCGGACAGAGCGGCGCGCGCCGTCCGTGCGGCGGCGGCCGGCCTGTGGATGTGCCTCGCCGCCAGGTCGGCGCCCGCGCAACAGGCCTTGACCGGGACGCTGGCCGGCGTGGTCGTGGACAGCGCCGGTCATGCGGTCGCCGACGTCCTGGTGCGCGTCGAGGGCGGCGGCGATCCGACGCCCCATTTTGCAACGAGCGACGCCGTCGGGCGCTATCGCGTCGTGAATCTGGTGGCGGGTCCCTACACGCTCACGGCCCGGCGGCTCGGCTACGCGCTGTTCGAACTCCCCGCGCTCACGATCACCGCGGGCCAGACCACGGAAATCAAGATCACGATGGCGCAGACCGCGGCGCCCATCAGCGGCGTGAAGATCGGCGCGTCGCCCGTCACCATCGAAAAGCGCAGCACCGAATTCACGGCCCAGATCGACGCCAAGGAGATCGAGTTGCTGCCCATGGGGCGCGACGCCTCGAGCCTCGTGGCGCTGGTGCCGGGCGCCACCCTCGACCAGATGTGGGGCGGCGGCGGTCAGTTGGCCAACAATTTCGAGCTGGACGGCGTGCCCGTGAACCATCCGGGGGTGGGCGGCGATTTTCTCTCGCCCAGCATCGACTGGGTGCAGACGCTCGAGGTCAAGGGGCTCGGGACCGGGGCCGCCAACGGGAATTTCCAGGGCGGCATCATCAACGTCATCACCAAGACCGGGACCAACCAGACCGAGAGCGCGATCCGATCCAACTACGAGGGCCCCCGGTTCACCGGCTCCAATTTCAACCTGGGCGAGCAGGGGAGTGAACAGGCCGGACGCCAGGAGGTCAATGGC
>Ga0335085_10006991_pt1 | contig 17651 bp, 17 predicted proteins | sample Lox_Sample_45_FD_206712 | JGI IMG/M metagenome (GOLD analysis project Ga0335085, IMG submission 206712) | Soil microbial communities from Loxahatchee National Wildlife Refuge, Florida, United States - Lox_Sample_4.5 | ecosystem: Environmental > Terrestrial > Soil > Wetlands | place: USA...
GTCGAGGTCCAGCTCCGCGGCGAAAGCATGCAGCAAACCGTCGATGCCGATTGGCTGATCGGCTGCGACGGCATGCACAGCACGGTGCGCGAGCAGTCCGGCATTGCATTTGCGGGCGGCGCATACGAGCAGAGTTTCGTCCTGGCCGACGTGCAAATGCAGTGGCCGTTGAGCCGGGATGAGGTCACGCTGTTCTATTCGCCTGCCGGGCTGATGGTGGTTGCGCCGCTTCCCGAGCGCCGCTTCCGCATCGTCGCCACCGTCGATGACGCCCCGGAAACGCCGTCGGCGCCGTTCATGCAGACGATCCTCGATGCGCGCGGGCCGGCGATCGATCCCGGCCGCATCGGCGAGCTGCACTGGTCGTCGCGGTTTCACATCCATCACCGCGTGGCGCAAAGCCCGCGCCAGGGACGGATTCTGCTGTGCGGCGATGCCGCGCACGTCCACAGCCCGGCCGGCGGTCAGGGCATGAATACCGGCATTCAGGACAGCGTGTCGCTCGCCGAAGCGCTCAGCGCCACGCTGCAGGACGGCGACGCCACGCGGCTCGACGCCTGGGCCGCCAAGCGCCACCGCGTCGCCCGCGACGTCGTCGCCATGACCGACCGCATGACGCGGGTGGCGACGATGAAGTCGCCGACCGCGCAGGCGTTGCGGAATTTCGCCGTCGGCTTTTTGGGCCACCTGCCGCCGGTCCGCCACGCCCTGGCCCGGACGCTCGCGGAGCTCGATGCACGCTAGACGGTTCGTTCGACGACCAACCACGATGGAGCATGCCATGGTGCAAAGAAGACTGAACGCGTTCACCGTCGTCCCCGACGGCCTCGCCGCCCTGGTCGCGGTCGAAAATTATCTGAAGGCAAGCGGCCTCGATCAGCGACTCGCCGTCCTGGTCAATATGCGGGCGTCGCAGATCAATGGCTGCGCCTATTGCCTGCACATGCACTCTGAAGAAGCGCGCAAGCTCGGCGAAAGCGACATGCGCCTGCATCTGCTCGACGCCTGGCGCGAATCGAACCTTTATTCCGAGCGCGAGCAGGCGGCTCTGGCCTGGACCGAGGCCTTGACCAACATCGCTGCGACCCACGCGCCCGATGCCGTCTACGACCAAGCGCGCAAGCAGTTCTCGGAAAAGGAATTGGCGAACCTGACGATCGCCATCGCCATGATCAACGCCTGGAACAGACTGTCGATCGGCTTACGTGCGGTCCATCCGGCCGATGTCGCCAAGAAGGCGGCGTGACGGAACGCGCGGTTCGCGAACAGTCTGTGGCGCGTCACCCCCGACTGCCCAGCCGCTTGTGCAGGTGCACCATGAAGGCCATGGCGAACAGCGGCGTCGCCAGATTGACGATCGGGATCGAGACGAAGGCGGCGATGAACAGGCCGCCGATATAGACTGATGCCGCGTTGCGCTTGCGCAGGAATTTTGCCTCGTCGGGCGGATGAAAGCGCATGGCGGCAAGGTCGAAATATTCGCGGCCGAGCAGCCACGCCGTGGCGAGGAAAAAGATCACGGCGCCGACGCCCGCCAACAACAAAAACGGCACGGCGACCAGATAGACCGCGACCGCGAGCAGCGCTGTCTTGCCGCCTTCGACGACGGCGAGCCACAGCGGCAGCGTCCGGCCGGGCGGGTCGGCCGGATAGTGCTCGCGCTCGACCGCGTCGGCGATCTCGTCGGCGAAGAAGCTGGCGACGAATGCGGTGACCGCCGGCATCAGCATGATGCTGCCGACGACGATGCCGAGGCCCGCCGCGAACGACAGCAGCCACGCCAGCGCTTCCACCGGCCCGTGCGCATGCGCACCGAGCGTGGTCTCGACCGAGGCCGAGCCGGCGCCCAGGAGCCAGACGATGAAGCGATCGAGCGCGATGCCGACGACGACGATGAGCGCCAGCGCCAGCCCGACGGACTTCCACAGCACCGCGCGCAGCGGGGCTGAGAACATTTGGACGATGGCCTTGCTGGCGGCGTCGATCATGATGACACGCCCGCTCCTTGTTTCCCGGATCCGGTGCACCACTGCGCTTTGCTTGTGCTGCGCTGCGCCCGGGAAAAAGTTTGGAGGATGTCGATTAACGGCCGGCGGCCGCGGGCACAAGTGCCCTCAGGCCACCATGACGCTGGCGTCGTCGGCGGCGTCTTCCAGCGCGGGCGCCAGCGCCGCGCCGTCGAGCGCGCGCGGCAGGTCGGCCCAGTGCAGGGCCTTGTAATCGAAGCCCCGGCGGATGGTCGGCTTGACCACGTTGAAATAGGGCGAGATGTCGAAGTCGCGCGGGCAGTACAGCGACGAATGGCGGATTTCCAAAATCTGCTCCAGCGCCTGCAGGCTGCGCGCCAGCGTGATCTTGGGCAGGATCGGATAGCGCACCGCGGCGAAGGCGTCGGCGATCAGCGCCGAGCAGATGATGCGGGTCGGGTCGCCGGAGCCGAGCGCGATCATGCGGCGGCGCCAGCGCTGCGGCACCGGCAGCGGCAACAGATAACGCATCAGGTCGGTGATGTTCTTGACGTCGTAGCCGCAGCCGACGCGGTCGATGGCATAGGCGCACACCGTGGTGCAGTCCTCCGCGGTCAGGCCGACCGGGCGGCAGATGCGGGTGTGAAAGCGGAAGTATTTCGACAGCGGCGCCGACACCACGCCTTCGCCGACATTGGCCTCGATCAGCACGTGCGGCTCGCCATCTCCGGTCGCGCAGCCGTCGACCGGCCCGACATAGAGAGCCGAATGCGACCAGGTCGACTGCGTCAGATACTTGATGACGCCGGAAATGTGGTTGTTGCCTTCGACCAGGAGCACGTCGCCGGGCTCGAGCGATTGCCGCAACGCTTCGGGATCGCTCGGCGTGAACGGCTCGTAGCCGCGCACCGGCCGTTCCAAATAGCGGGCGATCAGCTGCCCGACGCTATCGCGCACTCGACCCATGTGGCCCCCCGGCCGCATCGCGCGGTTTTGCCGCGTCTGTAATCGATGTGCATTTTATTTTGAGTCTATTGCGTTTTGGTTCATGGCGCGGCGCGCTTCGGTGACGCGGCCTTAAGCTTAGCGTTTGCGTAATGCCCGTCGTTCGGGCACATTGCGCGCTCCCCGCAAGCATCCGGAAACCATGCCGCGCAAGGCGCCTTCATCCATCAGCCGACGCTCGTTGCTGGCTACCGCCGCCGCCATGGTGGCGCGGCCGGCCATCGCCGCGCCGGCGCCGGAGGCGGCGCCGATCGACGTCATCATCGTCGGCGCCGGCGCCGCCGGCATCGCTGCGGCGCGCCGCATCGCCGCCGCCGGCCGCCGCTACGCGCTCCTGGAAGCGTCCGACCATATCGGCGGCCGCTGCGTCACCGATACGACGAGCTTCGGCGTGCCGTTCGACCGCGGCGCCCATTGGCTCTACGCGCCGACCATCAACCCGCTGACCAGGCTGACGCCGCGCCGCGCCGTCGAAATCTATCCGGCGCCGCCGAGCCAGAAGATCCGCATCGGCCGGCGCTTCGCCCGCGAAGGCGAGCTCGAGGATTTTCTCGCCGCCGAGGTGCGCGCGACGCGCGCCATCGACGACGCCGCGCGCAAGGCCGACGTGCCGTGCGCCCAAGTCATGCCGAACGATCTCGCCGATTGGCGCGGCACGGTCGAGTTCATGCTCGGGCCGTTTCTCAGCGGCAAGGATTTGGCGCAGCTGTCGGCGCTGGATTTTTCCCGGGCCGCCGAGCGCACCACGGCGAATTTCTGCCGCCAGGGTCTCGGCGCGCTGCTCGCGGCGCTGGCCGAGGGCGTCAATGTGCAATTGTCGACGCCGGTGAAGGCGATCGACAGCCGCGGCGCGCTGAAGGTCCAAACCGCAAAAGGCACGCTGACCGGGCGCGCCGTGATCGTCACGGTGTCGACCAACGTCATCGCCGCGGGCCGCATTCAGTTCACCCCCGAGCTGCCGCACCGCACGATCGACGTGTTCGGCCGGCTGTCGCTCGGCAGCTACGATCACATCGCGCTCGAGCTTGCCGGCAATCCGCTCGGGCTCGACTCCGACGACCTGGTGTTCGAGAAATCCGCCGACACTCACACTGCCGCGATGCTCGCCAATGTCTCCGGCACGCCGCTGTGCATGATCGAGGTCGCCGGCGCGTTCGGCCGCGACCTTGCCGCCAAGGGTGAGGCCGCCATGGTGGCGTTTGCCTCGGACTGGCTTGCGTCGCTGTACGGCGCCGAGATCAAGAAGGCGATCGGCCGCAGCCGGGCGACGCGCTGGAACAACGAGCCCTGGATCCTCGGCGCGGCTTCGGCCGCGGTGCCGGGAGGCCAATTGTCGCGCCGCATCCTGATGGAGCCGGTCAACGACGCGGTCTGGTTCGCCGGCGAGGCCGCGCACGAGACGCTGTGGGGCACCGTCGGCGGCGCCTGGGATTCCGGCGAGCGTGCCGCCGACGCGGTGCTGCGCCGCATCGGCGGGCTCAAGCCCTCGCCGGCCGAGGTCGAGGGGCCGCGGCCGAAGCTCAAGCCCGCGCGCCGGCCGATCGAACCGCGCCAGCCGCGGCTGTTCGGCAGCACGCCGAGCATCATGCGCGAACAGCGCTGATTTTAATGTGATGACCGATTTGGCTCAGACAAATATGAGATCGCTGCTTTGCAGCCACGTTCGCCGGTGCTCCGTTGCTGCCAAAGGAGGTGGTCGATCGTTTGACGAAGGGCGAGCACCCGGTAAAGGTGCTGCGCGAATGGCGCGACGTGCCGCAGATGTATCTGTCCTTTAAGACCGGGCTCAGTCAGGGCTATATCTCCGACGTCGAGACCGGGCGAAGGAATGGGTCTGCGGCGGCACTTCGGCTGATCGCCGACGTGCTTAAAGTGCCGCTTGATCTTCTGGTTCCGGAATAAGCCGCCGTACTACGCCCGCAGCACGCCGCCGGTGCGCTTTGCGACTTCGGCGACGATCTTTGCCGCCAGCGCCTCGATCTCGGCGTCGGTCATGGTCTTGTCGCGCGGCTGCAGGGTGACCGCGATGGCGATCGACTTCTTGCCCGGCTCAATGCCGGCGCCTTCGTAGACGTCGAACACGGTGATGCCGGCGATCAGCTTGCGGTCGACCGATTGCGCGGCGCGCACAATGTCGGCGGCCTTGACGCCCCTCTCGACCACGAACGCGAAATCGCGCTCCACCGGCTGCAGCGGCGACAGCTCGAGCACGGGCTTGGCCCGCGTCGCCTTTGTCTTCGGCTCGGGGATGCGCTCGAGAATGACTTCGAAGGCGACCAGCGGCCCTTCGGCATCGAGCGCTTCCAGCGCGCGCGGATGCAGCTCGCCGAAATGGCCGAGCACATTTTGCGGGCCGATCTGGATGGTGCCGGAGCGGCCGGGATGAAACCAGGCCGGGCCGCCGGGCACGACTTGCAGCGCCTGCGCCGGCGCGCCCGCCGCGGTCAGCACGCTGAGCGCGTCGGCCTTGGCATCGAAGGCGTCGACCTCGGCGTCGCGCTTGCTCCAATGCCGGCCGACGCCGGACGGTTTTGCCAGCGCCCGGCGCACGCCAGCCGCAGACGTGAGCTGATCGGCCGGCTGATCGCCGCGAAAGATTTGGCCGACTTCGAACAGGCCGGCGTCGCCCGCACCGCGGTCGGCATTCTTCTGCGCCGCCGCGACCAAGCCGGGAATGAGGCTCGGCCGCATGTCGGACAGGTCCGCCGCAATCGGATTGGCGAGCGCCAGCTCCGGCTTGCCGCCGCCGAACAGCTCGGCCTGCGGCTTGGCGATGAACGACCACGTCACCGCCTCGACCAGATTGCGCGCCGCGAGTGCGCGCTTGGCCTTGCGGGTGCGCTGCTGGATCGCCGTGAGGATCGGCTTGCGCGGCGCCTCGCCGCGGTCGAACGGCGTCGACGGCACGCGGTCGACGCCGCAGATGCGCACCACCTCTTCGACGATGTCGGCCTTGCCTTCGACGTCGGGCCGCCACGACGGCACCGCGATCTTGACCCGCTCGCTTTTTTGGCCGGGGCCGGCGACGAAGAAGCCGAGCCGCTCCAGCACCCGGCGCATCTCCGGCAGCGGCACATCGAGGCCGGACAGGCGCTCCAGCTCGCTGAGCGGAAAATCGATGACGCGCTCCGGCGGCTCGGCCGCGCCCGCGACCGTGACTTCCGACGGCGTGCCGCCGCAGAGGTCGAGCACCATGCGGGTCGCGAGCTCCAGCCCCGGCAGCATGAAGGCCGGATCGACGCCGCGCTCGAAGCGATAGCGCGCGTCGGAATTGATCGAAAGCTTGCGGCCGGTCTGGGCGATGTTGATCGGATTCCACAGCGCCGATTCGATCAGCACGTCGGTGGTGGTTTCGTCGCACCCGGTTTTCTCGCCGCCCATGATGCCGGACAGCGATTCGACGCCCTCCTGGTCGGCGATGACGCAGACCGTGTCGTCGAGCGTGTAGGTCTTGCCGTCGAGCGCCAGCAGCGTGTCGCCGCGGCCGCGGCGCACGGTGAGATTGCCGCGCACCTTGGCGGCGTCAAACACGTGGAGCGGCCGGCCGCGGTCGTAGGTGATGAAGTTGGTGATGTCGACCAGCGCGTTGATCGGGCGGAGGCCGATCGCGGTCAGGCGCTGCTGCAGCCAGGCCGGCGACGGGCCGTTCTTGACGCCGCGAATAAGCCGCAGCGCAAAGGCCGGGCACAGCTCGGGCGTTTCGATCTTGACCGCGACCAGGCAGGGGAACTCGCCCTTGCTCGGCTTGATCGCCGCATCCTTGAACTTGCCCATGTCGGCGGCGGCAAGATCGCGGGCGATGCCGTGGACGCCGGCGCAGTCCGGCCGGTTCGGCGTCAGGTTGATCTCGATGACCGGATCGTCGAGGCCGGCATATTTGGCGAAGCTCTCGCCGACCGGCGCGTCGTCGGGCAGGTCGATGATGCCCTCGTGGTCGTCGGAGATTTTCAACTCGAACTCCGACACCAGCATGCCGCGGCTCTCGACGCCACGGATGGTGCCGACCTGCAGGGTCATGTCCTTGCCGGGAATGTAGGCGCCGGGCGGCACGAACACGCCCTTCATGCCGGTGCGCGCGTTCGGCGCGCCGCACACTACCTGCACCGGATCGCCGGTGCCAGTGTCGACCATGCAGACCCGCAGCCGATCGGCATTGGGATGCTGCCGGGCCTCGACGACGCGGGCGATGACGAATGACGCCAGCGCCGCCGCCTTGTCCTCGACGCGCTCGACCTCGAGCCCGATCATGGTGAGCTTGTCGGTGATGGCGCCGAGCTCGCGATCGGTGTCGAGATGCTCCTTCAGCCAGGCGAGGGTGAACTTCATCATGGCTTCAAGGACTCAATCCCCCCGCCAGCGTCGGGAAGTCGAGCGGGCGGAAGCCGTAGTGCGATAGCCAGCGCACGTCGGCCTCGAAGAAGGCGCGCAGGTCCGGCATGCCGTATTTGAGCATGGCGACGCGATCGATCCCCATGCCCCAGGCAAAGCCCTGGTACTCGTCGGGATCGAGGCCGCAGTTCCTCATCACGTTGGGATGCACCATGCCGCAGCCCAGAATCTCCAGCCAGTCGTTGCCCTCGCCGAAGCGGACTTCGCCCTTGTCGCGGCGGCACTGGATGTCGACTTCCAGCGACGGCTCGGTGAACGGGAAGAACGACGGCCGAAACCGCATGCCGACCTTGTCGACCTCGAAGAACGCCTTGCAGAATTCCTCGAGGATCCATTTCAGGTGGCCGAGATGCGAGCCCTTGTCGATGACCAGGCCCTCGACCTGATGGAACATCGGCGTGTGGGTCTGGTCGGAATCGCAGCGATAGGTGCGGCCGGGAATGATGACGCGGATCGGCGGCTTCTGGCTCAGCATGGTGCGCACCTGCACCGGCGAGGTGTGGGTGCGCAGGAGAAGGCGCGTGCCATCCGGCTTCGGATTGAAGAAGAACGTGTCGTGCATGTCGCGCGCCGGATGATCGGCCGGGAAATTGAGCTTGGTGAAATTGTAGTCGTCGGTCTCGATGTCGGGACCTTCGGCGACGGCAAAGCCCATGTCGGCGAAGATCGCCGTCAGCTCGTCGGTGACCTGGGTGATCGGATGCACGCGGCCAACTTCGAACGGCGCCTCGCGCACCGGCAATGTGACGTCGACGCTTTCGGTGTTGAGCCGTTGATCAATCTCCGCCTCTTTGAGCACTCTGCTCTGGTTTGCGATTCGCTCTTCAAAAAGTTGCTTAACGGGATTGAGCTGAACGGCAATCTCTCGACGCTTTTCCGATGGTTGGCTACGGAGATCAGAAAGTTCACTTGGAATTACACCGTTTTTGCCAAGTAGTTTCACTTGAGCGTCTTCAAGCTCGGCAAAATTGGAAACGATAGTCAAATAACTTGCAATGGAAGTCGTATTCCCCGTTTGAGGGAGTTGTATGGAAGCGGGATCAGTCTTTAGTTGTCGAATTTCTTCGCCCAACTTGACTAAGAGCTGTTGAAACGGCTGACGGTCTTCGGCCATGGATTTCGTCCGCACTCAATCCGGCATGAACGGCAGGTCGGTGTCGCTCGGCCGGCCGCCGGCTTGGGTGAGCATGCAATGCACCTGGCCGCGATGATGGGTCTGGTGATTGAACATGTGGGTGACCAGCATCCAGCGCGGCCGCGTCCAGTCGCGCTTGGTGGCGAATGAATAATAGGTCAAGTCGCCGGCGAGCCAGGCATCGTCGACGGCGTCGGCCCAGGCGATGATGGTCTCATCGAAGCGCGCCCGCTCCGCTTTCAGGGCGCCCCAGTCCTCGTATTGCCCGACGGATTCCGGAATGCCGGCCTGCGGCTTCGGCGTGCCGGCGAGCCGGTGCATCCAGGACTGGTCGCCCCACAGCAGATGATTGCACGTCTTGTGGATCGAGCCGAACCAGGCGCCGCGCTCGCGGCGGCGTTCGGCGTCAGGCAACGCGTCGGCGACGCCGTACAGGTTCTGGTTCTGCCAGCGATTGTAGCGCGCCATGCGCTGCACATAAGCGCGATCGATCATGACGCGCTCTCTTAAGCGAGCGCCGACTTGGCCTGGCCGACGATGGCCTCGAACGCCGCCGGCTCGGTGATGGCGAGGTCCGAGAGCACCTTGCGGTCGACCGCGATGCCGGCCTTGCTCAAGCCGGCGATGAAGCGGCTGTAGTTCAAGCCGAACGGCCGCACCGCCGCGTTGAGGCGCTGGATCCACAGCGCGCGGAAGGTGCGCTTGCGCCGCTTGCGGTCGCGGTAGGCATATTGGTTTGCCTTCTCCACCGCCTGCTTGGCGGCGCGGATGGTGTTCTTGCGCCGGCCGTAATAGCCCTTGGCGGCTTTCAGCACCTTCTTGTGCTTGGCATGGGATGTGACGCCGCGCTTGACGCGTGCCATGACTGCTCTCCTTTAAAAGTTCGCGAAACGCCGAGACGAAATGCGGCCCGAAACCGGGCGGCGTCAGCCGTTCGGCAAAAAGTACTTTTTGACGTTGTCGCCGTCGGTCTTGAACAGCACGTTGGTGCCGCGCAGCTGGCGGATCTGCTTCTTGGTGCGCTTGATCATGCCGTGGCGCTTGCCGGCCTGCGCGTAGAGGACTTTTCCGGACCCCGTCACCTTGAAGCGCTTCTTGGCGCCCGACTTGGTCTTGATCTTGGGCATTTGGCTCTCCTGATCGGCCGCGGGCGCAAGCGCGCCGCGAGCCTGAAATGCTCGTAAACGAGCGGGTGTGCCTGGAGCACGTCACGCCGCCACGGCAGCCCTTAATCAGCCGGGCGGCGGGAAGGGCGCGGTTATGGCAGAGCGGGGCGGTTATTGCAAATTGTTTACAAGGGCTTGTTTCCATAAGCGCGTTCACGCGCGTCTCCGATGCGCTATGGCGCAGCGCAGCACCAAGTGATGCGCTGCAGACCCGGGATCGTCGCAATTCGGAGTGTGCCAAGGTCCCGGATCAGCGATGCACACCGCTTCGTGCCGCGTCGCATCCGGGAGACATGGTTGGATATGGGTGCGCCTAGCGCGGCGCCAGCACCATCACCACCTGCCGGCCCTCGAAGCGGGGCTCCTGCTCGATCTTGGCGATCTTGGCGGTGTCGTCCTTGACCCGGTCGAGGAGCTTATAGCCGAGCTCCTGGTGCGCCATTTCGCGGCCGCGGAACCGCAGCGTCACCTTGACCTTGTCGCCTTCCTCGAAGAAGCGCTGGATCGACCGCATTTTCACGTCGTAGTCGTGATCGTCGATCATCGGCCGCAGCTTGATCTCCTTGATCTCGACGACCTTCTGCTTCTTGCGGGCTTCGGCGGCTTTCTTCTGCGCCTGATATTTGTATTTGCCGTAGTCGAGAATCTTGGCGACCGGCGGCGATGAATTGGGCGCGATCTCGACCAGGTCGAGGCCGGCCTCCTGCGCCATGGCGATCGCGACGTTGATGTCGGTAACGCCCTTGTTGGCGCCGTCTTTGTCGATGAGTTGGACCTCGCGGACGCGGATCTCCTCGTTGATGCGCGGGCCTTCCTTGGCGGCGGGCTGCGCGGTTCTGATCGGGCGACGAATGGGTTTTGACTCCTCGCATTGTTGCAACGACCCCACAGAATCGGGAGTTTCCGGGCATAAGTCAACGACAATGCACGTTGCGCCGGCATTGTGATTGATGTTCCGTTCACGGTGCGGCTTAGGCGACACACCGCGATTTTCGCAACACGGATTGCCCTGGGCGATGAGCGATAACAGCCTGAAATTCCTGCATATTGGCGACGGCGCGGCGCGGCGCGGCATTGCGGTGCGCGCGCAATCCGGCGCGCCGCCCGGCCTGCTCTGGCTCGGCGGCTACAAATCCGACATGCAGGGCACCAAGGCGGTGGCGCTGGCGGAGTGGGCGGCGCAGGCCGGCCGCGCTTGCGTGCGGTTCGACTATTCCGGTCACGGCGAGTCCGAGGGTGCCTTCACCGACGGCACCATCGGACGCTGGCTCGGCGAAAGTCTCGCAGTGTTCGACGCCTTTGCCCGCGGCCCGCAGATCCTGGTCGGCTCGTCGATGGGCGGCTGGCTGGCGCTGTTGCTGGCGCGCGAGTTGAAGCGGCGCGGTGCGAATGGCGCCGCCTCGCTCGCCGGCATGGTGCTGATCGCGCCGGCGGTCGATTTCACCGAAGAGCTGATGTGGAAGAAGTTCACGCCGGCGATCAGGCAGGAGCTCCAACAGACCGGCGTCTGGGCGCGGCCGTCGCAATATGCGCCGGAGCCCTATCTGGTCACCCGACAATTGATCGAAGAGGGCCGCAATCACCTGTTGCTCGGCGGCCTGATCGAGACCGGCTGCCCGGTGCGCATCCTGCAAGGCGTTCAGGACCCCGACGTGCCGTGGCAGCACGCCGTCGCGCTGACGGCGCGGCTCGCCAGCGACGACGTGGTGCTCACGCTGGTCAAGGACGGCGACCACCGGCTGTCGCGGCCGGAAGACATCGAGCGCCTGCTGCGCGCCGTCGCCGAATTTTAAACGCGGAGCCCGCCGGGAGTCGGCATTTCGTCGACCGCCGCGTCTTACGCGGCGGGCGGACGCCAGCCCTGCTTGGCCAACTGGATTTGCGAATAGATGTGCTTGCGCAATTCGCCGAAGCGCGCCATCGACCGCGTCTCCAATTGCGTGCGCTCGTCGGGTAGATCGATCGGCACGTCTTCCATGATCACGGTCGGCGCATGTGACATCACCAGCACGCGCTGGCCGAGATAGACCGATTCGTCGATGTCATGGGTGACGAACAGCACCGTCACGCGCAGCCGATGCCACAGCACGCGGATCAGGTCTTCGAGATCGGCGCGGGTTTGCGCATCGACCGCCGCGAACGGCTCGTCCATCAACAGCACGTGCGGCTCATAGGCCACCGCGCGGGCGATGGCGACGCGCTGTTGCATGCCGCCGGAGAGCTGCCACGGATAGGCGCCGTCGACGCCCTTCAGATCGACCGCCGCGAGGGCATCGCGAACGAGCTTTTCGCGCCGCTCCGCCGGCATGGTCTTATGTTTGAGCGGCAGCGCCACATTGTCGTGCACGCTCATCCATGGGAACAGGCTGCGGCCGTATTCCTGGAACACCACCGCCATGGCCGGCGGCGGCCCCGCGACCGGCGTGCCTTCCACGACGACGCCGCCGGATGTGGGCGCGAGCAGCCCGGCAATGCATTTGAGGAGCGTGGTCTTGCCGGCGCCCGACGGGCCGACGATGCAGACGAGCTCGCCTTGCCCGACGGAAAAGCTGACGTCGCGGATCGCCTCGACAGTGCGGCTCGCATCCTCGTAGATTTTGCGCAGCCCGTTGACTTCGAGCATGGGCTTTACCGCTCGATCCATCGATCCCCTCAAGGCTTGTTCAGCCGGCCCGCTGCGATTGCCGCAGGCCGTGATACCAGCCCAGCAGCCAGGCCTCAATCGCGCGGAAGATCAGCGACAGCGCGATGCCGATGATGCCGAGCAGGATGATCCCGCTCCACATCTCCGGGATGGCGAACGTACGCTGATATTGCACCAGAACGAAACCGATGCCGTCCTTGGCCGCGAACATCTCGCTCACGACCATCAAGATGATGCCGATCGACAGCGATTGCCTCAACCCCGTGAAAATCTGCGGACCGGCGCCCGGCAGCACGAAATGCCACAGCCGGGAGAGTCCGCTGATCCGATAGCTGCGCACGGTCTCGGCGAGCACCTCATCGAGCGCGCGCACGCCGGCGGCCGTATTGAGCAGCACCGGCCAGATACAGCCGAACACGATCACCAGCGCTTTCATCTCGTTGCCGAGGCCGGCGAACAAGATCAGCACCGGCACCAGCACCGGCGGCGGGATGGCGCGCAAGAATTCCAGCACCGGTTCGAGGACGTTGCGCAAGTTGCGCGAGGCACCCACCGGAATGCCGATGGCGATGCCGAGCAGCGCCGCGGCGAGATAGCCGACGGAAAAGCGCCACAGACTAGGCACGATGTTGGACAACGCCTGCGGCGAGAACCACAGCTTGCCGAAGGTTTGCAGAATCGTCTGCAGCGGCGGGAAATAGAAGCTCTGGCTGTCCGCGCTTGCGATCCACCAGGCGGCGATCAGCGTCACCGGAAGTCCAAACACGACGGCGAGCCGGCGCGGCAGCGGCGGAATGGAATTCCTCATGCGCCGGCCTCCGCGGCATCCAGGCGAACCGACGGATGCCAGGCCAGCACCCGCCGCTCCAGCGCTCGCGCCCCCAGGTTGACGATGACGCCGATGATCCCGGCGACGATGACATAGGCGTACATGATGGCGACGGCGCCGCCGGACTCGGTGTCGGAAATCTCCTTGCCGAGACCGTGGGTGTCGATGGCGACCTCGCTGGTGATGGCGAGGATGAGCGCCACCGCCGCGGCTAGCCGGATGCCGGTCATCAGATAGGGCAGCGTGGTCGGCCAGGTGACGTAGCGTATTTGCGCCCAGGTGCCGAGGCCGTAAGACCGTGCCGTCTCGCGCGCCACCGGGTCGACGTCCTGCACGCCATAGAGCACCTGAATCAGCACCTGCCAGAACGAGGCATAGACCACCAGCACCAGGGTCGATTGAATCTGCGAACCGAACAGCAGCACGGCGAGCGGAATAAGCGCCACTGACGGAATCGGGCGCAGGAACTCGATGGTCGAATGCGTGAGGCTGCGCAGCAGGCGCGAACTGCCGATGGCGATGCCGATCACGACGCCGGCGACCACCGCGATGACAAGGCCGATCGCCCAGGCTTCCAAAGTGTCGCCGAGCGCAGTCCAGAACGTCGCCGTCGTCATCTCCTTGAACAGCGCGATCATGATGGTGGAAAACGGCGGCAGATAATCCGGCGAGATGATGCCGATCCGCGGCACGATCTCGAGCAACAGGGCAAACCCGACGAGCCCGCCGAGACCCTGCAGCCAAATCAAAGTGCGGGCCGCAGGCGCGGCCCGCACTTTGGTCGCTTGTGCCGCCGGCATGGGCTACGCAGGCAACAGCGCCGCGACGTCCGCCTTCTTGTTGATCAGCCCATTTTCGAGCACGTCGTCGGCCATCGCCTGGGCCGAGGCGCGGTTGAATTCGGGCGGCCATATCGGCAGAACGATCTTGGCGGCGATTTCGGGCGAGATGCGCGTATAGGTCGGAATGATCTGGCGAACTTCGTCGGGATGGGAGTTGGCGTAGGCGAGCGACTCGGCGATCGCGGCCTTGAACCGCTTGACCATATCGGGATTCGCATTGGCGTATTGCACCGAGGCGAAATAAACCGCGATCATCGCCTTCGGCGCAATGGCGACAAACGGCCAATCCACGACCTTGTCGCCGCGCGACCGCGCGATGGTGACGAATGGCTCGACCATCCAGCCAGCCTCGATGCGATGGTCGGCAAGCGCCGCCGGCATGTCCGGAAACGGCACCTCGATGTATTTCAAGCTTTTTGGATCGCCGCCCGCGGCCTTCACGCCGGCGCGCACCGCGACCTCGCCGATATTGTTCAGATTGTTGACGGCGACGGTCTTGCCGGTGAGGTCCTTGGCGGTCTTGATCGGGCTGTCGCCGGGGACCAGGGTCGCGCAAAAGTCGTTGCCGGCGACACCGGTCGAGGAGACGCCGGGAGCGATGCCGACGAACTTCAGTCCCTTGTTCTGCGCGATCAAGAGCGACGGCACGTTGGAAAAACCGAATTGCAGCTGGCCGGACAGCACGCCCGGAATGATGGCGGCGCCGCCGCCCTGGGTCGACAATTCGACGTCGATATTCTGCTTGGCGAAGAAGCCCTTGGCCTTGCCGAGATAGATCGGAGCGCAGTCGGCGATCGGGATGACCGCGACCGAAATCTTGTCGGCGGCGCGGGCGCCGCGGATCGGCCCGAGCAACGTTGCCGAACCCGCCGCTGCGGCGGTGGAAATGAGTTGTCTCTTGGTAAGCAACATGATGCGTCGTCTCCGGTGATCTGGCTCGGGGTGGGCTTGCGCCCAAACACTGGGCGGTGGGCAAATCGGTGTCAAGTTGCCGGCTCTTGTGACTTGGCGTCGCGCTTAGCGCTCGCGTTGATGTCACCTGGCGTCGGTTTTCGAATGTCCGCTGTCGGCTCGCGAACCGGGCAATACCGGACATGGAAATTTAATTGCGGCCTAGTCGATCTTGTCGTCGTTGCGCACCGCTGCGGCGGCAGACGCCGTTGTGTTCTCCACCGATTCAGCATCGGATACGGCTGTTATCGGGCTGAGCGGCGCGCTCGCCGCGTCCGGTGCCGCTTCAGTCTCATGCGCCGTCGCTTCGCCCTGAAATGCCACGCCGAGCTTGTCGTCGGTGCGCCACACCACGCGGCAGGCGCGCCGGGTGCGGCCGTGCTCGAAGGTAAGGTCGAAGGTCTCCGGCAGGCCGTGGGTATTCGCCACCTTCAGGCAGGCGCCGGCCGAGGTGATGTTCTGCACCGTGCAGTGAATGACGGGCGAGCGCCGCGGCACGATGATCTTGGCGGCGCGCAACACCCGGGTCCGTTTGAGGGCTCTGCGGTCGTCCATGGCACGACTTGCGGCAATGGGTTCCAGCCTGCGTTGTAGCCCGGCAAAGCTTACGGACCGCCGAATGGTTCGGTGCGCAGGAGGTTAATGGCGCGGAAGGATTTCGTCGAAATTTGTTCGGGGCCCGTTCATGGTGCAAGGCCGGAAAGGAAGAGCGGGAGGCGCAACGGCCTCCCGCTCTTCGGCGTAGCCCAAACGGGCCGAGCGCTCAGCTTCTGCCGGCCTTGCCGACGACGGCGAGCGTCACATGGGCGAGGCCGTCGCAACCGATGGCCCGCGCTGCCGCGGGCGTGAGGTCGATGATGCGGCCGGCCACATACGGCCCGCGGTCGTTGATACGCACCACGACCGACTTGCCGGTGCCCTCATTGGTCACGCGCACCAGCGTCCCGAACGGCAAAGATTTATGCGCTGCCGTCAGGGCCGAGGCCTGCACTTTCTCGCCGGTAGCGGTGTGTCCCTCGGAGTAAACCGAGGCAATTCCGCTTTCCGCCGAAGCCCTCGTCGGCAACGCCAAAGTAGAGCAGAGAAGAGATGAAAGAATAAAAAGCTTCATCAGGCTCTTACCAGCCATGATTATCCTATTCAGTTGTTGATGGGATGGGTGAAACGGCCCGTTGTTCTTGAGCCGACCGCGCTAAGACAGGCGAAATATGTTCATTGTGCGGCGCAGCAAAATTGCATAAATTTTGTACTCGGGGCCGTTATGCCGTGGAACCAGGCAGTATTTTTAAGTTACTGTTTTTCAAAGGGAAAACACGCCTGGCAAGATCGCGGCGGTTCCCGTATGCGCATTCGGGATGCTGCTATGCGTGCGGTGCGGAATCAAAGGCTGCGGCCGGAAGTTGGTTTAAACGGCCCCCGGCCCAGCGATTCGACGGCGGCTGCAATCAGCCCTGCGCCGCCGCGCTGGCGGTCGGTAGCGCATAATCCCTGAATTCTTCGCGCAGCTTGGTCTTCAGGATCTTGCCGGTCGCGGTGTGCGGAATTTCCCTGACGAACGCGACGTCGTCGGGCATCCACCACTTGGCGATCTTGCCCTCGAGAAATGCGAGCAGCTCGGCCTTGGTCGCCGTCTGTCCCTCCTTGAGCACGATGACCAACAGCGGCCGCTCGTCCCAGCGCGGATGGCGCACGCCAATCACGGCGGCTTCGGCCACTTTGGGATGGCCGACCGCCAGATTCTCCAGATCGATCGAGGAGATCCATTCGCCGCCCGACTTGATGACGTCCTTGGAGCGGTCGGTGATCTGCATGTAGCCGTAACGGTCGAGCGTGGCGACGTCGCCGGTATCGAAGAAGCCGTCGGGATCGAGAATCTCGGCGTCGTCCTTGAAATAGGCGCGCGCCACCGACGGCCCGCGCACTTTGAGCCGGCCGAAAGTCTTGCCGTCGCGCGGCAGCTCGCGGTTGTTGTCGTCGGTGATCTTCATGTCGACGCCGAACGGCGGATGGCCCTGCTTCATCTGCACATCGAGACGGGCTTCGCCGGTGAGCGCGGCGTATTCAGGCTTCAGCGAACCGAGCGTGCCGAGCGGGCTCATCTCGGTCATGCCCCAGGCGTGGCAGACTTCGACGCCGTAGACGTCCTGGAATTTCTGCGTCATGGCGCGCGGGCAGGCCGAGCCGCCGATCACGACTTTCTTCAGATACGGCAGCTTCAGATTGTTGCTCTCCAGATGCTGCAGCAGCATCAGCCATACCGTTGGCACCGCGGCGGTGAAGCTGACCTTGTAGGTGTCGAGCAATTCGTAGATCGAAGCGCCGTCGAGCTTGGCGCCCGGCATCACCATGGCGCCGCCGACCATCGGCGAAGTCAGTGCCAGGCCCCAGCAATTGGCGTGGAACATCGGCACCACCGGCAGGATGATGTCGCGCGAGCACAGCGCCATGGCGTCGATCTGCGCCGCGATCATCGAATGCAGCACATTGGAGCGATGCGAATAGAGCACGCCCTTGGGATGGCCGGTGGTGCCCGAGGTGTAGCACATGCCGGCCGCGGTATTTTCGTCGAACACCTGCCAGGCGAAGTCGCCGTCGACCTCGGCGATCCACTGCTCGTAGGGCACGGCATTCTTCAGCTTCGTCGCCGGCATGTGCGCGGCATCGGTCAGGATGACGTAGCGCTCGATCGTTTTCAGCTGGTCGGCGAGCTTCTCGATCAGCGG
>Ga0335085_10006992_pt1 | contig 17650 bp, 13 predicted proteins | sample Lox_Sample_45_FD_206712 | JGI IMG/M metagenome (GOLD analysis project Ga0335085, IMG submission 206712) | Soil microbial communities from Loxahatchee National Wildlife Refuge, Florida, United States - Lox_Sample_4.5 | ecosystem: Environmental > Terrestrial > Soil > Wetlands | place: USA...
ACGCGGAGGTCATCGCTCCCGCCGCCACGTCCAGCGTGAAGGTTTCGCCCGCCAGCGTCCGGAAACTCAGCGGCGTCGTCGCGCCCGCCGGCGCGATGTGCAGTCCCTGCAGAATCTGCTGCCCGAGCAGATAGCTCAGCGAATAGTAGCGCAGCCAGCCGTCGTTGCGATGCGGGATCAGCGTCCCCAATTGCTGCACCACCTGGTCGATCGGCACGCCGCCCACGGCCGTCAGTTGCGCGCCCAGTGCTGGTGCGTACGAGCCCGACGCCTCGCTGACAAACACGCCGTCGTCCAGTGAGACAAAGAGGAATGGGAACTGCTGGAATCCCATTGTCACGGCTGCTGAGTTGTTGAGATAGATCGCGGTATGCGGATCGCCCGCCATCGCGATGAGTGCCGCCAGGCGCACGTAGAACTCCGCGTCCGTCAGGTTCGGCAGGTCAGCCGCAAGCGCCTCTGCCGCCGCCTGGAAGACCGCTGGATCCAGCTGATAGAAGAAGTTCGCATGGAGCTGCGGAATCTGGTTTGCGACGAAATCCAGATCTGCCTGGCGCGCGGCGTTCGAACCGTACGCGCTCAGCTCCGCCAGAACCAACAACGCGGGGAGCCACTTGCGCATCTTACAAACTCGACCTGATTATCTCATTATCTTTTCTCGCCGAAAAGCCCGCCGATGAAGAAGCCCGCTCACTTCGTCAGCACCGGGAGCTGATCCTCAACTATTTCCGGGCGGGGAAGCTCATTTCCAGCGGCGTTGTGGAAGGCTTGAACAACAAGGCCAAAGTCACCATGAGAAAATCCTACCGGTTTCGCACCTACCAAGTGCTGGAACTGGCCCTCTACCACTCACTTGGCAAGCTGCCCGAGCCTGAATCCACCCACGATTTCTTCGGACGAACCACAAAATTAACGCTCTCGCTTTGGTCAGTGGCTCCGCGCCGCGTGTCCGGGTTAGGTGGTTCTCTTACGAAACCTCGGGCGGCGCCGTGGCGCCTCCCAAGTGGGTCTGTTTGCCTGATCGCCGCAGTGCCCGCGTCCGGCGCCTGTCCAGCATGATTAGTTCGCGGCGGCGGCGCTTCTTCACATGCTCATCCACCTTGCGCCAGAACTTACGGAAGTAACTGATGGCCGAAAGGATCGCGAACAGAATCACGCCCCACATCAGCACCATGCCGGGAGTGTGGAATTGCGGATGCCGGCCGCTCAGCAGCAGGCACGAAATTGCCGCGACCTGCGACACCATCTTGGTCTTGCCCAGGTCGCTGGCCTTGATGGTGTAGCCTTCCGCGGCGGCGATGCTGCGGAGTCCGGAGACCGCAAACTCGCGGCCTACGATCAGGATCGCCATCCAGCCGGGCAACACCCGGACTTGCACCAGCGCGATCAAGGCGGCCGAGACCAGCAGTTTGTCGGCAATCGGATCGAGCAGCGTCCCGATGGTGGTCACCTGCCGCCAGCGGCGCGCCAGGTAGCCATCCAGCAAATCGGTGGCGGCCGCCGATAGAAAGATCGCCAGCGCCAGCCATTCGTTGGTGACATACATTCTGCCGAGCTGAAACCCGACATTCTCCGCCATCAGCACCGCCACCAGCAGCGGCACGAAGAAGATGCGGAGTATCGTAAGTGAATTCGGCAAATTCATCGGTCTGACGTTTCTAGTGTAGCGCCGGGCCCGTGCGCCTTGGCTAGTCCGCTGCGCCACTGATCACAACCGGCGCCCGTCACGACCCATTCAGGGTAAGATCGGTGACATAGGAGTCAATCATGGTCCGTCCGATTACCGCGGCGTTACTTGTCTCTGTGGCCGGCGCATTGCCGGCATGGGTTCAAAATCGTCCCGCCCCGCCCTCCCGCGATCCGCATACCCCCGGCTATGTGGAGGCTAAGGAGTTGCCCGATGGCGCCAACGCGCCGGCCAGTCAGGACGGCAACTTTATTCTGGGTCCGACCCACAGCCCCGCTCCCGAGATGACCGTGCAGGAAAACGTGCCGCACGGCGAAGTGATCGAGTTCACCATGTCCTCGGCCGACAGTAAAATCTACCCGGGCATCGCGCGCGAACAGGGCACCTTCGGCACGCCCGACCCCAACGACCCGGCCAAACTGGTCGTCACCACCAGCCATCCAGCGCCCTATACGCGGCGGGTGGCGGTGTATGTCCCGAAGCAATACGTGGCGGGGACGCCGGCGCCCTTCATCGTCGGCGCGGACGGTCCGGACCGCCTGCTCTTCACCGCGCTCGATAACCTGATCGCCGAGCATAAGGTGCCCGCTATGGTGGCCATCTCGATCAGCAACGGCAGCGGCGATGCGCAGGGCAGCCAGCGCGGTCTAGAGTACGACACCATGTCGGGGCTGTACGCCGAGTTCGTCGAAAAGGAAGTCTTGCCCCTAGTCGAAAAGCAGGCCCATGTCACACTCACCAAGGACCCGGAGGGGCGCGCCACCATGGGCGGGAGTTCGGGCGGATCCTGCGCCCTGATCATGGCCTGGTATCACCCCGAGTGGTACCATCGCGTGCTCACTTACTCAGGAACCTATGTCAACCAGCAGTGGCCGTCGAATCCCCAAACGCCGCACGGAGCCTGGGAGTTCCACGAACACCTCATCCCCAACTCGCCGGTGAAGCCGATCCGCCTGTGGATGGAGGTCGGCGATCGCGACCTGCTGAACCCCAATGTCATGCGCGACAACATGCACGATTGGGTGCTGGCCAACGAAAACATGGCTCGCGTGCTGGCCGCCAAAGGCTACCACTACCAGTTCGTCTTCGCCGGCAACGCCGGCCACACCGACCGAACCGTCAAGCAGCAAACCCTCCCCGAAGCGCTCGAGTATCTGTGGCAGGGGTACGTGGCGAAGAAGTAGTTGGGGATCCGGGTCACCGCGGAGACCGAACGGCGAGGCCGCCGTTTATGGGGTCAGAAACCGTGGAGCGCGGGTGTGGCGCTGGCTTCGACGCGGAGACGCGGAGAAGATCTGCGCGGACAACCCAAATCTGCGTTCTCCGCGATCCGCGGTGAATCTGCGGGTCCTACGGTTGTGCCGCCGCCCGGAAGCGATACACCTCAAATACCGGCCGGCCATAGCTGTCGGGGATAGTGGCCACGGTCTCGCGCGTATAGCCATTGGCCCCGGCGAAGCGGGCCAAGGCGGGCGCGGCGCCCGGGAAAAACTCGAAGTCCTTGGTGTGACCGATGTAAAGACTCGCTGAATTGGCGAGCCGGTAGGCTACCCAGGCGCGGTCGCCTTCGGTCATTTCCGGCTGCGGCAGCGAGTCGGGGCGCATCTCCAGAGGCAGTTTGCCGCGGTTGAGCAGGCGCAGCGGATCGAGAATGCCCCAATCCAGGCAGACCACCGCGGGCGCCGAATTCGTCTTCAGATAAGTCGAGAGTGGGAAGATGGCGTCGGTCCAGCTTTGGGCGCCGCCGTTGCGCAGCATCACCGCGTAATATTCGTTAATGACCAGCGCGCCGGAAATCATCGCGACCGCCAGCACCGCGGCCAACGCCGGAATTCCGGCACGCCCGATCCGTCGCGAGGCCGCAGCCAGAGACACCCCGATCACCACCTGCGGCAGAGGCCAGAGCAGCACAGTGTGGTGCACACTGCCCCCTGTGTTGGCGGTGATCGCCATCTGGATCCATCCGACCGCCATGGCGATTAGCGCCAACAGAATCGTCCGCAACGCCGGACCGCGCGCGAGTGGCGTCAGCAGCAGCGCAAGCACGAACACATAGACCAGCAGGTGACGGCGGGGGTGTTGGGCAAATGCCGATATGCCGGCAGAAGCGGCAGCCAGCGCGTTGGCAGGCTGGTGCGGAATGGGCGTCTGCCAATCCTCATCGATCATCCAGCCGAACAAGCCGCGGCCGTGCCCGGTGTCAACGAGCATGCGGAACTTCCCGGAGAGCGCGCCCGGCGTGGTGTCGTGCTGGAAGTTGCCGCGGAAAGTGATCCAGTGGTGGCCGGCATTGTAGACCACCAGCGGCAGGGCGCCGAGCAGAAATCCGGCGGCCGCCAAAGCAACGTTGCGGCGCGTGCAGGCGGCCAAAAGCTGACGCGGGAACGTCAAAATAGCGCCAATCCCGAGCCCGCTGAGCAGCCAGATCGCCAGTGCTTTGTCCCACAAAGCCAAGCCCAGGCAAGCTGCTCCGCCGAACAACTTCCAGCCGCGCTGATCCTGGAAGAAACCCACGATCAGCAGGGCGCCGCCGATCAGGAAGAGGTGCTGCAACGCCACCGGACCCCAGTCGAAGCAGATGGTCAGAAGATACATTGAATCCACGGCCAGCAAGCCGCATCCAATCATGGCAGCCCGTTCCCCGGCGGCGGTTCGCAGCAGGCGGTAGAAGAGGTAGAGGCTGACGACGCCGGCGAGGAGCATGGGCTCGCGCAGGACGCGAATTTCCGTTCCCAACAGGCGAAAAATCGGCCCATAAATCACCGATTTTAGGGCGCCGAGATATGTCATCAACATCACCGGGATATGGGAATGGCCCAAGCGGACGGAATACAATTCCGCGCGCGGGTTAAAAATTGCGTCAACAAATAGGGCCTCGTCGTCTTCGATCCCCAGCAGGGGGAGGAAGGCGTGGCCGGCCAGGAAGAAAAAAATGCAGGTGGTGAGCAGAAACAAGCGCGCGAGTCGCGGGTTTATCGGAGAACGCACGGATTTCACTGGGGTAAAGACCAGAAGCAATGTTAACATCCGGCCGATAAGGAGAGGGTGCGCGGGACTTCACAGCACGGTCTCCGGACCGGCTTGACATTTGGCACGGGAATTGCTCTGATGTGATCTCGTGTTACGGGCTAAGGATCAAACGTGGATAAAAGATAGCCCTTACGAGGTATCGGAAGGCGTGAAACCTTTGGCATATTTTATCGTCTATATTTCTGCGGAAGGAAAGCGCTAAAGAAAACAAATAAAAAGAAAAAACCAGGCTCAGAAGGGAGAGATGGACCAATGAACCAGACCGAACTCAACAAATACAAAGCGATGCTGGAAGCCAAGCGGGCGGAACTGTCCGCAGGGCTCCGTAACCGGGAAGACATCGCCATCGAAAAAACACCGGACGCGATCGACGAAGTGCAGTTGGCGGGCGAGCGGGAACTCGCAATCCGCAACCTCGACCGGGAGTCCAGCCTGCTGCGCAACGTGCGCGCCGCCTTGGCGCGAATTGCGGACGGTAGTTACGGAATCTGCATGCACTGCGAAGAAGAAATCAAGCCTAAACGGCTCGACGCGGTGCCGTGGACCAAGTACTGCATCAAGTGCCAGGAAGCCGCGGATCGCCACGAGTTCGAAACCGAGAGCGGCGACTCTATGAACGAGTTGCTGGCCAACGCGGCCTAAGAACATCGGGACCGGCAAAGGGCGCGGGTGACTCCCCGCGCCCTTTGTGTATCCAGCGGTTTCGCATTTGGGTGGGTGCGCGAATTGCCGCACACAGTTCCCCATTTGCGCAGGATTTGAGGGATTATACTCAATCGGACGCCAAAGTCTGGTTCGCCCAATGGAATTCCTCCGCAAAGCTCAAGGGCGACCTTCCCACCTGGGCATCCTGCCCGGAACCTTCAATCCCATCACCGTGGCGCACGTAGGACTCGCCCAGGCGGCTTTGGGCGCGGTCGATGAAGTCGTGTTCGTGCTGCCGCGCCGCTTTCCCCACAAGCCTTACGAGGGCGCCTCTTTCGATCAGCGCATCGCCATGCTTCAGGCCGCGCTCGCCGCCGAGCCACGCTTCTCGATCGCCGCGGCCGAAGCCGGACTGTTTCACCAGATTGCCGGCGCCGCGCGCGAGGCTTACGGGCCGGACGTGCGCCTGCGCCTGATCTGTGGACGCGACGCCGCCGAGCGGATCGTCAACTGGGATTACGGCGAGCCCGGCGCCATCCGCGACATGCTTCGCAGGTTTGGGCTCCTGGTGGCCGCCCGCGGCGGCCAATATCAACCGCCTGAGGACTTGCGTGATGCGATCGAGGTACTGCCGTGGAAGTCGGCCTACGAGGACGTTTCAGCTACGGAGGTGCGGCGGCGCATCCCTGCGGGCGAAGAGTGGGAGCATCTGGTGCCGCCGGAGGTCCGCCCTATGGCGCGCGCCATTTACGGCGATCCTGCCGGCCAGCCTATTGCCCGATCACCGGGAAATACACCACGTTACTGACGAACTGCCCTTGCGCAATCGTCAGCGAGGTCGTGAGATTGGTCGGAATGTTGCCGTTCAGATGCAGCAGGACCAGGTACATCCCGACGGTGCCCGGCAGCAGAGTCGCTTGCAGCACGTCGGCCGTCGATCCGGAGGCGATTGAGTTCACCGGGTTGGCGGGTGCGGTAATCGGGCCGTTGGCCGGATAAGGGACACCGGTAAGAATCAGGTTGCTGTTGGACTCCGTCAGGACCGGCAGACCCAGACCGGTGGCGATCACGTAAACAAATTCGTTCGGAGAGGCCGGATTCTCATTGGTTACCAGGGTACCGGCCACTTTGGCGCAGCAGGTAGCGCCGGTGAAGGCGCTCACCACCAGATCGGCTCCGCTGCTGGCCGACCCGGTCATGGGAATGTTGTCACCCGCCGGCCCGGCTACTACAGCCGTCACAATAATGCGGTCGAACACACCGGCGGCCGTCGCGGTCACTTCCGGATCCTGATTCAGCAGCACGATCAGGTTGTCGCGAATGCTGTCCAGCGTATCGCCCGCCTGCACGGTGTACTGGTAGCTGCGGTCGCGAATTGTAATCGTGGCGACGTCGCCCGGATTGATGCTCCCATCTACCGACAACAGGCCGGTCGCATGGCTCGAGGCGTGGTAGACCAGGCCGAGCGGCGGGTTCGTGCCCGGTTGTGCGTAGACCCCCGGATTGGCGGCCACGATGCTGACTGCCGCGGCCGTGGTCGTCACGATTTTGCCGTTCCCGAGCACCGCCCGTACGTAGGCATTGATGCTGGTGGTGTCGTTGATTTCCCACGGAATCTGGGCCTGCACCACGGTCGGAGACACGGACAGAATCGGCGCAGCAATGCCGTTGAAGTACACCTGCAAGCCGGCCAACGTGGTGGGCAGAGGACCATTCGCTGGATTGGCCGAACCGCTCTGATCGGTAAGCGTGGTGCCGGGCGCGGCAGTAATCGAGGCGATCGTTCCGGGCGCCAGGTTGGCGGCGTCGCCTCCGCCCAGGAGTGTCGCTCCGCTGGCGGTGGCCGTCACCGTAGAACCGGAACTGATGGTCGCCGATACGTTGATGTTGTTGCCGAGAACTCCGGGAACGCGTGAGGTCAGCACCACCTGTTCGGGATCGGTCGAGCCGGTGGCAATATTCGCACTGGCAGTCACGTTTGGATCGCCGGCGCCTCCGTTGTAGCCATTGATGGCATTGACCAAGCCGACCACCACATCGTCCAGCGAGTCGGTGGCCGTGACGGTGTAGTTGTAGGCCAGGTTGTTGATGCTGATGGTGATGGTGTTGCCGGAGGCGATCGTGCCCCCGATCGTCACCGTGGCACTGGCGGTCACGTTCATGTTGGCGGAATTGAGCACCGCCTGGTACGGCAGAATCGTATTCGCCAGCGTATAGACCGTGACGCGGCGGTTATACGTGTCCGCCACATAAAGGTTGGATCCGTCCCAGGCCAACTGCGAAGGCGTGCTCAGCGAATCGACGGCATCGGTGGCCTGATCCACGTCGCCTCGGATTTCCCCGATTACGGTATCGGCGGAAGCGGCATTGGCGGTCGGGATGGTATTGAAGATCAACACGCGATCGTTGCCGCTGTCGGAAACGGCCAGCGAATTTCCAATCGCAAAGGCGAACCGCGGAAAGCTCAGCGTGGCGTTGCAGACCTGCGGAAAAGTGGGATAGCCATTGAAATCGACCCCGTTCGACTGGGTACACAGAATCGGGTATTCGATGCCATTGGGATTATTGAAGAACGGAACAGTGAAGCCGTTATTGGCAGTCGAACCGGTCATATCCACCTGGCCGATTTCGACATCCGCGGGAGCCTGGTTGCTGGTGGGAATCTTGTTCCAGATCAGCACGCGGTTGTAGCCCAGATCGGCCACGAAGAGGTGCGTGCCGTCAGTGGTGACCGACACCGGGTTGAGCAGGCTGGTGGCCGAGGCGCTGGTGGGCTGCGCGGTAACATCCGGCGTGCCTACGCTGCTGAAATTGGGCTGGCCCAGAACCACGTCCGCCGCGGCATAGTTGGACGTCGGAATCTGGTTGAAGATCAGAATGCGATTGTCCTGCGTGTCGGCGATATACATCTTCCCGTTCTGCAGCCACACGCCCTGCGGGCCGCGGAGCGTCTTGGCGCTAGCCGGACTAATCACCGAGTTGCTGGTGAAATTGGGCTGTCCCACGACTACATCGGCGGGCTGATCGTTGACCGTGGGGATATGGTTCCAGATGAGCACGCGGTTGTTATTCGAGTCGGCCACGGCCACGTGTACACCGTCGGAAGCAACGGCAGTCGGCGAGTTGAGATTGTTCTGCGTGGCGCTGAGCGGCTGGACAGTGCTGCTGAAATTGGGCTGGCCGAGCGCTACCGCAGCCTGCCCCACACACACCGGGCACTTACTGTTGTTGTTCAGCTGCGCCGTGGAAGCCGGCAGCATGGAAGAGAGATTCGGATAAACCAGGACGCGGTTATTGGAAGGCGTGGCGCCCACGAGGTTGGAGTCCGCCACAAACAAAGTGTTGGCGGCATAGGCGACGCCGGCAGGGGCGCCGATAATGGTGTCGCTCGAGTTGGTGTCCTGGCTGGTGAAAGTGGTCTGCCCGATTACCAGGCGGGCGGCCTGACCGGTAGTAAAGCCGGCGATCTGGGCAGACGCTACCGCCGCCGACAGCAAAATTACAGAGATGCACTTCATGCGCAATTTTAATTGGAGACCCGTACCGCTGTGGCTCTAACCCCTAAGTATAGCAAGCGTTTGAGGCCATCGTTGGTTTGGAAAGTGATGCCTCGCGGACACACCCGTGTGAGAAATCGGCACGACTCACGGCGCTCCCAAGAGGCTCCAAACGAAGCAAAATCGATGGTCTGATGAAACACGACCGGAGAGGGTTGCACGCCCATTGCCAGGGATCCGGGCGCGATCTGGCGTATCGCGGGCGGACGCCTCGTCCGCGGCGTAACCCCGGGACCGCCAGTTATACCAGGGGTTCCGCGCGGGTGAGGGGGACCCGTCCGCTGAGCGCCTCCCTGTTCCTGCTTCAATAGGAGAATGCCGATGATGCCGCTCCGCTGGATCGGAATACTCGCCGCCCTGGCAGGTTCGCAGGGCGTTCTGTTCTCCCAGGCGGCCGCTCCGCCTGCCGGCCTTTCGGCTCGCTATGCCGGGTCGGCGGCCTGCAGGACGTGTCATGCCGCCGTGTACGCGCGGTGGAGCAAGACGCGCATGGCCAACGTGGTGACCGATCCCAAGGCACATCCCGAAGCGATTCTTCCCGATCTGTCCAAGCCGAACGCGCTGGTCAAGTTTAAGAAAGAGGACATCGCTTTCGTTTACGGCAGTAAATGGAAGCAGCGCTATTTTCAGAAAGCCGGTGACGATTACTTTCCGCTCGGCGCGCAATGGGACGTGACCCACCAGGCGTGGCGCGCGTATAACGTCGCGAAAGGGACGGACTGGTGGACGCAGTTTTACCCGCCGGAAAATTCCGCGCGGCCGACCGGTCCGCTTTGCGACGGCTGCCACTCGGTGAATTACGATATCCGCACGAAGTCGGTCACCGAATGGAATGTGGGCTGCGAGAAATGCCACGGACCCGGTAGCGAACATATCGACCGGCCCTCCCGGACCAACATCGTCAACCCGGTGCGGCTGGATTCCATCCAGGCCAACAACGTCTGCATTCAATGCCACTCGCAGGGCCGGCCGCTCGCGAACCCCATCGAGGGGAAGTATTACGATTGGCCCGTCGGCTTCCACGTCGGTCTGGATCTGAAGAATTACTGGAAGCTCGAAGAACACAAACCCGGTGAGGCGACCTTCACCCATTTCCCCGATGGCACCGCGCACAAAAACCGGATGCAGGGCAACGATTTCGTGACCAGCCTGATGTATACGCATGGAGTAACCTGCTTTAGCTGCCACGACGTGCATGGGACTCCCAATGACGCCGACCTGCTGAAGCCCGCCAACGCCATTTGCCTGGAGTGCCACGGCCCGCACTCGCCGAACGGCCCACGCGCCGCGAGCATCGAGCAGCACACGCATCACAAAGCCGGGTCGGCGGGAAGCGAATGTGTCGCGTGCCACATGCCCAAGATCGAAACGACCATCGCGGACGTCAACGTCCGCAGCCACACTTTCCAGTTCATTCCGCCGGAGGCAACCGAGAACTTCAAGATGCCGAACTCCTGCAATGCCTGCCACACAGATAAAACCGTCCAATGGGCCAGGGACGCACTGAAGAGTTGGCCGGAGTTTTCGCCCTGGCGCGTGGCGCAGTAGTAACCAGGCACGATCGGCGGGGCTGCGATTTGCAGGAGTAAATTACGCAGATCGTGCAATGGGGACGCCTTGAAGAGTTGGGCGGTGTTTTCGCCTGGCGCGTGGCGCAGCAGTAACCAAGCACAAGCAGCGGTCGCCGGTTGTTATGGAGGAAATTCCACTATAGCGCTGTATCGCGAGGAGTACGACCTGTTTCTCGCCTGGGGCGGTTCAGGTCTGGGAGCTTTGGCCGATTGCCCAACGCGAGTGATTGTTGACGTGCTTTCGTTTTCCACCGCCGTGGACATCGCCGTAGGACGCGGCGCGCAAGTGATCCCGTACCGGTGGCGCGATCCATCGGCGGCCTGGTATGCGGCCGAGCGCGGTGCGTTGCTGGCAGGCGGACGCTCGGCCGCCGGTTATTCGCTCTCGCCGGCCTCGCTGCTGGAGATCGAACCGGAGACGGCTTTGGTGCTGCCTTCGCCGAACGGCGGCGCGTTGAGCCTGAGCGCCGGTAGAGGCGTCTACACTGCCTGCCTGCGCAATGCACCGTCGGTGGCGCGGGCCGTCCGAAAGCAGGGCCCCTCGGTGGCCGTAATTCCGGCCGGCGAACAGTGGCCCGACGGGCAGATTCGCATGGCGGTCGAAGATCTGCTGGGCGCCGGCGCCGTGCTGGCCGGACTTTCCGGGCGCATGTCGCCGGAAGCCGAAGTCGCTGTGGCAGCCTTCGAGCGCTTCCAGCATTGCCTGCCCGAAGCCCTCGCGGGATGCATCTCCGGCAGGGAGTTGGCCGGACGCGGCTTTGCCCGGGACGTGGCGCTGGCGGCGGAATACGATGTCAGCCGAATTGCGCCGGTCTTACAAGGTGACTGCTTTGTGGCCGAAAGGACACTCCCGGGCGCAACCGATCCGGAACGCCCGGCATCTCTGTAGCGTGCGGCTGTCATTGGGCTGGATTGCGATACTCGCCGCGGCGGCGAGCGCCCAGGCCCCTTTACATGACCGCCGCAATTGGGAGCCGGCGTCGCCGGACACGCATTTCCATATGCGCGAGTATGGCTCGCTGGCGGAGTGGCAGGCACGCCGCACGGCACTTCGCCAACAGATCCTTTCGGCGGCCGGGCTCCTACCGATGCCCAGCCGTACGGCGCTACACCCCGAGGTGGTGCATCGCCTGGTGCTGGGCGATGTGGTGGTGGAGACGGTGCTGATCGAAACGCTGCCGGGCTACTACCTGGCCGGCAATCTCTACCGTCCCGCGAACGCAGGCGGAAAACATCCGGCGGTGCTTTCGCCGCATGGACACTGGAAGCGCGGACGCCTGGAGAACATCCCTTCTTACTCGGTGCCAGCGCTGGGGCTGAACATGGCCCGGCAGGGTTATGTGGTGTTCGCGCACGACATGGTCGGCTACCAGGACACGCGCCAGACGCCGCACGATTTCGGAGGCTGGCGCGAGCAGTTGTGGTCGTTCAGCCCGCTGGGCCTGCAATTGTGGAACAGCATCCGCGCGCTGGACTACCTCGCGTCGCGGCCGGACGTGGATGCCACACGCCTTTCCGTCACCGGCGCTTCGGGCGGCGGTACGCAGACCATCCTGCTCGCGGCCGTGGATGACCGCGTGCGCGTGGATGCGCCCGTGAACATGGTGTCCGCGTACGCCCAGGGCGCCGACCCGTGTGAAGAAGCGCCTAACCTGCGCCTGGACACTTTCAACGTGGAGATCGCCGCCATGATGGCGCCGCGACCCATGCTGCTGGTTTCGAGCACAGGCGATTGGACGCGCAACACGCCCAACGAAGAATTCCCCGCGATCCAGCGGATCTACGCGCTCTACGGCGCCGCGAACCAGGTGCGCAACCAGCACTTCAACGCCAATCACAACTACAACGCCGCCAGCCGCCAGTCGGTGTACCGTTTCTTCGCGCGCATGTTCGGGCTGCCGGACTGGGAAGGCGTGGAAACCGCGCTGCCGCAGATTTCGGATGCGGATCTGAAAGTGGCCTCGCTGCCCGACACAGCGCTGGAGTACGACTCGCTGTTCCGGCAGTGGCGCGAGTCGGCTGAGCGCCAGAACGAACAGGCAACCGACCCCGAGGAAATCCGCACGCGCCTGCGCCTGGCACTCGGCGCCGAATGGCCCGCGACTGTGAATAGCGCGCCCGAGGGCGATCACATGGTGCTGTGGCGTCCGGGGCGCGGTGATCGTGTGGCGGCGCGCTGGTTTCCGGGCAATGGCGAGCCCACCATCGCGATTCATCCCGACGGCATGGATGCGGCGCGACGCACTCCGGCGGTGGCGTCGATGATCGCGGCGCACCAACCGGTATTGCTGGTGGACGTGTTCCAGACCGGATCGGCCAGGACCCGTCGCGACCGTTCGGGCGCGTGGTTCCTCTCGTACAACCAGACCGACGACGCCAACCGCGTGCAAGATATTCTGACCGCACTGGCGTATGTGAAGCCCTCGGCGGCCGAGGAAGTCCGCTTGGTAGGACTGGACGATGCCGCCATTTGGTGTACCTTCGCGGCGGCCGTCGCGCCGGTACCGGTGCGCATGAGCGGTATGCCTTCGCATCCTTTCTTCGGTACCGACGATGATTTCCACGACCGCTTCTTCGTGCCGGGCATTCAACGCGCCGGCGGTTGGCAGGCTGCCTGGAAACTCGTGGGCGGAGACTCTGCGACGCACCTGCCGGAGTTAGTCGCCCGCTGAGAGTGGCTTTTCCACGCAACCGCGCCGCAAGCGGTCCGGACCACTCTGTACGAAGAGGCCCCTCCAGGTGGACCGCTCCCTCTGGGCCCAGGGGCACCCCGGCTCGGTCCCCGCGTCTTGATTGCTTTTGGCGGACCGCCCGGGGACGTGGACACTCCCGGCGGTCGCGGCTCTGTGACAGCCGATCGAGTTCACGCGACACGGGGCTTGTGCCGTACCGTACGATGAGAGAATGCGGACGGCGCTGGGCTTCCGGGCACATTCGGGCTGGGCGGCAGTGGTGGCGGCGGGGGGAACCGTGGACGCACCGCACGTCCTGGAACGCCGCCGAATTGTGATCGCCGACCCAGACATGCCTGGCTCGCGCCAACCGTATCATGCCGCCACCGAACTGCCTCTGACGTTGGCCACCGATTTGGTACGCAAGGCGATCGAATCGTCGCGGGCGCTGGCGCTCGAAGCCATTGACGCAACCTGGCGCACGCTGCGCTCGCGAGGGCATGAGGTGGCCGGCTGCGCGGTGTTGACCGGATCCGGAAAGCCACTGCCGGAGCTCGAAAAGATCTTGGCCTCGCACGCACTGATTCATACGGCTGAGGGCGCATTGTTTCGCGAAGCACTGCTCTGGGCGGCTCGGGAATGCGGTCTGCGGGCGGCTTGCGTGAGCGAGAAAGGCCTGGATTCCGAGGCGCTGCGGCGGCTCGGAACGCTCGGCAAAGCCATCGGTCCACCGTGGACGCAAGACCAGAAATACGCCGCGCTGGCGGCGCTTGTAACTTTGCGCGATCCTTGGCGCTAGCGCGTGATGCGCTAGACAGAATTCCACGCGATCCGCCCTCACCCGGTACACAGCTTGCTTCTAAGGCTCCGGAGATTTTCGGGGAATGAAACTTTTGTTGTGCGCGATCTTCCTGCTTCCGGCATTTGGACAGACCGACACACCGCCGGATCCGCAACCGCAAGCCACGCCACCCACGCAGACCGCTCCATCGGTTCCACCGGCGCCGGCACCCGCGCCGGCGACTCAGGCTAATCCGGACCGGCCGCCGGCCAACTCCCTGGGGCAAAGTGCCGACCGCTCCGTATTGAAGCCCAAGCCCGGCCAACTCGCGATCAAGCCCAAGGACTACCACGATACGACCGGCTACTGGCATCCGTTCGGGCGAATGGCGCGCTATGTGGCGTACGACCAGAAGGACATCTGGACGAGTCCGTTCCACACCGCCAAAAAGGACATTAAGTGGTGGGTGATTTTTGGAGGCGCCACCGGTGCGCTGATTGCCACCGACAAGTATGTCTCCAAAAACGCGCCGGACACTTCCGGGCTGCGCACGCTGGGCAACAGCGTTTCGTATCTGGGCACCGCCTACACGCTGCTGCCTATCACCGCGGCAATGTATTTCGGCGGCACGGCGGCGCACAGCGACCACTTCCGCGAGACCGGCCTGCTGGCATTCGAATCGTTGGCCGATGTCACCATCGTAGACCTGGCGTTAAAATCCGTCTTCGACCGCGAGCGGCCTTTGCAGGGACACGGAAACGGTGAATTCTGGAAGTCCACCAGCCCGCGCTACAACTCGAGCTTTCCTTCGGGCCATGCCATCGAGACCTTCGCGCTGGCGTCGGTGGTGGCGCATGAATATCCGCACAAAACGTGGGTGAAGGTGCTGGCGTACTGTTATGCCGGCGGCGTGGTAGGCGCGCGCCTGGCCGCCAATCAGCACTTTCCCGGCGACGTAATGGCCGGCGGCGCGATCGGCTGGTTCGTGGGCGACTTTGTGTACGGCAAACGGCACAATCCGGCGCTCGATAAAAAGCCCACCATCGCGCAAAACATTCTCGACCATGTGAGTATCGGCGGAGGGTTCCCAACCGCACCAGTGCGCTAAGCCGTGGAAACCGGTTTGCAATATCACCGGCGGTGTCGCGATGAGATTCATACATGCCGTGCTCGCGTTAATTTGCATATCCGCTCAGGCCCAGGTGAATCCGCCTGCTCAAGCCCTGGTGAACCCGTCCGGTCAAGTCCCGGTGAAGCAGTATTACCGTATCGATGACCACATCTGGCGCGGCCGCCAACCGAGGCACGAAGCCTGGCCGTGGCTGGCTCAGCAAGGCTTCAAGACGGTGCTCGATTTGCGCGGCGGGCCGATTCACAAACCGCACGAGAGAAAACTGGTGGAAGCCGCGGGGATGCAATATATCAGCATCCGCCTGTCGGGCATCTGGGAACCCAAAGACGTACAGATTGCGCAGATCGTGAGCGTGATGGGAGACCCGGCGCGGTGGCCGATCTTTATGCACTGCCGGCGCGGCGACGACCGGCTTGGCGAGGCGATCGCCTGCTACCGGATCGCGCACGATCACTGGACGAACCAGCAGGCGTACCAGGAAGCGTGCAAACAAGGACTGAACCCGCTCGAAGTTTTGATGCGCTACTACGTCCGCCACTTCGACCCGGCCCGGCTGCCCGATCCGCCGCCCTTGACGGCGAGCAACGCGGCTCCCAGAAATTGACGCGGAGAGGCGGTCTAATACGCCGGCTTTGGTGGGTCACCAAAGCGTCGCGGAATTTTTTCCGAGTGATCGTATAGGGCGCGCGTCGTGATCGTATAGGGCGCGCCTGGCGTAGTCCTCCAGCACTTTGGGATCTTCGGCGTAGTTCTGGTACAGGACCCAGAGTCCGTCGCTGTTAGCCAGGAAGATCCAGCCACGGCGTTCGTCACGACTCACAGCGCCGTTGAACTCGCGTGCCACCGTGGGATGCAGGGGGTCGGAGAAATCCATGATGCGGAGCGTTTGACTTTTGGGTAGTCAGAAAGCACCGGTCGTGCCATTGGTCACCAGCGCCGCGATTTCCGTCGAAGGCGATCGCCTTGTTCCTGCGGCAGGCGCTCGTCAATATTATTCACAATGCCGTAAGTACTCACCCGTTGGAGAGACCATCGCCTTACACGTGCGGCGTGGTGATGCCGATACCGTCCTGGTGGAAATCCAGGATCACTTGCCGGGTATCCCGCCGGAGGATCAGCCGAAAATTTTCGATCGCTTCTACCCGGTGGACAAGGCGCGCTGGCGCGAATCGGACGGCGCGGGCCTGGCCTCGCCATCGCGAAATGGGCCATCGACGCGCACGGTGGCAATATCGGGATTGACAGCAATGGCCACCGCGGCTCGACCTTCCGAATCGCGCCAAATCTCCGCCTTACTAAAACAGCGGACCCAGATGCACGCGCATCGGGCTGCCGGCCATGCCGCTGCCGTCGGCCTTGCGCCATTCATCCTCTGTAATCACGCGGAGGCTCTGCGCATGCTTGGTCGCGAGCGCCGTATTGATGGTCGGCAGTTCGCGGGCCGTCAGCGAGTTGAATTCGCCGATCACGTCCTCCAGTTCGCGTTCGAGCACACCGGCGCGCGCCACTTGCGAATCCGTCGGGCGGCCCTCATAGCTGCTCACATCGCCGTACAATCCGCCGAGAAACTCTCGTAAGCGCTCTTCGCCGGTGATCGCGCCGCCTTCTTTCGTGGCCACGATCTTGCCGCGGATCTGGTCCATCGAATCGGCAAGCTGGTCCAATTGCTTGCGCAGCCCATCGCCCGCGGGCAGCGCTTCGGCCCGCGCGCGGGCGCCGTCACGCACACCCACAATGGCATCCACAGCCCAGCTCATGTGATTGAGCTGCGCGACCAGCCGCTGCATCAGGTCGAACTGCGCCTTGCGCTCCTCGACCGTGAACTTCGCTCGTGGGTCGAGCGTCACGTTGAGCTGCGTGGTGTACACCTTGTCATTCTTGGTCATCTTGACGGTGTATACGCCTGGCGGAACGCGCGGGCCTTCAGCCGCCTGGAACATAGCGCTGGCCGCGGGCGGAACGCGCGGCGGCTTCAGGTGCATCGACCACGTCACGCGGTTCACCCCGCGATGCTTGCTGCTGGAAAGCGTGTCCACCAGCTTGCCCTGCGCGTCGAAGATCTCGATTTTGAGATCGCCGAAAATGTGGCGGGTGCGCTGGTAATACGGAATGAAAGCTTCGTCCGGACGGTTGAGGCCATCGAAGGAGTTGTTGCCTTCGGGCCACCCGCCGTACGTTTCCATGCGCTGGACGGCCGGCGGAACGGGTAGGAAACCGGCGTCCTGAGTCATCAACTCGGGCGTCAGCGAGCGCAGCGGCGAAATATCGTCGATGATCCAGATGCCGCGTCCGTGCGTCGCCAACACGAGGTCGGACGTGCGCGGATGCACCACCAGGTCGCGCACAGCCACCGCCGGGAAGCCGGTGCCTTTGTACTGCGCCCAGCGCTGACCGCCATCGACGCTGATCCAAAGCCCAAACTCGGTGCCGAGGAACAGCAGGTTCGACTCGACCGGGTCTTCCTTGATGACGTGCGCATAGCCGCGCGCCCCGCTGGCTTCCGCAGGCAGCGCCGTCCACGTCTTGCCGTAGTCGGTGGTTTTGAAGACGTGCGGCTTCATATCGCCGTACATAT
>Ga0335085_10006993_pt1 | contig 17649 bp, 19 predicted proteins | sample Lox_Sample_45_FD_206712 | JGI IMG/M metagenome (GOLD analysis project Ga0335085, IMG submission 206712) | Soil microbial communities from Loxahatchee National Wildlife Refuge, Florida, United States - Lox_Sample_4.5 | ecosystem: Environmental > Terrestrial > Soil > Wetlands | place: USA...
CCGCGGAAGGTCATGGCGCTCCGCCACCGGTGTCGATCCGCTCTGCTCCAGCGTGTCAACGCTTTCATCCAATTCCTCGGATTAAGTCGATACCTTTGCACAAGATCGCTCCACACGTGCCCGTCTGGGACAAATCGATCCGGCCCGATGGCAGGTTCAGCCGCGCGGACTTCCGGTTTGACAGGGAGCGCAACGTCTACGTCTGCCCGGCGGGAAAATGGCTCACCCATTCCGGCGTCATCGACCAAGGCCGCATTCTGCCTTATCGGGCGAGCGTATCCGATTGCTCGAGATGCGAGCTCAAACCACGCTGCACGACGGCAAGCGCCCGCAAGGTCTCACGCGATATCGGCGAAGACGTGCGCGACCATATTCGCGCTTTGGCCAACACCGAAGCATTCCAGTGGTCCCGCCGCGAGCGCAAGAAGGTCGAGGCGCGGTTTGCGCACATAAAGCGCATTCGGAAGCTCGACCGGTTCCGGCTGCGAGGCCTGAACGGCGTCAGAGACGAGGTGCTGCTCACCGCAACCGCTCAGAACCTTCGCCGGCTCGCCAAACACTTATTTCATATCCCACCAATCGCAGCGGGCTCGTTAGCCTAGTCGCGCAAACTGACCGAACGAACCGATCGCACGACGCCGCGCTTCTCCCAATCGGAGGGCCAGGAAGTTCCATCTCAGACCTGCAGCAAAATCCGGCCGTCGAAAACAGCCGGGTTTTGCAACACATTCTGGCTGCTTTCAGACGTTTTGGGATTCCTCAACGAGTTCCGAAAAGTGCCAATTTCGGGGATTCGGCATCGATTAGCTCGACGCGGCGGCGGCCGCATCGTCGGGCGCGCCTAGCCACAAGCATCGGCGGGTTGGCGGCGAGCGTTGACGTGAATCAATGCATGACCTCGCGGAAATATCCATTTTAATAAAAAAAGAGCGTGAGAGATCGGTTCGTCCGCGCGGCAAGAGTGACGCCGCTGGCCGTTGGTCGCATTCGGCAGCCACTACGCTGGACATTGCACCGGTCGCGTTGAAGGAGCATTGCAGGCAATGGACACCAGGCAAGTGCAAGGCGGCAATGCTCCCGCGCGGCCTGAGGGCTCCGGTCAGGAGACACGCACCCATAAACTTCAGGTACGGGCCATCGGCGCGGGAAAAAGGTACCTCGGGATTTTTCTCTATCTCTATGTCGTCTTCGCGCTCTTCAACATGCACGAATACATAGTGCTGACGCAGCGCGGGATCGATTTCACGCATTATGGCTTCGCGGCGGTCAATGCATTCGTTATGGCGAAGGTCTTGCTGATCGGAGAAGAACTGCACCTCGGCGAGTATTTCGAGGACCGCCCCCTCATTTACCCGGTCCTGCTGAGCTCCTTCCTCTTCGGGATCGTGCTCATCGTCTTCCACATCATAGAGTACGTGATCGGCGGCCTATTGCACGGGCAGACTATGCTCGCGAGCATTCCCAGCTTCGGCGGCGGCGGGCTGACCGGCATCCTCATGGTCGGCACGATCATATCCGTCACCCTGATTCCCTTCTTCGCCCTGAGATATATCCGGCGACTGATCGGAGGTCCCGAGCTCTACGCGCTGCTCTTCCTACGCGGGCGCAAGGACGTTACCGTCGAGGTCAAGATACGCCCGCAGAGCGGCAATCTCGGCGCCGCCGGCACATCCTAAACGACGAACGCGCACGGGCGCGGCCGAGCCTTGGCTTGACCATCGTCATTGGTCGAACCAGCGATATTGCACCGTAAAGATGAGGCTGTTGAATGCGCCGCTGTTGTGAGCGGTGAGCCAGCTTGCCCAGGCGACCTTCGCCGTGAGCCCGTCCGCGACGGGAACCGAAAGCGTGGCGCCGTAGCGTGTCACCGATTGAAAATCGTGATTGTTGACCCCGTCGAGAATGATGTCGCCGCCGAAATAGTGCGTTGCGTCCAGGGACAGCCAGAGACCGGGACGAAAATTATAGCCGCCGTGGGCCTGAAACGTCCAAATTCGGGCCTGGCCCCGCACATGACCGCCGAAGTAATTGCCGTTGTCGGTGAAGAGCCAGACGCCCGCCGAGCCATCCAGGAAGAAGTCACCGAAGGGCTGCGAGAACCCGACCTCGGGCTTGAAGCTCCAGCGATGCGAGCCGACGTTGATCAGATGCTGCGGGTTGTAGTCGCCGGTCGGCGCCGAAATCATGAAGCTGATGCCGACGGTGGTGGTGGGCTCGCGACGCGCGAACTCCTCGGGCGTGAGCGCTGGGCCGCCGATCAGGTTCTCGGTGAATCGCAACCGAAGGTCGCCCAGGCCCCTTCGATTGACTTGCTTGCTCGCGTCGAAGACCTCACCGGTGAAGTCGGCATCGAAGTACGGAAGCACGATGGCAGCGCTGGCCTGATGGCCGAACAGTTCAAAGGTGCGGTCGTAACCCACATAGCTGCCGTTGACGGACGCCGTCACGTTTTGGATGGGGAGAGACGGATCGAGGGAAGCGGCGCCAGTGACTCGAAGATAGCTTCCGAGCAAAAAGTTGGTATCGATCGGGCTCACGGAGTAGGCGCGCGGCTCCATGTCCTGGGCGCGCGTCGCGCTGCTTTGCCAGATTAGGCAGGCCGCCGCCGCGCCAAGCAGGGCCACGATAAGGCGGATTTTCCCGGTGGCAATCATGCGTCGTGCCCGTTACCTCGAATGACAGTCGAGGCAGGCCGCGACCCCACGCTTTCCGCCCTCGCAACTCGCTCGCCAGAACTTTATCGCGGCACCAGTCGACACCACGGACGGCCCATCCTGTGCGAGCCCGCGCGGGCACGTGGTACTTAGGCGGTTTCCTGAAGGACCTTGATCTTCCCCTTGCGCACCGCCGCCTTCAGCGCGGCGTAATCGCGTTCGGCTTGATTCGCGTAGGCCACCGCAAACTTTCCGATCGCGTCGTCGAACTCGTCGCTCCCGCCGAGATAGCCGGCGATCATCGAGGTGTCCATGCCCTTCGAATGGGCGCGGGCAAGCACCCAGCCGCACGCCTTAGCATAGGCGAGCAATAAATCGGCATTGAAGGTTTCGACCAGCGGCTTGATCTTGGCGTCGCGTAATTGCCGCACATAGAACTGCACGCCCGTGGGGCCGTTAACCCATCCCAGGAATATGTCCGACGCGGGCTGCATCAGGCGTTGTCCCTCTACGACCCGCTGGCCGTGGTGGGGGAATTCGCTCTTGCCGGCATAGGGCTCCAGTACCGAGGCAACCGCTTCCTTGAATTGCAGGAAGATCGGATGGTTTCCCGACGACATCAGCAGGGCAATCCAGCATCTCCGACCGACGCTGCCAATGCCCACGACCTTGATGGCGGCATCTACGATCCGATATTGGCCGAGCAGGGACCGCCGGTCGTTCGGCAGACTCTCCTGATAAGCGGCGCAGACCTTCTCGATGATCCCCTGAAACTCGGGAACGCGGGCCGCTTCAGGATGAAAGATCAGAGGCGGGGTGTCGCTGATGCGAGCTTTGCCGCCGGTGACGTCGGCCAGTTTAGGGAAGTCCAATTCCGACCCAGTCTGCTGCGACGCCTTCGCGATGCGCTTGCGAGCGAGTGCCTGGCGGGCCTTGGACATTGTCCCGATAACCTCTTCGGCGGTCACGCGCTCGTACCATGATTGGAGCGGAGGCATCGTCGCATAGTCGCGCAGGCGCTTACGGTAGCTGCGTGCGCTCGCCACCGCCGCCTCCTGGGCCATCGTAGCGGGCAGGCCGAGCGACCGCGCCGCGAGAACGAAGGAGGCGGCAAGCCGCTTCACGTCCCACTCCCACGGCGCCGGCAGCGTCTCGTCGAAATCGTTGATGTCGAAAATGACGTTGCGCTCGGGCGTGGCAAAGCCGCCGAAATTCATGAGATGGCAGTCGCCGCAGGCCTGGACCCTGATCCCCGTCGTCGGCGTTTTCGCGAGATCGGCGGCCATCACGGCCGCAGAGCCGCGGTAGAACGTGAACGGCGAGACCAGCATGCGGCCGTATCGAATCGGCACCAACTCCGGCAACCGTTCCGGGTCGGATTCGCCCAGGAGCTTGACCGGGTCCGCGCGACCTCTGGGCGCTTTCCAAACGGCATGCTGGGCGCGCGGAACCTTGTCGCGCATCGCCTTGCCCGCCGCCATCAGTTCGTCCGGACTGAGGTTAGCGGCACCGGGCGGCCGTGCTGGAGGTTGCGGCGTCGGCAGAGAGATCACGTTACCGGTGGCGGCTGGGGACGGCGGAGAGTCAGGCTCTACGGCCGCGGGGGTGCCGCTGGTGGATGTAGTGCCAGGTTTGTCCATCGCGCAATTCCTTCGGTTCGTCGTTCTCGTCCGTACGAGCGCTCGGAGGCTTTCACAACTGCATGTTGCCACAAAGGGGCGGTCGTGAAATTTACACCTATCGCCCGGGTTTGCTTTGACCTGCATCAATAGTCCACGAAAGTAAAGCCGCCGTACAGGTCGGGTCGAAATACCCCGAGATGGCGCGCTGAAGGAGCCAGGCAACCCATGACGGTCGTCGGACAGAGACGGCTATTGTTCCTTGCCGAACCACTTCTGGTATATCCGGTCGTAGGTGCCGTCCTCGTGCATTGCGACCAAGGCGCTGTTGACCGGCTTGCGCAGCGGGCTGTCCGCGGGGAAGAGGAAACCGATATCTCGCTTTTGGAATTCAGGACCGACTGTCCGGACCAGCCCCGCGCCCTCATGGGCGGCGTAATAGCGAAGGACCGGTGCACCGAGGAGCACGGCGTCCACCTTCTTGTCGAGGAGCGCCTGAAACATATCGCCGACCTGCGCGAACTCCCGGACCCGGGCATTGTGCTCGCGAAGATATTCCGCGGAAATGCTGCCCGCTAAGGTGCCGACCTGCTTGCCCGGCAAATCCTCGGGGCCGTTGATGGCGCCGCGTATATGCTGCACGGTCAGGTTGGTCGTGAGTTGCGCTGTGTAGAGCGCGACGAAGACGATGCCCGCGAACATCAACACGAATCCGATCGCGCGCGCCAGCGGCTGCTGCGGCGTCTGCTGCCCTTGCGTCAGCAGAGTCGTGGCCGACCAATAGATCGCCTGAAAAATCCCGGGGAAGTACCTCGGGTCGGAAATGACCCCGTCCGTGCGCCGCCGCTCGAGCAGCCAGACGACATGCGCCGGGATCAGCATGAACAATGTGGCGATTCCAAGCCACACCAAGCTCGTCTTGGAAAACAGCAGATTGTATAAATCCAACAGAGGATTCGGAAAACCACTCTCGCCGGTATCACGCACCATGACTTGCTGGCCGGCTTCCAAGATCGCATAGGAGAAATCAAATTCCTTGTCGCGCTCCACAGTCACCAAGATGGCGGAGACCGCAATGTCGATTTTCCCCGAGCGCATGGCTTCTATCCCTACGCTGATGTCGGGTGCCTTCTCATAGGATGTCTTGACGTTCAAACGAGCGGCAACCCCTTCCCAGAGATCGACGCTGAAGCCCGTCAGCGTATCGCCCCGCTCCATGACGAAGGGCGGAACGACGAGCGTCTCCACGCGAAGCGTGGCCGGTGCGGTCTGCGCCAGCGCCGGAGAAACCAATATCGCCGCGAGTGAAGTGAGCGCGGCAGCGGTCGACGCGAATACGCGCCGAAGGCTGCGCGCATGGTGGGTTACGGTCGACTGCCGCAGACGGCTGGTGTGCTCGGAGCCGGCGGATCTTGTTCTTGGATTCATCGTTGTTCTCCATGGCCCAGGCTCGGAATGATCAGCGCACGAGCCGGCGGTAAGCGATCTTGCATCAATGTATCTGGCCTTTGATTGGAGCTCGTTGTGCTCCTGGCCATCATGGATCTCAGCGCACGGACGATCTCATCATCGGACCGACCTCAACGAGTCACCAGGGTTACCAGTGCTCGCACATGCCGGGACGCGACCCGCGGTCGATTGTGTATCGAGGCCAAATGCAATGTGACGTGTTGGTCTGATCGCAGCAAGATCGCTTCAAGCGGCCTGGGCCAAAAGCGAGTTGCACTGCGGCCGAGCGTCATTGTAGCGATTGTCCCTGCCGGGACTCTCGGACGAAACTTCTTGAAGGGACAGAACACGACCTCGCCTCCGCATTACTGCGAGCTTGCATTTGCTTGGCGATCTGTACTGCCCTAGCATTTCCGTGCCACTGATTGGGGCTTAGCCATGCTGTTGTTGTATGGCAGCGCAGATGTCGAGAGGGGTCGACCGATAGGTCTTGCCAAAGCTGTCGAGCGAATTCGTCATGGGCTGCGAATGAGTGCCGATGGGGCGACGGATATTCTGGTTGAGTTGGCGGCCTCCGGGAAGGTGCGATCTACGGGCGTAAGTCCGCTGTGGCAGCATCGCCGCGCAAAAATTCAGCATTTCTGGTACCCGCGGTCATCCCAGATACCAACGATCTGCAATCTCCGAAACAGTTCGATTGCCAATGCCGTGGATGGAACGATCACGCGGGTGGAGTTGGATTCCCGTGATCTGGAAGATTGGCTGCGGGGCCAGAAAGAAACGAGTGCCTCTTCGCCGCTCAAACAAGCATCTGAGCGGCAAATCCTAAAGGCGATCGTTGCCGTCTACGATGAGGCCGACCGGGCGAAGACCAAGCCGCCAAACTTGAATGAATTGCCGGCCCTCGTGAAAAAGCTGCTGCACCGGCAGCAGCGTGACGCGTCCTATCGACGGATTCAACAATTGGCGTCGGACACCGCACATCGCCGCCGCCCACGAGGCCGAACGCAATTTGCCGAGCGCTCGAGACCTCGGTAATCCGCGCGGATTTTGCACCAGATTTTGCGGTTTCTCGCCGCGCCAAATCGCAAAAATTTTGAGGCTTTGACTAAAGCTTCCAAAATTGCACCGTCAGCGTCCCTGCTGACGCGCTCGACCCCGTGGTCGAGCGCCGTTTCTGACTGGGAAATCAGCCGGCGGTCAAATGAGTGCTGCGAAGGCGGAATCAGACAAAGCTGGTCGCTGCATAGGCGCAGCGACTGAACACGCCTCGGGTGCTGCGTCAACCCCCAGCGGCGGTCCGAACTCAAGGTCCGCTACAGCCAAACCGTATCCACCTCTCGTCCGCCTGACCCGCCTGCTGGGCCGACAAGCTGCTGCGGAGTTCCTCAAGAACCCGCTGACGGAGTCGGAGCCTTGACGGGAACGCCAGAAAAGCTGCCACGGTTCCACACGGTGGAAGAAGTCGCTGAGCTGTTGGATTTGTCACCGAAGACGGTCCGGCGGCTTATGGCTTCCGGCGAGCTGCCATTCTATCGCTTCGGCCGGTCGATCCGGATTGCAGAACCCGACCTCGTCAACCTCGCAAAATCCAAGCGGGTCGTGTAGTCCACCCAAGTCCACGTAGGTCAATAATCTGCCAATGCTTCGTGAATACACACGCTAATCAATGACGAGAAGTATAATCCTTGCCTATTCACGATTCTGTACTATATTCCACCCCAGACCTCACGAGACCACTCATGTCCACTGAACCATCGTCACGAAAGCCTCCTGCCCCCTTCGCGAGCCCCTCCCTTGCCGACGTCCTCGGCCTGATTGAGGTAGAGCGCGGGAGCGCGCCGCGCCGACGCCAGGATCAAGCCTCGGCAATCCGGACCCTAGCCAGGGCGCTAGGGCGCCGGCCGGCGGAGATTCCGGCCGATCCGAGCTACCTCCGGAATCGCATTTCCGAGACGACTGCGGTCATGGCGGGCTTGGCGCCGCGGCGGTGGAAAAATATTCTTAGCCTTGCCCGATCGGCACTGAGGGAGGCCGGCCTCTCCAAGGTGCCGGCCCGGAACACCACCCCTCTGTCGGCATCCTGGGCGGACCTCCTCCGGCACCTGAACGACATCTCTCTGCGGACCCGGCTATCGCGGCTTGCCCGATGGTGCAGCCAAAAGGGAATCGAACCGGCCGCAGTCGATGACTCGCTGGTGGCCGATTTTCGACGCGATCTCGACGGTGCTCTGGTCGAGAATCCCCGCACGATCGAGCGATCCACGCGCACGGCATGGAATCGAGCGTCCAGTCGTTGCCCGACCTGGCCGAAGCTGCGCCTGACCGTCCCGCCCTACGCCACATGGTACTCCCTGCCGTGGAGCGCTCTCCCCCCTTCTCTGAAACGGGATGTCGACGCCTGTCTCGACCGCCTCTCGGGCAAGGATCTCCTGGCCGATCTCGATATCCGTCCCCTAAAGCCGTCGTCCCTCAATGGCCTGGAGTACGACCTGCGTCAGCTCGCTTCGGCGGTCGTCTTGCGCGGCCACGATCCCGCCCGCCTTCGCTCGCTGGCCGATCTCGTCGACCTCGAGACGGCCAAGGAGGGCTTGCGCTTCTTCCTGGAGCGTTCTGGGAATAAGCCCACTGCCCGGATTCATGATCTGGCCTATTCGCTACGAACGGTCGCCAAATACTGGGTTATGGTCAAACCGGGACACCTCGAGGAGCTAACCGCGATCTGCCGCCGGTTGAGCCCTGGCCGGCATGGGATGACCGAGAAGAACCGGGCGCTGCTCCGCCAGTTCGATTCCGAAAGGAACGTCGCCTCCCTCATTACGTTGCCCCAGCGAATTCTTGCGGAAGTCCGGCGCAAGAAGACGCAAACGGCCGCCGAGGCAGTCTTTGTCCAGATCGCTCTCGCCGTCGAGTTATTGATCATGGTGCCCATTCGGATTGGCAACCTCGTCGCTCTCAACCTTGACCGCCACTTCATTCATACGGGCAGTCGGGGCGGGCCTATGGTCCGTTTGTCAATTCCGGCTCGTGAGGTGAAGAACGCTACCAACATTGAAGCCGAGCTGCCGCGGCCCACGGTGGCGCTGTTGGACGTCTACCTGAAGACCTACCGTCCGCTGCTCCTCAATGCATCCTCTCCGTGGCTCTTCCCGGGCTGGAACGGCAGGCACAAGGCGAGGAACGCGCTGGCGGACCAAATTACGAGGGTTATCGCGCGCAAGACCGGGCTCCGCGTCAATCCGCATCTGTTCCGGCACATCGCCGCAAAGCTGTATCTTGATCGGAACCCTGGGGCTTACGGTCTGATACGTCTGATCCATGGCCACAAGTCGGTCGAGACGACAACGCAGTACTATTGCGGCACCGAAACGCCCGCGGCGATGCGGCACTTCGACGAGCATATCCTGCAGCTTCGGGAACGGGCAGCGGCAAGCACAGTCGGACCGTTCGCCCGCGGTGGACGCTGAGATTCGATGCCCTCTCGTTGGCCAGCTCCTCCCCGCTGCCCGAAGCCGGCCCTTTGGCCGGAAGCGGACCGGCGCCGCTGGACAAAAACCCAGCGGAAAGCCGATGTTCTCGATGACCCTGGTCCCGGGTCCGAGTGGGCACCTCGCACGAGAGCCAGAGTGGCATTGGGCTATGGGCGATGGCTCAGTTGGCTCGCCGAGAGCAGTCAGCTCGATCCCGAGACCCTGCCCGGCGATCGGGTCATGCCCGACAGGGTCAAGGCGTATGTCGCTGCGCTTCGCGCTGTGAACGCCCCAAACAGCGTGGTGTCCCGCATTCAGGAACTTTTTTTGGCTCTCACGGTGATAGCGCCGGAGCACGATTGGACCTGGATTCATAGGATCGAGACTCGATTCAAACGAGCAGTCACTTCTGCTCACCATGAGCGCAGGGAACTTCCGTCCTCAGATCGGCTTTATGCCCTCGGGCTCACGTTGATGGCGGAAGCGGACACGAGCGATGGCAAGCTGGTTTTGCAGGCGGTGCGGTATCGGGACGGCCTGATGATCAGCCTCCTCGCCGCCCGTCCGCTGCGCCGGCACAACTTCGCTGCGATCGAGATCGGCCATCACCTGGTGAAACAAGACGACGGTTACTGCATCCGTTTCGAGGCGGCAGAGACTAAGACCCGCATTCCGATCGAGGTTCCCTTCCCCACTGCCCTCGTTCCCAACCTCGAGCGCTACCTCTCGGCGTACCGGCCGCTGCTGGCTCAATGCGACGGGCATTGGCGCACAGAGCGTCCAGCACATCCGGTGTCGGCACTCTGGCTCTCTCAGCACGGTACGGCCATGGCCGAGGTCGCAATCTCGTATCGGTTCAAAAAGCTGACTCAGGAACGGCTCGGTCGTGTCGTCACCATGCATCGATTCCGGGATAGCGCCGCCACCTCGATCGCGATCGCGATCGAGGATCCGGAGCATGTTCGGATCACCATGTGCATCCTCGGTCACACAACACTGCGCACGTCCGAGCGCCACTACAATCACGCCACTTCGCTTCTGGCTACCAGGCGGTATCAAGCAAGCATTCTCGAGCTGCGGCGCTCGCTCGCAAGCCGGCCGCGGTCGCGCGACCGGCACCGCCGGGCACGAGAGGTAATCTCGTCCCGTTCACGAACCATGCAGCCAACGGAAGGTGGTTGATCGTCATGCGTGCCGCCGTCTACGCCCGCTACAGCAGCGACCTCCAGCGCGACGCCTCCATCGAGGACCAGGTGCGAAACTGCACCGCACGGATCAAGACCGAGGGTTGGACGCTGGTTACCACCTACACCGACCGTGCCGCCAGCGGCGCGAGCCGACTGCGCCGCGATTACCAGAGGCTCCTTGAAGACGCTGGGCGCGGCAGGTTTGACATCGTCGTTGCCGAAGCCCTCGATCGACTCTCGCGCGACCAGGAGGATGTGGCCGCGCTCTTTAAGCAACTCAACTTCGCCGGCATCAAGATCTTGACGCTCGCTGAAGGCGAGATAACCGAGCTGCACGTCGGCTTGAAAGGCACGATGAATGCGCTCTTCCTCAAGGATCTCGCCCTGAAAACACATCGGGGGCTCGAGGGCCGAGTGCGCCAGGGCCGCTCGGCCGGTGGTCGGGTCTACGGCTACAATATCGTCCGCGCGAGGGATGCCGCAGGCGAGCCCATTCGCGGGGGCCGCACAATCGACAAAACCGAAGCTGCCGTCGTCCGCCGTATCTTCGACGCCTTTGCCAAGGGGCGGTCTCCCGCTTCCATTGCCCGCCACCTCAATGCCGAGGGCATTCCCGGTCCCGAGGGTCGGCCCTGGCAAGGCGGCACCATCACCGGCCACAGCCGCCGTCGTAACGGTATTCTGCGCAACGAGATCTACATCGGCCGTCTCGTGTGGAATCGCCAACGCTTCGTCAAGAACCCCCTCACCGGCAAGCGCATCGCGCGGGTCAATCCCGAGTCTGACTGGATCATCGAGGAGGTACCAGACTTGCGGATCATCGATAATTCGCTTTGGACAGCCGTGGCCGATCACCTCGACCGAGTCGAGCATTCACCTCGGGTCCAAAGAATCCGAGCTTCACGCTTTTGGGAGCGGCGCCGGCCGGGCTACCTCCTCACCGGTCTCGTGCACTGTGGCGCATGCGGCGGTATCGTGACCTCCGTGGGCGGTGACTACCTCGCCTGCGCTGCCGCTCGGAAGACAGGAACCTGTAAGAGCCGGCAAGGGGTGCCCCATCGAGTGCTCGAGGAGTTCATCCTCGAGACCCTCAAGCACCATCTGATGGCACCCGAGCTCGTCAAGGAGTTCATCGCCGAATTCACCGCTGAGGCCAATCGCCAGCGGAGAGAACTTGACCTCGATGTCGAGCGCAAGCGCAAGGATCTGGCAGAGGTGACCCGGCGGCTCGACGGCCTCATCGACGCGATCGCGGATGGGCTACGTACCTCGGGTCTCAAGCAGAAGCTCGAAAAGCTCGAGGAGACCAAGACTGCCCTGGAGGCACAGCTTGCCGCAGCACCCCCGCCGGCACCACGGCTTCACCCAAACCTAGCCGAGTTATATCGGCGGAAGGTCACCGAGCTGGAAAACGCACTAAACGATCCCGGCTCGCGGGACGAGGCACTCACGATTCTTCGTGGGCTCATTGAGCGCGTCGACCTTCATCTCAGCGATGATGGCTTCGACATCGATTTCCACGGCGAGATTGCCAACTTGATCGCGCTGCCCTCTCCCAGCCAACGCGCTGATATCAACTACTTCAGAGTTTCGGCAAAGCGGGTAGCGGGGGAACGCAACCATCTTAATTTGCTCCTGTGCGCATAGCCGACTTAAGCGGACACAGCTACCGAATTGAGCTAACGGCCGAACTGTAGTCTTGCCGCCGCTCGGCACGATGGCGATCGTGGGCTCGGTGCAACTACCGTCAGTACAGCAGAGACCAAATCAGGACCGAGAGGAGTCCAAATGCAATCCAAGTCAGCCAGCGCGAGGGCGAACGACTTCCCGTCTTGCGCTGTTGATCTGTCTCGGCGGCTTGACCGACGGAGGCATACGGCAGGAGAGCGACCAATCGAGTGGCGATTTGCCGCGCGTCGGATTGGGTCCAGCAGCGACCGGGAAAGGCGGCGATCGTCGCGCTCAGCGTCTGGATCGCGACGTCCTCGGGCAAATTCGTGAGCCGCGCAGCCTCCTCCCAGGGGTCGATGCCAAGGCGCGTCAACGCCGAGATCACGCTGAGCGCGACGCCATTCGCCTCCTCTCCGATAGGCGCGAACAGAAACTCATTGAACTCGGAATGTAGGAGGCCGAACGCGGGAGAGAGTCCCAAGGGCGGCGCGCCGTTTAGGCCGCGAGCCTCGCCGCGCAGGCGCTGCGTACGTCGAGATCGGCGAAGGGCGCCGCGGGCGCTACCGCCCATTTCTTCGCGAGCTCGCTGCGGGCACCCCAATCGAGCTTGGCGGCATTGGCGTCGTCGGCGCGGGCGCGGTCCACGCACATCATCGCGAATTGCTGGAGGACGCTGTCGCGCGTCTCGGCCCGCGCGGTTCCGCTAGTGACCTGCCAGCCGATGTAGTTGGTGATGAGCGGCCCGGCGACCAGGCCGATCGCGAGCGCGAACACCATAGGCTTCATCGCCTGCCACTTAGATTGAAACGTCTGCGCCGGTGTCATGAGGATCTTCCTTCCTTGCTTGTGATGCCTGCGAAACGAGCCGCGCTCAGGCGTCGCGATGCCAGTCCACCCGGACCAGGTAGCCGCCCTCGTCGAAATGCCGATTGAGGGTGCCTTGGAAAGTCCGCCGGATCGCCTCGCCGATCCGCACCGGCAGCTGAATATCGGTCGTGTTCACGACGATCCGGTCCTCGCCCTGCTCGATATTGATGATGCGGTTGAGCGGGCGCTCGCGCCTTTCGCTCTCTGCCTGCTCACGCGCAGCGCGGACCAGCACCGCCCGGTTCGGGCGCACGAACGTTCCACTCAGCGTCACCATGCCCGCTGGGAAATTGTCGTTGCTGCGATGACACGCCTGACAGGTCGTTTCGCGCGCGGCGGCGGGGCGTGGCCCCCAGTGCCAGCGTCCCGCGTAGTAGATGGCGTTGCATTGCGGGCAGACGCTGGGCGTCCACAGTTTTCCGGGGTTCTTGTAGGGGTCGACGAGCCGACGCCGGGCAAAGCTGAAATGCCGGTGGCCTTCGGATGGGTTGGGTGCCGTCGAGTCATTTCGCCGCATGAAGATCCTCCGGTTTTGCCGCGGTTGAATCATGGCGCCGCTGGCGGCCGAATGGGGTCGTGACGCGACAGACCATGCGCTATTCCCGGCGGTCCCGTTAGGCGCTCCGGCGCTCGATCTCGCGTCTTCGGGTCACTGCCCCACGTAAATTTGCGAGCCGCGCGACGGCCGCATCGGCCTTCGCCGTGAACTCGTCGCCCAGCCGCTGGATGATGTCGCTATCGTTCTGCGGACCGGCCGTCAGGCGCGCGTGGCGGTAGCATTGCTCGGCCTTCCGACGAAAATAGGATACGAGCACGCAGACCTCCTTCAAATTTCGCGATCAACGCCAAGAGATAGCACCCGAAGCGTCATCATGCGGGCTTGAGATGCTCGGTCCGGTGGATGCGCCGCGCCAGCTCGCGCAGCTGCGTCTTGAACTCGCGCGGCGTGAGACCGGCGCTTTTCAGCACGTCGCACATGACGGCATCGTCCATCAAGTCCTCGAGCCTTCCGGCCACCGCAATCTCCCAGCCGGGCGTCGCATCCCGCGCAAGCGCCGCCGAAAGCTCGATCGGATTGATGGGCGCGGCTTGAGTGGACCCGGGAGCAGGTCGCGCATCGGGCGAGAGGGCCGGCAGCCGGAACCATGTCACAAGCCGACGGTAGTAGGTGGTCGAAGTCATGGTCGGCAGCAGCTCCTCGTCGGTTTCCACGGTATAGCGTCCGGCGGGTTGCACGCCGTCGATCCCCGTGAGCACGAAGGGCCTGTGGAAAGTGACGATTTCGCTGCGCGTGCGTACGGTCATCGGCTGCCTTTCGAGTCCCGGCCAGGCCGGGACGGCGATGGGGGAGGCCGGTGGGCCTCCACCCCCATGCCAGCAACTACGGCGTCGTCTTCACCGCCTCCTGGGGCGGAGCGGCGTCCGGCATCTTCGCGGGCTGTACCGGCTGTACCACCGGCTGCGCGATCGGGCTCTTCGTGGGATCGGAAGCGCCGGGCTTCGTCGTGGGATTGGTCTCGTTCATGGGAAATGACCTTTTGTTTCCTGCAGCGACAATTCGCTACAATTACGTATATTGGGACGAAATATTTTTGCGCAATAGATTAAATGATGCGCCGAGAAATAAAGTCATGCGAAAATAAAACGACAGGGTCATTGCCAATATTTGCGCCCCGAAGTCAAGGTTATTTTTGCAGCACCTTTGCCGCGACGGGTGATCCGCCGAAGATAGGGACGCATGCGGTGTGAGAACCGCAATGGGCTAGCCGGGCTCTGCATCTCCGAGATAAGTCAACAACAAAGGCCTCACACAGGCGATCGACGCGCTCTCCGCCGGTGGGTGTGGGATCAGGGTGCCGCAATCGCAGTCCGTTGGCGCTCACCGCGCCCTGTCATCCCCGGCCCCGGCATTCGTCCGGGGTTTTTCACGCTCGCATCTCGAGCTGGAACCGCGAGGCCCTCGCACCGTTGCCGACGCTTATCGTGCCATCCGACGCCCTGGCGAGCGTGACGGACTTGCGCGCGAAGAAGGCCCGCATTTAATAAGCGACGTCAAGATAGCGCGGGTTCAACCTACGGCCTTTGAATCGCTGGATCGAACCAGTCGATGATCGCCATCGTACCCCAGACCGTGGCCGTCGTGACGGCGATTGATACGACAGCCGCAATAAGCGCGACCATGAGAGCGACCCCGTCCTTTTCGAGATAGGCGAGCGCCAGCAGCATTACGACGAGAGCGGGCATGAGCTGGCCGAAAGGAACCGGGGAGACCATCGTCAGGCCGAGCAACAGCATTACCACCCCGGTAAGTCGCTTGGTGGACTGGAAGGGAGTGGGCCAGCGCGGGCGGATCAGACGTTCGACCCATTTGAGCTTGGGCGCAGCGAAGCGGATCGCGCGGGTCAGCCTGTCTACGCGGATTTCCCGCCGCGCTATGAGCTTTGGCAAGACGGCGGCGTCGTGACCAAGAATCATCTGAATTGCTGGCCATGCAATCAGGACGCTCGACACCATTGCAACGCCAGGAATAAAAGCTAGGAGCGCCATTAGGAACAGGGTCAGGCCGAAGGAGCGCTCTCCCAGCTCCTCCATCAGCCAGCCAACAGTGACGCGTGACCCGTCGGCATGATCCAATAACTTGGATAGATGCACCGACGTGGGCACATAAATTGGCGAAGGGCTCTGCTCTAGTTCCAATAAATCTCTCGCCGTTGCGCGCCATGGAGGGTCGAACAGAGAATCTGACCGGCCCCCGAGGACGGATCCAGGTGCAAAGTTAGTGTAACGGCATGCCAACGATCGCCAGCTCTGGCATGCTGCGCAGCAACCGACCAGGTCTTCCCGGACCCAGAACGTCGCCTCGACCTGGAGCGCCGCTCGGCGGCACATCGTCGAGGACGCTTACGGCCAGTGGCTGGCCTGGCTCGAGAAGACCGGCTCGCTGGATCCGGCACTCCGGCCGGCGGCGCGAGTCACGGTCGAGCGCATCGAGGCCTACGTCGAACAGCTGCGCAGCCGCGTCGTACCCGTCAGCGTCGCCATGATGGTGGGCGCACTGCAGCGCATGCTGCAGGCCCTCCAGCCGGAGATCGACCTGACGTGGCTGCGCGCGGTCTATCAGCATCTCAAGGTCACGGCGAAGCCCAGCCGCGACAAGCGCCGCGCCGTCGTCCCCGCCAAGGATCTCTACGATCTCGGGATCGCCCTGATGGAGTCGGCCGACGCGGATACCGACCACCCCTTCTTCGCCGCCTCCGCCTACCGCGACGGCCTGATCACTTCCGTCCTTGCGGCGGCACCCGTGCGCTTGGCCAACCTCTCCGCCATCGAGATCGGCCGCCATCTCACCTGCCGCGATGGCGAGTACTGGCTCGAGTTCGCCGAGGAGGAGACCAAGAACGGCGCCCATATCCTCCTGCCATTGCCGGAGCATCTTGCGCCCTACATCGACCGGTACCTCCGGCATCACCGGGAGATCCTGCTCCGCCGGACCAAAGGCGCGCAAACACCGACCCGGGCGCTGTGGGTGAACAAGCAGGGCATCAAGATGGATTCGAGCGCCATCCGCGCACAGATCGAATCCCGGACCAGAAAGGCGTTCGGCCACAAGCTCTGGCCGCACCTGTTCCGCGACTGCGCCGCCACCTCGATCGCCATCGAGGATCCCGAGCACCTGGCGCTCGGCGCCGATCTGCTCGCCCACGATCTCGCGACCCTGAAGCGGTACTACAACCAAGCCGATATGCTGCAGACCGGCCGCGTCTATCAGCGCCACATGCTCGAGCTCAAGCGCGAAGCGGCTCGCGCCGCCAGGAAGGACAAGCACCCCAACCGGGGCGGGCGCCACAACGATAGTCCTGCCTTCTGACGTAGCGTCTGTGATATTCTTCACTTTGAGATCGGCTCCCAGGCCAAGGACGGTCGCTTAACGGAGCCTCAACTTGCAGGTCGCGGCGGGAGAAGCCGCCAGGCCGGTAACGAGAGGACCGCACGATGCCCCTTGGTCGCGACAACACCGCTTCACCCCTCCGGGCCGCCATTTACGCCCGTTATTCCTCCGACGGTCAGAGTAACACTTCGATCGAAGATCAGGCGCGTGTCCGTCAAAAGCCCATCTCCAGCGAGGGCTGCCAGATCGTCGGCGTCGATGAGGATCGTGTACTCAGCGCTACCTCGCAACTGCGCCCCAGCGGTGAGAAGCCCCGGAAAATCATCAACGGCACTTTAGCGGGTGACCTCTACTCCAAGCTCGAAAGCATGCTCCCAGACTATGCCAGTCGTCACCTGGAGGGGGCAATATCCGGCGACCTGAGCGAGGCTGAGGACATTTGCGTCGCTGCTCCAAATGAATGGAGGGGCATGATTGCCATGGCTGCGTATTATGCCGGGACACCCAACCCAGCATACCAAGAGATAATCCGGGCCGTTTGGAACCACGATCACGCATCTCTCCTGTCCGAGGCCTGCGGTAATGGCGGCACGCGGCTAATCCGCCGAATGTTCATCGCCGCGAAATTCGAGCATCCCTTTACCGGGCCAGTGACCATTTACCGCGGGACGTCTGGCGCCAGCCCCAAATGCGCATCAAAGGGCTTATCGTGGATGATTAGCCGTGACGTCGCATGTTGGTTCGGGTGAAGTCCTAGAGTTGCTGGAAAAAGGGTTGGGGTGCACCGTCGCCTGATTGGCGATCAACGAGGTTCGGTTTGACGACCGGCCTCAGCGAAGGAGC
>Ga0335085_10006994_pt1 | contig 17647 bp, 8 predicted proteins | sample Lox_Sample_45_FD_206712 | JGI IMG/M metagenome (GOLD analysis project Ga0335085, IMG submission 206712) | Soil microbial communities from Loxahatchee National Wildlife Refuge, Florida, United States - Lox_Sample_4.5 | ecosystem: Environmental > Terrestrial > Soil > Wetlands | place: USA: Florida...
CCACGCTGGTGCACGACGTGATCTTCCGCTCGCTGGAAGCCCTGCACAAGGCGCGCGAGGCCGATCGCGATGTGGAATTCGATGCCGCCGCCGAAGCGCTCGAGCTCACGCCGCAGACGGCCTGCCGGAAGGTGGATGGCGCCGAGCGCGTCATCACCACCGTCATGATCGACCAATCGCCCATCGGCCGCACCCCGCGCTCGAACCCGGTGACGTATATCAAGGCGTTCGACACCATCCGCGCGCTGTTCGCCTCCACGCGCGAAGCGGAGAAACGCGGCTACACCGCCGGCCATTTCTCGTTCAACATCCCCGGCGGCCGCTGCGAGACCTGCCAGGGCGATGGCACCGTCACCGTCGAGATGCAGTTCCTGGCGGACGTCGAGTTGATCTGCGAGGAGTGCAACGGCACGCGCTACAAGAGCGGGATTCTGGAGATCCGCTATAACGGCAGGAACATCCACGAGGTGTTGCAGCTTACCGTGCGCGAGGCGATGCAGTTCTTCCACGCCACACCGTCCCTGGTGGACAGGCTGCGCGTGCTGGATGATGTCGGCCTGGGATACTTGCGGCTGGGCCAATCGGCCACCACGCTTTCGGGCGGCGAAGCGCAGCGCGTGAAGCTGGCAGGCTACCTGGCCGCGGCCAACGTGAAAGGCGCGCTGCTGATCTTCGACGAGCCGACCACCGGCCTGCACTTCGACGACATCGCCAAGCTGCTACGCGCCTTCGACCGGCTGGTGGAAAATGGCGCTACTCTGATCGTCATCGAGCACAACCTGGACGTGATCCGCGCGGCCGACTGGGTGATCGATCTGGGTCCGGAAGGCGGAGCGCGCGGCGGCAATATTGTGGCAGCCGGCACGCCGGAGGAAGTGGCGGAAGTGGAGGGGTCGCACACGGGCCGGTACTTGCGGGCAGCACTGGAGTGTGCGCAGGCGTAGCAGATCCCGTTTCTCGAAGTTTACTTCCCGCTGCGGCGCGGAAACTCCATCGTCAACACCACAACGAGTGGATTGATCTTCTGCAGCACCGGATTGGTGGAGGAGATAACCTTCTCGCCATCGTAGACCTGGTCCTCTTCGTCCTTGGTCAGTTTCGGAACGTAGTGCCCGTTCTCCCTTCGGGGCTCCAGCGTTAGGTTCAGCCGGTTGAATAGGGTTGTTCCGTGATCGAGCGTGCCGCCATCGAACAAGACATGTCCCCCAACATCCGATCCCCAGACCACCATCTTGAAAGGCTTCCCGTTCGCGCGCGCCAATTCCTTGAGGGTGGTACCCAGCGTGACACCGCCCGCCGTGCGCCAACGGCAGTGCGGCAGGGGATAATTTGCATCGCGGCAGATAAAAACGTACTCCGGGTGGGCCGGAACGTCCGCGTTCCAGACGATCTCCAGGCGACGGGTGGGATCATCTTTGTAAATCACCAGCCCAGGTTCGAAGTCCCCCTCGCCCAAGTCTACCTGCTGCTTAACTGTATCGCGGCCCAGTTGCTTGATGAGCGACGCCTCCGTGCTCGTAGCAGTAACCGGACCGACACGAACGCCGGGAACAATCAGATCATCGGCCGGCTTGCCACTCTGGGCCGAGAGCAGCATCACCGCTTCCATGGCCGCGCACAGGACACGCCACACCATTCCTCGATTATCACCGGCTCCTCCTCGCGTTACCAACCGTCCGTCGCGTGTGTTTTAGAATCAAAAGAACAACTGCCATGATCACACCAATTTTATTTCTCCTGATGGCGCATTCAGCGCATCCGGCGCAGGCTCAGGGCCGCGCCGCCCAGGCCACTCCTCCCGCGACCACCGAAGCTCCCGCTGCGGTGCCCGGCGGGCGCGGACGCGGCGGCGTGGCAGGCCCCGGTCCGGCGATCGGCGGCGATGTCGATGAAACGCCGGTGGTGACGCACCACTCCATCAACGTCGATGGCAAGCCAATCAGCTACACCGCGACGGTCGCGCAGATGCCGCTGAAGAATGCTTCGGGCGAGACCGAGGCGCACATCTTCTACATGGCTTACACCCTGGACGGCGTGTCGGATGTTTCCAAGCGGCCGCTGACCTTCTGTTTCAATGGCGGCCCCGGCTCCGCGTCGCTGTGGGTACACATGGGCGGCATGGGGCCGCGCAGCCCCAAGCTGATGCCCGACGGCAGCATGCCTCCGCCGCCATATCAACTGAAGGACAACCAGGACACCTGGCTCGACCGCACCGACCTGGTGTTCATCGATCCGGTGGGCACGGGCTACAGCCGTGCGAAGTCGATCGACGTGGCGCGGCGCATGAACGGCGTGCAGGGCGACATCCAATCGGTGGGCGAGTTCATGCGCATGTACATCACGCGCAATAGCCGCGAGGTGTCGCCGCTGTTCATCGCGGGCGAAAGCTACGGCACGTTCCGCGCAGCCGGGTTGGGCGGCTACCTGATCGACCGCGGCATCGCCTTCAACGGCATCGTGCTGATCGGCACGACGCTGAATCTGGAGACCATCTGGAGCCGCAGCGACGACCTGGTGTATCAGCTCGAATTGCCGACGTACGCCGCCGACGCCTGGTACCACAAGAAGGTTCCGGCGGAACTGCAGCGCAAGGATCTGAAGTCGTTCCTGAAGGAGGTCGAAGGCTTCAGCATGGGCGAATACGCCAACGCGCTGGCTAAGGGCGATGAACTGCCGGCGGCCGAGCGCAAGGCGGTGACTGAAAAGCTGATGCGCTACACCGGACTCGACGCGCATTACATCGACGAGAGCAATCTGCGCTGGGATGTGGCCCATTTCGCGCGCCAGCTTCTGCGCGATCGCGAGCTTTCGATCGGGCGCTACGACGGGCGGCTGACCGCGCCGGCGTCGCACAACACCGGCGAGACCTCGGAATTCGATCCTTCGAGCTCGCTGATCACGCCGCCCTTCACGGCCGCGTTCACCAGCTACATCCGCAACGAACTGGGTTACAAAACCGACATGTACTACTATCCGAGCGGCGGCGTTCAGCCATGGGATTACGGTGTGCAGAACGGCTTCGGCGACACCACCAGCATGCTGCGCAACGCTATGGCCAAGAACCCCTACATGAAGGTGATGATCGCCGCCGGCTACTACGACCTGGCCACGCCGTATTATGCGGTAGAGTACACTTTCAACCACATGGGCCTGAGTCCGGAGATGCACAGGAACATCACCTGGGACTTCTACCAGGCCGGCCACATGCTGTACATCGACAGCGATTCGCACACCAAGCTGAAGCACGATTTCGGCGAGTTTCTGTCGGGCGCGCTGCCGAAGGACGTGCGATAACACGGGATTCACCGCGGAGCCAGGGAGAGCGTAGAGAAAGCGCGGAGAGAAGAGGAGAGTTTCTCGCGCTTTTCTCCGCGTTTTCTCCGTTTGCTCCGCGACTTCGCGGTGAATACAGAGCCTTCCGGGCGTATCATAAACAGAAAGGAGCAAGCCCAGGGATGGCGCCCGAGGAGCGTCCGGTCACCAAACTCCTGCAGCAGTGGAACGCCGGCAGCAAGGAGGCGCTCGATCAGCTCATGCCGCTGGTGTACGATCAGCTGCGCCGCCTGGCGGCGCGATGCCTGGCGGGTGAGCGTCCCGGCCACACGCTGCGCGCCACGGCGCTGGTGAACGAAGCCTACCTGCGGCTGGTGGATTCGGGCACGGGCTTCAACGACCGGGTGCATTTTTTCGCCGTGGCGGCGCGGCTGCTGCGGCAGATCCTGGTGGACCATGCGCGCGCGCAGCATCGCCAGAAGCGCGGCGGGGGCGCGCGGAACCTCACGCTGGATGAATCCGTTCTGGTGGCGCCGGGGCAATCCGGGCTGGTCGAGTTGGATGATGCCCTGCAGCGCCTGGCCGCCATCGACAAACGCAAAAGCGACGTCGTAGAGCTGGTCTTTTTTGGCGGATTGACGTACGAGGAGACGGCCGCGGCGCTGGGCATTTCCGAAGCGACGGTGCATCGCGATCTGCGCATGGCCAAAGCTTGGCTTTACACCGAACTGGCCAACGGTTAGCAATCGCACCACCACGTCATGCCGGAAACTCCCGACGCCGAAAGCTGGAATCGCCTGGAGAATCTCTTCGAGCGCGCCATCGACATGGCTCCGGAAGAGCGCAGCGCCTTTCTCGACGAAGCCTGCAGGGATGATCCGGCGCTGCGCAGGCGCCTCGACTCGATGCTGCACGCGGCTACGCGTCCGACCGATTTTCTGTCGTCGAAAGTGGAAGGAGCGGCGCGCGATTTCCTGGCGCCCACGGATCGCGAGACGTTGCAGCCGGGCAGCCGGATCAGCCATTACCAGATCGTCTCGCTGGCCGGTGCGGGCGGCATGGGGCGCGTGTACCTGGCGCGCGACACACGGCTCGATCGCGACGTGGCTATCAAAACGCTGGCTGCCGAGGTGATCGCCAATCCGCGCAGCCTGCAGCAATTCGAGCAGGAGGCGCGCGCGGCTTCGGCGCTCAACCATCCCAACATCCTGACGATCTACGATGTCGGCGAAGCGGACGGCACGCGCTTCATCGTCTCCGAATATGTGGACGGCGCGACGCTCGGCGAAAAGCTCGCCGAAGGACCGATGGATGTGGCGCGCGCGCTCGATATCGCCATTCAGGTGGCCTCGGGGCTGGTGGCGGCGCACGCCGCGCAGATCGTGCATCGCGACATCAAGCCGGCCAACCTGGTGATCCGCAACGACGGCCTGATGAAGATCGTCGATTTCGGCATCGCCAAGCTGAATGAGGAGCGGCGCATCCGCACAGCCGCGGCGCCGCGCTCGGCCAATTCCGCGACCGGTACCATCATCGGCACGGCCAAGTACATGTCGCCCGAGCAGGCCCGCGGATTGCGCGTGGATGGCCGCACCGACATCTTCAGCCTTGCGGTGGTGATGTACGAAATGCTAGCCGGCCAGGCGCCGTTCCGCGGCGATACCGATAGCGACGTGGTGGCGGAAATCCTGAAGACGGACCCCAAGCCTCTGACGCAGGCTGCTTCGGGTGTGCCACCGGAACTCAGCCGCATCGTGGCCAGGGCGATGCGTAAGAATCGCGACGAGCGCTACGAATCGGCCGCACAGATGCTCTCGGAACTTACCGTCCTGCGCGACGATCTGAACTTCCGCACGCGCATCGGCTCCGGCGGTCTGCGCACGCGCCGTGTGGCTGTGGCGGCGGTGCTCGCGTTCATCCTGGGCGGCGGCTATCTGACGTGGCATGCAGTGTCGAAGGCGCCCGCGCCGGTGCGGCCGCGCAGCCTGGCGATCCTGCCCTTCCGCAACATTCGCCCCGATCCGGGCACCGATTTCATCGGTTTCTCGCTGGCCGATGCCATTATCACGAAGCTCGGCTCCATCAGCCGGCTTACGGTGCGACCGTCATCGGCTGTGGCGCCGTATCGCAACCAGGAGACCGATCCGCGGCAGGCAGGGCGCACACTGGGTGTCGATACGCTGCTCACCGGCAGCTACATTCAGGAAGGGCCGAACCTCCGCATCACCGTGCAATTGGTGGATGTGAAGGACCTCAACATTCTTTGGCGCGACACCATCGATCTTCCCTACGACAATTTGCTGGCGGTGAACGATCGCGTTTCGGAGAAAATCATCGCCGGCCTGGAACTGAACCTCACACCGTCGGAGATCGAAACGCTCAAGCTCGACAATCCGACCAACCGCGCGGCGTACGAAGATTACCTGCGTGGCGTGGATCTGTATGCGATGAACGATTTCGCCAGCTCCATCGAGATGCTGGAAAAATCCACCGCGCTCGACTCGGGCTATGCGCCGGCCTGGACACATCTGGGCCGCGCCTATGAGGCCAACGCCTCGCTGCAATTCGGCGGGCGCGAGCAGTACCGCAAGGCGCAGGCGGCGTACGAGACCGCGCTGCGTCTGAATCCCACGGCGATCGAGCCGCGCGTCTACATGGCCAATTTGCTCACCGACTCCGGCGAGGTGGAAAAGGCCGTGCCGCTGATTCGCGATGCGCTCGAGCGCAACCACAACAGCGCGGCGGCGCATTGGGAGCTCGGCTACGCCTATCGATTCGGTGGCCTGCTGGAAGATTCCGTGCGCGAGTGCGACATGGCGCGGCGCATCGATCCATCGGTGAAGATCGGAAGCTCGGCGAATAACGCCTACTTCTATCTGGGCCGCTACGGCCAGTGGCTGGCCAGTTTGCCGGAGGCGCACTCGGCCTACATCCTGTTCTATCGCGGCGTGGGCGAGTTCTACCGGCGCGACTACGACGCGGCGGCGAAATACTTTGACACGGCGTACGATCTGGATCCGGCGCTCCTGCAGGCCGATGTCGGCAAGGCGTGGCGCTACCAAATCGCGCGCCAGAACGCACAGGGCATTCGTCTGCTGCGCGAAGTGGAGAGCAAGATTCTAAATCGCGGCGTGACCGACGCCGAGGGCATCTATAAGGTTGCGCAGGCCTACGCGATTCTGGACGATAAGCCGTCGGCGTTGCGCCTCTTCCGCCAGACTGTCGAGGGCGGCTTCGTCCCTTATCCGTACTTCCTGAACGATCCGCTGCTGGCCAATATCCGGCAGGAGCAGGGCTTTGCGGAGTCGATGCAGAAAGCCCGCGTGCGCAGCGAAGCATTTCAGAAGGAGTTCGCGCCCAAGCGCTGAGTAGACACTCGTGGCGCAGACTCGACCCTTGCGCCGAGACGAGTGTCTGCGCCACGTCATTTCCCAAAATATATTTCTTTCTGTGAGGGAATTTCTCTGCATGCGTCGCTTATGGAGGCAGAGGACAGACGCCGAAGCGGCTCACCGGCCGGGAGGCACTCGCCAGAAACAAGGCGCCACTCGATGTCCTCCACTTAGCTACTGACTAGGAGAGACTCACATGTACAACGTAACTCTGCTCAATTCTTCGGAAGCGCGCAACGCTTTCCGATCGTTTGCCACCCGTTTTTCCGGAATCGCGGCATGCGCGGTTCTGTTCGCCGGCATGACGCTACCGCGCCAGGCGGCGGCCCAGAATATTCTTCCGTTCCCCGCGCCCCAGGCCACTACGGTTCCTTCGAACGGCGATGTGAATCCGTACGGCGTGGTGTTTGTGCCGAACTCGGTTCGCACCGACGGCTTACTGCAGCCGGGCAGCATCCTGGTGTCGAATTTCAACAACAATCTCAACCTGCAGGGCACCGGCCGGACGATCGTGCAGATTTCGCCGCAGGGCAAGACGTCCTTATTCTTTACTTCTACCGGCCCGGGCCAGCAGGGCCTTTCGGCGGCGCTGGGCATCCTCTCGAACGGCATCGTGATCGCGGGCTACCTGCCCTCCACCGACGGCACCTCCAACACCGCGACTGCCGGCGGTCTGCTGTTCATCGACCGGCACGGCGTGCTGCTGGGCACCATCACCAACAACAATACGTTCGACGGCCCTTGGGGCATGGCCATGTTCGATCGCGGCAACGGCGCGGCCCTGGTATTCGTTTCCAACGTGTTGAACGGCACCGTCACGCGCTTCGAGGTGACCTACAACAACTCAGGTGAGCAGGCCAACGTCACGCAGGTGGTGACCATCGGCTCGGGCTTCATGCACTCGGGCGACCCGGCGGCGTTCGAAGTCGGCAACTCCGGTCTGGCCTACGATGCCATGCGCGACATTCTCTACGTGGACTCGGAAGTGGACAGCGCGATCTACGCCATCCAGCACGCCGCCGAGCTAACCGGCAGCGGCGGCACGGGCGTCCAGTTCGTGCAGGACGCCACGCACCTCCACGGTCCGTTGGACATCGCCATCGCTCCCAACGGGCACTTCCTGGTGGCCAACAGCGACGGCCGCAATGCCGATCCGAATCAACCGAGCGAACTGGTGGAGTACAGCGCCGCGGGCAAGTTCCTGAGCCAGTTCTCGATCGATCCGAATAACGGCGGCGCCTTCGGCGTGGCCATTCAGAACCTCGGCAACGGCTTCATCCGGGTGGCCGCGGTCAATGACAACCAGGTCGTGCTGAACATGTACACGACCATGGTGCGGTAACTCCTCACCGCTAAATCGCGCTCTGTAGGCAACCGAGCCGCGACGGTCACGGAGCGGTTGTGCCGGCTCCCTGATCATCGCGGCTCGGCGTGCGTTTACGGACCTATAATGAAGTTTCCTTATGGGCCGGATCGAGAGACTGATTTGCCTGGGCGCGCTGGCGGCCGTTGGCGGCGTAGCGCAAACAGAATGGCGTGCGGTGGACGCGCCCACGGCGATGGGCACGAATGCAGCCTACGCAGGCAATCGCGCCCCGCTCGAACCGGATCGGCTCATCAAGCTGCCGCTCGGCAGCGTGCGCGCGGAAGGCTGGCTGCGGCGGCAACTGGAGCTTGAAGCGCAGGGCTTCTCCGGCAAGCTCGAACAGATCAGCCAGTTCTGCAAGTTCGATGGCAACGAATGGACCAGCCCCGCGGGGCAGGGCAAGTTCGGATGGGAAGAGGTGCCCTACTGGCTGCGCGGATACGTGGATCTCGGCTACCTGCTGCAGGACCCGGCCATTATCCGCCGTGCCGGCCAGTGGCTCAACGCGGTAATCGCCACGCAGCGCGCCGATGGATACTTCGGCAGCCGCAGCAACGTGGAGGGTGAGCGCATCAACGGCGTGCGGACCCGCATGCTCGACCTGTGGCCGAACATGACCATGATGTTCGCGCTGCGGTCGCTCTATGAAGCCACCGGCGATGCGCGCGTGCTGCCGTTTCTGGCGAAATACTTCCGCTGGCAATCCACCGTTCCGCTGGAAGATTTTCTGCCGGGAAGCTGGCAGAAGCAGCGCGCCGGCGACAACCTGGATTCCATCTATTGGCTCTATAACCGCACCGGCGACCGGGCGCTGTTGGACCTGGCGCGCGTCAACCACGAGCGCACCGACGACTGGTCGGGCGGCATCGCCTCGTGGCACAACGTAAACTTCGCGGAATGTTTTCGCGAGCCGGCGCAGTATTTTCAGCAGTCGCGCGACCGGCGATACCTGAACGCCACGGTCCGCAACTACGACACGATGCGGCGGCTCTACGGACAGGTGCCCGGCGGCGGCTACGCGGCGGACGAAGATGCGCGGCCTGGATTTAACGGTCCGCGCAACGGCACCGAGACGTGCGCGTGGGCCGAGATGATGTTGAGCGACGAAATCCTGGTGGGCATCACCGGCGACCGCACCTGGGCCGATCGCGCCGAAGAGATCGCCTTTAATTCCTTCCCTGCCTCGATGACCCCCGACCTGAAGGGCCTGCACTACATCACCAGCCCCAACCAGGTGCAACTCGACCGCGGCAACAAAGCGCCGCTGATCGAAAACAGCGGCGAGATGTTCGGCTACAATCCGTACGGCTACCGCTGCTGCCAGCACAACGCGGCTTTCGGCTGGCCATATTTCACCGAGCACCTGTGGATGGCCACCCGCGATAACGGCCTGGCCGCGGTGATGTACGCGCCCAGCCGTGTGAAGGCGAGAGCCGGCGGCGCCGATGTGACGCTGACCGAAACGACGGCGTACCCGTTCGATGAGTCGATCGCTATCGCCATCGAGACGTCGCGCACGGTGCGCTTCCCGCTGGTGCTGCGCGTGCCTGCCTGGTGCGACCACCCAGCGGTAATGGTGAACGGCAAAGCGTTGCGCGGCGGCTCAGGGCCGTGGCTGGTGCTCGACCGCGCCTGGTCGAATGGCGACAAAGTCGTGCTGACGCTGCCGATGAGGATCGCGGTGCGTGTGTGGAAAGAGAACCGCAACACGGTGTCGGTGAGCCGCGGACCGTTGACTTACTCACTGAAGATTGGCGAGCGCTGGGAGCGCGCCGGCGGCACCGACGAATTTCCCGCGCAGGACGTGTACCCGACCACTCCGTGGAACTACGGGCTGGTGCTGACGGCGAATCCCGAAGCGTCGTTTGACGTCGTCAAGGCGGCGGGGTCGCTTGCGGCTCAGCCGTTCGCGCCCGCCGACGTGCCGATCGAACTCCGCGCCAGAGCGCAGCGCATCCCGCAGTGGAAGATCGAGCCGAATGGCGTGGTGGGCGAGGTGCAGCCGGGGCCGGTCCGCAGCGACGCGCCGGTCGAGCAAGTCACGCTGATTCCGATGGGCGCGGCGCGGCTGCGCATCAGTTCGTTCCCGCAGATCGGCTCGGGTCCGGATGCGCTGGAATGGCGCGGCCCGGCGCCAATCGTGCAGGCTTCCTCCAGCACGCATTACGAGCCACCGTCGGCCGTGTTCGATGGCCTCGTGCCGGTGAATTCGGCGGACCGCTCGATCCCGCGTTTCGTGTGGCCGCAGTCGCGCGGCATGTGGATCGAATATCGCTATCCCGAGGCGCGGCAGTTCAGTTCGGCCGAAGTGTACTGGGCGGAAGATGCCGACCAGCAAGGCTGCGTGCTGCCCTCCTCGTGGTCGCTCGAATGGTGGGATGGCGCGGCGTGGAAGCCTGTGGAAGGTGCGCCGGCATTTCCGGTCGAGAAGGATCAGTTTAACCGCGTGCGCTTCACGCCGGTAAAAACGACCGCGATCCGGCTGCGCGCTGTCGGGCAGGGACGACAGGCGGCTGGGATTCTGGAATGGCGTGTGGGGGAGTGATGCGGACGGCGACCTTAACGAAAACATCGATAATCCTGTGGCTGGCTGTTGCCGCATGCGCGCAGACACAGCCGTTGCGTCCGCCGGCGACGCCGCTGATCGTATACGACCCGTACTTCAGCATCTGGTCGGCGGCGGATCATCTGAACGACTCCGCCACGACGCATTGGACCGGCAAGCCCAACACGCTGGCGCTGGCTGTGCGCATCGACGGGCGCGTGTACAACCTCACCGGCGGCATGGGCCGCGGCGGTCGCGGCGCGGCGCAGAATATACTGCAGCAGACGCGTCTGGAAGTGCTGCCCACACGTACGCTGTATGAATTTGTGGGCGGCGGCGTGAGGGTGGTGCTGACATTTCTGACGCCTGCGCTTCCGGACGATCTCGACGTGCTGTCGCGTCCGTTGAGCTATGTGACATGGACGCTGCATTCGACTGACGGACAGGAGCATCAGGCAGCCGTGCTGTTGCAGGTGGGCAGTGACCTGGTGGTCAACACCGCCGATCAGCCGGTGTGGGCGGCGCGGTATCAGGTGGACGGGCAGCCGGTGCTGCGGATGGGGTCGCGTGAGCAGCCGATTCTCGCCAAGCGCGGCGACGATCTGCGCATCGACTGGGGCTATCTTTATTTGGCCGCGGATCGGCAGGATGGCGTGACGCAGGCGATCCTTGGCCGGCAGCAGGCGTCGGCGGCTTTCGCCAACTCCGGCCGGCTCCCCGATTCGGACGATTTCGCCGAGCCATCACGCTCGTCTCGGTCCACGCCGGCTGGGCTGGCATTGGCCATCGACTTCGGCAAGGTCGCCGCGCAACCGGCTGTACGCTACGCGATGCTGGCCTACGACGATCTGTACTCGATCGAATTCTTCGAGCGGCGCGAACGCGCCTGGTGGCGGCGCAACGGCGCGGATGCGGCGGAGTTGCTGCGCATGGGCCGCCGCGATCACGATACCCTGGCCGAACGCAGCCGCGCGTTCGATGAAAAGCTGATGGCCGATCTGCGGCAGGCGGGCGGCGAACCATATGCACGCCTCGCCGCGCTGGCGTATCGGCAGGCGCTCGGCGCGCACAAACTCGCCGCCGATGCCGACGGCACCCCGATGTACTTCCCCAAGGAGAATTTTTCGAACGGCTGCATTTCCACCGTGGACGTGATTTACCCAAGCGCCCCGATTACCCTGCTGTTCAATCCGAAGCTGTTGCGCGCGCAGCTTGAGCCGGTGCTGGAATACTCCCGCATGGATCGCTGGCATTTCCCGTTTGCGCCGCACGACCTGGGCACCTATCCGCTGGCTAACGGTCAGGTGTACGGCGGAGGCGAGCGCACCGAAGAGAATCAAATGCCTGTGGAAGAGAGCGGCAATATGCTGATCCTCATGGCGGCGCTCGCCAAGGTGGAAGGCCGTGCCGATTTCGCCGCCGGCTACTGGCCGCAGTTGACCAAGTGGGCCGAATACCTCAAGGAAAAGGGCCTCGACCCCGAGAATCAGCTATCCACCGACGATTTCGCCGGGCACCTGGCCCACAACGCCAACCTGTCGATCAAGGCGATTCTGGCGCTCGGCTCCTATGGCATGCTGGCGGAGATGACCGGTCGCAAAGACATTGCATCGGAGTACCGCCGCACGGCCGAGGGCTTCGTGAAGCGCTGGATGGAACTGGCGCGCGAAGGCGACCATTACCGCCTCGCCTTCGACGCCGCGGGCACCTGGAGCCAGAAGTACAACCTCGTCTGGGACAAAATTCTGGGACTGCATCTGTTTCCGCCGGAAGTGGCTCGAGACGAAGTGCGCTTCTATTTGACGAAGCAAAACAAGTACGGCCTGCCGCTCGACAACCGGCGCACGTACACCAAGCTCGACTGGATTCTGTGGACGGCCACGCTGGCGGACAATCAGGCGGATTTCGAGAAGATCGTGGCGCCCGCCTATCAGTTCGCTAACGACTCGGAAAGCCGCGTGCCGCTGACCGATTGGTACGACACCGTCACGGCCAAGCAGCAGGGCTTTCAGGCGCGCTCTGTGGTGGGCGGCCTCTTCGTCAAGATGCTGGCCGATCCGGCGACGTGGAAGAAGTACGCGAGCGCGGCGCGCTGAGACGCCCTACGCCCAGACCTTTTCGAACGCCGCCTTGAACTTCGCCATATCTTCTGCCGAGCCGACCGTCACGCGCACCTTGGTCGGCCACGCCTGCCAGATGCGTCCGATGATGACCTTTTGCGCGGTCATCGCCTGGGCGAATTCGCTGCCGGGACGCTTCACTTCCATCATGAAGAAGTTCGTCTCGCTGGGGATGTATTGCACGCCCTTCTTTTCGAGGAAAGCGAAGGTGTCCTGGCGGATCTGCTTGTTCAGTGCGCGGCGCTCGGCCACCAGGTTCTTCACCTTCATGCTGGCCGCGGCGCAGGCCAGTGCGGTGACTGGTAAGAATCCCGCGCCATACGGCCGCAACTTAGCCAGCAGGTCCGGACGCGCCATCGCGAAGCCCATGCGGATGCCGGCCATCCCATAAATCTTCGAGAACGTCCGCAGCACGATGACATCTTTGCCGGCCTTCACCAGGTCGGTGCACGGCTGGGCATTGTCGGAGAAATGGATGTAGGCCTCGTCCACGAGCACCACCGCATCCTTTTTCTTATTGGCCAGCAGGTAATCGATTTCTTTGCGCGGCGTGACGGTGCCAGTGGGGTTGTTCGGATTGCACAGGTAGTAGACACCCGCATCAGGGTCAGCCTTGATCATCGCTGCGCCATCGTGCGCGTAGTCATCGCGCAGTGGCACGCGCTTCAAGCCGGAACCGATAAAGGCGGGCGCGCCGCCGCCGTACCCGGGATCGCCCATGGTCCAGCTATGGCCCGGCGAGGTGAAGGCGCACGACACGCGATGCAGCGGGTCGCTCGATCCGGCGAACAGCGCGATGTTGTTGGCCGGTACGCCTTCGGCTTCGGCAATCGCCGCCGTCAGTTCGCCCTGCTCGCCGCCGGGAGAATACCGCCAGCCCATCGGCGCGATCTTCATCATCGCTTCCAGGCCCTCTTTGCAGGGGCCCATCGGATTTTCGTTCTGGTTGATCCGCACGGTGTCGGGATCGTTTCCGCGGCGCATGCCCATGCGGCGTTCGGCGTCCTGCGCCATGGCGAATTCGTTATAGAAAGGAAGCGCGGCTCCGGCGGTCAGCAGGCTGGCGATGCGGCCCAACTGGCGTCGCGAGAAACCCTTCTGGAGAAGCGATTGAGCGTGTTCGGCGGACAGTTCCACGGTGAATCCTCCTTCGTGCGGTTCCTACGAAGATAGCAGAAGATCGCGCCGTGCGAAACGGGCGTCCGCAAGGAATTGTGGGAACTTTCAACAATTCAGGACCTGGATATCCAGTTACACTGTGCCTTCTTTCCGCGGATATTGGAAGAGCGGGTTCCTTGCGGATGCTTCAGCAAAAGGAAAGCCCCGCTAGGACCGGGCCTTCCAATTTGAAGCGGAAAGGAGGATCAGCATATGATCCTGATACTGGTGACTGCTGTCCTACCCTTGGTAGGGCGCTTCACGGTAAGGTTCCTGTGGTCTCGTAAGAGACTCAGGTAGTTACCGTGGCCGGAGCTGGTGCTCGCAACACCAGCCTCGGCTACCAGTATTATAAGCGATTTACCGTTCTTCGCAACGCACCGAACGGACGCTACTTCGCCTTCACCGTAATATTCACCGGCGCGCTGGAGATGCCGTTCGACGTCACCACGACCGGCTGCACGCCCGCCGGCACGTCCGGCGGAATGATGAAGTTGATCTGAGTGACGCCCACTAGCGACGGTGGAATGCCGGTGAACAGCGGCTGCGCGTTGATCCCCCCGACCGTCACCGTCACCGGCAGGCGCGGCGCCGGAAGCTGGTCGACCGGCGTCGTGAGGCTGGGGCTGGCGCCAGTGATCAGCGCGGGGTTGATATCGCCTTCGCCGGTCATGAACAGCACGAGCACATCGCCGGGCGCGCCGGTGGATGCCGGCACCAGGTTGCCGCTCCCAGCGAAAATGCCCGGTGCAGTGGGCGCCACATTGAACGGAAACGAGGCGACCGCGCCGTTGTTGTTGATGCCGAGCACCGCAGGCCCGGCGCCGACCTCATACGGCACCTGCAGGTTGATCTGCGTCGGCGAGACATAGTACAGCGGCGCGGCCACGCCATTGATGGTCGCGGAGACACCTCGCATCGAGAGCGGCAGCGGCAAGGCGCTGTCGATCTGGACCTGCGGCGCGAGGCCCGATCCGAAAACGCTCATCAACATGCCGGGCGCGGCGGCCACCTGGAACGAGGCTCCGTTGGTGACTCCGTCGATGCTGATCGACTTGCTCGCGCCCAACGTAAACGTCACCGGCGTAGCCGTGAACTGTGGCACTGCGTTGGGACTCTGCACGATCACCGTAGCCCTATACACGCCGGGCGCCTGATTCGTCGCGTCGGCCAGCAGGCTGAGCGTTCCCGATCCGTTACCCGAGGCCGCGCCGAGTTTCAGCCACGACGTAGTCGGATTGGCCGGAAAGACCGAAGCCGTCCATGAACCGGAAGGCAAGCTGATCGTCAGCGGCGCCGACGTGGTCCCCGAGGTCGAGGGAATGCTCAGTGCAACCAAACCGGGCGAAGTGGACAGCTTGGCGGGAGCTGCGGTGGCCGCGGTGTACGTCGCCGAGAGCGTCGTGCGGAAGCCCTGGCCGCTGTCGGTCAGCGCGTCCAACTCGTAAGTCTGGGCGGGAGGCGGAGTGCTGCCGCCGTAGCAGAGCAGAGTCTGCAGCGCGCCGAACGGGGCGATTTCGGTAGTGCCCCAGACCAGGCTGATGGCGCTGGTGAGGTCGTTCGTGCCCGCCAGGAACTTCGTCAATTGCATGTGGAAGCCGCCCAGTTCCTGCACTTCCAGGCGCTGCTGCCATTGGCACGACGGGTCGGCGGTGGTGTCTTGTTGCACGGCCGTGGGACGCGCCGAAAGCACGATCTCCGGCTGCAGGAGCGGAGCGATGAAGGGCACCGTCAGTTGCTGGCTCCAGGGATTGCCGTTGGCATCCGTGCCGCTGAAGGTGAAGACGCGATTGACCGGAACGGTAATCCCCGTCGTGGTGATCGAAGTGCTCAGCGTGCCGAAGGGTGCAATGGTCGTCACCGGGAAGAACGTCGACAGCCGCGGACCTTCGTCCGTTCCGGCGATCGTGAAATCGGTGAGCGTGGCGCCCACCCCTGCCACTTCGGTGAGGGTCACGGAGAAGAACCAAGTGGTGATCCCGGTGGTGGAAGCCGAAGCGTAAACCGGATCGGGCGTGATGTGCGCGGTGACCACCGCGGTCTTGGGCGCGGCATTCACCGTCACGCTGATGGTTCCCGAAGAGCTTTGGAAATTGGCGTCGCCGGTGTAGACCGCGGTGATCGAGTTACTGCCGGTCAATAACGCATTCGCATCCACCGTGATGGTGGCGATGGCGGAGTTGCCGGAAACCGTCAGCGCAGTGCTGCCCAGGTCCGGCGTGCCCAGGCCACGGCCCGGAATCAGGAAAGCCACCGACCCGGTCGGAACGGCGCCGCCGGTGGCGCTCTTCACTGTCGCCGTCAACTGCAGTTTCGTGCCGGCTGTGATGTTGGTGGAATTGGCGCTCAGCGTGGTGGTCGTGGGCGGACCGTACTGGTTCCAGTGCGTGACCAAGGCGTTCACATCCACCGACCCGATCCCGGTCACCAGATCATAGCCCGGGCCGGCCGAGTAGCCGAAGGAGCCGCTCTGGCAATCGGGCGAGCTCTGCACGCACGGCACGTTGTTGTTGCCCGTAGTGGCATCGTGGAAGGCCGCCGGAAAAGCCTGCGCCATGCGGTACAACTCCGGGTTGATGTTGCCCATTCCGGGCGCCGATTGCAGTCCTTTGGACACCTGGTATTGGTTCATCAGCGCCACCACACCGGCGAACGAAGGAGTCGCGGCGGAGGTGCCGCCGGAAATGAAATTGGTGCTGTTGTGGTAAGTACGATAGCCGTCGTGGCTGGCGCCGGCCATCGAGATATCGGGAATGTCGCGCGCGTTGTCGTTGGGAACGCCCGGTCCGGTCTGCCAGAACGGCTTGGGATAAAAAATACTCACGCCGCCGCCGCCCGCGAAAATTCCGTTGGGGCCATTTTCGTTCCATCCGATTTCCGGGATGTAAGAAGTCACCGAAGCCCCGGTGGACGTGTTGGAGTTGTTCCAAAAGCTGCCCCCGGCATCATTGAACAGCGTGCCGCCCACCGCCGTGATTTCCGGAATCGATGCCGGATACGAAACGGCGAACCCCGTGGAGACCAGTTCACGGTCGTTGTGCTTGTCGCAGGCGGCCGCGCCCGAATCGTTGGTCACTACCAGCCAGGTGATCCCCTGCGCATTGGCCTGCTGCGCCAGGTAGCGGAGATTGTCGCCGACCTCTGGCTCGCACGAGGAGTAACTCGAACTGATCACCGGCGCCAGATTCTTATCCACGGCCTCCTGCGCGGCGGTGTTGATGCTGGTCGCGTACACATAGATGATCGTCGCGTTACGCGCGACTGCGCCGGACCATTCCAGGTCGAGCATCGCTTCGCCGAGATCAGTGCTGCTCAGTCCCGGATCCGGTCCCACCAGGTGCATCAGCGGAGTGGTCGCCGGTAGGCTGTACAAACTGCGGAAGGTCTGGTAACCCGGCAGGTCGATGTCAGTGCGGCCCAGCACCGCAATGCTCTGGCCGTCGCCTTTAATGCCCGCGGTATAGAGCGGGGTCACGTCGTAGATGGTGGCCCAATCGTCCGGCGCCATCGAATGTACGCCAGTGGTGCTGTTGGTGAATCCGGGAGCTACCGGCGTTTCGTAGCGGATGGCCGCGGGCGGGTCGGGCTCGAAGTCGTCCAGGCCGCGGAAGAAGCGCACCACCCCGGCCAGCGCGGCGGGAACGCTGGGATTCGTCGCGTTGGCGTAGTGCATCCGGCCGTTGACTTCGAAACGGTGGATCTGCGTTTGAAGCTGTCGCTCGACTTGCTCCACCGTGCCGCTGAAGGCGATCCAGTTGCGCCCTTGCGCGACGTCGAGAATTTGAAAACCACC
>Ga0335085_10006995_pt1 | contig 17647 bp, 18 predicted proteins | sample Lox_Sample_45_FD_206712 | JGI IMG/M metagenome (GOLD analysis project Ga0335085, IMG submission 206712) | Soil microbial communities from Loxahatchee National Wildlife Refuge, Florida, United States - Lox_Sample_4.5 | ecosystem: Environmental > Terrestrial > Soil > Wetlands | place: USA...
AATAGTCACGTACAACGCGGCCCAAGCCGGTTCAGCGATCGAGTGCATCCTGTTGGCTTTCGCGCTGGCTGACCGAATGAACGTACTGAAGCGAGAGCGTGAGGAGAAACAAGTCGAGTACACCCATGATCTCGAGGACCTGGTGCAGCGACGCACGTCGGAATTAAGCAGCGCGGTTGAGCAGTTGAAGACCGCTTCCATCACCGATCCTCTTACGGGACTGAGCAACCGCCGCCACGTCGACGCAGCCATTCAGCCGTGGATTGCCGAACTGCAGCGGGCCCGCATTCGGAATCTTTCCGGTATTCCGCGGCGTTATCTTGCCATCTGTCTGGGTGACCTTGACCACTTCAAGCTCGTGAATGACAGCCTGGGTCACGCAGCCGGAGACAAGGTCCTGCGAGCAGCTGCTGACATCCTCCGTGAAAACGTACGCGCCACGGCGATTCTGGCGCGCTGGGGAGGAGAAGAGTTCCTGATCCTTGATCATGTCAACGGGCCCTACGACGACGTGCTGATGGCGGAGCGCCTGCGGCTGTCGATTATGCAAGATACTCCACCCGTCATCGCCGAGGCGGGAAGGCCACTCTCGCTCTCGCTGGGAGTGGTTCGTTACCCATTTTCGGAGAGTTATCCTGACTTGCTCGACTGGGACCACTGCCTGGCACTGGCGGATCACGCACTCTACCGCGCCAAGAATTCGGGGCGCAATCGCTGGCGATGCTATCGGCCCAATGAGCGCGCGCTACGACGTGCAATCCAGACTCGCGGCGAAGAAGAAGTCAGACGTCTTCTCCGGGTCCATGCTGACGAGGCATTCACACTGGGGCTCATTGAAGTCGTCGACGAGATTCCTGCGGGCGCGCCCGTTCATTAGCTGCGACGAAAGCAAGCGCGTGCTAGCCAAATCTCGCGACCAGGAAGGCTACCCGCTCGCCTTCTTATGAACTACCGCCACTTGCCTTGCATGAAAGCCACCATTCACCACGGCGGCAATCGCTTCCATTTCCGCGAGAAATCCGTCGTGTCCGTGCGACGTCTCGAATTCCGAGTAGTCGCACTGCACTCCGGCCGCCTCGATTCTCTCCGCCAACTCGCGCACGTCGTTTGCCGGAAAGAGCCAGTCGGATGAAATGCCCACCATAGAGACATGCGCCTTGATGCGCCGCAGGGCGTCTGCCTCCGAAGAGTAGCCTCGCCCCAGATCGAACGTGTCCATCGCCTTGGAGATCACGATATAGGAATTCGCATCGAAGCGGGCAACGAACTTCTCGCCCTGGTAATCGAGGTATCCCGCCACGTCATAGCGGCCGTTGATTGAGCTCAGCGGGTCCTCGCCATTGCGATTCGGCTTACGGGCATAACGCTCGTCGAACAACTCGGCCGATTTGTAGGAGATCATTCCAATTGCTCGGGCCAGGCCCAACCCGCGCGCGGGCTGCTGGTTCGGCGCGTAATGGCCATTATGGAAATCAGGATCGAGCCGAATCACTTGTCGCTGCAGGTGATTGAGGGCAAGCCCCATCGCAGACAGCGGAGCCGTACCGATGGCGATGCAATGCTCCACGCGATCCGGAGAGTCGACCGCCCACTGCAGCGCTTGCATGCCACCAATCGACGCGCCGATGACCGTGCGCAAGCGCCTTATGCCAAGTTCGTCGAGCACGTGCGCCTGGGTACGAACAATGTCGCGAATCGTAACCAGGGGAAAATCAGGACCGAAGGGCTTGCCAGTAGCCGGATTAATCGAGGTGGGGCCGCTTGAGCCGTAACATGAGCCGAGAATGTTGGTGCATATAACGCAATCGCGGGCGAGGTCGAACACACTGCTGGTCCGGCCCTCCGCATCGCGCGGGAAACGCGATGGGGTTGAGAACATTTCCGGCCACCAATCGGCCACCCGAGCCGAGCCCGACAGGGCATGACAAACCAACACTGCGTTGTCGTGCCGATCGTTGAGTTCGCCATAGACGGCGTAGCGAATCGAGACCGGCTGCAGATAGCCGCCGGCATCGAGACGGAAGGGCACGTCCTGCGAAAACTTCAGATCGCCCTCCCGTGTTGGCTGCAGCACTTCACTCACGGCTAATCTCCGGCTACTTGCGTGGCGGCTTTCTTGCCGGTCGCGACCTGCAAAGCATTCTCCAGGTCGGCGATGATATCGCGGATGTCCTCGATCCCCACCGACAGTCTGACTAACTCCGGAGTCACGCCGGTCTCCCGCTGTTCTTCCGCGCTCAATTGCTGATGGGTGGTGGAAGCCGGATGAATGACCAGCGATTTCGCATCGCCTATGTTGGCCAGCAGGCTGAAGAGCTGTACCGCGTTAATGAATTTCTTGCCCGCTTCATAGCCGCCGCGAATGCCAAACGTCACGAGCGAGCTCGCACCAGCAGGCATATATCTCTTTGCGCGCTGGTAATACTTACTGGTCGGTAAGCCCGGGTAGTTCACCCATTCAATATCCGGATGGCCAGCCAGATACTCGGCTACTTTCAGTGCGTTCCCCGAGTGGCGCTCCATCCTCAGGTGCAAAGTCTCTGTGCCCTGCAGCAACAGAAATGCGTTGAACGGCGACAGGCTGGCGCCTGTGTCACGCAGCCCCTGCACGCGCGCTTTTATGATGAACGCCAACGGCCCAAACGCCTTGGTATACGACACCCCGTGATACGACGGGTCTGGATCAACGAAATCCTTGAACCGGCCAGAGGCCGCCCAGTCGAACTTGCCTCCGTCAACAATGATGCCGCCGATGGACGTACCATGGCCACCGATGTACTTAGTCGCCGAATTGATGATGATGTCGGCTCCCCACTCGATGGGGCGACACAATGCGGGAGTCGCGCATGTGTTGTCGATCACCAACGGTATGCCTGCATCGTGCGCTATCTTCGCCAATTCTTGCACGTCGGCGATATCGAGCTTGGGGTTGCCAAGGGTTTCGGTATACAGCGCCTTCGTCTTCGGGCCGATGGCCTTGCGCAGCCCGTCAAAGTCGTCTGCATCGACGAACTTCACCGCGATACCCAGCTTCGGCAGCGTGTAGTGAAAAAGGTTGTACGTTCCGCCGTAGAGCGAAGTGGTCGAAACGATGTCATCGCCTGCCGATGCGAGCGTCTCAATGATCAGCGTCTCCGCTGCCTGTCCTGAAGCCAGCGCCAGACCCGCCAAGCCGCCTTCGAGGGCTGCGATGCGCTTTTCGAAGACATCGGTCGTCGGATTCATGATGCGCGTGTAGATATTGCCGAACTCCTGCAAGGCAAACAGCCGGGCTGCATGGTCGGCATCGTCAAACACGTACGAGGTGGTCTGATAAATCGGCACAGCTCGCGACTTGGTGGTGGGGTCCTTTTCCTGCCCGCCGTGAATGGCGAGCGTATCGAGGTGATACTGGGGCTTCTCGTTGCTCATCGAGTGATGCTCCTGTTCCAGGATTTGGCCGGAAAAACACAACGACCCACGGCTTGCCGGCTGTGGGTCGCTTCGGAACTTCGCGGCTGCTACTTGTTTGTTTGCCGCTTAACGCGCAACCCACATGCCGACACGCAGGCACATGCACATGGTGCAACAGCTTGTCGCGTTGTGAGTGGCGTTAGTCATGCTTAAGCACCAAGTATATCGGCCCGAAGAACACTGTCAAGACGGAGTGTCACATACCGGACACATCCGCTTCCAAGTGCCGGCAAAAGGGCCCCCAAAGCCCTACTCCACCAGTGTCACCGCCCCGCTGCCGAGATCATAGTATCCAGCTACGACCTTGATCTTGCCTTCTTTGGTCATCTCGGAAATCACGGTCGAAGCTTCGCGCAATAGCGTAGCCTGAATCTTTGCGTTGGCCTTGGTGGCTGCTTCAAGATTCGTTCCTCCCTGATCGACACCGGGCTGGATATGCGGGAACAGCGAACTGATCTGACCCGGCACACCTTTGCCCTGAATGGTAGCCTTCACTGCTCCACAACCGGAGTGCCCCATGACCAGGATCACTTTCGTCCCGAGCACCGCGGCTCCGTACTCGAGGCTGCCGATGATTTCCGGGGTAATGACGTTGCCCGCCACGCGGGTCACGAAAACATGCCCGATGCTCTGATCAAAAACGATCTCGACCGGCACCCGGGAATCCGCGCATGACAACACTGCCGCGAACGGCTCCTGCTTTTCGACCGTCTTCTGCTTCAGGATCGCCAGATCTTCATCAAAAGCTTTCAACTTGCCAGACGTGAAGCGCTTGTTACCGTCCATCAGTTCCTTCAGCGCGGCATCCGGGCTGAGATTGCTTTGCGCTCGCAGCTCGACCGGAGCAGCAAGCTCCCAACCGGTGGCCAGCAAACCAGCTGCCGTTCCCGCAACACCCAACTGCAGGAACCGCCGTCTCGACGGCCTCTCATCCCCAAGAGTTTTTTTCATTTTTGTCCCTTCGCCGATAAGGCTGTCTCTCATTCCGAGCTTTCTAATGACCGCGACATTCTACCCTGAGCGAGTGCACGCAAGGATTAAAATCCTCACTGAAAACCGAGTTTCGTTGCTGCAGGTTACCGCAGGTCATACCGGCGGTAATTGCCAGCGAGCACTGGCCACATGCGGAAGGGAAGGCTGCAGGAAGATTGTGACCGGCTTCCGCCAACTCGCCGCTGCCTCTACAATTGCCTGCATCCGGCGCTGACCGTCCGCGTCTTTGATCGATGACCATACTGGCTTTTACTGTTCTCATCGCATTGGGTTCGTTGATCGCGGGCTTCCTGGGTGCACTCACCGGGCTGGGCGGCGGGGTGGTCATTGTTCCCTTGCTCGCTCTGGTCTTCGGGGTCGATATCCGCTATGCCATTGGCGCTTCGCTGGTATCGGTGATCGCGACCTCTTCGGGCGCCGCGGCGGCGTACGTGCGCGAAGGCTACAGCAACATCCGTATCGGAATGTTTCTGGAAATCGCAACCACAGTCGGGGCGATTGTGGGCGCGATGATCGCGACCCACGTCACCACGAACGCGATTGGAATCATCTTTGGGTTAGTGCTGTTGTATTCCGCGTTTTTATCGGGACGTCAGCAACCCGACGTTCCCATTGACGCCACGCCGGACCGGATTGCCGGTGCGCTACGGCTCAATGGCTCCTATCCAGTCGGAACCGGAATGCGCGCCTACACCGTACATCGCGTTCCTCTAGGGTTTTCGCTCATGTTTGGGGCGGGAACCCTTTCCGGACTCCTAGGCATCGGGTCGGGAGCGATCAAGGTCATCGCCATGGACCAGGCCATGGGCATTCCCTTCAAGGTATCGACCACCACCAGCAACTTCATGATCGGAGTCACGGCAGCGGCCAGCGCCGGCATCTATCTCAGCCGCGGCTACATCGATCCTGGCATTGCCATGCCGGTCATGCTTGGCGTTCTTGGCGGTTCCGTGCTTGGCGCACGTGTGTTGGTAAGGGCACGCACCAAGTGGTTGCGGGTGATTTTCAGTGCCGCTATTGTCGTGCTGGCGGTGGAAATGATCTACAACGGCTTTTCGGGAAAACTATGACGCACCACTCTTTGGATGATCGCGGAATTGAAGTTATTATCGGCAACCTACTGCGTGCGGGCGTGCTGATCGCCGCTACGGTCGTCGTAGCCGGCGCGGTGATCTACCTGTCGCACTATGCCTTGCAACCGGCGAACTTCCGGGTGTTCCGCGGGGAAGCGGCCGCCTTGCGCTCGCTGCCTGCCATCGCAAAGGGAACGCTGCATCTGGATGGCAAGAGCATCATCCAATTTGGGTTGCTTTTGCTTATTGCTACTCCCGTGGCGCGGGTGATTTTCTCGGTCATTGGCTTCGCCGACGAACGCGACCATCTCTACGTAGGGCTCACACTGATCGTGCTGGCAGTGCTGCTATACAGCCTGATCGGCTCGGGAGTTGCTTAGGCAAGGCGGGGTGATCGTTTTTCTGAACACTAGCTCCAGCGACAAGTTACTGTCTTATGCCTGAGTTGCCGGATATTGTCGTCTACATCGAAGCGCTGGAGAAGCGCATCGCCGGGAAGCAGATTGACGCGATTCGCGTCGCCAGCCCTTCCCTGCTCCGCAGCGCGGTACCGCCGTTGCATGCAGCCGAGGGCAGGCGAGTGGAGAACCTACGGAGGATGGGCAAGCGAATCTGCATCGGCTTGGAAGGCGACCTGTGGCTCGCTCTGCACCTGATGATCGCCGGGCGTCTCCATTGGCGCCAGCGGGGCGCGAAACTGGCTCGCCCGCGAGGGCTTGCCGCCTTCGACTTTGCTGACGGCACTCTCCTCTGGACCGAGGCCGGATCGCAAAAGCGTGCGTCACTCTACGTCATTGCCGGAGAGGAGAATCTTCGCTCCCTCGATCCCGGAGGTCTGGAGGCACTGGACGCGACCCTCGAACAGTTCACAGCGGCGCTGACCTCGGCCAATCACACACTGAAGCGTGCACTGACCGATCCCCGTATCTTCAGCGGCATTGGGAACGCATATTCCGACGAGATTCTCTTCGAGGCTCGACTTTCGCCTATGCAACTCACGCAAAGGATGACGCCGCAGCAGAGCGAGCAGCTCTACGCCGCAACTCGCTCAACGCTACTGCGATGGGTTGACCGACTGCGGAGCGAAACTGGGGAGAAATTCCCCGAAAGGGTTACTGCCTTTCACGAGGAGATGGCGGTCCACGGCAGATACAGGCAGCCATGTGTGCGCTGCGGCATTCTCATTCAGCGCCTTCGCTACGCCTCGAACGAGGCGAATTATTGTCCACATTGCCAGACGGGCGGCAAGCTGCTGGCCGACCGCTCGCTCTCGCGTCTGTTGCGGGAGGATTGGCCGAGAACGCCGGAAGCGCTGGAGGCGTATATCGATAAGCGCAAGTCGCCGTAAGCGTTTTCCGTCCTTGCAACTCGAATCGTTCGTCCTACAATGGCTTCATGTGGAACGTCCTCCTCGCGCTGGTCTTCGTCGCCACTCTTTCCGCACAGCAACCGAAAGAAGGTACATCCGCCGTGTCCTTCACCCTATCGACCCCGGAATTTGCGTCGGGAGCAGAGATTCCACAAGCCAACACTTGCCAGGGCCCGAATGTTTCTCCATTGCTGACGTGGATTGATCAGCCGCTGCAAACTGCCAGTTTCGCGCTCATCGTGGACGACCCTGACGCTCCTGCCGGGACGTGGGTCCACTGGGTCATCTGGAATATTCCGGCGAGTACTCACCTTCTGCCGGAGAACGTGCCCAGAAGCGGCCGATTGCAAAGCGGCGTAGTACAAGGCCGTAACGACTTTGGGAAAACAGGCTACGACGGTCCTTGCCCTCCCCCTGGAAAGTCCCACCGCTATTACTTCCGGCTTTATGCTTTGGACGTAAAGCTGACGCTGGAGCCGGGCGCAGCACGGCGGGAGCTTGACGCCGCCATGAAAGGCCACATCCTCGGCAGGGCCGAGCATATGGGAACGTACCGGAGATAGAAAGGAGCCCACCCGCGACGCCGGTTCTTCGGCGGCTGGGTGGGCAATTGACAGGCTAGAGTCTTACTGTGCCGGCGCAGGCTGCGGCGGCGGGGTGGAGAAGTTCACCTTGGGAGGCTGACGCGAGCCTTCCTCCGCTTTGAAATATGCGTCGTTGCGAGTAAAGCCCGACAAGCTGGCCACAATGTTGTTGGGAAACAATCCGAGGTAGGTGTTGTAGTCCTGGAGCGTGTCGTTATAGCGTTTGCGCTCGACGGCAATGCGGTTTTCCGTACCGGCCAACTCGTCCTGCAGGCGCATGAAGTTCTCGTTCGACTTCAGCTGAGGATAGTTCTCGACGATCACCAACAATCTGGACAAAGCGCCATCGAGTTGACCGTTGGCAGCGATCTTGTCCTCGGGCGTCTTGGCGCCCACCAACGCGGCCCGCGCAGCGGCAATGTCGCCAAAGACCTTCTGTTCCTGGCCGGCGTATCCCTTCACCGTTTCCACCAAGTTGGGGATCAGGTCGGCGCGCCGCTGCAATGCAATATCCACTTGCGACCACGCGGCAGTAACGGCCTCGCGTTTGCGCACCATCTCATTGCGATGGCCGATAAATGTGCTGCCAAACCAGACGGCCAGAAGCACGATAATGATGAGAATGATCACTCCAATTTTCATGTTCCTCTCGCTTTCGTTCGCCCTGGACTGCGGCTGTTAGTGTTTGTGCCACTGACGCTTGGGAACTCTCACGTCCAGGCCATGGGCCACTGTAAGGATGGCGTCCATGTATGCGTGATACAGGTTGCGAATATTGTCTACGGCATGGCCGCCAGTGCGCAACTCCAGCACGGTCTGGAGGGGCATGGCGTTGAATCCAAATGCCTCCGCTGCGTGCTCCAGGACCTTGGGCCTGGAGGCGGGAGGGGTCTCGCCGAGCGCGATCAGGGCGTGGCGAAAGAGTGTCAGGACGCTGGTTACCGACTTCACCATCACCAGTTTCAGCTCCTCGTCACCGTCGTTCGTCAGCAGCAGATGGTTGCGCAAGCGCAGAAGTGTGGTGCGAAGGTCATGCTCTACTTCAACGCGATGCAGGTTCATGGGAACTTCGATGCCGCTCAGGACTTCCTCGCCATGGAGTGTCTTATGCGAGGCCTGGATGTCGAGCATCTCGATGGCGAATACGTCAGCCGATTCGTGCAGTTCCTGCAAGGTCATAATGGTGGGCGGACGCAGCTTCTGCTCATGACTCCACCAATTCAATACTCCGGCGAGCGCGGGATAGATGCTGGGCTTTATCTGTCGCAGCACAATCAGCAGGTTCAGGTCCGAGTATTGTTCGTGATAGTCGTCGCGAGCTGCCGAGCCGTAGAGCACCACGGAGGCGAGATCCTCGCCGCAGGCGTACTCCAGCCGGCCCACCAACTGCTGCAATCTGTCGTCAGGCTTGTTTGACATGGTCCATTCTCCGCGCGACGCCTACCAGCTTCCGCCGGCGCCGCCACCGCCGCTCATGCCGCCCCCGAAGCCGCCGAAGCCTCCGCCGCCACCGCCGCCCCATCCGCCCGAGCTACCACCCCAACCGCCGCCCCAGCTTCCACCTCGGCCCATGCCGCTGCCGAGCAGGATCCAGGGTAGTGCGCTGCCCATACCGCCGCCTCCGCCTGCGCGAGGCCCACCACCACGACGCCCTGCTCGCGCCAGCGCTCGTATCAGCAGGAAGAATCCTCCGAACAGCACGAACGGCAACCACCAGGGCGCCTCGTGCGTCGGAGGCCGCGCGGCACGCTGAGGAAGGCCGGTCAGTTGCACCCCGGCATCGGCCGCGATGAACTGGGCCACGCCGATTGTGGCGGTCAGCGCCGCCGCACTGTAGTCTCCCTTGCGCAGATCGGGCACCATTTGGCGCCCGATGTCGCCGGCGCGTGCATCGTTGATCACGGGCTCCAGGCCATAACCAACTTCAAGGCGGTACTGACGCTCTTTCGGCGCAATCAGGATCAGCACGCCATTATCTTTTCCTTTAGCACCGATGCCGAGGTGCTTGTAGAGATCGACGGCGTAATCTTCGCGCGTCTGGCCTTCCAGCGAATTGACCGTCACCACGGCGATCTGCGCGCCGGTTTTCTGCTGAACCTCAGTGGCCAGCAGTTCGATCTTTTGCCGCGTCGCGGGATTGATCACACCGGCCAGGTCGGTGACATAACCTAGGGCCCGGATATCGTTGATTTTCTCGGCAAAAGCGCACGCGGAGAGCGTGACCACAAGGAAAGCAAGGCACGCGCACACGAGGTGCAAGCGCGGCGTTCGGTGGAGCCTTGTCTCCCGGGTGCGAAACATGCACCTCAACCGTAGTGAAGGGCGCAATCGGTGTCAAGGAAGGCTAATGTTTATTCGCAAGGCTTACGCCAACTTGAGACTATTCGTTCTGTTTTCCGCCGTCCCTCGCCAAGTCGGTCCGTTCTACGCGGAAGCTCCTGGCGCGATAGTCTTTCGGCAGATACATGTCGGGCATGGCCACATGGTTCAAATCACGTAGCCCATGGATGATCGGCGACATGATCTCCACACCGGCCTCGAAGAAGCTGTCTTGAATGTTGGAGTGCAAGTCGGAGTAGATGTATGGCATGCGCAAGGGATGATTGGTGTACGCGTTGATCTCATATTTGACGTATGAATCTTCGAGTTGAGATTGCAACACGAAGGGCTGCGGCACGGGGAGAAGGTCCGGCGTTCTCAGGGCGGCATCGATCAGCAGCTTGTGGATGGTCCGCCACGGCTGGTCATAGCCGATGGTCACGGATGTGTGCAAAGCGACTCCCTGCTCCTGGGCCTGCAGGCTGAAGTTGGTCACGAAGCTGCTCAACACAACCGAGTTCGGAATGGTGACCTCTTCGTTCTGGATGGTGCGCACATGCGTCGCCAGCATGGACATTTGGACCACCTCGCCGGTGCTGTCGCCAATCGTTACCCAGTCACCGACGCGGTAGCCGCGGGTGTAAATCAGGATCACGCCGGCAACGAAGTTTGCCACGGCCGAGGTCGAACCTAAAGAGAACAGCACGCCGAGGAATACTCCTATTCCCTTGAAAGCCGGCGATCCTTCTCCGGGCAGATACGGATAGATCAGCACGGCGCCGAAGGCATAGAGCAGCACGCGAACGATCTTGTAGGTGGGTTGCACCCACTCCGGATAGAACCCCACAATGCGAATGCGACCGCGCTCCAGTTCTCTCGCGATGATCCGGATGAAGCGCAATACGAAGTGCAACACGACGATGATTGCGACGATGTAACAAAGCTTAGGCAGGTAGTTCAGCACTGCCTCGCCCATGGTGATCAGCGGGTTGATCAGGTACCCCAGCAACCGTTGGCTGTGTTCGCGGGTCCACGGAAAAAAGCTGAAGGCCTTTGCCAGAAATCCGTAAGAGAGAATGGCGATCACGACGATGCGCAAAAGCCGCACTACCGACGCCAGCAACGCACGGAGTTGCGATCCCTGGATGATTTCCGACTGCTGGATCTTGATGCCTTGAATTGGCCCCTTGCTCTGGGTCTCGAGGCTGTTCAGGATCCAGCGCGTACCTCGGATGATCACCCACAGGAGACCGAGGTAAATCAATATCGTGATCGCTGCAAAGATCGCCGCCTTCCACAGATATCGCGGCGTGTGTTGCTCATGGACCTCCGGCAACTTACTCTGCAAAATCATGGAGTACTGCGTCGCGAGCGCTTTGCGAGGCAGACCGGAATCCTTCGCTTCTGCATCGTTAATGGTCACCATCAACTGATCGCCATAGCGCACGGTCGCGATGCCGCCTTCCTCGCTCACCTGGAATTTCTTGGGGTCGAAGTCTTGAGATTTTGCGAGATCTTCCAAAGCGGCCGAGATTCGTTCGGCCCGCAACTGAGGCGATGCCGCGCCCAGGGTCTCGTGGATGCGGAACAATTCATACCCGTCTACCGACACCGGATAGCCTTGCTTCTCCTCCGCCGTCTCGGTTTCATGGTCGCCCTGCCATGCCGAAGCCGGGAAGGATGTAAGCAGGAGAATTGGAACAATGAAACTCGTGAGAAACAAGCGGCGATAGAGGCTGAGGCGCTTCACCTTATTCGTCCCCGTCCTGACAAATGTTTATGAAAACATTGCTTGCGGCTCATGGTAGGACATGCGGGAGCGCTACTCAAGCACTGTGTGTATCGGTAATCACTTCGGCAATCAGGCGCTGACCAGCCTGGACTTGTCCTTAGCCTTCCGCCGCCGCACCTCGAGCCAGCTCATCCAGGCGTCGAGCCCTTCGCCCGTAGTGCTCGACAGCTCGAGAATTTCCATCTGCGGATGCACCCGTTGCGCATTTTCTTTCGCCACCTCGGCCTTGAACGGCACGTAGGGCAGCAGATCAATCTTGGTCAGAATCATCAGCTCGGACTTGAAGAAGATCGAGGGATACTTCAGCGGCTTGTCTTCACCTTCAGTAGTGCTAAGCAGCACGATCTTTGCGTCTTCGCCGAGGTCATAGCTTGATGGACAAACCAGGTTTCCTACGTTTTCCACTATGAGCAGATCGAGGTTTTCCAGGTTCCAGCCGGCCAGATGCTTCTCCACCATGCGGGCGTCAAGATGGCACGTGCCGCCGGTCACGATCTGCTTCACCGGGAATCCAAACTTCGCCAGCCGCTGCGCGTCGTTCTCGGTCTGCAGGTCGCCGGTCAGCACCGCTACCCGAGCTCCTTTGTCCATACGCTCCAGCGTCTTCTCCAGCAGGAGCGTCTTCCCCGATCCCGGTGCGCTGATCAGGTTCACGCACAGAATTCCCTGCTGCCGATAGCGCTCGCGCAGTTGTTCGGCAACAATCTGGTTCTCGTTCAGAACTTTCTTTTCAACCTCGACTCGACTCATTCGTCCACTTCCATGTATGCGATATCTAGCTCTTCCCCGCTGATGCACTGCGTCGCAAATTCCCCGCACTTCGGACACCGGGGATCATAATCCGTCATGCGGAACTCGTGCTCGCACTTAGGACATCGTTGGACACGCGGAATCGACTCCACCTCCAGCATGAGCGACTCCCACGCTGTATCTTTTACAAGGCACTCGAATCCGAACTGCAGTGCGTCGACATCGACTCCAGCCAATTCACCAACCTTTACGCCAACCCTTGTGATACGAGCGCCGGGGTTTCGGCGCGCCGCCGACTGCACTGATTCCAGAATTGAGGTTGCGATTCCCAACTCATGCATGACAGGCGCCGCCCGGCCGTGACAAGATATTGTCGCACTTCCGTGGCGCTCTTGAGCCCGACGATGCGTGATATAACGCAGTCTGTCCGCTTTCGGACACGTTGTCTGTGACCTGATTCCTAACTTTAAGGAAACAATTTTCCGGTTTTTGCGTCTATCACAACAGGACTGGTGTTGGTCTGCCTTGGGGACCATTTCGTACCTTCAGAGTAGCGCAATGCTGAAACGCTGGGGCCGCATCTGGTTGATTGCATTCGTGCTGTGGACGCTGCTCGCCTGCCTGAGCGCGGCGGGTGCGCATGTCTACATGGCGTCGACCGGCACCCCGATCAGCTGGACGCAGCTGTTCGCCTGGAACATCCTCATATCGTTTGTCTGGTCGCTGCTGACGCCGGTGGTTTACGAGCTGGCACGGCGCTATACGTTTGATCGCGTTAGCTGGAAGCTTTCGCTGCCGGTCCATATCGTTTGCAGCGTGGCGCTGGCATTTGTCGGAGCGGTGGCCATGGTTGCCATCAATCCTTTTGTGACCTGGACGAAGGAACCAACGGTTCCATTCTTCGCGCACGTCTTGTCGCGCACATTTATGGACATTCAGCGCTACTGGTATGTCCTGTTTATCACGCAAGCGATCGCATTCTATGTCAAGTACCAGGAACGGCAACTGCTTTCGTCGCAGCTCGAGGCCCAGCTGGCCAACGCTCAGCTCGAGGTGCTGAAGATCCAACTCGAACCGCACTTTCTATTCAATACGCTGAATTCCATTGCTTCCCTCGCGCGCCATGACGGAGCAGCCGCGGAGAACATGACGCTTCAGCTTGCCGATCTGCTCCGCATGTCGCTCGACGGAGTGGGCGTCCACGAAGTTCCGCTGCATCAGGAACTGACGTTCCTGCAGAAGTATGTCGATATCCAGCAGACGCGTTTTCACGATCGCCTGAGCGTCGAGACCGAGATTGATCCGCGTACCCTCGACACGCTTGTACCTAACCTGATTCTGCAGCCGCTGGTGGAGAATGCCATCCGCCACGGCATCAGTCCGCGTCGCGCACCGGGACTTGTACGCATCACCACGTGGCGCGATCGCGACGATGTATGGATGGAAATCCGCGACAACGGCGTCGGTTTCGCGCGCAATCGTGGAGCCGTACCGCGCGAGGGCGTCGGCTTGCGAAACACACGGGGCCGGCTGCGGCAGCTTTACAACGAGGACCACGCCATGGTGCTGGAAGACGCGCCGGGTGGCGGATGTACGGTAAAAATCCGGGTTCCCTATCGAACCAGTAGTGAGGAGGTCATAATCACCCATGCCGATCCGAGTTTTGCTCAGCGATGATGAAGCCTTGGCTCGTGGACGACTACGCAGCCTGCTGCAGGAAGAAGAGGGCCTGGAAATCGTCGCCGAATGCGGCGACGGCAAGTCGGCCATCGCTCTCATTCAGAATGAAGACCCCGACCTTGTCTTCCTCGACATCCAAATGCCAGAAGTCGATGGCTTCGGCGTGGTTGAGGCACTACAAAAACAAGGCAAGCTGCCGCTGACCATCTTCGTCACCGCGTACGATCGCTATGCCATGCGCGCGTTTGAAGTGCATGCCCTCGATTACCTGCTTAAGCCGGTGAACAAGGAACGCCTCAGCGAAGCGCTCGATCATGCCCGCAAGCAATTGCAGCATCCCGTGGAGGCGGTATTCCAGAAGCGCGTGCTGGAAATGCTGGGGGACCTGGACAACCGCCAGAACGGTCCTGAGCGCATCGTTGTGAAGTCCGATGGCGAAATCGTCTGCCTGAAGCCCACCGAAATCGACTGGGCTGAGTCGGCGGGAAACTACGTCTGCCTGCATGTTGGCAACGTCACCCACATCTTGCGGGAAACGATCACGGCCCTCGAAAATCGCCTGGGCGCGCGTCAATTCCTGCGAGTGCACCGATCGACGCTGGTCAACGTCGATCGTATTAAGACGCTGAAGCCGTCGCTTTATGGGGACTACTCCATCCTGCTGCGCGATGGGACTAAATTGACGCTCAGCCGCGGCTTCCGCGAAAGCGTGCTTCGCCGCCTGGGTACAGCATAGGTTCCAGTGTCTGTTAGGGCGTAATCCTGAGCGAGGACGGCGTAATTGCCGTCCGAGTCCAGGGACCTGCTTCTCCTGGAGACAAGCTCCGGATTGTGCGACTATACCGCCATGGCTTCCGACTATCTGCTCAAGACTGAGCCCACCGAGTACTCCTTCGCCGACCTGCAGCGCGACAAGCAAACTGTATGGGATGGCGTCACGAATCCCGTAGCGGTGAGAAATCTCCGCACAATGACTCCGGGCACTCGCCTCGTAATCTACGAAACCGGAGAGCATAAGACCGCGGTAGGAACCGCCTCGGTTGTTTCCGTCGATGCTGCCGACCCCAAGAAACCGATCGTGAAGATCAAAGCCGGCAAGGCTCTGGCTACGCCCGTCTCGCTCGCGCAGATCAAGGCCGACAAGCTCTTCGCCGACTCGCCACTGGTGAGGATTGGCCGCCTCTCGGTTGTTCCATTGACAAGCGCGCAATACAAGGCCCTGACTGGCGAGTAGGCCAACGTTGCTGAATTTTCATTGCACACGGCCAGACGTGCGCATACACTGGCGCCTATCTAACCCCACCGATATCGCAAGGCTTCTGGGAGACTCGATGAAAGTACGATCCCTCGCTGCTGCCTTCCTGTTGTGCGTATTTACGCTCTCTATCGCCTCTGCCCAGAACCCCAACATGGGCGCGTGGAAGCTCAACGAAGCCAAGTCGAAGATTCCCGCCGGGGCCGCCAAGACGACCACCGTCGAATACACCGCCGTCGGCAGCGACATCAAGATCGTCACGGACGGCGTCAATGGCCAAGGCCAGCCGGCGCACAGTGAATGGACCGGCAAGTTCGACACAAAACCCTATCCAGTCAGAGGCGACCCGGATGTCACCTATCGCGCCTACAAAACCAAGGGCGATCGCACCCTGCTCTTCGCCAATATGAAAGGCGACAAAACGGTTAGTAATGGACGCATCCAAGTCGCCAAAGACGGCAAGAGCCGAACCGTCGACATGACGTCCTTCGGCAGCAAAAAGGTCCACGCTAAGCTCGTATACGACAAGCAATAGCAACCAACTGCATCTGACAACACCAAAATGCCAGGCCTCTACCGCCCTATAGTTCCAATAGGTGGCGGCCTTCGCCCGTCACCAATTCTCGATTGCATTCTCTCGCCATTGGCTCCATAATCCGCCGACTGCTGTTTGCGCCATAGGCTCTAATCGCTTCAAGCAAATTCAATTCGAAGGTTCTGCTCGCGGGAGATCGCTGGCATGCTCGCGCGTGCGTATGTTCAGAGAATTCATAGGCGTGGTCGGCGCAACCTGGATTTAAATTCCGTTCGGAGGGTTGAAGAATGAACAAGTACTCGAAAAGGGCCTTTGCCGCGATGTGCGGACTAGTGTTAGTCGCGATTTGTGCCGCTCCGGCCGTCGCGCAGACTGAAGTCAAAGAGAAACCGCCGATGTATAGCTACGTGGGGAATTGGGCTATTCCGCGCGCGCAGTGGGGCGAAATGGAAAAAGCCAATACCGCGGACCAGCCGATTTATGAGAAGGCCTTCAAGGCAGGAACAATCGTAGGCTACGGCAACGATGTAACCGTCGTCCACCAAGGGGATGGCCAAACCCACGACGAGTGGTGGTCGGCGATGTCGATGGCGGGACTGCTTAACGTACTCGACCAGTTCTACCAGTCGGGCAGTGCGACCTCGGCTGCCTTAAGCAGCGCCACCAAACACTGGGACGGCATCTATGTGAGTCGGTATTACAACTGGAAGCCCGGCTCGTGGAAGGGTCTCTATACGCGCGTAGCGTCTTACAAGCTAAAGCCTGACGCTCCGCCCGACGCGGTCGACATGCTGAGCAAGACCCTGTTCGTGCCGTTCTTTGAGAAGCTTCTTGCCGACGGATCCGTTGTCGAGTATGAAATTGACACCGAGGCAATCCACACCGACAACCCAGCCATGTTTTCGGCGGTGTACATCGTTCCCAACGCTGAGGCCCTGGACAAAGTCAACGCCGCTCTGGCGGCGATGACCAAAGCCAACCCCTTGGCTAGTCCGGCATTGGGTGCGGTCGTCGACTTCAGCGCGCATCGGGATGAACTGACGCGTACGAACGCGACGTATAAATAGCGCCTGGTAACAAGGCCCACCCTATCGCCGAAATCCAGGCGATCAGGGTGGGGCACCCGGTTCCCGGCGGTTTGCCTACTGCGGATCCGGCATGCTCGATCCTGAAGGGCAATACGTCACCACGTAACCCCGGGCCGAATTGACCGAGCACGACACCTGTTTGTCGTCGGTCGGGTGCTGGTAGGCATCAGGACAGCTTGCGGCGAAGCACTTCCCGCTTTTGACCTGTGTGCCCTTGGACGAAAACGAGCAGTCCAGATTGGTCGTCCATTCGATCGGGACGTCGTAGAAGATGAGGGCCGCTTTGTCCACGCAGTCGTTAGGATCCACTCCGGCCCCGCATAGTTTGGGCGGCGAATGCGGTCCAGATCCATAGTTGGTGCTGAGGTTGACGAAGTCGTTGGTCGGGGTGCCTTTCGGAGTGAACTCGAAGTGCGTTCCGAAGGTTCCATCCTGCACCATATGTGTCCCGCAGCAATTATGCTGCTGCGCGCATATCGCGCGTCCGCTGAGACTGGGATTGCAGTAGGCGGCATACTTGGCATCGTTGCCCTCCCACATCCAGCCTTCGCGCTGCGTCGTTCCGGGAGGTCCACCGAGATCGGTCCAACCGTCGCAGTTCGGGCACTGGTTGTCGGCCAGATTCGGGTAGGCGATGATTCGATTCTGGCCACCCTGGTTGAACTGCGCGATCGGAATCGCCTTCTGCGCCCCCGGGGCAAGAGTCCCAATTTGCGGCCCGGTGGAGTTGAAGCTAAGGCTGTATTTACACGAGTT
>Ga0335085_10006996_pt1 | contig 17639 bp, 19 predicted proteins | sample Lox_Sample_45_FD_206712 | JGI IMG/M metagenome (GOLD analysis project Ga0335085, IMG submission 206712) | Soil microbial communities from Loxahatchee National Wildlife Refuge, Florida, United States - Lox_Sample_4.5 | ecosystem: Environmental > Terrestrial > Soil > Wetlands | place: USA...
GGCCTCCGACGGACCGAAGTAGATGTGGTCCGGCGGATACTCGGGCTGATTCGTCGGGAAATCCTGTCGAGCTGTGGCCGCAGATACCATTCGGGTCAATGGCCCAGGACACCGGGCCTGTCGCGCTCCTGACCTGTACGTTGCACCCTTGAAGCCAAACGTGAGGTTGGAGCGGCTGCAGCGAGAAAAGCTGGGACCCTAATACTACGCATCTAGTTCGCTGATTCTAAATGTGTTGCTGGAAATCAGAGGCGTGCGGGCGAGCTGGTTCTAGTACGCACTCCCCCACATTTTCTGGCGCGGCGGCAGAACTTCCTTGGAACTCTTGGGAACGGGAGTTCTCAATTGGTCGTTAGGATTCTCAGATTATTTTCCACAAAGATTTCCACGGACGAGCCGGGGCCCTGGTGGTACACACCACGCCGCAACGCCGGGTTCGGGACGAGCCAAGGTTTTCAGGATGACGTATGCGGACTGGCGGCAGATCGAGGCGCGTGCGGCTGACTAGGCGCGCGTGCCTTCGCCGCGCACGATATCGTAGCGCTCGATCACTGCCGCGACGCCGATCGACTCGTGATCATCGTCCGATCGCTTGTCGACGCGGATCACGCGACCGTGCGCGCGCACGAAAACTTCGGAGCCGCGCGTGATTTCGGCCGGCAGCGTGAGCGTGAAATCCAGCTCGGAGCCCGGCGCGAGATCATCGGTGACGGTGAAATAGACGCCGCGTGTGGAGATGTCGCGCGTCTGGCCGCTGTGCATGCGCGGCTCGCGATTGATTGGCATCCGGATGTTGACAGGCAGAGATAGGTCGTACCGACGTGCCAGCCGACGTTCAGTCATATTCCCCAGACTCCCTCACGGATGGATTCAATTTCTCTCGCGTTTTGCAATAACGAAGTGCAATCGCTCTTCCAAACGCCTCGCAATAAGCCACTTGCGGGCCGGAGGAGCGTCCAGCTCTAAAGCCGCGCGAGAAAAAGAGTCTGCGTAGCCCGCGCGACAAACAACTCCTTTGCCAGCAACAAAGGATTGCTGACTCTTGAGCCAAGTGATGCGGTCCACTTGAATTCCGCGCGATGGGCTTGTCGCGCGTCGCCTGTTTCGGTCGGGAATATTAGTTTATGGCAAGAGGGGTTGGTAGGGATATTTGACGGCGTGTGCCCTACTTATGCAACAGTTTGCAGGGACCAGGACTACGCACCCGCCCACAACTCACGCGACTTTTTCGGGCTGGTTCCAGGACGCCGCGCGAGCAGGTTTCACCGGAAAAAATCCGGGTTCGCTTTCAGGGTTTGCGCCAGATTTTCGAAACCGCTAGGAAACGCGGCCTCCGGGAACGACGGGCGCTTCGACCTCGTCGGATTCCTTGTGGTCCTCGGATTTTGCCGCGGCTTCGCGAGCGGCCGCCGCTGCTTTCGCGGCTTCCTTGGCCGCTGCGGATCGGGCGCCGCGTCCGGAATCGAGATTGAACTGGCGCATTTTGTAAAGCAGCGCCTTGTAGCTGATTCCCAGCATGCGCGCGGCATCCTTGCGGCACCAATTCGTTTTGTCGAGCGCGTCGGCGATCGCTTCCATCTCCGCTTCGTCTTTCAATCCGCGCACGAGCGCTTTCAGGCCCTGTTCCTTGGGCGCGGGCGCTTCGGCGCGCGGAGCGGTGCGCTGCTGCTGGCCGGTCATTTCCAGCAATTCGCGGAAGCTGCCTTCGTCGTCTTCCAGGATCACGTAGCGCTTCACGAAATTCTCCAGCTCGCGCAGGTTTCCGGGCCACGGGTAGCGGAGCGCCGCTTCGAGCAGGTTTTTCGAAGGATCGGGAGCCGGCTTTCCGTATTTTTCGCTGTATTTCACCAGGAAATGCCGGAAGAGCAGCGGAATTTCGGAGGCGCGCTCGCGCAGCGGCGGAATATGCAGCGAGAGGACGTTGAGCCGGTAGTACAAATCCTCGCGGAACTTTCCGGAGCGCATGGCTTCCTTCACGTCCACGTTGGTGGCCGCCAGCACGCGCACATCGACGTTGGCAACGGAGCGCCCGCCGAGCCGCGAAAATTGTCCGTCCTGCAGCACGTGCAGCAGCTTGGCTTGTAGGTGAGGGCTCATCTCCGCGATTTCATCGAGGAAAATGGTGCCTTTATTGGCGAGCTCGAATTTGCCGGGCTTGGCGCGAACCGCGCCCGTGAACGCGCCCTGTTCGTATCCGAAAAGCTCCGATTCCAGCAGTTCGCCGGGCAGAGCCGCGCAGTTCACCTTGACGAATGCCTGCTGCTGGCGCCGCGAGCGAAGATGGATCATGCGCGCGACTACTTCCTTGCCCACGCCGCTTTCGCCGCTGATGAAGATCGGCACATCCACCGGCGCGATCTGCAGAATCTGCTGGCGGATCTTGATCATTTGCGGGCTGGCCGCCAGGAACGAAATATCTTCGGTGAGCGCTTCGCAATATTCCCGCAGCGCCTGGTTTTCGGTGCGCAGCTGCTGCTTCTGCTTGCACTTCAGGAAGGCGGCATCGAGCTCGGGCTTTTCAAACGGCTTGGTAAGGTAATCGAGCGCGCCCACGCGGATGGCTTCGACCACGGTGGTCACTTCGTTGGTGCAGGAAAGCATGATGATGTTGAGCGAACGCTCGAGCTGCATCAGCTGCCGCAAGGTCTCCAGCCCGTCCATTTCGGGCATCAGGACGTCGAGGATGATGAAGTCCGGCCGTGCGCCTTCGCCCACGCGCTGCAGCGCTTCTTTGCCGCTGGGGAGCGTTTCGACTTCGTAGCCGTCGACTTCGAGCAGCGTCCGGAGATACTTCCGGATGCTCGGCTCGTCGTCAACCACCATGATTTTTTCTTTTGGCGCTTCTTTAGTAGCCATCATTCATCTTCCCGGGAGCCAAATCCGCCCCCACCCGCTTACTCGACAGCTTACTCGACATAGATCGGCAGCAAGAAAGAAAAGGAGCTGCCGCGTCCCAATTCGCTATCCACCCAGACTTTTCCGCGATGCGCCTGGATCAGGCGCTTGGTGATGGCCAGACCCAGGCCCATTCCGGAGGACGAAGGATCGACGCGCACGAATTCCTCGAAGATTTCCTGGTGAAACTCCGCGGCGATGCCTGTTCCGGTGTCCGTCACGGTGATCAATATACTGTTGGGGCGCTGGCCGCTTCCACGGCGGCGCTCTTCGGTGGGTGGCGCTTCGGCCAGCCGGCGCTCCCAGAAATGCGGCGTGGCGCGCAGGGTCACCTTCCCGCCGGCCGGAGTATGCTTCAGCGCGTTGTCGATCAAGTTGACGATGCACTGCTGCACCTTCTGATAATCGAAGCGGAAAAGCGGCAGCTCGGGATCAAGTTTGATTTCCAGGTGCACGTCCGCGCGCTGAAAGGCGTCGTTCCAACGGCCCACGAGATCGTGCACGCAATCGCGCAAATCGTTCTCGTGAAACTGAAGAACCAGCTTGCCGCTTTCGAGCGCCGAATAATTCAGGAACATCGATACCAGGCGCACCAGCCGGTCGCAGCTTTCCTTCGATTCGCGCAGGATGTCGCGCTGCTTCTCGCTGACTTTTCCCAGCGAGCCGGAAAGCAAGAGTTCGTAGTAGCCCTTCATCACGGCGAGTGGAGTCTTCAGCTCGTGGGCGGCCGAGGCCAGGAACACCGTCTTCTGGCGATTCGCTTCCTGCAACCGCAAATAGGCGGCCAGCAGATTGCGGTAGGTGATTTCCCGCTCCTGGATCAGGTCCTGCACCTTCTGGCGCATGTCCGCTTCATCCGCCGCGGGCTCGACGCTGGGAGGTTCGATGAAAACGGCCAGCCAGTCCGGTTCCGGCAGCCAGCGCATGCGGACGCGCCGCTTGCCTTCGGCGCCCTCGAGCGTCAGATAGGCTTCCTGCTGGCCACTTTCCAGTTCGGTGAGGATTTGCTTGCGATCCGCGTGGAGCAGCTCCCGGAACACGTTGGGATCGGTGGCGGAATCGATGCCCCGAGATAGGAGGACGTCCTGCGCATGTAGATTGGCGAACAGCAGCTGGCCGGTGCGGTCGGTAACAAAAAGAGGCCGATCGACGGCATCGAGTAGGCTGGCTACCAATTGAAAGCCAGCCTGGCTACTCGCCGGTTTGTCCGCTGTGGTGGACTTCGCCAATTCCGTCTCCGTGCGCTGGTCGAGCGACAACTTACCGTTCTCTTGAAGTGCGGAGAGAACCGGGTGGGACTCGCTGAGGAAAGGTATGCTCGCAAAGGGCTCAAAACGTGTCAATGGTAAATGCGTTCCACTGTTGCACCTTCTGGGAAAAGTTGTGCCTAAAACTTGCATATTCCGACGCAGAAAAGCCCAAATATCAAGTTGAGAATCGGCTTAAAGCATTATGCATCATGCACTTAAAAAGATTTCCATTTGGAGGCCTAAACTTGCATTGGAATTGCGAATTAGTCGAGTACTAAAACTTTGGTACCAATGAGCGCTAGAGAAAACGCGATCCATCAGAGGGTGGCCGTGCCACCGTTAGACGATGAGCGCAGGCGACATCAGCGGATTCATCTGCAGATTCCGCTGTTCATCCGCGGGAAAGACTCGCAGGGCGAGCAGTTCATGGAGCTCGCTAAGACCTTGGATATCAGCGCGATAGGGGCTTTCGTAGCCAGCCCACGGGCCTTGACCATCCACGGTTTTATCACCCTGACGATTCCCGCGCCGTCGATTACGTCATCGGGCCTCGTTCCGGCGGGCATGGCACCGATCCAGGCCAAGGTCAGGCGGCAACAGGAAGCGGGCGACGTGTACCTTGTCGGCGTCGAATTCCTGAAGCCCATCGGTTGATCCTTCCTTCTGCGGAACTTCCATCGCTACCTCCGAAAAGTGGAATCGGTTTTCACTTTTCGCTGCGGCCCGGCGACCGCGCTATCTCCCCGCCCACGCCTCCGGGCAATTCCTTTCGATTTAAGGACTTAACGCCCTACCCGGAATCGAATCCATTTCGTCGATTGGACTGCCCCGTGCTATAACCGTTGTACCCCGCAGGTACCCCTGAGTTTTCCAGGGTAGGTTTCGTATTGTCTCGAAAAAATGTCTCGGAACAACGAATGGCACCCATAGGCGACCCGTCACAGCCGCAACAATCGACGGAAGATTCCTTCCTGGATCTGCTGGTCGAGACCCTGGAGGCTCTCGACGAATCGATTCGCGGACAATTCCTGCGGCAATTCTTCCGCACGGTGGCGCAGATCGATGTCTCCGAAGATCAGGCGAACCAATTCTGGTCGCGCATTCTGCAGCGGCGCGCGGATATTGCCGACAGCCTGGGCCGCAAGATTTCGCTGAAGACCGCGATGATGGACGTGCTTTCCGGCGCGAACCTGCTGCGCGTGCCGGTGATGATCGAATATGACGAGCTGAAAAAGCTGCAGGTGAACGCCGCCACGGATGCGCTGACCGGATTGCACAACCGGCGTCTCTTCGACGAATACTTCGACAAGGAACTGAATCGCGCGAAACGCTACGGGCAGCAACTCGCGGTGGCGATTCTGGATCTGCACAAGCTGAAGGAAGTGAACGACCGGCACGGGCATTTGCAGGGCGATCAGGTGCTGCAAATCGCCGCGGCCACTCTGCGGCACACGCTGCGCAGTTCGGACTTCGCGTTTCGCATCGGCGGAGACGAATTCGCGCTGTTGCTGCCGGTGACGGATTCCGAGCAAGCCGTCACGCTGTGCCGCCGCGTTCGCCTGCAATACGAAAATGAGCTGCGCCCGCTGAAGCTCGATATCGGCGTGACGCTTGATTTCGGCGTCGCGGTGCATCCGCAGGATGGCGATCAAAAGAGCGCCTTGCTGGGCCTGGCGGACAAGAAGCTGTACGAATTGAAGCATTCCGGCCGCGTGCCGTCGCGGGTGATTCCGCTGGAATCGCATGCGTCGCGCGAACAGGCTCCGGCCGCGGCGCCCACACCGGCTCCTGCATCTACACCCGCTCCGGCGCACACTCCGGCTGCGGCCGCTGCCGCACCGGCTCGATCCGTCTCGCAGCCTCCGCCGGCGCCGACAATCGTTCCGCCTCCGTCGCAGCACAGCGAGCAACGGAAATGGGAGCGCGTGTCTCTGGCCGGAACGAAGGCGCACGCCGTCCTCACCGAAGGCAGCCAGAAGTCCGCGAAAGTGATCGACCTCAGCTACGGAGGAGTGGCGCTGCAATTCGAACGGCCGGAAGACCTGCCGGCGCAGTTCAACGCCGTCCTCAACGTGCCGATTCTGCCGCCCGTCCGCGTGGTGCTGCGCAAGGCGTATACCATGCGCGGCGAAGGTGGCCGCACGCGCGTCGGCTGCGCCTTCGTCTCCTAGCCGTAGTCCTGGATTCACCTGACTGGAATATTCCGCCCCAGCGGCGTAACATACCCGCTTTCGCCCAGCCTGTTGCGTCCAATGGGACACTCGATGGCTCTTCCGTTTCCAGCGCCGACGAATGATTTTCCCCGAAATATCGGCCTCGAGGTGTGGATGGACCGCGTCGCTGAGCGCGCCGAAAAGGTTCGCGAGGGCTGGGATGCGGACGCCGTCCACGATTTGCGGGTGGCCCTGCGGCGCTCCCGCACCATCGCCGAGGCTTCCAGCGAAGTGAATCCCGCGCCGGGATGGCGCAAGCTCAAGCGCTCGACCCGCGAGCTGTTCCACGACCTGGGGGAACTGCGGGACACGCAGATTCAGCATGCGCTGGTGAAAAAACTGGCCCCGGCGAGCGATCCGGTGCGAAACAAGATGGTGGCGGAGTTGTCGCGCACCGAAAAGAAGCTGCGGCGGTCCGCCGAGAAGGCGCTGGACAGTTTCGACCGCAAGGATTGGAAGAAACTGACGAAGAAGCTGGCGACGAAAGCGAAGTTTTTCCCGCTCAATAGCGTGGTCTACCAGCGACTGGCGCTGTCCAGGCTGGAGTCGGCAGCAAAGCTGCTGCAAGAGGCCCGGCGCCGTCGCAGCGCCACGGCCTGGCACCGGCTGCGCATCGGAATCAAAAGCTTCCGCTACCTGGTGGAAAACTTCCTGCCGCAGCGGTATGACGCCTGGGAGGACGATCTCAAGGAAATGCAGGACCTACTGGGTGACGTCCACGATCTGGACGTGCTGCGGCAACAGGTCCGGCGCACGTACCTAAAAACGAAGCCCGAACTCGCGGCGCAATGGACGGAAAAAATCGAACGCGAGCGGAAAGCGCACCTGCGGAAATTTCTAAGTAAGTCCTCCGGACCGCAATCGCCCTGGCTGGCGTGGCGCGCGGCGTTTCAATGGGGCCACACTCTGGTAGCACGGCCGGAACCGCAGCGCCGCACGGCGTAGCGCGCCCGATTTTTCACTCGTCTTCCAATTCCCTCAGCGTTCTGGGCGGCAGCATCCAGCGTAAGGTCCAGGCTCCATGCCCGGGTTGCTCGAAGCATGCCACTCCGGCCTTTTTCAGCTCGGTGAACGGAGTGCGCGCGCCCGCCAGATGGGCGATGGTCAGGTCCAGATGCGGCGCGTGGCCGAAGCAGACGATTTCCTTGGCGCGCAGGTGGGTGATCTCGCGAATGATCTCTCCCGGATTTGCGGAGGGCTTCAGATGGTCGTTCACGCGAATTTTGTCCAGCGGGAATCCCAGCGCTTCCGCGAAAATTTCCGCGGTCTGCGCCGCGCGTACGAATGGGCTGGTGATGAACACATCCGGCTTTGCGCCCATCGCGCGCAAACCCAGCGCGGCGGCCCGCGTTTTCTGCACGCCGCGAGCCGTGAGCGGACGCTCGGCTTCCGGAGGCGATTTCGGGTCCGTGCGCTCGATGGCAATGCCGTGGCGAACGAGATAGAGAATCATGGCTTACGCAACCTCTTTCCGCTGCTTTCGCTGCACGCGCCGGAATTCCGGCCGCAGATGGAATTCTTTCTCGAATAGCTCGGTCTTGCGCATGAGCCCGGCCAGATCGAGACGGGTTCCTTCGGCAGCGGTGATCTCGAAAATTGCACGGCGCCCGGCGATCTGAATATCCACGGCGGAAATTTTCTGCGCGTGTTCGGATTCCAGTTTCTCGGCGATCCGCAGGAGCGAAGTCAGCAGCCGAAGCTGCCGCCGCTTGTCGCTTTCCAGCGATGCGTACGATTCGTGATCGGCTTGCGGTTCGGATTTGCAATTGTGGTAGCGCACCAGCGCCGCCACCATGTCCCGGCGCCATCCGCGCAGCCCCGGCACCTGCCCGTTGCGAATCAGATATTCTCCGTGCCGGTGATGTTGTTTGTTGTTTACGAAGTGCCCCACGTCGTGCAGCACGGCGCCCAGCTCGAGCGCCAGCCGTTCGTCCGGCCCCATTTCATGGATCGGCCGCAGCTGGTCGAAAAGCGCCAGCGCCAGCCGGGTGACCTGCTCGGCGTGCTGCGCGTTGTAGTCCAGCCGCCGCGCGAACCATCGCGCACCCGCCAGCATTTCCTCGGCGCGCCCTTTTTCTTCCGCCGTCGACGTGCCACCGGAATATTGTTCCGCGATCAGATCGAGCAGCAGTCCCTCGCGCACGCCCACGCCCGGCACCAGCATCGACCGTAGCCCCAGCCATTTCGCCACCGAGCTGATGATGATGGCCGCGATGCCCATGACCTCCGCGCGATCCTGCCGCACGCGAAACGTCCGCATGCGCGCCGGCACATCCATCCGGCAAATCTTCCAGGTCTGGTCCTTCAGAAGCCTCACGTTGATCGTCGGTGCGCGCCCCATCATCGGACCCGCGGCCAGCCGCACGAGCGCCTCGGCGTTTCCGCCGCAGGCCACGCTGATGGCCCGCGAAAGATTCGGCGGCGAAGGCATCGCGCTCCGCAACAGATTCAGCGTGTGGTGCCGCAGCCGCTTGGCGGTGTCTTCGTCGATCGCGCCGTCGATCGAATAGGTCTCCATCAGCCGGATGGTGCCCAGCGGCAGAGCCACGCGGTTCTGCACCACGCCGCGCTCGTAAAAATTCAGCTCCAGGCTGCCGCCGCCCAGGTCGAAAATCAGCCGCGGCTGCACGCGATCTCCCAGCGCCCAGTGCACCGCGGAGCAAACCAGCCGCGCTTCTTCGTCGCTGCTGATCACTTCCAGCACGATTCCGGTTTTTCGCTGGATACGCTCCATCAAGCGCCGGTAGTTGCGCACCTCCCGTGCCGCAGCCGTTGCCACCGCGCGATAGGTGGTCACGTTGTGATGATCCATTCGTTCGCGGAAATGGCGGAAAGCGCGCACCGCGCGCGCGATGGTCTTTTCGTCCAGCAGCCGCCGCGTGAAAGCGTTATGCCCCAGCCGCACGGGCACACGTTCGCCCTCGAGGATTTCGATCTGGTGGGGTGACGTGGCGTGCGCGACGGCCAGCCGGATCGCGTTGGACCCGGCGTCAATCGCAGCCAGTTGTACCGGTGCGGCCACTCTTAGCGCCAGAGATGGGCGAGCGCGTGCGATGGCTTGTAATTCGTGTTCTGGATTCCCAGCTGCGAAGCGATCCGTTTCCGCAGCAGGCCGTTGACTTTGGATACGCTGGCTTCCCCGTCAAGCTCCAGGAAGCCGTGGCGCTTGGAAAGATATTCGAATTCGCGCTTGATCATCGACTGGTAGCGAATGAAAGACTGAAACAGATCGTTGGATAGCGACATATCGCGGCCCGACTCCCAATAGCTGATCGTCTGCGATTTCTTGAATTCGCGGTCGAACGCCACTTCCGGCCGCACGTTGAGCCAGAAAGTGAGGTCCGGCCGCAGCGCGATGTCGTAAATCCCGTGCAGGTAATCCCGGCCGATCCCGCGTACCGCCGCGCGCGCGATCAGCGTGAAGATATAGCGGTCGGCCAGAACAATCAACCCCGATCGCAGCGCCGGCAAAATCCGCCGTTCCAGCTGGTCGAAGAAATCCGTGCTGTACATCAGCGCCAGCGTGGTGCGCGTCACGGAATTTTCCGCCAGCAGGCCGTCGATGTCTTCACCGACCAGGAACGACCGCCGCAATCCCATGGTCTCGACCGCGAATCCTTCGCCTTCCAGCCACTCCGTCAGCAGCGAAATCTGCGTCGAGCGTCCCGAGCCGTCCGTGCCTTCCACCACGATCAGGCTGCCGCTCAAATCCTCCGTGCGCACGCCGGGCAGCGGCAGGCCGTAAAAGCGCGAATGTCCGTTCCCGGATCCGTTTTTGCCTTTTTTCGAGCGGCCGTTGGAACTCGCGCCGTTGCCGGAATGGGATTTCGAAGCCATTATTTTTTCTTGGGGGCGAACTGTTTCAGGTCCACGCGCTCGCCCAGCAGTTGCCGCATCAGTTTTTGCAGTTTGTTCACGCGGACTGTGCCGTCCATCAGCACGAAGTGATCGGTCTCCACCATCTGGTCGTAGTTGTTCAGAATCCGTTCCTGAAAGATGCGGAAGCTTTCCGCCCGGTCCAGCGAAATGCCCAGGTCCATTCCCGCTTCGTAGTATTTCAGCTTCGGCCGCCCGGCCACGATGCGGTTCACGGCCACGTCCAGCGGCGCGCGAAAATAAAAAGTGATGTCCGGAATCGGGGCGAAGCTGTAGAGGTTGCGGAGCCAGTGCGGCGAGCAGCCCCGCGCCGCGTCGCGGGCGAACGCCGTATAGATGTAGCGGTCCGCCAGCACCAGATATCCGCCATGCAGCAGCGGCAGGATTTGCCGCTCGCAGCGATCCGCGAAATCCGCGGCATGCAGCATCGAAAATGTCGTCGGCGTCAGCAATCGCCGCTGCTTTCCGCGGCGCGTGGCCGATTTCACCAGCGGAGACGAGTTCCATTCCGTGAAATGGATGCGATAGCCGCGAATTTCCAGCCAGCGTTTCAACAGGTAGAGCTGCGTGCTTTTTCCCGAGCCGTCGATGCCTTCGACGACCACCAGCGCGCCGGGATACGGCCGCTTGGCGGCGGCAATCCGCTCCGGGGCGGGCTGCGGCGCAGCGGAAATTTCGGATGTTAAAGTCGCCATGAGGGCACGCCAAAAACGCGAGGAAATATGATACTTCGGAACCATCACCCCGGCGCGAAAAAATCGTTAAGCCCGTATGACCATGTTTCTGAGAGAGTTACCGTAACGTCTTCGAGCAAGGCCGCCCAGTGTCGCAGGCGCGAAACATGGCTCCGCGAGATGAGTCTCCCGGGAGGCACTGGCCTTCGGTCCGGGGAAAACCTGCCACCCAAAAAATTGGGCTTTAGCTCTGGCTGGCGCATCGTCGCTCACGCCCAGACGTTCTGTGATAGCTTTACCCTCCCATGCAACTCAGCGTGCAGAGCCAGACCCGCAACGACGTGGTCGTCATCCGCTGCAAAGGCCGCATCGTCAGCGGCGATGAGGCCCGCCACCTGCAGCAGGAAATCGAACGCCTTACGCCGCTCACCAAGAATGTCGTCCTGCAACTTGCCGAAGTGAATTATCTCGATAGCGGCGGCCTGGGCTCGCTCGTTCGCATCTATGGCGTTCTGCGCGCGGCTCGCGGCGATCTGAAGCTGTGCGAATTGTCGCCATTCGTCGTCCAGGTGCTCGAAGCCACCAATCTGCTGAAAGTCCTCAAGCCCTTCGCCACGGAGGCCGAAGCGGTCGCCGCATTTTCCGCCAAGCCCGGCTCGCCACACGAGGAGGCGGCGCCGCAGTCCGCCGCGCGCGTCGTCTGCATCGATAGCTCGCTCGACGTGCTCGCCTATCTGAAACTCCTGCTGCAGCGCTCCGGCTACGAAGTGTTCACCACGCGCCATCTGGCCGACGCTGCCGCGCTCGCCATCGGCACCAAGCCCCGCGTGGTGGTGTGCGGTCCCGGCATGCACGGCAACGAATCGGTCGTCCAGAAATTGCGACACAGCGCGCCCAACGCCCGCCTGCTGCACTTGCCCGCGGATTTTTCCACCTCGGAAGCCGATCAGGGAGGCCGCGATCTGGTCGACCGCGTCCGCGCCCTGCTCGTCTAGCTGTTCAGTGGCGCAGACACTCCTGTCTGTGCTCCGACGAAGAACACGCATCCACAGGCGAACGCATGCTCGCTTCACCAACCATCGCGAGGTGCGAGCTTGCTTTCTCGGCTACCGTCCGCCTTCCGATTCATAATTCGTCGCCGGCGTCACGTAGTCCTAATCGGAATAGACGAAATCCAATCCGCGCGTGTCGCCGGGGTAATACCACGTCCGCAAAGCCTGCGGCTGGTCGCCCGAAGCCTCATCGAGCAGAAAATGCGTGTGGTTCGTCGGATGCGAACGCCACGTGTCCACCGTCAGGAGCATTGCGAACGTGAACGATTGGTCCTCACTCTGAATCTCCACGACGTTCCTGGAATCCGGCAAATTCACCAGTTTGAAAACGTATGTTCCCGGCAGCAATATCTGCCCCGGAATTTCCACCGGCTCGTGGAAGGTCACAATGGTTTTGCGGTTCCATTCGTCGGCCCGCGAAGTGCGCGCGCTCAGACCAAGCGCCGCGGCACACAGCGCTGCCGCGCAGACCACGCTCGAAATCCTGCGAATCACTTTCATGGTGTGTCCTCCTGCAATTCCAGATTCGATTTTCAGCTGGGGGCGAAGCGGGCTGGCGGCACTTCGGCTACATGTGGGGAGATGTTGCCGGCGCGCCAAGGGTTTCACGGAAATTTGGGCGTGCTGAAACGGAACGACTTACTGTGCTCGTGCAACCGCGCCTGAAAAAACTTTTGCCTGTCCGCGGTTTCGCGGCGCTTTGCGGTTGACTTCACCCCACGCCGTGCTTAGCCTTGAGTCTCCAGCCTCCGTAACGACTCATCGAAAGGCTTTTCCGTTGCCACGTTTTCTCGCGCTGCTCGCCTGCGCCGTGGGATTTGCCGCATCCGCCTCTGCAGCGCACGGCCAGTCTCTGAACGCTTCACCGGAAATCCCGCTCGCGGCCTCCTCCGCCCCCGGCTTGATTGCCCCGCTGCAAATTCCCGCGGGCGCCATCGTAAATTTTCAACTGCAAACCCGCATGAAACCTGCCGCTGCCGATGTTCTGGGCGTGCTGCCAAAAGGCACACTCCTTCGCGTGAAACTGCTCGACGCCATCGATTCCGCCTCCCTGCGAGACGGCAGCGCCTTTCGCGGATTGATCGTTTCTTCCGTCGAGCGCGAGGATCGCGTCGTGATTCATCCCAACGCACAGGTGCACGGCCTCTTCGCGCTGCTGCGCACCGCAAGCCACCCGGAGGGATTTCAATACCAGCTTCTCGTCACCAGCCTGATCGACGGCGGCCAGTCCTACATCCTCACCGCGTTTCTCGATCCTGGCGTTTCCGCGCCGGCGCAGAATTTCCGCGAGCCTGCTCGCAAATAATCTGCGCGATCGGGTAAGGCGAATCCTTTAGTACCCTGCGCGATTCGCCCGAGGAAAAATCGCCGCCCGGCGTGCAGAGATTTCCTGCTCTTCCCGACCATTGCCTTGGGCTCCCAACAAGCCCGTCGCCGCTAAACTCAAACCCGCGAGCGATTTCCAACCCTGGTGGAATTGGTTTTACATTTTGGCATGCGCGTTGCCCCGCTCTCTGTGCAGTCGCAATCAGCAGCAGGAGGGCACGCAAATGAAAAACATTCATCGCATCGGGCTTTCCCTTATATCGGGTTCACTCATCGCAGCCGGCGCATGGGCCTTGCCCATCAGCGCGCCAATTTCTAGAGCGGCCACGCCGGGGCAAAGCATCCAGCTGCAATCCGCATCCGGACAGATCGCCACCGTCTCGCGCAACGCCTTCACGCTCACCACCACCGGCAACGCCACGCAAGGCGAAGCATTCGCTCAGGTCGATAACACTTCGAAGACCATGATGTTCGTGATCGACGACAACACGACCATCGACGGCAAATTGACCGTCGGCGCGAATGCCGACGTCGTCTATCGCGACGACAGCGGAAATCACATGGCTGTCAGCGTCACGATCAGCAAGTAGTGGAAGCGCCACCCAGCCCTTCCGTAGTCCCAGGAGCCGGGCTCATGCGCCGAGAAATCTCCAGCGATACGCCTCGAGACATCGATCCGCATTCGCTCTACCAGCCGGATCACGCATTCCACGCGGCGGCGAGTCCGTCGCGCATCCTGCCGCGGGCGCCGCACTCGCAGCACGTGCGGCAGCGCGAGCTGGCTCGGGAACAAAGCATCGAATCGCGCCTGCATCATCTGGGCGACGAAATTCAGGGCATCGTCGAAGCCCCCTATCCCGGCCTGCTGCGCGATCGCGATGACGTTCGCGAAGCCCTGGACGAACTCACCGCGAAACACACGACTCTCGTGTGGACCACCCGCGTCGCCAAATGCACCGAAGGCTCCGTCCGCGAGCGCCTGTGGGGCGATATCGATCGCGCTCTGGGAAGCCTGGAAAAAATCGCCGGCTCGCTCCGGGAGCGCTAAATCGAAGCGAGCGAACTCAACACGAAGAACGCCAAGGAATCGAAGCCGGAAACACCGGGGAAAAACCATGACCACCGAAATCAATCAGCGCCGCGCCGTCTCGCTGCTGGTCCTCTTCGGCAGCATTCTCTATATGGTCGTCACCTGGAATTACCGCGGTGCCGACGACCCGCCCCGCTACAAGCGCCCGTCCGCAATGTAATCGGTTTGAAGGTCGTGGATTCAGCCAGGAGAAATCCGCCGCGAATAAGCGTGGCGTTTCCCTCTGCATTGAAAGTCCCGGAGGGACGACCGTAATTAGCCCGGCATGGAGGTCGCCGCGGCGACCGGAATGCCGGGTGGACAAGAAAAACAGCTACAGTCCCGGAGGGACGATTGAACGGTCCCGTGAACCGCCGCGACGCCTCGTCAATTCCGGTGCGAATGCCGCACTTCACGGAATCCAATGCGAAAATACGAAATCCTGCCCGGCCTGCGGCGAATGGCACACAAAACACGCCGGAATCGCATGCGCCGTATCCGGAATCAGCGGTTTCGCCGGATCGCCCGCCGCCCACACCTGAAATCCCCATCCGCCGGTCGTGGGATATTTCTTCGAATCCTTCACCATCACCGTCACGGCCTTCTTCGCTTCCTCCACGTACGATCCGTCCTTCACCGAAAATTCGTGCACGTCGTCCGCGAACACCGTCCCGTCCGGATAAGGATACGGCCCGCCACTTTTCAGCACCGGCAACCCCTTGGCGTTCACGTAGACGATGTGCAGTCCCCCGATCTGCGCGGACATCGGGCTGTCCTTGGTCACGATCATCGAATTCACCGCGAACCAGTCGCGAAAATTCGTGGGAAACGGCACATCATCGCTCGCCGCCGAATTCGTCGCCCGAGCGCCCTGCGACAACGCCAGCACACCAAGGACAAAAATGCCCGCCAGTCTGCGCACCATGGGAATCTCCTTGAACCTGAAATGCGGAGCCAAAAAAATATCATCCGCTCCAGCCCCGGTCAATTCGCAACCGCCGCAACGCACTTGAAGTCCCTAGATTTTCATTTATGCAGCTCGGTCTTCACCGAGAAATGCGGAGCGCCGGAGGCGCCACAAGGTAGCCCAGCCCGCCAGGGCTGGGAAAGTATGCCAATAAAGTAGAAGCGCCGTAGGTGCGACACATTCTTCCCGCCTCCATCTCGACGGGCGCCACCCTTGCGATCCCGCCGGAACCATGATCGCAATTTGCCGAGGTAGTTCCAGTCCATCCGGCCAGTTTGACCCACCTGTACTTCGTCGCTTCCAATGGACACTTGCGGCGCATGTATCCCTGTGGCAGCGTGGAAGAGGAAAGAAGATGAGTATGGTTGAGCGAATTCGGCCTGAATGCAACGCGTCGTCGCAGCGCGCAAGCGACGCCGCAACCATCCGCCGTAGCTCGTCCGCGGAATACCGTGTCCCTCTCAACGCGCGCAGTTCTCCCAGGAAGTCCTCGAGACACGCCCTGCGCGCTTCCCCTCGGCGCAATCAAGGTGACACACCATGCAAAGCATTTTTCGTCGTAAGTCATTCAAAACAAACAAAACTGACACACGCAAGGTGTCACACTTTTTCGAGGTCCCTTGGGCTCGCCCCGCTCGCTCCGAGGCTGCCGAAAAATCTCCGCACTGGCATCACGGCTTTGCCAACGGGCATGCCGAATGCGCGGGCCGCACGCCAAATGAAGTGGGACACCGTCCCACTTAATTTCACCTCTAACCTGCTGAAAACAAAAGAAAGCCACCCCAAACAAGTGGGACACTTTTTCGACTTCGGTATTGGAGGTTGAAAGCGACATGCCGACGAATTTCACGAACGAACTGATCGCCAAGCCGGGCAAGAAAGTGAAGCTGGCGAAGTGGGATGCCGAGGACACGCTGGGCTGGGACAAAGATCACAAGATGAAGGAGAGCCTCGACAAGGCGATCGATCGGCTCGACAAGCTGCAATACCTGCTCTATGCCGAGCACAAGCGCGCGCTGCTGATCATGCTGCAGGGGCTCGACGCGGCGGGCAAAGACGGCACCATCCGGCACGTGATGTCCGGCGTGAATCCGCAGGGTTGCCAGGTGACTTCGTTCAAGAAGCCGTCGGCGGAAGAAATGGCCCACGAATATTTGTGGCGCATCCACAAGGCTGTGCCGGAATACGGCAACATCGGGATTTTCAACCGCTCGGTTTATGAAGACGTGCTGGTGGTGCGCGTGCATAACATCGTGCCGAAGGGCGTCTGGTCCGAGCGCTACGACCAGATCAACGCGTTCGAAAAGCTGCTGCACGACAACAACGTCCGCATCCTGAAATTTTTCCTGCACATCAGCAAGGACGAACAGAAAAAACGCTTTCAGCAGCGCATCGACGATCCCGACCGCCGCTGGAAAATTTCCGAAGCGGATTTCGACGAGCGGAAATTCTGGGATGACTACGTGGACGCCTACGAGGCGGCGCTGACGAAATGCAGCACCGATCACGCTCCGTGGTTCATCATCCCGTCCAACAAGAAATGGTTCCGGAATCTGGCCGTTTCGCACATCATCGCGGAAACGCTCGAAGGCCTGCACATGAAATTTCCGAAGCCCACAGTGGACGTGAAAAAGCTCAAATGGAAATGACGCCAATCGATTGTGCCGTCATCCTGAGCGGAAGCCGCCGCAGGCGGCTGGAGTCGAAGGATCTCTCTTCGTGTGACGCGTCCGCCGTGCGTTCTCGCGAAGAGGGGGAAGGGTAACGATGCGCGGATTTATTTTGGGAATTATTTTTACTCTGATCGCGCTGGCGGCGGGCGGGTGGTGGTGCGCGAAGCACGGGACGGTGGATTTCGCCGCCGACCAGAAGCCCTCATGGGCCGAAGAGAAGGTGGCCATGGCCGCCGTCGATGCCTGGACCGATCGCCGGGCCGGCGACGCAAAGAATCCCGTGGAGCCGACGGAAGCGAATGTGACCGCGGGCGCGCAGCTGTATCTCGACCATTGCGCGGGCTGCCACGGCGTCCCATCGAACCCGGACAGCACGTTCGCGCGATCGTTCAGCCCACCGGCGCCGGAATTTTTCAAGGACGCGCCGGATATGTCCGACAGCCAGAATTTCTACATCATTCAACACGGCATCCGCTGGACGGGGATGCCGGCCTGGAGCAGGACGCTTTCGGACACGCAGATATGGACGATTTGCGCGTTTCTCGCGAACGCCGAAAAACTACCGGCCGCAGCTCAGAAAATCCTCGCGCCCCAAGGTTCACCCGCGCCGGCGGCCATGCCTCCGGACACGAAAATGGCTCCGG
>Ga0335085_10006997_pt1 | contig 17632 bp, 18 predicted proteins | sample Lox_Sample_45_FD_206712 | JGI IMG/M metagenome (GOLD analysis project Ga0335085, IMG submission 206712) | Soil microbial communities from Loxahatchee National Wildlife Refuge, Florida, United States - Lox_Sample_4.5 | ecosystem: Environmental > Terrestrial > Soil > Wetlands | place: USA...
AAGCCACCCCCCTGTTCGCCGGGGTGGTGGCGCTGGCCGACCAGATCGCCGGGCACCCGCTGGGCCTGATCAATCCCACGCTGTACCGGATGTCGGCCACGCACCGGTGGGGCCTGGTGGACGTGATCAAGGGGAACAACAGCGTCTCGTTCCTGCAGGACGGGGAGCACACGGTCAAGGGGTTCACGGCCCGGCCCGGGTACGACCTGGCCTCCGGGGTCGGCACGGTGAACGCGTATTACTTCGCCTATCAGCTGGCCGGCAAGGAGCCAGCCGCGACCCCATAACCCCGCCGCGCCCCCTACGGTGGTTGCCATGAGCATGGCAAGCGGCGCCACCGGGACCGGGCTGCACGCTGGCAAGGGCAGCCAGAGCGTCCTGGTGGTGGAGGATGACCCCGGGCTGGCCACCCAGCTGGTGCGCGGCCTGACCCGCGGCGGCTACAACGTCGATCACGTCACGACCGGGCGGGAGGCGCTGTCCTCCGGGCGGCCCGACGTCGTACTGCTGGACCTGGGGCTGCCCGATGTGGACGGGGTTACCGTATGCCGCCGCCTCCGGGAGCGCTCTGACACGGCCATCATCGTGGTGACCGCCCGCGGCGAGGAGCCGGAGCGCGTGCTGGCCCTGGACGCGGGCGCGGATGACTACCTGGTCAAGCCGTTCGGCCTGGCCGAGCTGCTGGCCCGGATCCGGGCCGTGCTGCGCCGGGTCCGGCCGGACGCTCAGCTGCTGCGGCACGGCCCGCTGACCGTGGACACGCGGACCCGCAAGGTCACCGTGCACGGCCACGAGGTGGCGCTGACGCCCAAGGAGTTCGACATCCTGGAATGCCTGGCCAGCGACCCGGGCCGGGTGATGAGCCGCCAGGAGATCCTGGAGAGCGCCTGGGACTCGCACTGGTACGGCCCGACCAAGGTGCTCGATGTGCACGTGGCGGCGCTGCGCCGCAAGCTGGATGTGCCCGGCCTGATCGAGACGGCGTACGGCAGGGGCTTCCGGCTCGGCGAGGTCTGATGGCCCGCCGCATCGTGCTCACGATGCTCGCCCTGATCGGCGCGCTGCTGGTCACGACGGTGGTACCGCTCGGCCTGATCACCACCGGGCACGAGCGCAGCTCGTTCCGCGAGGACACGGAGCTGTTCGCCCGGGCGCTGGCCGGCTTCGCTGAGGACCGGCTGGACGATCAATACCGCTCCATAACGCTTACCCGGGCGCTGATGCAGGCTCAGCGTGCGGGGGAGCAGGTGCGGGTGTACAACAGCAGCCGCCGGCTGATCGTCACCACCGGCGGCGGTGACCTGGGGGTATCGGCCAGCAAGTTCACCGCCGCGCTGCACGGCCGGACGGTGCTGGACAACTCGGTCGATGACCGGCTGCGGGTGATCGCCCCGGTCACGGGCGACCGGGGCGACACGATCGTCGGGGTAGTGGTGCTGTCCCGGTCCACGGGCGAACTCGAGGAGCGGGTCGGCGTGCTGTGGGCCTGGCTGATCTCGGTGGGCGCGGCCGGGCTGGCCGCGGCCGCGGTGGCCGCGATCATGCTGGCCCGCTGGGTCAGCCGCCCGCTCAGCGCGCTGGACGGCGCGGCGCAGCGGCTGGGTGGCGGGGCGCTGGACACCCGGTCAGCGGCCAGGAACGGGCCGCCCGAGGTACGGCGGCTGGCGCAGAACTTCAACACGATGGCGGGCCGCCTGGAGTCGCTGGTCCACGGCAACCGGGCGGCCATGGCCGACGTCTCGCATCAGCTGCGCACCCCGCTGGCCGCGCTGCGGCTGCGGCTGGATGTGCTCAGCCAGGACACCGATCCGGCCACCGCCGAGGAACTGGCCGGGGCCCAGGGTGAGATCGCCCGGCTGTCCCACCTGGTGGACGGGCTGCTCGCGGTGGCCCGGGCCGAGAGCGTGGTGCCCGAGCCGGCCAGCATCCAGGTGGACGAGGTGATACGGGACCGGGTGGCGGCCTGGCGGCCGGTGGCCGAGGAGCGCGAGGTCGAGCTGGGCCAGGATGCCGCCGGGCCGGTGTACGCCCGGGCCGGGCCGGGGCACCTGGAGCAAGTGCTGGACAACCTGCTGGCCAACGCGCTCGACGCGGTGCCGGCCGGCGGGCACGTCCGCATCAGCGTGGCGGCCGATTCCGCTGGGGTCACTGTGGTGGTGGCCGACGACGGCCCGGGGATGAGCGGCCGGCAGCAGGAGATGGCGTTCCGCCGGTTCTTCAGCGCCACGCCGGGCGGGGCCGGCCTGGGCCTGGCCATCGTGCACCGGCTGGTCACCGCGAACGGCGGATCCGCCGCGCTGTCCGACACCCCGGGCGGCGGGCTCACCGTCACGCTGCACCTTCTGGCTGCCCCATCCGACTGAGGTCGGGATTTTCCTTACCGGTTCTGAACGATTCCTGAACTGGTTCCCGGCAGTCCGTTACGCAGGCTGGATAGGGCGAAGGCTGGGGAGGATGTGATCTGATGGCGGGCAGCCCGCGACGCACGCTCGGCCCGTACGGGCCGCGCGACGGTGACGACGAGCCGCCGGCCCAGGCGCGCGGCCCGTACCGCGCCCGGCCTGCCGCCGCGGCGCGGCCTGAGTCCCGCCCGGGGCCGGCTCGCCGCGCACCGATACCCGCCCGGTCCGACCGGACCGGCGGCGCCGAGGGCAACGAGCGGCTGACCGGTGCGGCCGGCGCCGTGCTGCTGGTGCTGTTCGCCGTGGAAGGATTCACCATCCTGTCCATCCACCAGCTGATCACCCTGCATTTCTTCCTGGGCATGCTGCTGATCGGCCCGGTGCTGCTCAAGGCGGCCTCGGTCTGCTACCGGTTCTTCCGGTACTACACCGGTGCGCTGGAGTACCGGCGCAAGGGGCCGCCGGCCCCGCTGCTCCGGCTGCTCGGGCCGGTGGTGCTGGGCACCTCGCTCGGCGTCCTGGGCACGGGGGTGATGCTGGCCGTCGACCAGTCAGCCGCCGGGCCCTGGCTGTTCCTGCACAAGGCCTGCTTCGTGCTGTGGTTCGGCGCGATGACCGTGCACGTGCTGGCGTACGTGTGGCGACTGCCCGGCCTCATCGGCGCCGACCTAACCGGCCACCGGGGAGTGGGCCGGGCCCGGCAGGTCCTGGCCGGCCGTGGCGCCCGCTGGCTGCTGCTCGCCGCGTCGCTGCTGGCCGGCCTGGTCATCGCGCTGAGCACGGTGCACCTGGCCGCACCGTGGCAGGGCTTCCACGCGTTCGGCTGAGCGCGGAAGTTACGCTTCGTAGTCGAAGATCAGGGCCAGCGCATCGTCCAGCTTGCGCAGGGTCTCATGGGCCAGCGTGCCGACCCGGTCACCGGACAGCCGGTTGCGCCGGACCCGTACCGCCGAGTAGGACTCCAGATGCCCGGCGACGGGATCGTCCCGGCTCAGCGCCACCACGTACGGAGTCTCGGTCAGGTCCGGCCGGTCACTCACCTTGACCACGACCGGGTGCCCGGTTATCGCGTTGAACCCGTCGTTGCTGACGATGGCCACGTAACCGGCTCGCGCTACCCCCTTGTACGCGTAGATGTCACCGCGGTTCACGCGGCGCCCTTACCTGCCCCTGGTGGGAAGTCGTGCACGTTGGCCTCGGTCCAGTCGGCCCAGTCGTGCCCGGTGATCCGGTCAGCCTCGGCGATGGCGCTGGCCGCGTCGCGCTGGGTCTTCTCCCGGGCGGCCCGGGTCATCCAGGCGGACATGCTCAGCCCGGCCCGGTCAGCCTCGGCCCGGGCCTGCCGGTAGGCCCGTTCGCCCATGCTGATGCTGAAAGTCTTCACAGACATGCTCACAACGCTAGCAATGATGATGCTGCGAACCGGGCGAAATGCTCAAGGTGCCCCGGGATGCCCAGGCCTGGTCAGGATGCCCCTGGTCAGGATGCCGCGGTCAGGGCGACGACGGCCTCGCCGGTGTAGGCCAGCGCGGTCAGCGCCTCCTGCAGGTACAGTTCCACGCTGCTCGCGTCGTGGCTCAGGTAGCCGATCGAGATGTCCTGGCCGAGGTACAGCGCGAAGTCGCCGCCCCGGGTGCTCAGCACGAACGCCCCCTCGATGGCCGGCGCCCAGACGATCTCCCCGGTGATCAGCCGCTTGATGTGCTCGTGCACCGGGTAGCCGTGGTCCCGGGTCTCGCTCACCGCGGTGTACGCGTCCGCGCTGAGCAGCACCGAGTAGGGCCCGTTGACCCCGGCCTCGCGCAGGTGCCGCAGGGCTTCGGCGATCGCCTCCGGGTAGCTGAGCACGTCGGCGGGCAGGGTCATGGCCGGGTTGCTGGCCGCCGCCCGGATGCCCGGGATGCCGGCCGCCGGGTAGCCCTCGAAGATGGCCCGGTCCTCGGCGAACGCGATCAGCCGGGCGGCGTCCTTGACCGGCTGCCAGTCCGAGTCCTGGGCGCCCCGCTCCACATCGTCCACGGCGGCCCGGGAAACACGGAACGGCGCCCGGAGCTCGGTGAGCGCCACCACCTGCCGCCGCTGGGCCAGGATGCCCCGCTGCGGCGCCTTGATCTCCTGCACGTGCCCGGTGCCGACGGCCGAGTAGGCCTCGCCCGACGGGCCATGCACGTCCACCACGCGGCGCCCGGCCAGGTGGCGCTTGAGGGTGCGGGCGGCTTCTTCCTCGATCTGCGCCCATGCGGCACTCGATATCGGGGCGAGCTCGCGGTGCAGGTTGTTCATGCTGCGACTTCCCTGTGTTTACAAGTACGGGGTTTACAAGTACGGGGTTTACAAGTACGGGCGAGACGGGGCCAGCGTGACGGGCGGTACCGTCCGAGCCTACAGGGCACCCGCCCGGCACTCCCAGGAGCATCCACCGCAACGGCGCGGCCGCCATTATCCAGGCGTTGACGCCGAGACCAAGCAAGCGCATGCTTGGTTTGGCTTTCCCGACCCGGCTCCAGATAAGGGGTTCTGTCATGCCGGAACAGCAATTCAGCCGGCGTCAGGTGCTGCAGGGTGCGGCGGCGGTTGGCGCAGGCGCCATGCTCGGCTCCGGCGTACTGAACCGCCGGTCGGCCTCGGCCGCCACGCTGACCTACGACGTCGTCGTGGTGGGGGCGGGCGCGTCCGGGATGACTGCCGCGCTGACCGCGGCCAAGCGCGGCCTGTCCGTGCTGGTCATCGAGAAGGCGGCGGTGTTCGGCGGCTCGGCCGCCCGGTCCGGGTCCGGCATCTGGATCCCGAACAACTCGGTCATCCTGGCGGCGGGCGTCCCGGACACCCCGGCGCTGGCCGCCGAGTACCTGGCCGCGGTGGTCGGCTCGGTGGTGCCCGCCGACCGCCAGGCGGCATTCCTCAGCAATGGCCCGCCGATGCTCGATTTCGTGATGAAGTACACCCCGCTGGGTTTCCGCTGGATGCAGGGTTATCCGGACTACTATCCGGAGCTGCCCGGCGGGATGCCGAATGGCCGGTCCATCGAGCCGGCCATGTTCAACGGAAAGCTGCTGGGCAGCGAGCTGGCCAACCTCAACCCGGCGTACATCCCGGTGCCGTCGGGCGAGGTGGTGTACAGCGCGGACTACAAGTGGATCGTGCTGGCCGCGGTCAACGCCCAGGGTGCCGCGGTGGCCGCCGAGACCGTCACCCGGTACCTGACCGCCGAGCTCGAAGGGATCAACCCGCCGCTGACCATGGGCCAGGCACTGGCCGGGGGGCTGCGGACCGGGCTGCTGACCGCCGGGGTCCCCGTCTGGCTGAATACCCCGCTGACCGGCGTGGTGCAGGACAGCACCGGCCGGGTCACCGGGGTCACCGCGACCCAGGCCGGCACCGCGCTGACCATCAACGCCACCCGCGGGGTGATCATCGGTTCCGGCGGGTTCGAGCACAACCTGACCATGCGCGACGAGTACGAACAGCAGCCGATCGGGGTGAACTGGACGGTCGGGGCGGCGGCGAACACCGGCGACGGCATCGAGGCGGGCATCGCGGCCGGCGCTTCGCTGGCCCTGATGGACGACGCGTGGTGGGGACCGACGGTGCCGCTGCCCAGCGGCCCGTACTTCCTGCTGTCCGAACGCACCGAGCCAGGCAGCCTCATGGTCAACAGCAACGGGGTACGGTTCGTCAACGAGGCGGCGCCCTATGTGGACGTGGTGCACGCCATGTACCGGCTCAACGCGGCCGCGCCGGACATCCCGGCCTGGCTGATCGTGGACCAGAACTACCGGGACCGGTACCTGTTCCAGGAACAGCTGCCCACGCTGCCGCTGCCCGCCTCGTGGTACTCGGCCGGCGCGGCCTTCCAGTCGGCCACGCTGTCCGGCCTGGCCAGCCAGATCGGCGTCCCGTCGGCCGCGCTGACCAGCACCGTGGCCCGGTTCAACGGGTTCGCCGCGACGGGAGTAGATCTGGACTTCGGCCGCGGCAGCAGTGCCTACGATCACTACTACACCGACCCGGCGGTCACCCCGAACTCCTGCCTGGCCCCGCTGTGGCTGCCGCCGTTCTACGCGTTCAAGATCGTCCCTGGGGATCTCGGCACCAAGGGCGGCCTGCTCACCGACGCGGACGCGCGGGTGCTCAGCACCAGCGGGGCGGTGATTCCCGGGCTGTACGCGGCGGGCAACGCCAGCGCGGCCGTGATGGGGCACAGCTACGCGGGTGCGGGCTCGACCATCGGCCCAGCCATGACGTTCGGCTACGTCGCGGCCAACTTCATCGCTAACAACCCGTCTGCCTAACCGCGGGCGCTTAGTCGGCGGGCGCGCCGCCCAGGCTGCCGATGCCGAGGGAGCCGTCCGCGCCCGCCATACCCGGCTCGTCCGCATCCGCGTCCTGGCCGTCGCCGGCGTCATCGCCGTCGCCGGCGTCGGCCAGGCCCTCAAGCAGCGGCATCGACGGCACGAAGAACAGCACGCCAGTGACCGCGGTGCTCACGTCCAGTAGCCGGTCGTAATTGCCCGGGGGCAGGCCGACGAACATGTTGGTCAGCATCAGCTCGATCGGGTCCGGGGACTTCGCGTACCCGATGAAGTACGTGCCGTACTCGCCCTCCGACGGCCGGCCGAACGGCATGTTGTCCCGGACGATCTGGATCTCGCTGCCGTCGCCCGCGGTCAGCGACGTCAGCGCGTTGTGCGCGTAGCTGGGCTTGACGTCGTCACCCTGCTCCACGTTGGACAGCTTGTACCGGCCGATGACGTTCTCCTGCTGTTCGACCGGGATGGCGTTCCACTTGTCCAGGTCGTGCAGGTACTTCTGCACGATGACGTAGCTGCCCCCGGCGAACTCCGCGTCCTCGGCGCCGATGGTGGTGGCGGCAGCCGCGTCGGTGCCGGCCGGGTTCTCGGTGCCGTCCACGAAGCCGAGCAGGTCCCGCTCGTCGAAATAGCGGAAGCCATGCACCTCGTCCACCGGGCTGACCGCGTCGCCCAGCCGGCTGGTGATCTGGGTGGCCAGCTCGAAGGTCAGGTCCATCCGCGTGGCCCGGATGTGGAACAGCAGGTCACCAGGTGTGGACACGGCATGCCGGCCCTCGGCCAGGATCTCGCGGAACGGGTGCAGCCCGGCCGGCCGGGAACCGGTGCCCAGCCGGTCCCACATGTCCGAGCCGAAACCCACCACGCAGCTCAGCCCGCCGTTCAGGTCGCGGAAGCCGACCGAGCGCAGCAGCCCGCCCAGGTCACCACACAGACCGCGGACGGCCTGCTCCCCGCCCGGCCGGACGGTGAGGATCATGAAGATGGCCGCCCCGGTCAGCGGCCCGCTCACCGGCTGGGGGATAGTCACCGCCTGGCTGGCCGGTGCGGGATCGGCGCTCACAGGTGCGGCCGCAGCAGGGTCAGGTCGGCCGGGGACAGCCGGTCGCGGGCCGTCTTGGCCTGGTGCCAGTACGGGTACAGCAGCACCGGGGCGCTGACCTTGTCCAGCCGCCGGAAGTCGTCCGCGGTCAGCTCCAGGTCGGCCGCGGCCAGGTTGTCGGCCAGTTGCGCGCTGGTCCGCGCGCCGATCACCAGCGACGTGACCGCGGGCTTGTCGAGCAGGTAGGCCAGCGCGACCCGGGCCGCCGACACCCCGTGCTGCTCGCCCACGTCGACCAGCACGTCCACGGTGTCGTGCAGCTTGTCCACGTCGTACACCGGCGGCTCGTTCCAGTCGGTGAGCTGCCGCGAGCCGGAATCCGGGCGCTGGTCCCGGCGGTACCGGCCGGACAGCAGGCCGCCCGCCAGCGGGCTCCACACCAGCACGCCCAGGCCCTGGTCGACCGCGGCCGGGATCAGCTCGTACTCGGCGTCCCGTGATTGCAGCGAGTAGTAGATCTGCTGGCTGGCGAACCGGGGCAGGCCATGCAGGCTGGCCAGGCCCAGCGCCTTCATCAGCTGCCAGCCGGCGTAGTTGGAGCAGCCGGCGTAGCGCACCTTGCCCGCGCGGACCAGCAGGTCCAGCGCCTCCAGGGTCTCCTCGAGCGGGGTCACGCCGTCCCACTCGTGGACCTGGTACAGGTCGATGTGGTCGGTGCGCAGCCGGCGCAGGCTGGCCTCACAGCCCGAGATGACGTGCTGCCGGGACAGGCCCGCGTCGTTCGGCCCGTCGCCCATGGCCATCCGGACCTTGGTCGCCACCAGCACCTCGTCACGGCGGCCGTCCAGCACCTCGCCGACGATCTCCTCGGACAGCCCGTTCGAGTACACGTCGGCGGTGTCGATGAGGTTGACCCCGGCCTCCAGGCACATGTCCACCTGGCGCCGGGCCTCCTCCACCCCGGTCGCCCCCACGCTGGCGAACCCCCCGGTCCCGCCGAACGTCATCGTGCCCATGGTGAGTACGGAGATCTTCAGTCCTGACCGGCCGAGCGTTCGGTATTCCACGAATCCGACCCTACTCAGCCCCGGCCTTCGCTGCCCAAGGCCTCCCGGGCCAGCGGCACGACTTCCTCGGCGAAGAGCCGGGACTGCCGCTCGCGGTCCGCAGACGGCCAGTAGATGAAGGCGTTCATCTGCTGGCTTTCATAGAGATCGGCCAGCGTGTCCACCCAGCGCTGCGGCGGGCCGTGGAACGGTCCCTCGTCCTGGCCGGAGATCAGTCCGTCCACGTTGTACAGCCGGGTGATCTGGTCCGGGTCGCGATTGGCGGCCAGCGCGGCGTCGTCGATGATGCCGTTCAGCGCGGCCAGCTGCTCCGGCGGGACGCCGAACTTGGACACCGACCAGCCGTCCGCCTTCTCGCCGACCAGCGCGAGGGCCCGCGGCCCGCGCACGCCGAGCCACAGCCCGATCGGGTGCGCGGGCCGGGGGGCGGGCTGCGCGTCCGTAGTCGAGTAGCAGCTGCCCTGGAAGCTGAACGGCTCGCCCGCCCACCAGGCCTTGATGATGTCGGTGGCCTCGCTGAGCGCGGCGATCGACTGCCCCGGGGTGCGCCGCGGCCCGCCCATCCCGGCGATGCCGTCGGCGAACGCGCCCGCGCCCAGGCCGAGCTCGAACCGGCCGCCGCTCAGCACGTCGATGGTGGCCGCCTGCTTGGCCAGCATGGCCGGCGGCCGGAGCGGCAGGTTGGCCACGTTGGGAAAGAAGTGCACCCGGCTGGTCCGCGCGGCCAGCCAGGTGATCAGGCTGAACGTATCCACGAAGCCAGCGTTGTACGGGTGGTCCTGCACGCCGGCGTACTCCAGGCCGGCTTCGTCGGCGATGGCGGCGATCCGCGCGGCGATGGCCAGGCCGCCGGTGCTGGGATCGATGTTCAGCCCGAACGCGGCTGGCTGTGCCATGACGGCTCCTTCCGTTCCAGGGTGCCCGCTGGTTACCAGCCGGGCCAGCGGGTGAACGTGCGCAGGGTGTCCGAGATGTGCTCTTCCTCGTAGGCCAGATGAGCCAGCAGGTCGGTGTGCAGCGTGCCGAGCGCCGCGACCAGCCGGTCCCGTGCGGCCTCCTCATCCAGTTCCTGGGCGGCCGCCGCGACGTCGTCGAGCAGGCTGGCCACGTGGTCGTGGTCGGCCTGCAGCTTATCCACCACCGGGTTGAGGGCCGGATTGGCCTGGCGCAGCGCCGGGAACAGCAGGTACGACTCGTGGCTGTGGTGCGAGTGCACGAACCGGCAGTGCCGCAGGCAGCCCGCCTTGAGCTGCCATATCGGGCTGGCCGAGGCCAGCGCGTGCACGCCGCGCCGGATGGTGCTGGCGGGCTGGCCGGCCGCGGCGCCCGCCGCTAGTTGCTGGATCATGGCCAGGTCCTGCCGGATCATGTCGTGCACCCACCTGAGCTCGGCCACCATGGCCGCGCCGCGCGGGTTAGGTAGCGAGGGCGTAGCTGATCAGCTCCTCGGTCACGGTCCGGGCCAGCCGCCCCTGCGCGGCCAGCAGGTCCAGGTGGACACCGGTTTCCAGCACCGCCAGCATCTGGTTGAACGCGTCCAGGTCGGCGAACCGGCGGCCGCGCCGGGTCCAGGGCAGGGCCACCGCGGCCGCGTAGGCGGTGTGCTCGCCCGCGGCCACCCGGGACAGGCAGGCTTCCAGCCGGTCCTCGTGATGGGCCAGCAGCTCCAGCGCCCTGGCGTGGCTGCTCATCCCCACCGGGCCGTGCGCGGGCAGCAGTTGCAGGTCGGGCAGGTCCAGGATGAGCCGCAGCGAACGCAGGTAATCGCCCAGCGGCAGCTCGCCGGTGACCGGCTCGAACCCGACCGACGGGGTGATGTGCGGCAGCACGTGGTCGCCGGCGAACAGGATCCCGGCCGCCTGATCGGCGAACACGGTGTGCCCCTGGGTGTGCCCGGGGGTGGGCACCGCGAGCAGGTCGCGGCCGGTCAGCCCGATCGTGGCCGGGCCCTTGAGCCACTCGTCGGGGTACTCCCACACCTGCTGGGCAGGTCCACGGCCACCGAACATCTCGCTGAGCGCGCGGATCACCGGCTCGGCCCCGGACTGCTGCAGCCGGCGCAGGTTGCCGGTGATGGTGGCCCGGTCCCGCTGCACCGAGCTGGTCAGCGACGGGCGGTCCCCGATGCCCAGCGCGATCTGGGTGCCGAACCGCTGGCGCAGGATGACCGCCATCGTGTAGTGGTCCCGGTGCACGTGGGTGACCAGGCACCGGGTGATCTCGGCCGGGCCGCGGCCGAGCTGGCCCAGGGCCGCGTCGATCAGCCCGCCGGTCTCGGCCAGCGCCCAGCCCGCGTCGATCAGCACCAGGTCATCGCCGGCCTCGATGGCGTACACGTTGACCGCGCGCAGCCCGTCGTTGGGCAGCGGCAGCGGGATCCGGTGCACGCCAGGTGCCACGGTGAACAGCCCGGGCTCGGTCCAGTCCGGGCCGGCCGCCATCAGCGTCTCACCCCGAGCGCGGCGGCCGCCCCGGCCAGCGCGTCCAGGTGGTCGTCCAGGCTGGCCAGCCCGGCGCCCATGGTGTTCACGCCCAGGTGGGTCGCGCCCGCGTCCTGCCACCGCTGGGCCTGCTCGGCCAGCTTGGCCGCGTCGCCCCGCCAGCTGACCCGGCCTTCCATGCCGAGGCCGGCTGGGTCACGGCCGGTCTCGGCCGCGGCGGCAGCCACCACGTCCCGTGCCCGGTCGAGGTCCGGGCCTGGTGCGATCTGCGGGAACCAGCCACTGGCCAGCCGCCCGATCCGCTGGTAGGCCCGCTGCGACTGGCCGCCGAACCAGACCGGGATCGGCCGCTGCACCGGCAGCGGGGCCAGCCCGGCGCCAGGTACCTCGTCGAATTGGCCGGCGAACGTGACCGACGGCTCGGTCCACAGCCGGCGCAGCAGCCGGACCTGCTCGTCGAGCCGGCGGCCCCGGGTGGTGAAGTCCTGGCCCAGCGCGTCGTACTCGACCCGGTTCCAGCCCAGCCCGACGCCCAGCCGGAACCGGCCCCCGGTCAGCAGGTCGACCTCGGCCGCCTGCTTGGCCACCAGCGCGGTCTGCCGCTGCGGCAGGATGATGATCCCGGTGACCAGCTCCAGCGTGGTGATCGCGGCCAGGTAGCCGAACAGCACGAACGGCTCGTGGAACGTGGTCGTCACGTCGTACGGGCCGTCCCAGCCCGGGTGCACCGCCGGGTCGGCGCCCAGCACGTGGTCGTAGGCCAGCAGGTGGCGGTAGCCGAGTTCTTCGACCCGCTGCGCGTACCGGCGGACCGCGGCCACGTCCGCACCGATCTCGGTCTGCGGGAAGACCACCCCGATCCGCATGCTGCCTCCCTCGGTTAGGCGTCCGCCAGGACGTCCAGCACCTGCTGGCCGTAGCGGGCCAGCTTGGTCTCGCCCACCCCGCTGACCGTGCCCAGCTCGGCCAGGGTGGCCGGGGACTCGCTGGCGATCTGCCGCAGCGTCGCGTCGTGGAAGATCACGTAAGCGGGCATGCCCTGTTCCTTGGCCGTGGCCGCCCGCCAGGCGCGCAGCCGCTCGAACACTGCCCCAGCCGCCGGGTCCAGCTCGGCCACCGGCGCGGCGGCGGCTTTGGCCGCCCGGGCCGTCTTCGCGGCGCGGGCCGGCCGCTCCGGTTCCTTGCGCAGCATGACCTCGCGGCGCCGGCCCAGCACTTCCTGGCTGCCCGGGGTGAGGTCGAGCATGCCGTAGTCTCCCCGGACCTTGAGCAGCCCCTGCGCCAGCAACTGCCGGGCCACCCCGCGCCACTCGGCCTCGCTCAGCTCGGTGCCCACACCGAACACGGTTAGCGAGGCATGGTCGTTGTCGATAACCCGGGCCGTCTTACGGCCGAGCAGGATGTCGATCACCTGGCCGGCCCCGTAGTGCTGGCCGCGCTCGTGCTTGAGCCGGTACACCGCGGACAGCAGCTTCTGGGCGGCGATCGTGCCATCCCAGGACTGCGGCGGCAGCAGGCAGGTGTCGCAGTTGCCGCACGGCAGGGTCTGCTCACCGAAGTAGGCCAGCAGTTGCACGCGGCGGCACTCGACCGTCTCGCACAACGCCAGCATGGCGTCCAGGTGCGCCGACTGGCGGCGGCGGTGGGCCAGGTCGCCCTCGGACGTCTCGATCAGCTTGCGCTGCTGCACCACGTCCTGCAGCCCGTAAGCCAGCCACGCGGTGGAGGCCCGGCCGTCCCGCCCGGCCCGGCCGGTCTCCTGGTAGTAGCCCTCCACCGACTTGGGCAGGTCCAGGTGGGCCACGAACCGGACGTCCGGCTTGTCGATGCCCATGCCGAACGCGATCGTGGCCACCATGACCAGGCCGTCCTCGCGCAGGAACCGGGCCTGGTTGGCCGCGCGGGTGGCCGCGTCCAGGCCGGCGTGATACGGCAGCGCCCCGATGCCGTTGGCGGTCAGGAAGCCGGCGGTCTTCTCCACCGACGCCCGGGTCAGGCAGTAGACGATGCCCGCCTCGTCCTGATGCTCGGTCTGGATCAGCCGCAGCAGTTGCCGGCTCGGCTCAGCCTTGGGCTCGATGCGGTACTGGATGTTCGGCCGGTTGAAGCTGGCCACGAACTGGCGGGCCTCGGTCAGCCCGAGCCGGGACAGGATCTCCGTCCTGGTGGCGCTGGTCGCGGTGGCGGTCAGCGCGATCCGCGGCACCTTGGGCCAGCGTTCGTGCAGCCCGGACAGCAGCAGGTAGTCGGGCCGGAAGTCGTGCCCCCACTGGGACACGCAGTGCGCTTCGTCGATGGCGAACAGCGAGATCGTGCCCCGGTCCAGCAGGCGCAGCGTGGTCTCGGCGGTGAGCCGTTCTGGCGCCAGGTAGAGCAGGTCCAGGTCCCCCGCGATGAAGTCGGCTTCCACCTGGCGGCGCTGGGCCAGCTCCTGCGTCGAGTTGAGGAACCCGGCCCGGACGCCGAGCGCCCGCAGCGCGTCCACCTGATCCTGCATCAGCGCGATCAGCGGCGAGATGACCACCCCGGTGCCGTCGCGGACCAGCGCCGGAATCTGGTAGCAGAGCGACTTGCCCCCGCCGGTGGGCATCAGCACCAGCGCGTCACCGCCACCGATCAGGTGCTCGATGACATCCTGCTGAGCACCGCGGAACGAGTCGTAGCCGAACACGCGGTGCAGCACCTGCAGCGCGTCGCTCATCGCCGCGCCCGGCTGGGTTGGCAGCACCCGGCGATTCTACGGCCCATGCGGTTCATCACAGCTGGCCCGCCGTGGGCTCGGGCTCGGTCATGCGAGCCGCCCCCTCTCGCGCGGATCGGGAACGGGTGCAGCATAGCGGTGGCATCTGACGGCCCTTGAGGAGGTCGGTGTGGCACATCATCCGCTGATCGGTTATCTCGTCTGGGCGGTACTGTTCGGCGCGCTGTTCGCCTGGGAAGGCCTCGCGCTCAGCCACCTCAGCAACTACGTCCCGACGCTCAGTGACACGTTCCGGGCGATCATGCGCTACCCGGTCGGCCGGTGGGCGCTGTTCGCGCTGTGGCTATGGTTCGGCTGGCATATCTTCGTCCGCGGCTGGCACTTCCTGCTCCGCGCCTGACATGTCGTCCGGGCTCCTGCGCTCCGACTTCGACCCGATGGTCGGCGGCTACGTGATCATCATGCTGGCGCTGGCCGTCGGCCTGCGGCTGTCCCGCCGGCCTGGCGTACGGGACCGCCAGGCCACTCGCGTCAGCGGGCCGGACCTCGCGCCGGTCACCGCGGCCGGCTGGGGCCGGCTGGCCCGGCACGTGGCCGGCACCATGCTGGGCGGCTACCTGCTGCTGATGGTCGTCGTGATCCTCTACTACTACCTGGTGGCCCGGGTCGGTGGCGCGTTCATTAAAAGCGCGTTCAGCGGCTGCGCCCTGCTGGTCGCCCTGGTCGCCCCGCTGTTCGCGCTGGCGTCCTGGGTTGAGGTCACCCTTGGGCGTTCAGGAACCCGGCGACGGCGGACTCGAACTCGCCTGGGAACTCCAGGTGCGGGGAGTGGCCGCAGTTAGCCAGGACGTGTTCGGTGTACTGGCCGCCAGCCGCCTGGTAGCGGTCCAGGACCGCGCGGACCTGGCCGACCATCGGCTGGGCCGGGTAGACGTCCGGGCCTGGCCAGCCGGGTATCGCGCCGAGGGCGCCCAGGTGGCCCAGGTCGGCCAGCGAGGTGTCGGACACGATCTGGTCGCTGTCGCCGCGCAGCCACAGCACGCCGGGCCGGTCCGGGATGCCGGCGAAGCCGGAGAGGTCGCAGAACTTCGGGGATATCGCGTTGTTCACGCCCTGGCGGCCGGGGCCGGTGCCCGGCCAGTTGGCCGAGGCGACCTGGTCACCCGGGTAGTTGCCGTCCCCGAGCGCCATGGCCAGCATCTCGCCGACCAGTGCGTCCTCGACGCCAGGCGGGAACTGCGCCGGCGGCTTGACATACAGGCTGGTGAGCACGTTTCGCGGCGACGTGGGGTCGTCTGCGCCGGTGTCGCCGGCCGCGATCCGGCGGATCATCTCCGGGCTGGCCGTCCCGCCGCCCGAGCCCGCGTAGTCCGGCCAGCACGGGGTGCCGGCCAGATCCCGGGTCCCGCCGAAGCCGAACGGCGACATCGGGCTCTCCAGCACGATCGAGGCCACCGCGCCCGGGTGGTCGATCGCGTACTGCAGCGCGACACCCCCGCCCAGCGACCAGCCGAGCAGGTGCACCGGGCGGCCCAGCAGGCCGGTCTCGGTGAGCAGCGCGTGCAGGTCGTCGGCGAAGTCACGGACGCCGCGCTGGGCCGCCACCGGGGCGGGCGCTGAGGCGCCGAACCCGCGCAGGTCCGGCGCCACGCAGTGGTACCGCCGGCCGAGCACGGCCATGATCTCGGCGAAGAACCGGGCCGACGACACGTTGCCATGCACCAGGACCAGGACCGGCGCCGAAGCCGGGCCGGCCCGCAGCACGTTCGTGCGCAGCCGGGACGTGGCCACCTCGGCCGCTTCGACCCCGGCCGGCAGCGCGGCCACAGCACCTGACATGTGCCCCCCTATGGTTTGCGGGCCACCCCGGCCAGGAACCAGACGCTGCTCGGGTCGTCCGGCACGTCAGCTGGGGAGTCCGGCCGCCACTGCGGCAGGTAGACCAGGCCCGGCTCGACCAGGTCGAAACCGGCGAACAGGGCCATGATCTCAGCCCGGGACCGGGTTCGCCCCTCGCTTGGCACGCTGCTCTGGTACACCTTCTCGGCCGCCTTGACCACGGTCGGCCGGCTCTCGTTGGTGGCGTGCGCGAGCACCAGGTAGCTGCCCGGGGCGATCCGGTCGCGCAGGGCCGCGACGCAGCCCGCGGGGTCGTCCAGGTCGCTGAGGAAGTGCAGCAGCGCCACCAGCAGCAGGCCGACCGGCTGGCCGAAGTCGATCAGCCGCCGGGTCACGGAATGGCCCAGCACCTGGCCCGGGTCGCGGACGTCCCCGTCGATCACGGCCGCGTTCGGATTGGTGGCCAGAATGGCCTTGCTGTGCGCGATCGCCACCGGGTCGATGTCGGCGTAGACGACCCGGGCGGCCGGGTCGGCGCGCTGCGCCACCTCGTGCACATTGCCCTGGGTCGGGATGCCGGAGCCGATATCCAGGAACTGGCGGACACCGGCCGCGGCCAGGAAACGCACGGCCCGGCCGAGGAACGCCCGGTTGGCCCGGGCGATCACCCGGACGTTGGGCTCCACGGCGGCGATGGACCGGCCCAGGTCCTGGTCGGCCAGGAAGTTATGGGTGCCACCGAGCCAGTAGTCGTACACCCGGGCCGCGTTGGCCCGCTTGGTGTCCACCCCGTCCGGCACCCACTCCAGATCCTCGGCCACGACGCCTCCCGTATGGCCAGTCCTGGCCGGTCAGGTCTGGGGTGGGCACTGTCCCAGCCGCACCCGGCCCATGAGTTTCGGCCATTACTGGCTATTCGTAGGTTACGAAGCAGAATATCCATCGCACCGGGTTTAGGATGATCCGCCAGCAGTTGCGGTGAAAGCGTTCTCAGGATTGGTGGCAGCACCCACGTGCAGCCCGCTCCCGGCGGCCCCGGCCTGGCCGCCCTGGCCACGTTCACTCTGGACCCGGCGGGGCGGCTGGCCTCATGGAGCCGCTCTGCTGAACGGCTGTTCAGTCGCCCGGCCGCCGATGTGCTGGGCCAGCCCGTGTGCGACGTGCTGTTCACTGGGCCGGAGCACCGCGACCTGATCGGCCGGGCGCTGGCCGAGGTCGCGGCGGGCCAGGTGTGGACCGGGCGGATAGCCGGGGAGGAGCCGGGCGCGGCGCTGCTGCTGCGCTGCGAGCCACTGCCCGGGCCCGCGCCCGGCGTGCTGGTCATCGCACAGCTCAGTGCGGCCCACCTCAGTGCCGTCAGCCTCAGTGCCGCGCCGCTGCTGGCTCAGGCGGCGGCCCGGATCGGCAGCACGCTGGACGTGACCCGGACGGCGGACGAGGCGGTCGCGGTGGCGGTGCCCGCGTTTGCCGACGGGGCCGTGATCTACCTGGCGGAACGGCTGCTCGCCGACGAGTTCGGCGCGTCGCTGACCGGGCCTACCGCGGTGGCCCGCCGGGTCGCGGTCCGGCTGGCCGGCCGGCCGGACTACGGGCCTGGAGGCCCGCTGCCGGTGGGCGAGGTGCTGGCCTTCGGCCCCGGTACCCCCCAGGGCCAGATCATGGCCGGGGCCACGGTGCTGCTGTTCGACCAGCTGGACGGCGAGACCGCGGAGCGGGTGGGCCGGCACCCCGCGGGCCTGGAGATCGCGGCCAGCTTCACCAGCTACCTGGCTGTGCCGCTGCTGGCCCGGGGCGCGCTGCTGGGCTGCGTCACGTTCGTAAGGGCGGCAG